>Ga0210380_10001073_pt1 | contig 11316 bp, 12 predicted proteins | sample PLM4_5_coexredo_FD_155476 | JGI IMG/M metagenome (GOLD analysis project Ga0210380, IMG submission 155476) | Groundwater sediment microbial communities from an aquifer in East River, Colorado, USA - PLM4_5_coex redo | ecosystem: Environmental > Terrestrial > Soil > Riparian zone | place: USA...
CGCCTGGCGCGAGGGTCGCGCCTGACCTATTACTCCGCCGACGAGCGCTACGTCATGTCGGGCGCGGATGCCAGACCCGTCAGCGTGGTCGAGGCCTGCAAAGAAACGACGGGCAAGACGCTGACCTTCTTCGGCACGAGCGATCGGATCATCGTGGACGGCAACGAGGAGATTCGCACCCAGACGAGAAACGGTCCCGGCGCCGCGTGCAGCGCGCCCCCGCGCCCCCGCTGATGCCGTCTACCGCCTCCACCCTGCGCACCGACGCGCTGACGAAGTCGTACGGGGGCCGCACCGTGGTCCGTGGCGTCAGCCTCGACGTGCAATCCGGCGAGGTCGTCGGCCTGCTGGGACCGAACGGCGCCGGAAAGACCACGACCTTCTACATGGCTGTCGGGTTGACGGCCCCGGATTCAGGGCGGGTCTTCCTGGACGGTGAGGACGTCACCGACGATCCGATGTACATCCGGGCGCGCAAGGGCATCGGGTACCTGCCGCAGGAGCCGTCCATCTTCCGCGGGTTGACCGTCGAAGACAACCTGCTCGCCATCCTCGAGACGATGAAGCTGTCGGCGAGGGAGCGGCGCGACCGGCTCGAAGCGCTGCTGGAGGAGCTGCACCTCACGCCGCTGGCGAAAGCGCCCGCCCATACGCTGTCGGGGGGCGAGCGCCGGCGCGCAGAGATCACACGCGCGCTCGTGATTTCACCTCGTTTCATGCTGCTGGACGAGCCGTTCGCGGGTATTGATCCGATTGCTGTGGCCGATATTCAGAACATCATCTTCCATCTCAAGGAGCGCGGTATCGGTGTGCTGATCACGGACCACAACGTCCGCGAGACGCTCCGCATCACCGATCGGGCCTACATCGTCCACGACGGCGCGCTGTTCCGGAGCGGGACGCCGGACTCGCTGGCCGCCGACGAGGACGTGAAGCGGATATATCTCGGCGCGGAATTTCGGCTGGACTAATTGGTTTAAGATGAACACCGTGGTGCTTGATTCGTCCGTGACGCGCTGACCGCATGGCGATCTCTCAGAAGCTGCATACCCGGCTCGTTCAGAAGCTGATTCTGACGCCGTCGCTCCAGCAGGCCATCAAGCTGCTGCCGATGTCGACGCTCGAGTTGTCGGAGCTGCTGAACCAGGAGATGGTCGAGAACCCGATGCTCGAGGAGGTTCCCACCGAAGAGCTCCAACCTGTTGAAGCCACCCAGGAGAAGCAGGAAGAGAAGCCGCCGCAAGAGAAGGGCGATACCTGGGACGACCAGGACTACGAGTACTTCTTCGGCGACTACCTCGACGACGGCTACCGCCCGCGTACGCCCACCGAAGTCAAGGAGCTGCCGCCCATCGAGAACACGCTGTCCACATCGGCGTCGTTGTCGGATCACTTGCTGTGGCAGCTGTCGATGCAGACTGACGACCCGACAATTCGGGAGATCGGCGAGGCTATCATCGGCAACCTCGACGACGATGGTCAGCTTGTCGCGACCGTTGAGGAGCTATCGGCAATGGGGCCGTGGCCGACCGACGATGTCGAGCGCACCCTGAAGCTGATTCAGGGCTTCGATCCGATCGGCATCGCGGCCCGCGACCTGCAGGAGTGCCTGCTGCTGCAGCTGCGCCACCTCGGCATGGCGGGCACGCCAGCCGAACGGATCGTGACCGACCACATGCGGCTGCTGCAGAACCATGCGGTACCGGAGCTAGCGCGGAAGCTCGGCCTCTCGATCGACGAGCTCAAGCAGCACATCGAGTTGATCCGCCATCTGGATCCGAAGCCAGGGAGCCGGCTGAACCCCTCTCAGTCCCAGTACGTGATCCCCGACGTCTACGTCGTCAAGGTGGAGGATCAGTATGTAGCGGTGCTCAACGAGGACGGCCTGCCGCAACTGCGCATCAGCCCCGTGTACCGCCGGCTCCTCGACAAGACCGCAACCGAGAACACTGACGAGACCCGGGCCTACGTGAAGGACAAGTTCCGGTCCGCGCTCTGGCTGATCAAGTCGGTCGAGCAGCGGCAGAAGACGATTCACAAGGTCGCGACGAGCATCGTCAACTTTCAGCGCGACTTCCTCGACCACGGCATCGAGTACCTGCGGCCTCTCGTGCTGCGCGACGTGGCGAATGACATCGGCATGCACGAATCGACCGTGAGCCGCGTGGTGACGAACAAGTACATGCACACGCCGCAGGGCGTGTTCGAGATGAAGTACTTCTTCCACAGCGGCATCGCGAGTTCCTACGGCGAGGCGGTATCGTCGGTCACCATCAAGCAGCGCATCCGGAAGATCATCGAGCAGGAAGATCCGCGGAAGCCCCTGAGCGATTCGAAGATCGTGAACATCCTCCAGCGTGAAGGGCTCGAACTGGCACGCCGGACCATCGCGAAGTACCGCGAGGAGCTGAAGATTCCGACATCGAACCAGCGGAAGGTCCTCTACTAGGGACGTGCGGCTGTGTAGGGGCCGCTGGTGATTCCTCCCATGACGACCCGCTCGGTAACCGTGGGGAGCCTGCTCAAGGGGCGGGCCGAGGCGCTCGGGCTTCGGCTCGAAGTCCTCGGCGGCGCCGCTGGCGTCGATCGGATGATCGCGAGCCCCCACGTACAGAAGACCGGCCTTGCCCTTGCGGGTTTCGACGCCTACCTCCAGCCCTGGCGGATCCTGGTGTTCGGTCAGAGCGAGGTGCGCTATCTCGAGAGTCTGGGCACCGCCGAGCGGAGCCGCGTGCTGGGCGCGGCGCTCAGCCGCGACGTTCCCTGCGTGCTGATTACGGGCGGGTGGGCCCCGCCGGCCGAGCTGCTGGCCGCCTCGGATCGATATGGCGTCCCGCTCCTGCGCACGCACGTCACGACACCGGTGGCGATCGCGAAGGTGGCGTCGCTGCTCGACGACGAACTGGCCGAGCGCGAGATCGTCCACGGCGTGCTCATGGACATGCTGGGCCTCGGCGTGCTGATCATCGGGGAGAGCGGCATAGGCAAGAGCGAGTGCGCGCTCGACCTCGTCGTCCGGGGCTATCGCCTGGTTGCCGATGACGCCGTCGAGGTGAGGCGCAGGAGCGAGACGACCCTGGTCGGCACCTGCCCGGAACTGACGCGATACAACATGGAGGTCCGGGGACTGGGCGTCATCAACATCCGCGATCTGTTCGGTGTCGCGGCGATTCGGACATCGAAGCGGGTCGAGCTCGTCGTCCAGCTCGAACGGTGGGAGGCCCACCGTGAGTACGATCGTCTGGGACTGACCGAGGATCGGCATGAGATTCTGGGCATCGCCGTGCCGCTGATACGGATGCCCGTGGCGCCAGGCCGGAGCGTGGCCGTGCTCGTGGAGGTCGCCGCCCGCAACCAGCTGCTCCGCGCTCGCGGGCTCAACGCGGCGCGTGATCTCGCCGCGCGCCTGGACGAGACCTTGCGCGGCCGCGAGCCGCATCCGGACGTCGACATCGACGAAGACGTCGAGGCCGGCGAATGACCAAGCGGATCCCTCGTCGGGCGTTGCCGGTCCAGGCGGCCGTGCCCGTGGCGGCGCCGCCGGCTGTGCCAAGTCGGGGCACGCGGAGATTCGTCATCCTGACCGGACTCTCGGGGTCTGGGAAGACTCAGGCGATCCGTGCCCTCGAGGATCTGGGCTACTTCTGCATCGACAACCTGCCAACCGAGCTGATTCCGACGATCGTGGATCTGGCGACGCGCGGAGACACGGCGCTGCAGAAGGTCGCGATCGTGGTGGACGTCCGCGAAAAGGAGTTTCTCAAGAAGTTCCCGCGCGTGTTCCGCAAGCTTCGCGCGTCGGGCGTGGCGAAGCCGACGCTGATTTTTCTCGAGGCGAGCCACTCGGCGCTCGTCCGGCGCTTCAGCGAGACCAGGCGGCCACATCCGCTGGCACGGGATCGCTCCGTGAGCGAGGGCATCACCGAGGAGCGGAACAAGCTGAACCAGATCCGGTCGATGGCCGACCTGATCCTCGACACGAGCAACCTCACCGTGCACGAACTGCGTGAGATCTTCATGCAGATGTCGCGGGGCGTCCGACGCCGCGCGGACATGGTGGTCAACCTCGTCAGCTTCGGGTACAAGAATGGCGTGCCTCTGGACGCCGACCTGGTGTTCGACGTGCGATGCCTGCCGAATCCGCACTTCGTGGACGCCTTGCGGAAGCTGACGGGCCGCGACCAGGCGGTGATCCGGTACATGCGGAAGCATCAGGCCACGCACGACTTCATCGACCGACTGACCTCGTTCATGAAGTTCGCCCTTCCCCAGTACGTGCGGGAAGGGAAGAGCTATCTGACCGTCGCCATCGGCTGCACTGGCGGTCAGCATCGGTCCGTGATGGTGGCCGAGTCGCTGAAGCGTTCGCTGGCGCCCGTCAAGGGCGTGCGGCTTCGCGTCAAGCACAGGGACTCATGATCGGCGTCGTTGTCGTCACGCACGGGCAGCTCGCCACCGAGCTCTTGAACGCGACCGAGACGATCGTCGGCGACTTGCCGCAATTCGCGGCGGTGTCGATTGGCTGGCACGAGGACACGGAGGACGCCCGCGGCGAGATTGAGCAGGCGGTGGCGCGCGTCCGACAGGACCGCGGGGTGCTGATTCTCACGGACATGTTCGGCGGGACGCCGTCGAATCTGGCGTTGACGTTTCTCGGCGATGGCGTTGAGGTGATCACGGGCGTCAACCTGCCGATGCTGATCAAGCTCGCCAGCCTTGCGGAGCGCGCCGACCTGCTGGAGGCCGCGCGCGACATACGGGAGCAGGGACGCGCGGCCATCTGGGTGGCGTCCGATTTGCTCCGAGGCGACAAGTGACCAGCCATTCGGTGATCGTCAGCAACTCCCTCGGGCTGCACGCGCGCGCCGCCGCTCGATTCGTGCACCTCGCATCGCGGTTCACATCGCACATCCGGGTCTCGCGCGACGCCCGGATGATGGACGGCAAGAGCATCATGGGCATCCTCCTGCTCGCGGCCGCGAAAGGCTCCATGCTGACCATCAGCGCCGAAGGTCTCGACGAAGCAGCGGCAGTCGAGGCGCTGGTCGAGCTGGTCGAATCAGGTTTCGGAGACGAATCGTGACGGACTTGAAGGGCATCGGCGTCTCACCAGGGCTCGCCGCGGGACCGGCGCTCGTCGCGATTCAGCGCACGCAGGTCATCCGGTTTCCGATCGGCCCCGAGCGCGTCTCTCGAGAGCTGTCGGCGCTCGAGCGGGCCCGCACCCGCTCGCACGACCAGCTCCGCCAGATCCGCGAGCGCGTCTCCGAGCTGCGGGGAACCGAGCTGGCGGCGATCTTCGACGCGCAGCTGCTGATGCTCGACGATCCGATGCTCGTCGGGCGCGCCGCCGCGCTCATTTCCGAGGAGCACGTCAATGCGGAGTGGGCGGTGCAGCGCGCCTTCGACGAGATTGCCGCGGTGTTCAATGACGTCGAGGATCCGTACCTCCACGAACGGAAGGGCGACCTACACGACGTGGCCGGGCGTGTGCGCATGAACCTTCGTGGGGAGAAAGGGGGTTCGCGCGACTTGCTCCAGGATCTGGAGTCGCCGTGCGTGCTCATCGCGGACGAGCTCACACCATCGGTCGTGGCGCAGCTCGACTGGAGCCGGATCCTGGGATTTGCGACAGACGCCGGCAGCCGCACCTACCACACCGCGATCCTGGCCCGGTCGCTGAACGTACCGGCGGTGGTCGGCCTCCGCGACGTGAGCGGGCGCATTCCGGCGGGGGCCACCGTCATCATCGATGGTGACACCGGCGACGTGCGCATCGATCCGACGCCAGGGGAGCGGCAGGAGGCCGAGGCGCGCATGCGACTGCACCGTCGTCGGGCACCGGTCGGTTTGCCAGAGGGACCCAGCGTGACGAGGGACGGCGTCGCCGTTCAGCTCCACGCGAACATCGAGCGCAGCGACGACGTGTCGCTGGCGCTGGCGTCGGGGGCCGAGGGCATCGGGCTCTATCGATCGGAGTTTCTGCTGGTCGGGGGCGCACCCGATCTCGCAGGCGAGGACGAGCAGTACGAGGTGTACCGACACGTCGTGGAGCGGATGGCCCCGCGGGTCGTCACGATCCGTACCTTCGACATTGACGAGCGCCAGCTCGATCGTCCTCCGATGGACACGGCGCTGGACGCGCGGTGGTTTCCCGATCACCAGCGCACCGGACATGGCGGGCTGCGCGGCATCCGATTCGGCCTCGCGCAGCCCTCCATCTTCAAGACGCAGCTGCGGGCGCTGCTGCGCGCGGCGCGCCACGGATCGCTGCGCGTCATGTTCCCGTTCGTGTCGTCCGTTCAGGAGGTACGAACCGCCCGGCGGCTGCTGGAGGAATCCCGCGCGGAGCTTGCAGCGCGGGGCATCGAATCGCCGCACGTGCCCGTTGGCATCATGATCGAGGTGCCCTCGGCGGCCTTCACGTCGTCGCTGCTCGCCCGCGAGGCCGATTTCTTCACGATCGGCACCAACGACCTGATCCAGTACACGCTGGCCGTCGATCGCACCGACGAACGCGTGTCGGATCGATACGAGCCACTACACCCGGCGGTGCTGCGACTGATTCGTCAGGTGCGTCGCGGAGCGGTTCGCGAAGGCATTCCTGTTTCGGTCTGTGGCGAGATGGCGTCGGATCCGCTTCTGCTCCGACTCCTGATCGGGTGCGGTCTGACGGAATTCAGCATGACGCCGGGGGCGCTAACCGTCGCGCGCGGCGTCGTGCGCGACGCCCACGCCGGCGAGATGGGGCGTCTCGCGGCCCGCGTGCTGACGCTCGGCACGGTCGAGGAAATCGAGGGATGTCTCCGGGAGTCGTTCGGACGCCCCGCCGATCACAATGAGGTCAGAACCCGATGAGTGTGACACGCGTCGAGAAGCCGTGGGGCTATGAACTGCACTGGGCGAAAACAGATCGCTACGTAGGCAAGATTCTGCACATCAAAGCCGGGCATGCTCTGAGCCTCCAGTACCACAACCAGAAGGACGAAACGATCTTTCTGCACGCGGGCCGCATGTTGTTCGAGATAGGCGCCGTCGATGGCACGCTGACCCGCCGCGAGATGGTTCCCGGCGATTCGGTGCACGTCACGCCCAAGACGGTGCACCGCATGACGGCGATTGAAGATTGCGACGTGCTCGAAGCCTCGACACCGGAGCTCGACGATGTCGTGAGGCTGGAGGATCGCTATGGCAGATCCTAGAGAGGGTACGGGTGAGAGGGGATAGGTCCCCTCTCGCGTATCTCCGGGTGCTCAGAACGGAATATCGTCGTCGGTGATCGGCTCCATCGGCGGCTCATCCCCGCCGCCCTGAGGCGCGGGGCCGCCGCGATCCATCCCACCGCCGCGCCCACCACCGCCACCGCCGCCGAGCAGGGTGACGCGATCGGCCTTCACCTCGGTCGTGTATTTCTTGTTGCCGTCCTTGTCATCCCACTGGCGCGTCTGGAGCCGGCCCTCGATGTAGATCTGTTTACCTTTCGTGAGGTATTCCTTCAGGGTCTCGGCCTGCTTGCCCCACAGGATCACGCGGTGCCACTCGGTCTTCTCCTGGCGCTGGCCGCCCTTGTCGTTCCAGACCTCGGTCGTGGCGAGGTTCAGCGTCGCGACGGCGGCGCCGCCCGGCGTGTACCGCAGCTCGGCGTCGCGTCCGAGATTGCCGACCAGAATGACCTTGTTCACGCTGCCCATCAGTGTCCTTTCACCGGCGAGTCAGAACGGCCGCCGGATGCTCGATCAGGAATCGCATACGCCCGTGACGGGAGAGGTCACGGTGCCGGGCGTCGCGAGATGCGATCGAGGCTTTGCCGCGCCAGACGGCCGGCGTCGCTGTCGGGATAGGTCTTCACCGCCGTCTCCCAGGATGCGCGCGCTGCGTCGATCTGCCCGAGACGCTCCTGCGCCAGACCGCGCTTGTAGTATGCGTCAGGAACGGCGTTGCCGGAGGGGTAGCCCTGAATGGTCTGCGAGTAGGCGTCGATCGCGTCGGACCATCGGTTCTGCGCGTAGTACGTTTCGCCGATGAAGAACTGGGCGTCGTCGGCCATCTCGGATCGCGGAAACGTTTTGAGGAACGCATCGAACCCCGTCACGGCGAGCGACCATTGGCCGGCCGCGTAGTCGGCGCGCGCGGTGTCGAACATCCGCGTCGGTGATAGGCCGGCGGTTGAGGGCGGCGCGGAGGGGGGCGGCGTCGCGATGACCGGCGCGGGAGGGGCATTGGGATCGACGGTGGCTGGATCCACGGGAGCGGCCGGAGGCGGCGCCACGGGGATCGAGGTGCGAATGGCTTCGAGCTCCTCGCGCACGTTCGACACGCGCACGTTGGTGTCATCGATCCGTTCGCGAATGGCGCGAAGGTCCTTGCCCATGTCGTCAACGATGACTTTCTGATCGGCAAATCCCCGGCGTGTCACGTTGCCGGCATCGTCCAGGCGCGTGTTGACGTTGCGGACAGAGTCCTGCAGGGCCTGCGCGAGCGCAGCGACCGCGACCGCGAGTTCCTGCGTCTGCTCCTGCAGCATGCGGACGTCGGCCATCATCTGGCGCTGCTCGCGGCTCTGCGCCGCGGCCGGCACGACGCCGGCCCCGCAGAGCAACCCCAGCACGGTCAGCGACCCAACCGTCACGTTCTTCAGCATCGAACAATCCCCCGCGCGCGGTCTGGTGGGCCCGCGCTATTTGGACGTGATCACGAAGTGCGCACGCCGGTTCTGCGCCCACGCGGCATCCGTGTGGCCCGGATCGAACGGGAACTCCTTGCCGTAGCTCACGGAGCGAAGGCGATCGGGCGCAATCCCAAGGCCGACGAGATAGGTCCTCACGGCCACCGCTCGGCGTTCGCCCAGCGCAAGGTTGTACTCGGCCGTGCCGCGCTCATCACAGTGTCCCTCAATCGTCACCACCCAGGAAGGATAACGCTTCAGGATCTCGGCGTTGGCGGCGACATTCGATCGCCCCGCATCATCGAGCTCTGCACTGTCGAGTCCAAAGAACGCGGGCTTCAACGGCGAATTGCGGTTCAGGTCCTCGATGGAGCGCGAGTTGATGGCGTCGTCGCCGCGTACCGGGACTGGCACGGAGTCGTCGATCGGCTGCGTCGACGTGGTCGCCGTTGGCGGCGCCACCGGGGACGACGCGCTGGCGACGGGGGGTGGCGGCGCAGGCTGCGGCAGCGGAGCCGCTGGTTTCTTGGCGCAGGACACGGCCACTGCGATGAGGAGCAGCGAGACCAGGCCCAGTCGCCGTAGCGTCTTCGGCTTCATGTTGTATGTCGTCAATTCGACCATCCGGGAGTGTAGTTGCTGCCGTCGCGCGTAATCTGCTTGAGTCCCTTGCCATCTCGACCCATCGTGAACACCTGCACGCGTCCAGTACGAGTCGAGGTAAACGCCAGATGGCGTCCGTTCGGAGAGAAGGCTGGACTCTCGTTGGTTCCCTCGCCGAACGTGACTTGCCGGGTCATACCCGTAGCGAGCTCGAAGATGCGAATGTCGTAGCCGGGCCCGGTTCGCGCGGCATAGGCGATCTCATTGAAGGGCGCGGGCGCCCATGTCGGTCGGTCCGCGTAGGAATCCATCGTCGTGATCCGGCGGAGGTTCAAGCCGTCGATACCCACGACATAGATCTGAGGCTGACCGGACCGGTCTGACGTGAACGCGATCTGCGTGCCATTGGGCGACCACGTTGGGGTTGTGTCGATCGCGGGGTTGTTGGTGACGCGGCGCACGTTGCCGCCGTCGCGGTTCATGACGTAGAGCTCGGGGTTGCCGTCGCGGTTGGAGGTGAAGGCGATCAGGGAGCCGTCGGGGGAGAACGAGGGCAGCCAGTTCTGGCCGACGCCGTTGGTCGGAGTCTCCTGCAGTCCCTGATAGATCAGCGCGATAAAGATGTCGGGATAGCCCCGTCGGTACGATGTGTAGGCGATCGCCCGCGCGTCGGGGGCCCAGACCGGCATGAGGTTCAGCTGACGGTTCGCGGTGACGCGCCGCTGGTTCTGCCCGTCGTAGTCGGCGATGTAGACCTCCTTGACCTCTCGATTCTGGACAGGGCCGGCGATCGTTTCCCGATTGCGATCGGACGAGAACGTGATCTTCGTACGGGCGACGCCGCGCAGCGCACGCTGCTGCTGGTGGATTTCGTCCGAGGCGGTGTGGGCATAGAGTCGGGGGTTCGCGAGGCCACCGGAGTACTCCTTGGCGAACGCCGACTGCCGCGACCGCACGTCGAAGAGCCGTATCTGGACGCGAACGGTGTTCGCGTCGGTCCGCTGCACGGTACCGAAGACGACCGCGTCCGCGCCGAGTTCGCGCCAGGCAGCGAGCGGCACCTCCTCGGCGGTCCGGGCCGTTGGGATCGTCGCGTAGGTGTCGCGGGGAATCATGTAGAACTCGCGTTCGAAGTTCAGGTCGTCCCAGAGCACTTGGCCCAGCGTCCGCGCCAACTCAGCCAGGTCCGGGGAGAGGGCGACAAAGTCGGGTACGGCGTAGCGAGGCGGTGTGCCCGGGTCGCCACTGATGACGAGCTGAATCTCGGAGGGCTGCTGTGGTTGGGCCGGTGGCGCTCCCGCCGCAGGAGCAGGCGCTGGAACTTGCGCCAGCAGGGCCACCCCGACGACCGACAAAATCAGCAGCATCCACGGTGTGGGGGAGTTCGTCCGAGAAGCGTGCATCACGGTCCTTCTGCTTAACGTTGATACTCAAAACGCATGTGCACCGTCAGGTTCGCGTTCGGAAACTGAATCGGCAGCTCAGGCAACCGGGTCAAGAGCAGCGCTCGCTGGGCAGCGAGTTCGTGCGCCAGGAACCCGCTAGGTTGTTCGACCAGTACGTTTTCAATCGCGCCGGACCGGGTGATGGTGAACTTCATCACCACGCTGCCGCTCGTACCCTGCGTCGACTGCCAGTTTCGCTGAATCAGGGCGATCATTTGGGACAGGTACTCCGGACAGCAGAAGTTGGCGAAGTCCACTTGCACGCCAGTGCCGCCACCCCCGCTGGTTGACAACCCGAATCCCTGGCCTCTCGCTCCGGTATCTACTCGTGTCGAGCCTTCCGTCGGTTCACCCGCGGCCGGCGTCCGCGCGGAGGCATCTGGAGGCGCGGCCTTAGGCTGCGGGGGCCGAGGCCGCCGGGGTGCTCGAGTGGGCAACGTCATTTCCGGCGTCTTCGGGGCAGGTGGTGCCACGGCGCTCTTGACCGGTTCGACCGGCGGTCGCGCTTGCACGGCCCGTCCGCCCATGGTGGTTAGGCCACCGTTGCTGGGCCCGGTCGTGCCACCGAGACTGATCGTCATAACCGTCTTGGGACCTTCGTCG
>Ga0210380_10001074_pt1 | contig 11310 bp, 7 predicted proteins | sample PLM4_5_coexredo_FD_155476 | JGI IMG/M metagenome (GOLD analysis project Ga0210380, IMG submission 155476) | Groundwater sediment microbial communities from an aquifer in East River, Colorado, USA - PLM4_5_coex redo | ecosystem: Environmental > Terrestrial > Soil > Riparian zone | place: USA...
TCCAGCAATTCCTTGCGCGGCTCGGTCTTGCTGCTGACCAGCTCGTCGATGATCTCCTGGCGGTTCGCTGCGCCATGATAGGCTTGGCAGTACTCCCGCGCGCCGCGGAGCCACGCAGTCATGTAGCGCTGCACGAGCTCAGGATTGGCCTTGATCCAGTCGGTGTTGGCCATGATGACGGCAATGGTCATCGGCTGCGGCTGCACCAACTCATCGACATTGCCGAATGGAACGGCGAGCCCCTGCTCCTCGAGCTGCCAGACGAACGGCGGGATGACGATGGCGGCGTCGATGGCCTTGTTGCGGAAGGCAATGCCCATCTGCGTGAACGGAAAGATTTTCAGGTCGACGTCGGCGATGGTCAGGCCTTCGCGCTCGAGCATTTTGCCGACCTCGTAGGTCGAGACCGACCCCTGGCCGTTGCTGGCGATCACCTTGCCCTTAAGGTCCTTGAAGCTCTTGACGGTGTCCTTGAGGTCGGGACGCAGCATCAGGTTATGCCCGATCGGTGTCGAGACCCGGTCGGACAGCATGGTGATGGGAAGGTTCTTCTCCAGCGCGTTGAAGATGCCAGCGGAGATGCCGCCGGCGACGATGTTGTATTGGTTCTGCGCGAGCAGCGCGATCACGTTCGCGGTGCTGTCGATGTCGTCCCATTCGAGCTTGATGCCGGCTTCCTTGAAGTAGCCGTGCTTGAGTGCCATCAGCTCGGCGGCATTCGAGGTCGAGCGGGCGATGCCGACCTTGACGGTCTGCTCCTGCGCGCTGGCAATCGTGCTTCCGGCAGCGCCCAAGGCGGCCAGCAAAATCCAGGGCAACACCCTCATTATCATTCCTCCAACCCGCTTTATTGCTGTTCGGCCTATTGGCCTGACTTGATGAAGTAGCGCCCTTCGCCGTCGCGGTCGAGCGCCAGCTTGTCGCGCAGGCCGCCCAACGTGCGCACCACCTCGCGGCCGTCGCGGCTGCCCACCGCGGCCATCAGTTGCTCGAAGAACTTGGGGCCGTCGGCGAGCGCCGCTTCCACCGAGGCAAAGCGCTTGCCGGCGAATGTCGGTGGCGCCGGCACGCGGCTTTCCAGCCGCTCGCCCTGCCCGAACGGCCAGGTCAGGTCGTAGCCGGCCTTGGCGCCGATTCGGCTGCCCGGCGGCAGCGACGGATCGAGCGGCAGGGTGCGCATGCCGCTCATCACGATCAGGTCGCGGTCGGGCTGAAAACGCGTCGCCATGGCCCAGTCCATCTGCTCGTCGGAGAAGATGTCGATGTCGGGATCGACCACGAAGACGTTCTTGCAATTGGCGAGCGCGCCCATGCAGGCGCCGATGGCGTTGCGCGCCTCGCCCGGCACGCGCTGGCGGATGGCGACGCGGACGTTAAACGCGCCGCCGCTCGACGTCGTCGCATAGACCGCAACCGGCTCGCGCACGGCCGCCTGAAGGGCGTGCCAGATGCTGATCTCGGTTCGCAGCGCCGAAAGCTGCGCGGTGTCGGTCCGGCCCAGCGTCTTGCCGCCGATGGTCGAGGTCTGGAACAACGCGTCGTCGCGGTGCGTGATGGCGGTGACGTGGAACACTGGATTGCGTTTGACGGCGCCGTAATAGCCGAGGAATTCGCCGTAAGGCCCCTCCGGCTCGCGATGGCCCTTCTCGTCGAAATAGCCCTCGATGACATATTCGGCATCCGCCGGCACGCGGATGTCGTTGGTGATGCACTTGACCACGGCGAGCGGAGCTTCGCGCAGGCTTGCAACGATGTCGAGCTCATCGACCGGCATCCGCATCACGCCGGCAACGTGATCGATCGGATGGGCGCCGACCACGAAACTTACCGGCGTCGGCTTTCCCGCCGCGGCATTGGCCAGGTAGATCGCCTGCAGATCACTCGGCGCCACCAGATCGACGCCGGTCTCGTGTTCCGAGCGGAGCATCAGGCGGCGCAGGCCCACATTGGTGAAGCCGGTCTTGGGATCGATCACATAGTCGATCGACGCGGAGATGTAGGGACCGCCGTCGGCGCCGTGCTGCAGATGCACTGGCAGCCGGGTCACGTCGGCATCGGCGCCGGTCAGCACCACTGCCTGGCAGGGCGCCTCGGCGCGGGTCACTTCGAACACCTCCGGCTTGTTGCGGAGCCGCCGCGTCACTTCCTTCATCAACTCGTTCGGCTTGACGCCGAACGCCGCCGCGATCCGCGAGCGGCCGCCCATGACGTTGCCGACCAGTTCCGCCTGCTCGGGACCCGCGGCGCGAAACAGCACCGCCTTCTGGTTGCCTTCCATCACCTCGGCGATTCCGGCGAGATCGACCGACTCGCTACGGGTCTCAAGTTCAGCGTCACCAAGGCTGTCGATGAAGCGGCGCAGCCGGAACCGCTCGAAGTCCACGGCATTCGGGCGCAGGTCAGATCCGGTTTTTTTGCCGGCTTTTTCGACGACATTCATCGGCACACTCCCTGCCCCGAACTATACCCGGTTGCGCTGGCAACCACAGCCCGCGTTCGATAGGCTCCCGGCCGCTCGACCACAAGAGAGAATCCAGCGCCATGGATCGCAAACCGAGAGCCGAGGGCGGCCGCTATATCGGACGGCCGATGCTGCGCTTCGAAGACCTGCGCCTCGTGCGCGGCGCAGGCAAATATTCCGATGATATTTCGATGCCGGGACAGGCCATCGCGGTGTTCGTCCGCTCGCCGCACGCACACGCAAAACTGAAGCGGATCGACACCGCCGCGGCCAAAAAAATGCCGGGCGTGATCACGGTGCTGACCGGGGCGGATTATGTCGCCGATGGCCTGAAAGGCGCGGTGCAAAGGGCCAATCCGGCCGGCGCGATCGACATCAAGGTTCGTGCCTTCGCGCCGGAGAAGCGGCCAGTACTCGAAGAGCAGCAATTTCCGCTGGCGACCGACCGCGCGCGCTATCCGGGCGAAGCAGTGGCGGTGGTGGTGGCAGAAAATCTTTTCGCGGCGCGCAACGCCGCCGAGGCGGTCGAGATTGAATACGAGGTGCTGCCGGCGACGACCGGCGTGTGCGAGGCGATCGGCGCCGAACCGATCTGGCCCAGCGCGCCCGATAATGTCGCGCTCGATCAGGACTTCGGCGATGCCGGTGCGGTGCGGGCGGCATTCGATGCCGCCGATCTCGTGGTCGAGCAAACCTTCGTCAACCAGCGCATCGTCAACTGCCAGATGGAACCGCGGTCGGGTGTCGCCTCCTACGACGCAGCGGCGGATTCCTACACGCTGATTTCCGGCAACCAAGGCGTCCACGCACCGCGCATGGTGCTGGCGGAAAGCTTTGGGCTGCCGCTGGAGAAGGTCCGCTTCGTCTGTCCCGACGTCGGCGGCGGCTTTGGGCTGCGCAACAATCTTTATCCGGAGCAGGCCACGATTCTCTGGGCTGCGAAGCGCGTCGGGCGTCCGGTGAAATGGACCAATGACCGATCGGAATCCTTCCTCACCGATTACGCCGGCCGCGATCTCGTCACCACCGCGCGACTGGCGCTGACCGGCGACGGCCGCATCACCGCGTATCATGTCGATCACCTCGGCACCTGTGGCGGCCAGACCGTGACCTATGTTCCGCTCAGCAACGCCTATCGCGTCGCCACCACCGTCTACGACATTCCGCTAATGCACATGCGCTGCCGCTCGGTGATGACCAACACCGTGCCGACGGCGCCATTTCGTGGCGCGGGACGACCCGAGGCGACCCTGGTGCTGGAGCGGCTGATCGACCTCGCCGCCGACAAGCTCGGCATCGACCGGCTGCGGATCCGCCAGAAGAACGTGATCCCGAAGAAGAAGCTGCCGTATCGCACGGCCAGCGGGCTGCTCTACGACAGCGGCGACTTCGCCGGCAACATGGCGCGCATGATCGAGGTGGCCGACTGGAAGGGTTTTGGCGCGCGCCGGCGCGAGTCGAAGAGACGCGGCAGGCTTCGCGGCATCGGCATCTCGAATTATCTCGAAACGCCGGTCGGCATTCCGCACGAGCGGGTCGAAGTCACCGTGCGGGGCTCCGGCAAGGTCGAGCTCGCCGTCGGCACGCAATCGACCGGGCAAGGCCACGAGACGAGCTTCGCGCAGGTGATGGCGGACCTGCTCGGCGTGCATCCGGAGGACATCATCTTCATCGGCGGCGACACGGCGAAGATTCCGTCGGGCAGCGGTACCCATTCCGACCGCTCGATGCGGCTCGGCGGCACGCTGATGTTCGAGGCATCGACCGACGTGGTCGCGCAGGCCAAGGCGGTGGCGGCGAAGATGCTAGAAGTGTCCGAGGCCGAGATCGATTTCACTGACGGGCTGTTCGTCACGCCGAACAGCAATCGGCGGCTGACGATCTATGACGTGGCGCAGGCGATGGACGAGACCCCAGCGCTTGCCGCCGGAAAACCTCTGCAGTCGAAAAAAACATTCACCGGCCGCATCCCGGCCTACCCGACCGGCTGCGCGATCTGCGAGGTCGAGATCGATCCGGACACTGGCGCGATCAGCATTCCGCGCTACGGCTCGATCGACGACGCCGGACAGGCGATCAATCCGCTCATCCTGCACGGCCAGGTGCATGGCGGCATCGTCCAGGGCATCGGCCAGGCGCTGGTCGAGGACGTGCGCTACGACGAAGGCGGCCAAGTGCTCACGGGCAGCTTCATGGACTATGGCATCCCGCGCGCGCATCTGGTTCCGTCGTTCGACATCGCGCTGACCGAAGACCCGACCAAGGGCAATCCGCTGCGAGTCAAAGGCGGCGGCGAAGCGGGCATCACGCCGGCGCTGGCCGTGGTGATGAACGCGATTATGGATGCGCTGAAGGATTTCGGCGTCGAGCATATGGACATGCCGGCGACGCCAGCACGGATTTGGACTACCATCCAAGAGGCAAAGGCGACGGAGCAAAAGTGATGAACATCCACACCGCCCCAAGTTCCGAACTGACTGAGAGCAAGAAAAAGCTCATCAGCGGCACTTATCTGCGCAACGCCTGGTATTGCGCAGCGTGGTCCGACGAACTCGGCGACGGCGGCGTGACCGGCCGCACCATCCTCAAGGAGCCGGTGGTGTTCTACCGGCAGGGCAACGGCGAGGTCGTCGCGCTGGAAGACCGCTGCGCGCACCGGTTCGCGCCCTTGAGCATGGGGCACATCGTCGGCGGCAATCGCATCCAGTGCCCCTATCACGGGCTGGAATACGACAAGACCGGCGCCTGCGTGCTCCAACCGCATGGCAACAAGAACATTCCCTCGCGGGCGCGCGTGAAGAACTATCCGGTGACGGAGAAGCACAAGGCGATCTGGGTCTGGATGGGCGATAAGACACCAGACCATTCCAAGATTCCGGATTTCAGCGTCATGGACAACGTGCCGGAGCTGCACGCGACCAAGCTCGACAAGATCATGGTCAAGGCCAATGTCGAGTTGATCATCGACAACCTCTTGGACCTCAGCCACACCTCGTTCCTGCACGCCGGTATTCTTGGCAACGCCGACACGGTCGAATCCGACATCGGCGTCGAGCAGGAGGGCGACGACATCGTCGTGTCGCGCTATGCCCGCAACGGCGAGCCGCCCGGCATGAACAAGCTGATGTGGCCGGATGTGCCGGCCAAGGTCGACAAGTTCACCCGCATCCGCTGGATGGCGCCGTCGACCTTGCGGCTTGTCACCGGCGTGTGCCGACCCGGCGAGACGCCGGAGCAAGGCTCGGGCTATCACGCGGTCCATATCCTGACCCCGGAGAGCGACCAGACCACGCATTATTTCTTCACGGCAGTGCGCTTCGGCATTTTCAGCAAGGGCGACGAACTGAACCGGCAAATCCAGGAGAAGGTGGCCGCCACCCGGCGCTTCGCCTTCGAGGACCAGGATGCCCCGGTGATCGAGGCGCAGCAGCGGATCATCGATGCCTCGCAGACCAGTGTGGACCCGCTGATCCTGGCAATCGACGTCGGCCCGGTGCGCTACAAGCAGGTGCTGAAAAAACTGATCGCGGCGGAACAGGCGCAATAGCCTGAAAAGCGCGGCGGAACCTCGCGACTTCGTGTTGAAAAGCCCCTGCTTCGCCCTAGATGACTGGGAGCCGAGGCATTAGTGTCGGCGTTTCTTTTTCGTTCAGAGGATATCCCGTGGACGCCCCAACGGCCGGACACCCCAAAGCCCTTTCACTCGGCGCGCTCGTCACCGAGGGAAAGACCAAGAAAATATTCCGCATCAACGGCTCCGACCTCGTCTCGGTGGTCGCCAAGGACGACATCACCGCAGGCGACGGCGCCAAGCATGACGTGATCCCGGACAAGGGCCGGCTCGCCACCGCCACCACCTGCAACGTGTTCCGCCTGCTCAAGGCCTGCGGCCTGCCGGTCGCCTTTGAGGAGCAGAACAGCGCGACCTCGTTCATCGCGCCGCCCTGCACGATGCTGCCCTACGAGGTGGTGGTCCGGCGCGAGGCGCATGGCTCGGCGCTGAAGCGCAGCCCGCATTTCGCCAAGGGGCAGTTGTTCCCGAAGCTCCTGGTCGAGTTCTACCTCAAGACCAAGGATAAGAACTGGAAGAACAAGCCGCTCGTCGCCGACGATCCGCTGATGCAATACGAGGACGGCGGCGCACAGATTAGGCTTTTCAACCCGGCGAAACCGATCCTCGGCTCCGAGCCGTTCCTTGTTCTCCAGACTGCCGAGGTGTTCGGCCATCCCGAGGAATACAAGTTCTTCCCCGAGATGCGGCGGATCGCGCGCCAGGCGTTCCTTGTGCTTGAGCGCGCCTGGTCGCTCGAAGGCGGCACGCTCGTCGATTTCAAGGTCGAGTTCGGCTTCGACGCCAAGGGCAATCTGCTGCTCGCGGACGTGATCGACAACGACTCATGGCGGGTGCTGGAGAACGGCGCCTACATCGATAAGCAGGTCTATCGCGACGGCGGCGGGCTCGACACCGTGGCCGCGAAGTACAAGCAGGTGGCGGAGACCACCTGTCATTTCCGGCTGCCGCGGCAACGCATCATCCTGTGGCGCGGCTCCGAGAGCGACAAGACCGAGGCGTTCGCCGAGGCGCTTGGCGATCTGAAGGACATGATGACCGTGGTGACCTGCTCCATCCACAAGGAGCCGGTGGCCGGCGCGGGCATTTTGAATCGCATGATCCAGGAGGTGCCGGATTCCGTGGTGATTGCCTTCATCGGCCGATCCAACGGCGCGGGCCCTGTGTTGTCGGCCCAATCCACCATTCCCGTCATCACGGTGCCCGCCAGCGCCAAGGATTTTCCCGAGGATGTCTGGTCGTCGCTGCGCGCGCCAAGCAAGGTCCCCGTGATGACGGTGCTGGAGCCGGCGAACGCGGTGCTAGCCGCCCTGCAAATCCTCTCCGCCCGCAACCCGCGCGTCTATGCGCAGGTGCGCGGCGAGATCGAGAACCGCATGGTCAACACGCTGACGATTTAAGGCGCGCCCAAAGAATCGCCGTCATACCGCCGCCTCCATGAGGCGGCGGTGCCGTTTTTTGGGCATCTTCGTGGAACTCAGGAACTGCCACGGCGTTGACGCTGCGAACAATCCCATTCATCAGCGAAGCCCTTCAAGGGAGGACGCGCGATGCGATTGCGACACTCCGCTCTGGTTGTTGCCTGCCTGGCGTTTGGGGCAACGATCGTTGCCGCTGCCGAAGTGCAACCCATCCGCGTCAGCGCATCCGCCAAGGCCGCTTGCATGCCGGACGCCATGCGGCTGTGTCGCAACCATGTGCCAAATGTCAAAAATGTTCTGCTATGCTTTGGGCAGCACCGTGAGCAGATCAGCAACCGCTGCCGCCTGGTGCTGGCAAGCTACGGCCTCGAATAGGCCTTACGTCCTTCCGACCTGACTGATCTCGCGAATGAACGCCGCCGGCCGCTCCAGCGCGGATAGTGCGGCTGCGAATTCCGCCTTGGCGCGTTCGCGGTCGAGCACCGGAGCGGTCACGCGGATGAACTTCGCCTCCAGATCGTCCTCACTGAGCGGCCGCGCCGGATCGCCCGGTACGTCAGTCACCATGCAATCGCGCCGCTTTGACGCCGTGACCGTGACATGCGCCGGCCAGGCTTGCGGATAGCCGGCGGCGAGCAATCCCTCCTCGGCCCGGACCTGGATGCGCGACATGAAAGCCGACAGCGCCGGCGGGGTTGGCCCCGAAGGCTCGCTCAAACCATAGGCCAGGTCCGGCGCAAGCGCCGCGACCGCCATTTGATATTGAACGCTGGTCAGGTGCGAGAAGCGGTCGCCCGCGGTGACGCCGTGATCGATCATCTTCAGATGCGGCGGCAACACCGCGACGCCGATGCGCAAGATCGATTGCGGCTCGACGCCGTCCGCGAGGATCTCCCGCAACGCCTGCGTCGCCCCCATGGTCTGACGCGCCGCGCACCAGGGCTTGAACGAGGTCTGGCTGAGCGCGAGTGCGCCTGTGCCGTCGCCAAGCAGGGTCGCGTTCGGGGTGATACCGAAGATATTCTTCAGGAAGTCGCCTTCGGCGATCTTTACGTCGGAGGTAAATCCGGCCCCCGCCGCCAACGCCGCCTGGAGGCCGCGGCCGGCGGCGTGGCCAACGGCGAGCCAGCGCATCGTGGTCGGCGCCGCGTGGTGTCCGGTCCCTGGCGCCGCCATGATCAGCGCCGCCGACAGCGCATTCGCGGTCTGCTTGCCGTCGAGCCTGAAAAGCCGCGCGGCGACCGCTGCTGCGCCGAACGGCGCCGCAAAATAGCTCGGCCAGATGCCGCGATAAAGCACACTCGGGCCATCGATTGCGGCGCCAAGCCGGATCATGGCCTCGTAGCCCACGACGATGGCAGCGGCAATATCGTCGTCCGCCACGTCCGGCAAAGAAGCGGCGATGGTCAGCGCCGAAGGCAACACGATCGCGCCCGGGGTGATCATCGCGCCGAGATGTATGTCGTCGATCTCGCTTAAGCGCGCCAGTGCCACATTGATCGCCAGGCTGTCGCCCAGTGCATCGGCGTCCTTGCGGAACCCCATGAGCGCCCGCCCTTCCGCCGTTCCGCACGCGGCGATCCAGGCGCCGATCAAATCAGCCGCGTGCAACCGCACGTCCGCGCAAGCCCGCTCATCGGGCTGATGGGTGGCGACGAAGGCGGCAAGCTGTTCGAGGGCCGTCATCGGCTCCAACATTTCATTGTTTCAAGTGCGCGCGTTTGCGGCGCTGGTCTTGGTGGGCGATCTGCGCTTGAATCGCAAGGTCGAAACGAGCCCGAACCTATCGGCAATCCCGGAGCCGCTCAATGCCGCCCGAATTTCGTCCTGCGAGCCCGTTTGCGGCGCGCATCAATCATCTACGGGCGAGAGGCCGCCATGCGGACAGCCGCGTCACATATGTCGAGCTGTTCTACGACCTGGTGTTCGTCTTTGCTGTCACCCAGCTTTCGCATGGCCTGCTGGAGCATCTCACCCCGCTCGGCGCTTTGCAGACCGCCGTCCTGATGCTTGCGGTGTGGTGGGCCTGGATCGATACCGCGTGGATCACCAACTGGCTCAACCCGGACCGCACTGCGGTCCGGGTGATGCTGTTCGGGCTCATGCTGTCGGGGCTTGTCCTGGCGGCGTCCATCCCCAAGGCATTCGAGGAACGGGCACTTGCCTTCGCGCTGGCTTACGCGCTCGGGCAACTGGGACGAGGCCTGTTCATGCTCTGGGCCTTGAAGAACCACGACGCGGGAAATTTTCGTAATTTCATCCGGATCATTGTCTGGCAGGCCGGGTCCGCGCTGTTCTGGATCGCTGGTGCCATCGCTCACGGCCCGCAACGACTGGGCCTGTGGGCAATTGCAGCCGGCATCGATACCGCGGCGCCGGTGCTGGGTTTCTGGGTGCCGGTTCTCGGCCGCTCGGAGACCACCGATTGGCAGGTCGAAGGCAGTCACATCGCCGAGCGCTGTTCTCTGTTCGTCATCATCGCGCTCGGCGAGTCGGTGCTGGTGACCGGCGCCACCTTCGCAGGCCTGACCTGGACCGCCGAGCATATCGGCGCGTTTCTCGTGGCGTTCACCGGCAGCGTCGCGATGTGGGTGATCTATTTCAACATCGGCGCCGAGCGCGCCAGCCACCTGATCGCGTCATCCCAGGATCCTGGCCGCCTGGCGCGGAGCGGCTACACTTATCTCCACATCCTGATCGTGGCAGGCATCATTGTCGCCGCCGTCGGCGACGATCTGGCGCTGCATCACCCGGGCAATCGCAACGACATCGGGACCGCCGCAGTGCTGATCGGCGGGCCGGCGCTCTATCTGCTCGGCAATATGCTGTTCAAGCGCCTGTCGGCGCCGTACATGCCGTTGTCGCATATGGTTGGGCTCGCGATGCTCGTGCTGCTGATCCCGGCCGTACCGCTCACCACGCCGCTATTGCTATCGTCCGCCACCACGGCAGTGCTGATCGTCGTGGCGGCCTGGGAATCGATCTCGCTGCGGAGCAACGACAACGCTACGGAATGACGTTGGCGAAAGGCTCGGACGCGAGCCACGTGACATTGACCACGAGCGCGGCAGGAATTGACGAAACCGCGTCCGGTTCGTCGATAGCCAATCGGGCGCGCATCGCCTCCAGCGACACCGCTCCTTGCCCGGTTGAGTCGTCGGCGCCGCCACAGGCCGCGGCTGCTGCGACGACCTGCTACAATTCGCGAATTTCGGCGCGTCCTGACCCCAGATCGCATGGGCCGGGACCGCAATCATCTTCGTTGCGCCGTCACTTTGAAGCGTGGCAATCTGAATGCCAGCGATCTGCATCTCGCCACCGCCCGCGCTGACCAGCATCGGAGCGCCCGAAGTGCCCTTGATGCCTCGGCAGGTGTGCAGAAAAGCCGGCCGGCGCCGATCTTCTCCCGCAGCTCACAATCGCAATCCGCGGTCATGGCGAAAGCGCGGTCCTGCGGATAGCCGACAAGAACGGCCTTGGTGCCGCTCGGCGCGGGCTCGCGGCGAAGCCGCAGCGGTTCGATCGCCGCCGGCAGTCTCTCGGTCACGGTCAGGACCGCCCAGTCCGCGTCGGAGGTCTGCTCATAGCGCAATGGGTTGACCCCCCGGCCGATCTCGTAGTGCGCGATCCGCGCATGGGCAGCGTAACGGCCGGTTCGATAGCCAACGAGGAAATGCAGCGCTTCCGCCCTGACGAAACGCCCCGTCCGGTAGTTGAACAGGCAATGCGCGGCGGTCAAGACCTTGTCGCGTGAGATCAGCACGCCGCTGCATTCACCGCTGCCTTCGGTGAACAGCTTGCCGATCGTCGACCACGGATAGCTCTGCTCGTCGACGGCTTCGCGATGGATTCCCAAC
>Ga0210380_10001076_pt1 | contig 11293 bp, 11 predicted proteins | sample PLM4_5_coexredo_FD_155476 | JGI IMG/M metagenome (GOLD analysis project Ga0210380, IMG submission 155476) | Groundwater sediment microbial communities from an aquifer in East River, Colorado, USA - PLM4_5_coex redo | ecosystem: Environmental > Terrestrial > Soil > Riparian zone | place: USA...
GTCATCCACTCGACCTCGCGGCCGGCAGGCCGCTGGCGCCGGGAATCTACTGGGTGCGAGTGCAGCATGCCGGCCAGACCGCCGAGGCCCGCGTGGTTCTCCTGCGCTGATCCGGAACTTCACGCGCGGCGGCCCAGCCGACGCAGCACCGCGCCGCGGCGGCGACGGCTCACCGGAACCAATGTTCCGTCGCCCAAGCACCAGGCAGAGTTCGCCGGATTCGCCGCGACGGGTGCCACGAATGCCGCCAGTGGATCTCGCAGCCTGCGGCTCTCTGCAGCGCCGGTCGCGGAAGAAGGCGGCGTCCGCGAGCGGATGGCTGCGTCGCAGCGGCTCGTGGATCACCTCGAAGCCTCGCGGGCACGGCTCGGCGCGGCCACCACGCCGGCCCAGGCGGACTGGATCATCCGCAATGCCCATGTCCTCTTACAGTGTGCGCGGAACAAGAGCGCCACCGCCTGGGGTGTACGCGATTCGAGCATGGCCGCCAACGTGGTTTGGATCGCCGAGGAGGCGCGAAAGGGCTCGAAAGTGGTGCTGTGGGCCCACAATGCGCACGCCACGAAGAATTACGGCGGGATGGGCAAGTGGCTCGCCGATCGGTATGGGAAGGATCTGGTGGTCGTCGGATTCGCCGCAAACGAAGGCACGTACACGGCGAAGAATGGCGAAAACCTGGCGTCCGACAACGTTCTCCGTCCCGGCCCTAAGGGAAGCATCGAGTCGCTCGCCCACGAGCCGGGTTTGCCGCGCTTTCTGCTCGACTTGCGAGAGGCATACAAGGACCCAGAGACGGCGAAGATTCTGCAGTCGCGTCTCCTGATGCGGTCGATCGGTGCAATGGCGATGGACATCCAGTTCGACTACACAGCGATCCTCGACTCCTACGATGTGCTGGCCTGGGTGGACCGCACGGAGGCGTCCCGACCACTCGGGCGCCTGGGCGCCGCGGCGAAGGAGTAAGCTGTCGGTCCGACCTTGGGGGCCGCCCTTCCGTTTGTTGCCGGTAGTTGCGGCTGGTGCTCATCGGCATCACGACGGGAGGACGCAGTGCATGTCATGCAACGTTCCTGCATGGTTGCTGCGCTTGCACTGCTGGTACCCGGCGCATCCCTGTTCGCGGAGCCCAGCCTGCGCGCGAGGCCCCTGCCCGATTGCCGCTCGTTCTTCATCACGACCTTTGGCTACGACTTCCGGATCACCAAACCGTTGACCACGAGCTACACGTATTTGGGCTACGACTCGTTGACCTACACGTCGTACTCGCAACCCTCGAGCCGGCACATGATCAGCTCGGAACTTGGGATCATGCACAACCTCAATCCCAAGTATGCGGTTGGTTTCTCGAACTACCTCGGCTGGGACGTCGCCAACACTCTGCATGGTGGCCTCAGCGTGCGCGGGCGACGATGGCTGAATCGGGAGAGGAGTGTCGACGTCACCGTCGGCGCCCTGCTGTGGGGCACACACAATGAGGGGTTCAACTATCCCGGGTTTGTCGGCACCGCGAGCATGAACTTCAACGACTGGGAAAACCTGAAGGTGACCGTCACGGCCCTGCCCATTCAGGTCGGCCCGACCGCGCAGCAACAAACCGAGTACGGCGCTTTCCTCGGCTACCAGATCGGCGGCAAACCAGGATTCGTGACCACGGTCGCGGCGATGCTGACCACGGGTATTCTGGCCGCGGTGTTCCTTGGGAGCGGGAGCTACGACTAGAGTGATTGTCTTCGGGGAGAGCGAGTCGGCTTTCGGCTGACAAAGACAAGACATTCCGTTATTCCGCGCGGCTTGACCGGCACCTTCATCCTGCGGATGATCCTCCCGTGATCCTCACTTCCCGCAGAGGCAGGAACCAGCGAGGCGGCCTCGGCTTGCTCGTCGCGCTGTCCATGCTCCTTTTCGGGCATACCTGCGCGCAGAACAGCATGGCCTGCGGCACTCCGGCGGGAACGTACGGCGATGCTCACTGCGAAGACACCACCGATCACGACGGACATTGTGGCGATTCGGACGGATGCGAGCAGCATGGCGACCCCGATGGATGCTCGCAGAGCTCGATCTGCTGCTCGACCTGGGCGCCTCCACCGGGAACCCTGAGCGTTCCCCCTCCGGTTGTTGCGGTGCCCCTCAGCGCCGCGCTGCTCCCGGCATTCGCACTCAACGAGGCGCTGGCCTCGGGACCGCTGCCGGTTCCGACCGAATCACCCCCACTGCGAGTGTCTTTCCTCCGACTCTGAGCTGAACCGCCCCCGCTGTGACGTATCACGCGCGCAGTGGGCCTCGCCATGCGTTTCAGATCGAGATCCCGTTCAAGACGGCGCACCTCGCGCCGTTCGGACACTTCAACCGGAGGCATCTCATGTACCGCATCAGCCGTTTCTTTGCCGCGCTCTCCGTGCTCGCCCTCATGACCTGGTCCGTCGCCGCAATCGCCAACAATGAGCACACCATGCCCGGTGCGAAGGCGGTCACGAAAACCATCACTGGCGAACTCGTCGATATGGGCTGCTGGCTCGGCCATGCCGCCCGCGGCGAGAAGCACATCTCATGCGCCACGAAGTGCCTCAGTCAGGGCATGCCGATGGGCCTGCTGACGAGCAACGGCACGCTCTACCTCGTGACGCTCGATCACGACAACGCTGATCCGTACAACAGTCTCAAGGAGAAGGCCGGTAAGAACGTTTCCATCACCGGGTCCCTGTTGTCTCGCAGCGGCATGAAGGCGATCGAGGCGAGCACGGTCCAACTCGCGAGCAAGTAACCGTTCTCGTCCCTTGGGAGCGCGCCCGGCACGTTCGGGCGCGCTCGTCGCGGAGCCAGCCATGCGATGGATAGCGGTTGTCTTGCTGTGCCTCGTAGTCATTGCCAGCGTCGCGGTTGCCGTCATGCGCCGTCCTCAATTACCGGCGGCAGAGCGAGGGCGACGCCTGGCCGAGCAGACCGGTTGTTTTGGCTGCCATGGCGCTGGCGGGCTGCGAGGCGCCAATAATTCGGGACGCACGGACAAGACGGTCCCGAACTTCGCTGACGACGTGATGATGTACGCCAAGACACCGGAAGAGATCCACGAGTGGATCCACAACGGCGTCACGAAGAAGAAGGCAGCCAGCGTCACGTGGCGTAACGATCGCGATCGTGGCGTGCTCAGGATGCCGGCCTTCAAAGGGCGCATGAACGAGCGCGACATGGACGACCTCGTGGCCTACGTCATGGCCACTTCCGGCATGCCGGAGCCGGAGGATTCGATCGCAGCGCGCGGACTGCAACGCGCCGATGAGCTGGGCTGCGTGGGCTGCCATGGCCCGGGCGGCCGGTTGGCACGGACGAATCCCCGCTCGTGGAAGGGCTACGTCCCGTCGTGGGATGGTGCCGACTTTCCGGACGTGGTGCGCGACAGTAGCGAGTTTCGCCAGTGGGTGGAGGACGGCGTGAGCCGTCGGTTTGATAAGAATCCACTGGCGTCGTTCTTCCTGCGCCGCGCCGTGCTGAAGATGCCCGCCTACGAGAAGCACCTCGAGGCCGGCGACGTGCCCGCACTATGGACCTATGTCACCTGGCTACGATCCGAGGCCTCGCTCAAGACTGCGATGCCCATGGAGGCGCATCACCATGAGTGAGTTCTCCTGGCGCAGCAGCGCTCTCGCCGTCGCTTCGCTGTTGCTCTGGCCCGCGACCGGGCAAGCGCAGATGCATCACCAGCACCCGGCCAAGGCCGACAGCACCGCGCACCACACATCCAAGCCCGTGCAGCATGAGCACGTCGGGATGACACACGACATGGGCGGCATGGACATGGGGGAGATGCCCATGAACGGCCTCTATGGTCCGTACGCCATGAGCCGCGAGGCGTCGGGCACGGCGTGGCAGCCGGAGGCCGCGCGGCACGAGGGAGTCCACGTCATGCGCGGCGCGTGGATGGCGATGTTTCACGGTGCGGCCGATCTCGTCTACGACAAGCAGGGCGGCGATCGGGGCGATGAGAAGGTCTTCAGCGACAACATGGGGATGGGCATGGCCCAACGGTCGCTCGGTCCGGGCACGTTCGGGCTCCGGGCGATGCTCTCGCTCGAGCCGGCCACGATCGGACAGGAAGGCTACCCTCTGCTGCTCCAGACGGGGGAGACCGCGAATGGCGAGACACCCCTGATCGACCGGCAACACCCGCACGACCTGTTCATGGAGCTTGCAGGCTCGTACAGCATCGCGTCCGGCAATCGCTCGCTCTTCATCTACGGTGGGCTACCCGGCGAGCCGGCGCTTGGGCCCCCTGCGTTCATGCACCGCTTCTCGGGGGTGAACATCCCGGTCGCGCCGATTACTCACCACTGGCTGGATTCGTCCCACATCACCTTCGGGGTCCTGACCGCGGGCGCGGTCATCGACCGCGTCAAAGTCGAGGCCTCGGCATTCCGCGGCCGCGAGCCCGATCAAGACCGCTGGAACATCGAGTCCCCGAAGCTCGACTCGCACTCGTTCCGATTCTCGGTCAATCCGACGGACCGCTGGGCGCTGCAAGTGAGCTACGGCCGCATCCACAGCCCCGAGCAGCTCGAACCCGACGTCAACCAGGATCGCACCACCGCGTCGGCGATCTACGACGGCACGTTTGGCGACACCGGGCGCTGGGAGGGAACCGTCGCCTGGGGCCACAACCGCAATCGACCTGGCCATGACCTCGACGCCTTCACTGCCGAAGCGGCGGCTTCCTTTGGCGAGCGGCATACGGTGTTTGCCCGCGCCGAGCGTGTCGAGAAGGACGAGCTGTTCCTCGAGCCCGATCCGCGTGCGGGACAGATCTTCAAGGTCGGCGAGTTGACCGCCGGCTACCGCAACGACTTCTGGAACCAGGGCCACTTCACCGCAGGCCTCGGTGCTGCCGGGACGCTGTCGTTCGTTCCAGATGAGTTGCACAGCACCTACGGAGACATGCCGGCGTCTGTCCTTCTGTTTCTCCATGCTGCGATCCGGTGACCTCGACAGATCGCTGGCTCCCGCCACAGCGAGGAGATGGACCGGAGCACGCCTGACTCGCCCTCGGCTGGCTTTCGCCCGCGGGTCATGCCAAGTGCGTCCGGCGCAAGAGCTGTGCGTTGACCGCGACAATGACCGTGCTCGCCGACATCAGTACCGCACCGACTGCGGGGGATAGCACGAAACCCCACGGCGAGAGCACCCCCGCGGCGAGCGGGATGGCAACGATGTTGTAGCCTCCCGCCCACCACAGATTCTGGATCATCTTCCGATAGCTCGCGCGGGACAGCGCGATGATCCGCGGGACATCCCGGGGGTCGTTGCGGACCAGCACGATATCGCCCGCCTCCACCGCCACGTCGGTGCCAGCGCCAATCGCCACGCCGACATCCGCTGTCACGAGCGCGGGCGCATCGTTCACGCCGTCGCCAACCATGGCGACGCGCTTCCCTTGTGCCTGGAGCTCCTTGATCTTGTTTACCTTCTGCTCCGGGAGTACCTGCGCGAACACAGTGTCGATCCCGAGCTGGCTCGCCACCGCCTCGGCGACCGGTCGCGAGTCGCCGGTGAGCATCACCACCTCGATGCCCTCTGCGTGCAGGCGGCGGATCGCCTCGGCGGATTCCGGCCGGACAGCGTCCGCGATAGCGAACATGGCGAGCGCCTGCGCCTCCTCCACGAGGTAGATCGCCGCGTGCCCGAGAGCCGCGGCCCGCTCCGCGGCGGCGTGCAACACGGCACCCGGTGTGACGGCCATTTCCGCCAGAAGATTGGGCCCGCCCGCTGCGAAGGTGCGCCGGTCGACCACGGCGCGCACGCCGCGACCGGGGAGGGACTCGAACTCCGACGAGAGCGGAACGGTCAGCTCGCGGTCCTGCGCGCTGGCCAGCAGCGCGCGCGCCACGGGGTGCTCAGAATCGCGCTCCACGGCGGCCGCGAGTCGCAGCGCCGTGTCCGGTGTCATGCCCGGCTCCGTCGCGATGTCCACCACGCGCTGCTCGCCGAGGGTCAGCGTGCCTGTCTTGTCGAACACGACCGTGTTTACGTTCCGCGCCTCCTCGAGGCCCCGCCGGTCGCGCACGAGGAGCCCACTCCGGGCGCCGAGCATCGTCGAGATCGCTATGACGAGCGGAATCGCGAGTCCCAGGGCGTGGGGGCAGGCAATGACGAGCACCGTGACGAGCCGTTCGACAGCGAAAGCCGGATCGTCGGGGCGGAGGCCGAGCCAGGTCACCAACGTGATGGCCCCGGCCCCGATCGCGACGAGGGTCAGGATGAACGCGGCCCGGTCAGCGAGTGTCTGCGCACGCGAGCGCGACGTCTGCGCCTGCTCGACGAGTCGCATGATGGAAGCGAGTGTCGTGTGCTCGCCCGTACCGGTGACCTCGACATGGAGCGAGCCGGAGCCGTTCACGGTGCCGGCAATGACCTTGTCGCCCTCGCGCTTTTCGACTGGCTTCGATTCGCCCGTGATCACCGATTCGTTGATGGCGCTCGTGCCCCGGCGCACGACGCCGTCGGCGGGCACGCTGGCGCCTGGGCGAACCAGCACCGTGTCACTCTCGCGGAGCTCCGAGATCGGCACCTCCTCGGTCCGGTCGCCAACGACGCGCACCGCATGATTCGGGAGGAGCTTCACCAACTCCCGCAGAGCGCCCTGGGCCTGCGTGATCGAGCGCATCTCGATCCAGTGTCCCAGAAGCATGATCGTGACGAGCGTCGCGAGCTCCTCCCAGAGCGGCATGCCCGGGAAGCCGAGCGTCACCGCGGCGCTGAAGAGGAACGCAACCACGATCGCCAGGGAGATGAGCGTCATCATCCCGGGCAGTCGGTGCTTCATCTCCTCGATGCAGCCGCGGAGGAAGGGGAGTCCACCGTAAGCGAAGACGACGATGCCGAACAGCGCCGGGATCCACCGCGAGCCCGGGAACACCGGCGCCGTGTAGCCGAGCGCTCCTTGAAGCATGTGTCCCCACAGGAGCGTCGGGAGCGTGAGGAGAAGTGAAACCCAGAACTTGTCGCGGAACATCGCGACCGAGTGCCCGGCGTGCCGGTCGTGCCCCGCGTGGGCGTCGTGAGCGACCGGGGCGGTTCCTTCGGCCGCATGCCCGGCATGGTGTGAAGCACTCCGTCCCGGCGGCTGTGTGCCAGTCGGTAAATCGGGAGGATGTCCATGGTGCGGGTCGTGGCCGTGGTTCACTGTGGGTCTCCCCGATGCGCTCCACTCATCACGTCGCGCAGAGTCAACAAGCTACCACTTGTCCATGAAGCGCCGCGCTGCACCCACATCGGGCGGGTGTAGAGTGCCGGCCAGTGTCGTGGTGACGCTCCGGCCGGAGTGGCGTGACGCGGTGCCTATCGTGAGGAGGTCGACATGACGGGACTGGATGGCAAGGTCGTGATCGTGACGGGAGGAGGATCGGGCCTCGGCGAGGCGATCGGGAAGGCATTGGCAAAGCGAGGCAGCAAAGTCGTTCTCTCGGACATCAACGTCAAAGGTGCGGAGCGGGTAGCCGCCGAGATCCGGGAGGCGGGCGGCGCCGCCAATGCCGTGCAGCAGGACACCGCGCGACCCGAGGACTCGGAGAGAGTGGTGGGCTACGCGCTGGCCACGTACGGAGCCCTTCACTACGCCGTCAACAACGCCGGCATCGGGGGCGCCGCGGCTCCCGCCGGCGAGACGGACCTCGCGGAATGGCAACGCGTCATCAGCATCAACCTCAACGGCGTTCTCTACGGTATGCGCTATCAGATCCCGGCGATGCTGAAGACCGGAGCGCACGAATGCGCCATCGTCAACATGGCCTCGATCCACGGCACGGTCGCCGCCATCGGAAACGGCGCATACACGGCCGCCAAGCATGGTGTCGTGGGGCTCACCAAGAACGCGGCGGCTGAGTACGGACCGCAGGGACTCCGCATCAACTGCGTCGGGCCGGCCTACATCGAGACGCCGCTCCTGGCAAACCTTCCGGCGGACGTTCGGACCACACTCGTGGCACGTCACCCACTGGGTAGGCTCGGCCAGCCGGAGGAAGTCGCACCCCTGGTGTGCTTCCTCTTGTCGAACGAAGCATCGTTCATGACCGGTGGTTACTATCTGATCGATGGGGGATACACCGCTGTCTGATCGAGTCGCTTCCTTCGGCGTGGGTTAATGAAAAGATGTGACTACCCGGTGTCGATACCTTTGAGGGGAAAGCGACCGGGCAGGTCGCTCACCGGCCACACGGCCCCAGGGATGCAGGTCACAGGGGGTGAAACATGAAGCTCTCGAGGTTCCTCAAGATCACGCTGCTTGCCGCCCTTTCGCTCAGCTTGATGGCGGCGACGGTCCACTCCGCTGAGAAGCCTCGATCGGTCGCGGCCCCGACGGCGCGGACTCCCCAGGACCTGGCGAAGGAGGCCCTCGCGCGCTGGAAGACAACGCTCAAGATCACCGACGCGCAGGCGCCCAGGTTCGAGTCGATCATGATCGACTCGTATCGCAAAATGGCGCAGGCTAAGGCCTCTGCGGCCGGTGATAAGACGAAGTTGAATGACTCCGTATTCGCCGTCTTCAAGGAGCGAGAAGCAGCGCTCGCAGCTGTGCTCACGCCCGAGCAGATGATGCTCTATCGCCAGCACGTGCACCACGCCACCTCCTACGCGAACAAATAGGCGAGGAACCCGGATCTCAGGAGAACGACAATGAGACGCAGGGACGCGTTGCCAAGCGGCTTCGCGCGACCTCCATCGTCACGCGAGTACGCTTGCGTAAGACAAGGCCACCGGCCACAGTGCCCCGCCCGTGGCCCCGTAGCTCAGACGGATCGAACAGCGGTTTCCTAAGACCTCAAGCGATCCCCGGCGCAGGCCGATGATGACCGGGTGATCCTGTCCGACAAGTCTCCGACCCGGCCTACGCCGCCGAAGCTGACCGTGGTGGCCGCGTCTTCCGAACCGGCGGTCGTGAAGCCGACGCCCAAGGCCTTGTGCGCTTCGTGTGGCCGGCCGATCGCGTTGCTGACCGCCGCCAGCTGCCTCTACTGCGGCGCGGCACAGGCATCGCCGGTGCCGGCCAAGGAGAACGCCTCGAAGATCCCGGCCCAGCTGCTGGTGATGCTGGAGCCGCGGCCCCACGAGCAGAAACGCGGGAAGGTGTGGCTGTTCCGCGCCGGCGGGATCCTGATCGGGGTCCTGATAACGGCAGCCCTGATCGGTCCCTGCATGCGGCCTCCGGCTGCTCCCTGAATCCCTCGCGATTCCAATCCTTTCGTCCTGATCGCGACTCCATGCTTGGAAACTGCACGCATGTGCACTAGAGTGGCGGCGGTGCCATTCCCAGGACATGTTCGAATCGCTCAACGATCCGGTGGACGTACTGACCGCGTTCGTGGACGGTGCCATGCGTCCGCTGCGCTTTCGCTGGCAGGGACGCGTCATCCGGGTGAAAAAGGTGACCGGGCGCTGGACGCGACGTGAGGGACAAACGCTGGTGCAGTGCTTTTCGGTGGAAGGCGGCGGAGCCGAGACCTACGAGCTTCACTACGATCCGCGGGGACCGCGCTGGGTCCTGAGTCGGGCGTGGACGGGGTAGCGGGTTGCGCGCGGGACGCATGATCCTGCTGGCCGACATGGACGCGTTCTTCGCGTCGGTCGAACAGGCCCATCATCCACATCTGCGCGGCCAGCCGGTGATCGTGTGCGGCGATCCCGGTCGCCGCGGGGTGGTGACGGCTGCCTCGTACGAGGCGCGTCCGACCGGGGTGCGCGCGGGCATGCCGCTCGCCGAGGCGCGCCGGCTGTGTCCCGACGCGCACTACGTGTCGGGCAATCCCGAGAAGTACGTCGCGCTCTCGCTGCGTCTGCTCGAGTTCTATCTCACCTTCACGCCCGACGTGGAGCCGTTCAGCGTCGACGAGGCGTTCCTCGCGGTCGGCCGCATCGGCGGAACGCTGGCGGAGGCGGCGGAGATCGCCGCGCGCATCCAGTCCGGCATTCGCGAGCGGTTCGCTCTTCCGGCCTCGATCGGCGTCGGTCCCAACAAGCTGATCGCGAAGATGGCATCGGGCGTTGCGAAGCCATCGGGGCTCACGATGCTCGACGTCGAGAGTTTCCGCGCGCACTTCTGGCCGCAACCCGCGCGCGAGCTGTGGGGGATCGGACCCCAGCTCGAAGAGCGACTGACGGCACTCGGCGTTCGCACGATGGGCGATCTCGCCCGCCATTCGCCCGAGATCCTGAAGGGCGCCTTCGGTGTGATTGGTCCGCAGCTGCGCGAAGCGGCCAACGGACACGACGAGACGCCGCTGATTCCCTATCACCAGGGGGTCGAGCCCAAGTCGATGGGTCACGAGGTCACGCTGCCCGCCGACTCGCACGACCCGGTCGCCCTCGAGGGCACGCTGCTGCGGCTCTCCGACCAGGTCGCGCGGCGGCTGCGCGGTGAGGGCTACATGGGCCGCACGGTCGCGCTCAAGCTGCGCGACTTCCGCTTCACCACGCACATCCGCCAGCGGTCCCGGATCGCGCCGACTGCCGATCACGCGCAGATCTTCGCGCTCGCGCGCGACCTGTGGCGCGAGCTGTGGGACGGCGAGCCGGTGCGGCTGATCGGCGTCACGGTCGCGGGTCTGACCAAGGTGCATGCCTCCGACCAGGGCGAGCTGTTCACGAGCGGCGAGCGGGGTGCGCGCCTGCGCGAGGCGGTCGACCGGGTCCGCGACCGGCTGGGCGAGGCGAGCGTGGTGCCGGCGGGAACGCTCGGTCATCACACCGAGCTCGGCCACGTCCCGTTCGGCGCGGTGTCGCCGCGGGCTCCGAAGCCGCGGCGGAAGCCATGAGCGCCGAGATCCTGATCGGCACCTCGGGCTACTCGTTCGCCGACTGGGTGGGGCCGTTCTACCCGTCCGGCATGAAGTCGTCCGACTTCCTGCCGTTCTACGCCCGCCACTTTCCGGTGGTCGAGGTCAACACCACCTATTACGGCATCCCCGATCCGTCGGTGCTGGCGCGCATGGCCGACCGCACGCCCGATGGATTCCGGTTCGTGGTCAAGGTCCACAAGACGATGACCCACGACCGGAAGCTCGATCCTGCCGAGCTGCAGGCGTTCCGGAACGCGATCGCGCCGCTCCAGGCGGCCGGCAAGTACGACGGCCTGCTCGCCCAGTTCCCGCGCGGCTTCCGCCGCACGCCCGCCAACCGCCGCCACCTCGCGGCGCTGCGCGAAGCGCTCGCCGACCAGCCGCTGTTCGTCGAGTTCCGTCACGACTCGTGGCTGACACCCGAGCTCGAGCCGTCGCTGCGCACCTACCGGATCGGCTACTGCGCGGTC
>Ga0210380_10001080_pt1 | contig 11277 bp, 9 predicted proteins | sample PLM4_5_coexredo_FD_155476 | JGI IMG/M metagenome (GOLD analysis project Ga0210380, IMG submission 155476) | Groundwater sediment microbial communities from an aquifer in East River, Colorado, USA - PLM4_5_coex redo | ecosystem: Environmental > Terrestrial > Soil > Riparian zone | place: USA...
GCGGTTGTCCCAGAGCACCAAATCACCCAGCGCCCAGCGGTGCCGGTAGAGCGCGGTCTCCACGAAGGACCAGATCTCGTCCAGCAGGCGCTCCGATTCAGCGAGCTCGTGTCCCATGACGTAAGCATTGCGCCGGCGGCCGAGGTAGAGGGCGAGTTCGCCCGACACCGGATGCTCGATGACGACCGGATGCGGTGTACCCACGGAGGTGCGAGGGTCGTTCGCAGGCGTCAGTCCCTTGCGCACGTAGCCGCCCGAATCGTAGGTGCCGTCGTGCTTGATATCCAGGCTCCGGATCCGCTCGACCAGTGCCTTGGGCATTTTGGCGAGCGCCGCTTTCATCCCGCTGAACCAGGTGTCGCCGCCCTGGGCCGGAATTTCCAGCGCATACAGCATCGACGCGTCCGGCGGCTGTGCCGCATAGCTCATGTCAGTGTGCCAAGCGGCTTCGCCATCGCCGAGCGCCCCGATCGGCTCGCCCTTCTCGTCGCGCACGTTCGAGACGATATAGACCTCGGGATGGCCGGGGGGGGACTTGCGCCCCGCACCCTGGTTCGGGGGTGAGTCAAGCGCGCCGAAATTTCTCGAGAACGACAACAGATCGTCGTCCGTCAATTGCTGGTTCCGGAACAACAGGACGTCGTGCCGGTACCACGCGTTCTTGATGGCGTCGATCTCCCTGCTGGTGGCGTGGGCGATATCTACACCCGGGACTTCGGCGCCAAAGACGCCAAGGGGAACGACTTTGAGCTCGAGTGCAGCTGACATGGATCCCTCCTACTTGCCCGCTACGTTCACTGGAATTTGCGATAATACACAGATACATACGGGGTTTGATTGCAAAATAGCGTGAACAGGAGAATTGCCGCTCAACCTGTAGGCAATACTAGCGCGCAGTCAATTAGAGGAACCGTCAGTGGCTGACATGGTACTGGTCTTATTCATACTGATGAGCGCGTACTTCATACGCGGGATCACCGGCTTTGGCTCCGCCCTGATTGCCGTGCCGCTGCTGGCGCTGTCGCAGCCGCTCCAGTTTGCAGTTCCGCTCGTCCTCGCCCTCGACTTCACCGCCTCGCTGATTCTGGGCGGCACCAACGTGAAGCAAGCGAAATGGGCTGAGATCAAGATGCTGCTGCCGTTCGGAATGCTGGGCGCCTGCGTCGGCGCCTACGCCCTGCTGACGCTTCCTACCACCCCGGTGTTGCTGACGCTGGGCGCCTTCACGATGTTCTTCGGGTTTCGCAATATTTACGGCCTGCAACCCGTGGGGCGGCTGTCGCGTGCGTGGGCCATCCCCGCGGGACTGGCCGGCGGCGGCGCCGGCGCGCTGTTCGGCGCTGGCTCTCCACCCTACATCATGTACCTGACGCGCCGCCTGCTGGACAAAGGAGCAGTGCGCGCCACTTTCTCGTGGTTGATCGCCATCGATGGCGGATTCCGGCTCGGATTGTTCCTGTTCGCCGGCCTGCTGTTCGATCCGAAGCTTCAGCTGGCATACGTGCTGGGACTCGTTCCCATGGCGATCGGTCTGTACACCGGCAACAAGGTGCATATGGACCTGACCAGTGGAGGCATGTTGAAGGTGGTGGGCGCGCTGCTCGTGCTCAGCGGCGCGATGTTGTTCTTGAAGGTGGCGGCTTGAGGGTGTGACCGATCGAACCAGTGCAAAGAGGATAGTCATGATACGAAGAGCAACCATGTACGCCGCGACGATACTGGCCGCGGCAGTCGCCGTGCACGCGCCGCGCGTCGCGGCACAGCAAGCGCACTCCTTCTACGTCCTGAATCAGCGCAGCGTCGCGCTGACCGCGGAGTATTGGAACCCGATCCTCACCCATGTGAGCAGGAAGAGCGGGGTGCCGCTGGAGCTGAAACTGACCAAGACAGCCCGGGAAGGCAACGCCATAGCCGAAAAGGGCAACTACGACTTTCAATACACCAATCACTTCTTCACGCCGGAACGGGACCGCCTCGGCTACAAGGTCATCGCGCGTCCCGCCGGTCCCGGAATCAGGTCGCAAATCGTGGTGCCGGAGGATTCGCCGATTCAAACGCTGCAGGACCTGAACGGCAAGGACGTCGCCTTCGTGACGCCGGACGGGTTCACCGGCTACTGGCTGCCGATGGACGCGCTTCTGAGAGCCAAAGTGAAAGTCAATGTCGTGTTCACGGGAAACCAGGAGGCCTCGTCCGCCCAACTGAACGTCAACAAGGTTGCGGCCGCTGGAGTCAACAGCTCGGTCATGGCGCGTTACGCGCGCCGCGAATCGTTCGCGTACCGCGCACTTTGGACTTCGGAGATCTACCAGGACCTGTGCATCATGGCCTATTCCAAGGTGCCCGCGGACAAAGTGGCCGCGGTCAGGGCCGCGCTTATCAACATGGTCCAGGACCAGGAAGGCCGCAAGGTGCTCGAGGCCGGTGCCGAGCTGCTGAAGAGCACCGGCGAACTGGGTTTTGTGGCGGCCGAAGACCGCGACTACGACAACTACCGCAAGTTCTACAGGACCACGCAGGTAAAATAGCCCGCCGGGCAAGCCATGGGGGAGGCGACGATGAGCATCATGCGCGGGACGCGATTCTGGAAGGATTGGGGACTGGTATCGCGCCTCATGCTTGCCGTGGGAGCCGCGATCATCACGGGCGGCGGCGTGCAGACCTACCTGCTCGTGGCGGAGGGTGCGGCCGAGCACTCTGCCCGGCTGAAGCGCGAGTTGAGCGAAACGCTGAGCTTCATGGCGCCGCTGATTGCCGATCAGGCGCTCATCGGTGAATACGCCGTGATCAGCCAGCTGCTGAAAAACCAGGTGCAGAAAGGCGAGGTCGACAGCTTCCAGTGGACCGACAAGGAGGGCAAGCAGCTGCTCGCCCAGGACAAGCCGGATATCCTCGTCGCGCCGGCCTGGTTCACGTCCGTTGCCGCCATCGACCGCGCGGAAGAAAGCTTCGAGGTCACGGCGGGCGGCGTGGGATACGGAAAGCTCAATGCCGCGATGACGACGACCAAGGCCTATAACCGGCTTTGGCAGCAGTTCGTCAAGCAGTTGCAGATTGTGGCTGTGACGCTGTTCCTCATGCTGCAATTCATCTGGTTGATATTCCGCGGCAACCTCGGAACCCTGCGCATGCTTGCCGAAGGCGCGAATCGTTTCAGTCAGGGCGATTACGCGGTGCGCATCGAACCCGAAGGTTCGCCCGAAGTCAGCTCGGCCGCCGAAGCCTTCAACAACATGGCGAACAACATCGAAAGCCTGATCGCCTCGCTGGGGAAAAGCGAATCGAAAAACAAGCTGCTGGCGACCATCGTCGAGCAGTCCAGCGAAGCGATCTGGACCAAGGACCTGGCCGGCACCATTACGAGCTGGAATTCCGGAGCCGCCGAAATGTTCGGTTACGCCCCGGCCGAGGCCATGGGGCGCGCGCTGAACGTGGGCGAGTCGACGCCGGAAGAGGAGCAAGCACGCAGGCAGCGGCTGGTGGGCGGGGAGAAATTCTCCTATGAGGCCAGAGCCATGACTCTGTCGGGAACGGCAATCGACATTCAGATCGCTGTCGCGCCTCTGCTCGACGATGCCAACCAATGCATCGGCAGCATCGCCGTAGCCCGCGATGTCACGCAGCGCAAGCGCAGCGAGGAAGCGCTGCGCCTGGCGCGCGAAGCTGCGGAAGCGGCAAGCCACGCGAAGAGTTCGTTCCTCGCCAGGATGAGCCACGAGATCCGCACGCCGATGAACGGCGTTCTGGGCATGACGGAGCTCTTGCTGGAAACGGGGCTCACGCACACCCAGCGCAAGTACGCCGAGACCGTGCAGCGCTCGGGCAAGAACCTGCTCGGCATCATCAACGACCTTCTGGACTTCTCCAAGATCGAGGCTGGAAAACTCGAGCTCGAGAATGTCGACATGGATCTGCGCCGCACGCTCGAAGACATCGTGGAGCTCCTCGCCGAGCGCGCCCATGTCAAGGGACTGGACCTTGCCTGCAGTATTCCCCCTGATCTGGTTACCCACGTCAGGGGAGATCCCCTGCGTCTGGGCCAGATACTGACCAATCTGGTGGGCAACGCGATCAAGTTTACCGAGCATGGTTCGGTCGTGATCCGCGTGGCCGGCGTCGAGGAGACCGCGAAGAATGTCACGATGCGCTTCGAGGTCAGCGACACCGGTGTCGGCGTCAGCCTGGAAGCGCAATCCCGGATCTTCAAGGAGTTTTCACAGGCCGACGGATCAACGACCCGCAAGCACGGCGGCTCCGGGCTCGGCCTCGCGATCAGCAAGCAGCTCGTGGAAATGATGGGGGGGAACATTCACGTCGAATCCGCGCTCGGTGCCGGATCCACGTTTTCGTTCACCAGCAGCTTCGAAAAGCAGGAAACGCAATCGCATGAAGACTCGCGTACGGTGCCGATGGGGATGCTTACGGGCGCGCGGGCGCTGATCGTCGAATCCACCGCCATCAATCGCGGCATCCTCCACGCGCAGATGAGCAACTGGGGAATGACCAATCGGGTTGCCGCAACGCCGGCGCAGGCGATCGATATGCTTGCCCAGGCGGCGGCACGAGGCGCTCCCTACGATATTGCAATCATCGACGTGGGGCTGCCGGGCATGGACGCGCTCGAGCTCGCGCGCTCGATCAGGTCCAGCGCTGCCATCGCCAAGGTGCGGCTGGTCATGCTGAGCCGTCGCCAGGTGGATATCAGGAACGCACGCGTCGCGGGCATCGACGCCTGCCTCGCCAAGCCGGTGCGTCAGTCGGTGCTGTACGAATGTCTGGTAAACGTCATGGCCGGTCAGCCGCAGGAGGCTGCTGCGGCGAAGGCTGTGTACGAGCCCGTGAATGTGGTTCCGGGCGGGATGCGCGGCAATATTTTGCTGGTGGAAGACAATCTCATCAACCAGCAGGTTGCGCTTGGCATGCTGCAGAGCCAGGGCTACAGCGTAACGGTCGCCAACAATGGCAGGGAAGCGCTGGCTGCCCACGCGCAAGACGCCTTCGATCTCATTCTGATGGATTGCCACATGCCCGAGATGGACGGATTCGAGGCCACGAGGGAAATCCGCGGACGAGAGCTGTCGTCGATCGGCAAGCGCGTGCCCGTCATCGCAGTGACTGCCAATGCGATGGCGCAGGATCGTGAAGAATGTCTGAAGGCCGGCATGGACGACCACTTGAGCAAGCCTTTTAGCATGCTGACGTTGCAGGACATGCTGCATCGCTGGATGCCTCAGGCGGCCGCCACGCAATCGGCGGCCGCGGAGCTCGCAGCGCGGGCGCCCGCGAAAGCCGCTTAGGTTCTCGATCCCGCGACGGAACATGGCTGTGTGCAGACCGCGCTGACTGCGCAATTCGAGCTGCTGGCCGCCGGCAAGGCGTAGCAGGAAGGCATGACCCGCCGTGGAGATCTGAGGAGGCTGCGATGAGGAAGGGGATCGTTCTCGTGCTGGGGCTGCTCGCCGCGATTCCGGCGTGGGCGCAGGACTGGCCCGCAAAGCCGGTGCGCTTCATCGTGCCGTACCCGCCCGGCGGAGGGACGGATGTCATCGCGCGCATCGTGCAGCACCGCCTGTCGGAGGCGCTCCGGGAGACGATCGTCATCGAGAACCGCGGCGGTGCCGGCGGCGCGGTAGGCACCGAGGCGGCCGCGAAAGCGGCGCCCGACGGTTACACCTTCCTCTTCACGCTTTCCTCGCACACCATCAATCCGCTGCTCTACAAGCTCAATTTTGACGTCGAGCGCGATTTCGCCCCGGTGACCCTGATCGTCAGCGTGCCGCAGCTGATCGCGGCCTACCCCGGCGCATCGATCGAGAGCATGCGGGACGTCGTCGCCATGGCCAAGGCGCAGCCCGGCAAGCTGCATTTCGCCTCGGTCGGCAATGGCACGCCGTCGCACATCGCCGGCGAGCTGCTGAAACTGAGGGCCGGCATCGACATCGTCCATGTCCCGTACAAGGGCGGCGGACCGGCGGTCGCCGACACGCTCGGCGGGCAGGTGCCGCTGCTCATCGTCACCATGCCTGCGGCCATATCGCAGGTGCGCGCCGGCAAGCTGCGCGCGCTGGCGGTGACCACCCTCAAGCGCAACCCTGGTGCGCCGGAGATTCCCACGGTCGCCGAGGCGCTCAACATTCGGGACTACGAGGTGGATTCCTGGTACGCGCTGTTCGCGCCGGCGAATACGCCCCCGGCGATCGTGGCGCGAATGCAGACAGAGATCGCGCGCGTGATCCAGCTGCCGGATGTGAAGCAAAAGCTGCTTGAGCAGGGTGGCGACACTGTGGGCTCCTCCCCAGAGGAGCTCGGCCGGGTGGTCAAAGGTGAATTGAAGAAATGGGCCGAGCTGATTCGCGACGCGAAGATCAAGCTGGATTGACGCCGGTCGCGGAATTGGTGCGGCGCGCGCGCCTGCGCATCGCGCGCCAGGCGCTCTAGCCGCCGCCCGTTTTCTTGCACAAGCTTACGCATGCGGGCAGGCCGCCCCTTGCTTTCTGCTTTGTGGCGGAAGAATATATTCGCCATGCCGCGCCTCTACAGCTGCACCGATGGCGGACGCAGGGCCTGGGACTCGCAGGACAGACTGGTCCCGCTCGACTACCGGCGCGTGCTCGGCTTCGTGGGGCACGATACCGCCCCAAGGGACATCCGCGAGAAACTCGGCTGGTCCGAGGGCGCGGTGGACGAGATCCTCAAGGAGTTGGAACAGGGCGGCCTGGTGAAGTCAGTCGAAACCGGGCCGGACAAGAGCGGCCTCGATTTCACCGGGAATTTTCTCGTCGCGGACATCGAGGTGGCGCAGAAGCGCCTCAGGGAAGATCTGGATTTCACCGGCCCGCTCAGCGCCGACGACCTGCGCGCGGCGCGCGAGAAGAAGTAGGTCAGTACAGCTCCCACCAGGAATCCCGGGCGGCAAGCAGCTCGCCCGCGGGTCTTTCGAGCACGACGCGGCCCGACTTCATGACGTAGGCGCGGTCGGCCACGCCGAGCGCCGTCTTGATGTTCTGCTCCACCAGAATGATCGCGGTGCCAAAGCGGCGGTTGATCTGGCGCACCGTCTCCAGCACCCGCTGCACCAGCACCGGGGCCAATCCGATGGAGGGCTCGTCCATCATCATCAAGCGGGGCCGCGGCATCAATGCCATGCCCACTGCCAGCATCTGCTGCTCGCCGCCCGACAGGGTGCCGGCACGTTGCGAGCGGCGCTCAGCGAGCAGCGGGAACAGCTCGATCACCTCGCGCAGCCGCGCCTCGGTCGCCGGCGGGTCGCGCCGCGTGTAGGCGCCGAGCATCAGGTTCTCGATCACCGTGAGGTCCGGGAAAACGCCGCGGCCCTGGGGAACGAGCGCCATCCCGCGCCGGACGTTGTCGGCCGGATCGCCGTTGGCCCATGGCTTGCCTGCGAAGCGCACCTGGCCCGAGCGCGCGGGCAGCAACCCGAGGATCGTCTTCAGCGTCGTGGACTTGCCGGCGCCGTTGTGGCCGAGCACCGTCACCACTTCCGCCTCGTGCACGCGCAGCGCGACGCCCTGCAGCACGGTCTTCTTGCCGTAGCCCGATTCGATGCCCTCCAATTCGAGCAGGACGGTGGCCATCGTCAGACGCCGAAATAGATTTCGGTGAGCGCCGGGTCGCGCGTGATTGCCGCGGGTGCGCCGGCCGCCAGCACCCGGCCCTGGTGGAGAAACACCACCACGTCGGAGAGTTCGGCAATCAACTCCATGTTGTGCTCGATGAGGAGTACGGTCTTGCCGTGCGCGACCAGCCGCCTCACCAGCGGGACGATCCTGCGCAGCGATTCGCCGTCGAGCCCCGAGGCGGGCTCGTCGAGCAGCATCACCGGGGCGTCGGTGGCGAAAATGCGCGCCATCGAGAGGAGCTTCTGCTCCGGGTACGCCAGGTCCTCGGCGAGCTGGTGCCTGCGCCCGGCGAGGCCGAAAAACTCGAGTACCTCCATTGCTCGCTCGCGCGCCCGGGTGTCCTCGGCACGCACCGCCGCCGTACGCAGGAACAGGCTGAAGACACTTTCGCCCATCGGCGTCGCGCAGCCGAGCAGCACGTTTTCCAGCACGGTCATCTTGCTCCACAGCCGCAGGTGCTGGAAGGTGCGCACCACGCCCCGCCGTTCCACCTCGTGCGGCGGGAGGCCGAGCAACTCCGTGCCGCGCAGCAGGATGGAACCGCGGTCGGCCTTGAGAAACCCGGTGATCAAGTTGAACACGGTGGTCTTGCCGGCGCCGTTCGGCCCGATCAGCCCGGTGATGAGTCCCGGCCGCACGTCGAACGTGCACTCGTCGACGGCACGAATGCCGCCGAAGGCGCGTGCCAGTCCCCGCACCGCCAGGATCGGGGTGGACCCGGCCGCGCGCTGCGTCGCCGCTTCAGCGGCCATCGCGGACCTGCGCGCGTGCCCGGCCGAGGAGGCCTTCGGGTCTGAGCAGCATGAAAGCGACGAGCAGCGCGCCGTAGATGACCTGCCGGAGTGGCGCCGCGACCGTATCCGGGATGGCGAGGAACTTGAGCGCTTCGGGGATCGCCAGCAGCACGAAAGCACCGACGATCGGGCCGGCAAGCCGCTCGCTGCCGCCGAGGATGACGAGCGACGCAATGAAGATCGACTCATGCAGCGCGAAACTCGAAGGATTGATGTAGGTGATGTAATGGGCGTACAGGCTGCCGGCCATGGCCCCCAGCGCCGAGGAGATGCACGCCACCACGATCTTCACCTGCATCACGTTCTTGCCCATCGCCTGCGCGGCGATCTCATCGTCGCGGATCGCCTGCAGCACCCGGCCGAACGCGGAGTTGGTCAGCCGCCAGCACACCGCATAGGTCAGCGCGGCGAACGCCACCGACAGAATCACGTACTCGAAGGGCTCGTCGATCACCCAGCCGAAGACGTTCGGCCGTGGAATTCCCGGCAGCCCGGCGTGGCCGTTGGTCAGATCGGTCCAGTTCATGAATACCGCGAGCACCACGACCTGCAGACCGAAGGACGCCACCACGTAATAGTCGCCGGCGACCCTGAGGGACGGAATCGCCACCAGCGCCGAGGCGAATGCGCCGACGCCCGCGGCAACGACCAGCCCGCCCCAGAAGCCCAGGCCGAGCTTGAGCGCCGCGAGGGCGGAGGCGTAGGCGCCGATGCCGTAGATCGCGGCGTGGGCGAGCGAAAAGATGCCCGAGTAGCCGATCAGGAGGTTGAGCGAGACGGCCAGGATCGCGTAGATCCCGACCATCACGAGATAGTGTGCGAGGTAGGCGGTCAATGCGGACTCAGATTTCCGCGGACTGGATCTTGCGGCCGAAGATCCCGCGCGGACGCAGCACGATGAAGATGAGGAAGGCCCCGAACGAGATCGTCGATTGCCATTCCGAGGCGATCTTCCAGACGCCGAGATTCTCCAGCAGCGCAAGGAACAAGGCGCCCAGCAGCGCGCCCGGAATCGAGCCGATGCCCCCCATGATCACCGCCACCGAGGCAAGCAGCACGTAGGTGGTGCCGCGATACGGATCCGCTCCCACATCCATCGCCAGCAGGATGCCGGCGGGGGCGGAAATGGCCGAGCCCACGGCGTAGGTGAGCAGGTGGACGCGCCGCAGGTCGATGCCGACCGTGCGCGCCATTTCGGGCGAGGACGATACCGCGCGCATGGCCTGGCCCCAGCGGGAGTACTTGAGGAAAGCCATCAAACCCAGGTAGGCGAACGCGGCGGTCGCAACGCTTACCAGGTGCAGCCAGGTGAGGTACACCGGCCCGATCCGCACGGCATCGGCGAGCCGCCCCACCTCCAGCCGCAGCGGATCGGGCTTGAAGACGATGGCGAGCAGGTTCTCGATCAGGATCAGCAGGCCGAGGGACGCGATGAACAGCGTGGTGCGCAGCGCGCCGCGGCGCTCGAGCGGCTGGTAGATGAAACGGTCGATCAGCAGCCCCGAGCCCGCGGCCGCGACAATGGCGCCGGCCACCGCAAGCGCGAGCGGCAGGCCCAGCAACTTCTGGCCTACGTAGGCGTAGTAGGCGGCCAGGGTGAAGACCGCCCCGTGCGCGACGTGGAAGTGAAGCGTCGTGCCGTAGATCAGCCCCCAGCCGAGGGCGCACAGCGCGTACAGGCTGCCGACGACCAGGCCGGTCGCCGCGAGCTGGAGGAACAGATCCAGGATCGCCCCCCCGACTGGCTACGGGGCGGCCTTGATGATCTTTTCGACTTCGACCTTGCCGCCCTTGAGGGTTCCCACCTCGATGTCCATGACCGCGCCGTGATTGGCCTGGAACACCAGCTTGCCCGAGAGGGTATCGAAAGTGCGTATCGATTCGATGGCGTTCTTCACCCCCTCACCGCTGAGCGCGCCGCCGCTCTTCTTGATCGCCTCTTCGGCGGCCCGGGCGAAGATCCGGGTGGCGTTGTAGTACTGCACTGCGAAGAATCCGGCGTCGGTCTTGTACTTGTCCTTGAACTTCGCGGCAAAGGGCGAGTTCGGATCGAACGGCAGCCGGGTGGTGAGGATTCCCTCCGCGCCCTTGGATTTCATCGTCTCGGGCACCAGGATCCAGGAGGTTCCCGCCATGGGAATGGCAATGCCCAGTTCGCGCGCCTGGTCGGCGATGATGGAGACGTTGCGGCCGTAGGAGGAGACGTAGAGCAGGTCGCCGCCGCGCGCCTTGAGCTTGGCGAGCTGCGCGCGGAAGTCGCTCGCATCGAGGGCGACCTGCTCTTCGGCAAGCACCTTGCCGCCGGCGGCGCTGTACTTTTCGCGGAAGGTCTTGGCGGCATTGCGCCCAGCCTCGTCGTTGGCGACGATCATGACCGCACTGCCGAGCTTCTTGTCCTTCGCCAGCCACTCGGCGATGACGCCGACCTCGTTCGACACCACCGGGATGTTGTTGTAGAGGTAATCCTTGTTGGCGAGGTTGTCGGACTGGCCCCCGCCATTCATCAGCACGACCTTGTTCTGCACCGCGATCGGCTGCACGGCGAGCGTGGGCGCCGAATACGAGGTCAGGCTGAACGGCACCTTTTCCACTTCCACCAGCCGCCGCATCGCGTTGACCGCCTTGGAGGCGTCCGCGGCGTGGTCCTCGTAGATCACTTCGAGTTTGCGCCCGGCGATGCCGCCGGCGGCATTGATGTCCTCGGCTGCCATCTCGGCGCCGCCCTTCATCCAGACGCCGTAGGAAGCCCCCGATCCGGTGAGCGGCAAAATGGCGCCGATCTTGATCGGATTGCCCTGCGCGGCGGCCGGCGCCGCTCCTGCGATCAGCGTGAGCGCGAACAA
>Ga0210380_10001083_pt1 | contig 11261 bp, 12 predicted proteins | sample PLM4_5_coexredo_FD_155476 | JGI IMG/M metagenome (GOLD analysis project Ga0210380, IMG submission 155476) | Groundwater sediment microbial communities from an aquifer in East River, Colorado, USA - PLM4_5_coex redo | ecosystem: Environmental > Terrestrial > Soil > Riparian zone | place: USA...
TATCGGCCTCCGCCTCGGAGGTAGTTAGAATGACTACGGGAATGGTTTTGAGCGCGGGATCCGCTTTTATTTCCCGCAGCACTTCGCGGCCGTCTTTGCGCGGCAGATTGAGATCGAGCAAGACCAGATCAGGGCGGATCGCGCGGGCGTAAGAGTTTTTTTGTAGCAATATATCCATCGCTTCGATGCCGTCTCTGGCGACCGTGAGATTCACCAGCAAACGGCCCTCTTTAAGCGCCTCCTGAGTTAGCCGCACGTCACCGATATTGTCCTCAACCAACAAGACCTCGATGACCTTTGGTGAAACTGAAACAGTCATAGTTGAACATCCTTTGCATTCGGTAACTGGACAAGGCTATTTATCGGTCCTGGACGCGGCGTGCACAGCAAATTGGCAACACCCGCCCACAAAGCGCGATGCAGAGCGAATGCCCGGAATGATCCAGGTTGGCTATAAAAGCGAAACATATGCCAGCCGGGGCAATTATCAGCCGTGATAATTCAATGGTTTAGCGAGAGTGGAAACGACTTGATCAAACCGGAATGGTTCGGATCAGACTATTTTGAACATCAGTTACTTTGACGAAACATTTGTGTCGAACTGGGCTCGATTAGCGCCGGACAATGACAAGAGGACACAGGGGGTTTGAAAAGAGCTCAAATTCCGATTAAACGTTATCAAAAGCCTTCCGCGCTCGTGCTCACTTTTTAGGAAAACTAATGAAGATACATCAAATTCCGCTTCTGCGTGACAACTACGGCTATCTAGTCGTCTGTGAGAAAACCAACCAAGCCGCCATCGTCGACCCGTCGGAAGCCGAGCCGGTTTTGCGCCGCATCGAACAAGAACGAGTTGAGCCGGTGGCGATCCTAAACACGCACCATCATCGCGACCACACTGGCGGCAACCAAGGCCTGCTGGCGATTCACAAGCTCAAAGTTTACGGCCACAAAAGCGACCAGGAGCGAATATATGGCATGAGTGACGGCATTGACGAAGGCGCCACGATCCAGATCGGCGAGCTCAAGGGAAGCATTTTCTTCATCCCCGGCCACACCACCGGTCATGTCGCCTACCTCTTCGAAAATAATTTATTTTGCGGCGACACCCTGTTCACCGCGGGTTGCGGCCGGCTCTTCGAAGGCACTCCTGAGCAGATGCACAGCTCCCTGAAAAAACTCATGTCGCTACCCGACAACACCCAAGTGTATTGCGGCCATGAATATACCGAAAGCAATCTGCGCTTTGCCATGACGGTGGAGGGGAAAAATCCAAAGTTGGCGGCGCGCTTCGAGCGCGTCCGAGGACTGCGCGCACGCGGCACGTCGACGGTGCCGTCGACCCTGGAAGAGGAAAAATTGACCAATCCGTTTTTGCGCTGGGACAGCACCGAGATCCAAACCAGCGTGAAAGCCGCCGCCGGCAGCCGCGCCGATCCGGTATCGGTTTTCGCCGCGGTGCGGAAAATGAAAGACGCGTTCTAACACCGGCGCGATTCCCTTTGCCGCAGAATTTATTCATCGCGGTAAGGACCGACGGCCAGTGCGCGGCAGCGTGATGAATCTCAAAGAACGAACTTACCTCTGGTACCTCGCCGTCCTGCGCATCTACGTCGGTTACTATCTGTTCTTTCAGGGGATTGGAAAATTTCAGCGCAACTTTCCCAACGGCGATTGGATCGGCCGGCAGATCGGCGATATCGCCAGTCTCAATCTTTACCCTTGGTACAAAACTTTCTTGCAAAACTACGTGGTACCGCACAGCATACTATTCGGCTATTTGGTCATGATCGGCGAGATCGCCGTGGGAGTCTGCCTGCTATTGGGATTGTTCACCCGCTTCAACGCGTTCGTCGGGCTATTCATGCTCTCCAACTATTATCTCGGCCCTGGCACGGCACGCGGCGGCGCGATGCTGGCTCAGCAACAGACCTTCATCATCGCGTTGGCGATTTTCGTCCTGGCCGGTCCCGGCCGTACCCTCGGTCTCGACGGTCTGTTATTTAGCGGCGCTGGCGCCAAAGGAAAGAGCGCAAAATGAACCTACCGGGACAAGCGACTCTCGACGGCACCGAACGTTACTGCAAGCGCTTCGCGGAGCAACTTCCGGAAAGCCATTTTCGCCGGTCACAAGATCTCTGGCTATCGTCCATCGGCCTGGGAACCTATCTCGGCAACTATGACGACGCCACCGACCAAGAGTATCACAAAGCAGTGGTCACGGCGGCGGGCGCCGGATGCAACGTCGTCGACAGTGCCGTCAATTACCGCCTCCAGCGCAGCGAACGGGCCATCGGCACGGCTTTAAAAGAGTTGTCTAGCCGCGGTTATAATCGCAACGAATTCATCGTCGCCACCAAAGGCGGCTTTATCCCCTACGACGGTACGCCGCCCAAGGACTCGCGCGAATACATCGAGAAGACATTCATCAAAACCGGCCTCGCGGGCTCCGCCGACATCGTCAGCGGTTGCCACTGCATGACGCCGAAATATTTGCTCAATCAATTGGAATGCAGCTTGCGCAATCTCGATGTCGAAACCATCGATATCTACTATCTGCACAATCCGGAAACCCAGCTCGGCAAAGTGAGCGCCGAGGAGTTCGATCAGCGCGTCGTCAAAGCGTTCGACGCATTGGAAAGCGCCGTCGATGCCGGTAAAATTCAAATGTACGGCATGGCGACCTGGAACTGTTTTCGCAATGATGCCGGTGCCAAAGATTATCTATCCCTGACTCACGTCATCGAATTAGCCGAAAAAGCGAGCGGCAGGAATCATCATTTCAAAGTCATCCAACTGCCGCTCAATCTCGGCATGAGCGAAGCGTTGTCCAATGCCAATCAGCCGGCCCATGGCCATCGCCATAACGTGCTCGAAGTCGCCCAGGATCTCGGCCTCACGGTGATGTGCAGCGCTTCAGTCTTGCAAGGCCAGCTCAGCCGCGATCTGCCGCCGATTATAGCTGAGACTTTTACCGGGCTCGACACCGACGCCCAGCGCGCGCTGCAATTCGTCCGCTCGACGCCAGGCGTGACCACGGCGTTAGTCGGCATGAAACAGCAGAAACACGTCGAGGAAAATTTGCAGACAGCGCGTATCGCCCCGGCGCCATGGGAACAATACTCGAAGTTATTTCAAGCGAAGGAATCCGCCAAATAGACTTGCAGGTGCTTGCGAGTTTGTCCGGTCACCCATTCCGATAGGAGCGAGTCGACGGAACAAGTGACACTAATTTCCCGTCAGGTAGTCCAACCCGCCAAACAGTCGCGCAAGTTTGTCGAGCGCCGCTTGCGGTAGCGGCGGTTTCAAGATTGCCGCGACGTTCTCTTTCAAATGATCGGAGTTGCCGGTGCCGGTGAGGACGACATCGACGCCGCGCTCATGGCGGCAGAAGCGATAGGCCGCTTCCGGCAGCGTCGCGGCGTCGGTTTCTTTGAGCAGGAAACCGAGCGGATCGTCGAGATCCAGCGCAGTTTTTTCGATGGCGCCTTTCTCGACCAACTCGGCACACATTTCTTTGAGCCGCTGGGGCTGGCTGAGAGCGCGCCGCACCGCGAACATATCGAGCACGCCGACGCCGCTTTTCCGGGTTACCGGCAACACGTTCCTGCGCGCCGACGGATTGAGCAAACTGAAACCGACCATGACCACGTCCCAGAGATTTTTTTTAAGGCTGTCCGCCAACATCGTGTGCGTGGTGTCGACGACAAACCCTTCGGTGACGCCGACGAAGCGAATCTTGCCCTGCTCCTTCAAGCGCCGCATGGGCGCGATCAGGCGGTCTTTCGCGAACTCGTAGTCCTTCGGCTCGACGCCGTGCAGATGATAGATGTCGATATAGTCAGTGCCCAGAAGTTTTAAACTCTTCTCCACGCCTTCGATGATGGCCCTTTCCGGATTTGCTTCGTCTGGCGTTGGCAAAGTTTTTTTCGTCGATATCACCACGCGGTCGCGCGGCGCGCCGGCGATCGCCTTGCCGACAACCCCCTCGGTGCCGTAATTCTGCGCCGTATCGAGTAAGTTGACGCCGAGATCGAGCGCCTGCTTGATCAGCCCCACGGCATGGTCTTCAGCTCCGGCATCGCCGCGCATGCCAAGCCGGCTCGGCCCGCCGCAGCCAAGCCCGGCGACGCTAACTTTCAATCCGGTTTTACCGAGTGTGGTGTATTCCATAGGCTAAAAAGACTGGAGTGATGAAGTTGTTCGAGTATTGGGGAATTGGCCCCCACCACTCCAATGCTCCATTACTCCATCACTCCAATCCGCAAATTTTTAGTTCCATTCAACCCGCACGCCGAGCACTTCTCCGGTGGCGCAAATGACACCTGCGGCGCTTAACGTGCAATCGACCCAGGCCTTGCGGCCTTCAAGCTGGCGAATCCGCGCGCGCAGCTCGATCGTTTCTTGCATCGGCGTCGGCTTGCGGTATGAAACATTCAGATTCGCCGTCACATAGCCGATACGCGGCGCGCTACCGATGGCGCGCCCCTCGGCACGGTAAGCGCGGGCAATGGCGAGGTTCAAACTGTGACAATCGATCAGTGACGCGATAATGCCGCCGTTTAAATTCTCCCGCGAGCCGCCGCAATGATGCGGCTGGGCGCGCCAGGCGGCAACCGCCTCTTCGCCTTTCCAGAAACTCTTGAGCTGCAGTCCCTTTTCATTTGCCGAACCGCAGCCGTGGCAGTGATGCACTGAACCTTGGTCCTGAAAGGCGATCGCACTCACGCTACTTGTCTTTTTCGAACTTGAGCGACGCCGAATTGATGCAATAACGCAGATTCGTCGGCTTGGGCCCATCGTCGAAGACGTGGCCCAAATGGGCGTCGCACTTGCTGCACATGGCTTCGACCCGGCGCATGCCGTAGCTGTTGTCAGTCTCGGTTTCGACATTGTCCGCCGCCACTGGAGCATAAAAGCTCGGCCAACCGGTGCCGGAATCGAACTTGGTGTCCGAGCTGAATAGCTCGTTGCCGCAGCAAATGCACCGATAGGTGCCCTTCTCGTGGTTGTCCCAGTAGGCGCCGGTGAAGGCGCGCTCGGTGCCCTTCTTGCGCGCGACCTCGAATTGCTCGTCGCTCAACTGCTTTTTCCACTCATCATCGTTCTTTTTGATTTTCTCCATGCCCGGCTCCTGTTAAAATTATAGTTCTCAGCGGCTCTGCATATTGACGAACTGCAGTGGGATGGGAATATCCGAACCGCGCAGCATCTGCATCACTTCCTGCAAATCATCGATCTTCTTACCCGTCACGCGCACCTGGTTATCCTGCATGGCGGCTTGGACTTTCAACTTCTTATCCTTGATCAGCTTCACGATGGCGCGGGCATTGTCCGAGTCGACGCCATCCTTGATTGCGAGTTCACGTTTGATCATGCCATAGGCCGCTGGCTCGGTCGGTTTGGGGTCCAGACAGCGGCGGTCGACTTTGCGCTTGACCAGATTCTCGATCAACGTGTCCTGGATCGCGCGCATTTTCATGTCGTCTTCCGTGGTGACGAGCAGTTTCTTTTCCCTCTTGTCAAGCGAGATTTCCGTCTTCGAGCCACGGAAATCGTAGCGGGTTAAAATCGACTTACTGGTAATGTTAACCGCATTGTCGACCTCCTGCATGTCGATGCGGCTGACGATGTCGAATGACGGCATAACTCGATCAACCTCCCCTTATTTGCCTGCGGCTGCATGAACGCCGCAACTACTTGCGCTTTTTCTTAGCCCTAGGATTCGGCGCTTTCGCCATCAGCCGCTTGCGCTTCGGCCCACCATCCAGCACGAAATCGAGAATATCACTGCGCGTGATGATGCCGACGAGACTCTTGTTTCTCACCACTGGCAAAGAGCCAATGCGATGTTTCCGCAACAAGGCCACCGCCGTCGCCAGCGGCATTTCCGGGCGGACGATCAAAATATCGTGCGTCATGACTTCTTCGACGGTAACCTTTTCGGCAAAGCTGTCGATCGCTTTGGTCTGATCGATCATCATGCTGGTCGGATAGGCATCGCGGAGATCCCGGTCGGTGACGATACCGACTAGATTATCGTTGTCGAGCACGGGCAGCTGATTGACCCGATGTTTGGCCATGACCTGCCGGGCGATGGCGATGCTGTCGTAAGTCTCCACGGCCAGCACGTTCTCGGTCATCCAGTCCGCGACCCGGATCGATTTGAACTCAATATTTTGTCCCGCCATTTACATCTGCTCCAATCTGTAGCCACGATCCTTGAGTAACTCGATGACACCGGCCTTGCCGACCAGATGGGCTGTGCCGACCACCACAAGAACATCTTGGTTTTGTTTCAAGAGCTGTTCGATCTGCGGTATCCAGCGGCGGTTGCGCGCGTCGAGAACTTTGTCTTTCAGCTCAGGGTAGGCGCGTATGCTATCCAAAAATAGCCGCTCGCCGCGAGCGACATCGCCGCTGTTCCACGCGCTGACCATATCGTCGACAGCTTTCTCCAATTGGTCCATTTCCTGCAAAGACTGGCGCAGGAACATATCCTGCTGCGGCGCCGTCAATTCGTTGAAAATATCCATTTGGAACTCGGCGGTTTCCAAACCGGACACCGGCTTGTTCGCTTGCTTGGCGAGTTGCGCCAGTTGGTGATCGATGCCCAGACTCGGATCATAACCGAGCTTCTGGAGCTGCATCACCACCATCGTCAGCGCGACTACCCAAGGTTTGAGCGGCGCTAACAGTTTGAGATCGACGCCCAGTTCATCGGCCCGTCGCGCCGTCAATGCATAGGTCTCCGGCGACAACTGCGAGGCTAGTAATTTACCGTCGAGATTGACCCCTTTTTGCATTACCAACTGCTGAAATTTCGCCGGTCCCTCAGTGAGTAAATCTATTTCCAAGACCAATCGCTTACTTTTGCTAAATATCTCCTGAACGATCGGTTTCAAGACCGCGTTGTCGCGTTTGAGCAGATGAATTGAACCGAGAATGTAAACTGTGTTTTCGCTCCCTTGCACCTTCCAGAGAAAACTTCGCTCCTGCGCCGAAAGCCTGGTAAATCGCCCGCTCACGGCAGCCAAAATCAGCGCGAGCGCTAGCTGCGGCGCGATCGATAGCAGGCGATTCTGTCGCGTCGGTTTCATTGTGAATGCGCCGGCGATGAGCGACCAGTGAGGGTCGTGCCGGCACTCGCCAGAAGCTTCACCACTCGAGGCGAATGCAAATTTCTTCGCCGCGTTCTTCGGTAGGCAGCACGGTCAGGGGCACGCCGCCTTTGGGCAGCGTGCAGTCGCCGGTTTTGAGATCGAAACAGTAGCTGTGATTGTTGCAGCGGATCTGCGGGCCATTAACGTTGAACAGCTGCCCGGCCTCTTTCAAATCCGCTTCTTCATGAGGACACTGGCGCGCGAACGCATAATACTTGCCCTCGGCGAACGCCAAGAGCACTTGGCGTCCGCCGAGGTCGACCTCTTTCATGGCACCAGGAGTAAGCTCACCGATGCGAGCAACTGGAATATAACTCACTCCCATATTACGCGGCCGCCTTATGTTGACGGTATAGCGGTCCGCGCATTACCTGGCCGGGCAGATCGCCGGTCATGCTCCCGTGATCGTTGATCACAGTGCCGTTGACGAGGGTGTAGTGCATGCCGACCGATTGCTGCACCATGCGTTTGGTGTTGGCCGGGAAGTCATTGGCCCACGTCGGCTCTTCGGCGTTAACTGTCGCGGGATCGAAGATCGCGATATCGGCCGCATAGCCCGGCCGCAGCAAACCGCGCCCCTGCAGGCCAAAGATCGACGCCGGATGGAAGGTCAGTTTGTGAATCGCCTGCTCCAACGACATCACTTTGCGCTCACGCACCCACAGGCCCAAAAGAATCGTGCCGTAACCGAAGTCGGCGCCGAACAGCACATGGGCACCGGCATCCGAAGTGCCGATCAGCACATAAGGGCTGCGGAGAATTTCACCCATGGCGTTCCAGTCGCCGCCGTTGTTGGCGTTCCAAAAAATCGTCTCCAAATCTTCGTCGAGAGCGAGATCGAGGAAAGCGTCGATGGGCTTTTGATTGCGCATGGCCGCCATCTCGGCGATGGTTTTGCCGACATATTTTTGATTTTCCGGTTTGAAGCATTTCTCGACTTTGGGGATATCCCAACGCTTGTGATAGTTGGTCAGGCGCAAGTTATCGATCTCATACTGCAACTTTACCCTGGTTTCGGCATCGGCGAACGCCTGTTTGCGCACCTCCACCGGTAAAAACATGAGATTCTTCCAGGTCGGGAATTCGTCGAAAATCTGGCAGTCTTTCAACGTGAAGTGGCGCACCAGCGGCACCGTGTGGGTCAGCCCGTAGGCCTGATAGCCCGCTTTGAAGATCGGCTCGACAGCTTCGAGCTGCTCGCGCCAAAGATTGGGTTCGGACCAGCGATGTTGCAGGCTCTGCCATAGAATTGGCCGCTGCGTACGTTTGGCTAATTCATGGTACCACTCGAAATGCTCGACCTTGTTGCGACCGAGGATGGTTTCGATGACGCCGGCGTTGCGCTCGCCCAGAACGTCGCATAGCGCAAAAAATTCGTCATCATCGGCCAAGCGGCTCGACACCGGCTTGCCATCTTCGCGCATGTGGCGGTCGTTGCGGTTGGTCGACATACCCAGGGCGCCACCTTCCATGGCATCGAGCACCAGGTTTTTCATCTTTTGCACTTCCGTGCCGGTGGCCTTGCGCTCCACCGCCTCTTCGCCCATGGCATGATGGCGCACGGCGATGTGACCGACGAGACCGCCGACATTGATGCCGACCTTGCCTTCGAAATTGTCGAGATATTCGCCGTAGCTATGCCAATTCCATTTCACGCCCTGTTCCAGGGCAATACGTGGAATCGCTTCGACGCGCACGAAACTTTTGACGATGGCGTCTTCGATGCCTTGCCGAACTGGCGCTAAGGACAACCCGCAGTTACCCATCACCACCGAGGTCACGCCATGCTGCGGCTCGCAGGTGCCATAGGGATCCCAAAGCATCTGCGCGTCGAGATGGGTATGATGATCGATAAAACCGGGCGACACGGCCAATCCGGCGGCGTCGATGGTTTTCGCCGCGCCGTCTTTAAGCTTGCCCACTTCGACGACCTTGCCGTCTTTGACACCAACATCGGCCACGTAGGACGGCAAGCCTGAACCGTCGACCACCCGTCCACCGCGTATCACAAGATCATAAGCCATAAGAGAACCTCCTGTTGAGTTGGAGAGTTAAGGAATTTTCAATTCGCCATTCGCCAATAATAGCCTATTACTCTGCGTAACATACGAAATGACAAGCAGGCGGTCAACCGGTTGAGCTCACTTGTAGCGGTTATGCCATGTTGGTCGTATAAGCGTAATTTGCCAGGAGCGGGCCGAAGATGGTCACACACGCAGCCGGAATCCTGGGAGGGTCGAAGGCATCCTGGCGGAGCGTCGACGCAGCAGCGCCCGGATCCACTCACATTTTTGGTAAGTGGCCGGGCGCTGGTTGAGCGTGAGATTTCTGTGGTCAGCTAATCGACTGGAAATTGAGGATTTGGGTCAAAATGGTTTCCAAGATCGACGTGTTGCCGTCAGCGAAGCGACCGTAGCGATAGCGACTATTATAGCCATCTTCGTAGCCGCGCCGGAAACCCTCGCGAAAGTAGTAATTGTAGTCGTCCTGGTTTACGTAATAACCACTATAGCCGTAGTTCGCGTCCCTGTAGGCATAAGAGTCTTCGTAGTTGGCACCCCAACGGTCGTCCCGGTCAGCCCTGCCGGCGCGCAAGCCTTCCTCATAGCCGTAGTTCACCGCCTGCCGCAGCGTCTTCGCACCGTATTCATTTATTTCGCGGTAGCTGCCGCCACGGTTATAGCGATAGATCGGCGCCGTGTAGAAGTACGGGTCATGATCGTAATCGAAGCGATGGTCGCGGAGATAGATTTGCTGCTGACGGACACGCTCTAAATACTCCTGCTGGAATCGATACTGCGCCATACGCTTTTGTCGCTCGAGCAGTGCTGCACGCTCTCGTGCGAGGCGGTCCTGCTGCTCTAGGTGCCGACGGTACTGCTCCACACGTTGTTGCTGTTGCCGAATGAGCTCTTGTTGCCGCTGCTGCGACAAACGCTGCTGTTGTCTCTGTTCCTGAATTTGCTCTTGCCTCTGCGCTTGCTGCGCCCGACGTTGTTTTTCCATCAGCTCCGATTGACGCTCAACCCGCTCTTGCTGCTGCTGTTGCCGCGCGCGCTGTTCTTTCTGGTCCTGAGCCGATTTTTGCTGCGCGCGCTCGCGTTGCTGCTGGTCTTGTTTATGTTCCTGCGGAGCGCTTGGCGTTTTTTGTTGCTGTCGCGGTTTTTCTTCTTGTTGCGCTTCACGCTGGTCGCGCTTTTGTTCTTCCCGCGGTCCTCGATCGCCATCCGCCGCGATACTGATCCCCGCCGATGACAGAGTGGCGATAACAATCGCCATCACAATCCGATCTAAGATATTAGTTTTCACGGTACTCCTCCTGGTTACTTGGGTCGGTAAATTCGCATTACGGCTGATCATGCCTATTGATACGACCCGCTAGACCTTAGTATCCGCTGGTTGATGAAATAATTACCTTGGCGCCGGACGTGCGATCCGTAAGTTATTGAAATCGCTATAAATCTTGCGCAATTTAAGGAATTTGTCCTGCCCATGGGAATCTCATTCAGGTTGCCGGGATTGGGCGATGGGCGTGAGTAATGGGCTGGCGGCGGTTCCGCGTGGATCAAAGGAAACTCTGAAGCAATTCAGCCCGGTGATGTCGTGGGAACGGAGATCCAGCTTCGCGGGTTCGGCACGCTTTAAACGAGCGCGAGCGATGGGTGCATATAAGGACAGCCACCGCACCGATTAAAAACAATCGATTATTTCGGTGCGAATGACACACCAGCGAGATAACCGAATTAAACAGAACCCGGTAAGATCGTGAATCGGAACTAAGCTGCTTCTTGCATTTTTTGCTGTACCGCTGACCTGTCAGTGCATCAACCACTGCACATGAAGCTGCCGGGAAATAACCCCAAAAAAATCCAAAAGGCCGGGCGGGCTGCTCAAACCACCGGGCGGGCGGGCTTGTTACCGATAAACCGATCTAAACCGATTGAACGTTTTTTACTGGCTCGATCGAGTTCAATGCAAAAACAATCGAGCGTAAGTCTCCAGCGCCAAACCAACTAAAATCAACGATAGCCCGCGGATAAATGCTTTGAGCGCCGGCTCCTCCGGTTCGCGCCCGATCATTTTTAGCTCGGGCTGTTC
>Ga0210380_10001085_pt1 | contig 11253 bp, 6 predicted proteins | sample PLM4_5_coexredo_FD_155476 | JGI IMG/M metagenome (GOLD analysis project Ga0210380, IMG submission 155476) | Groundwater sediment microbial communities from an aquifer in East River, Colorado, USA - PLM4_5_coex redo | ecosystem: Environmental > Terrestrial > Soil > Riparian zone | place: USA...
CGTCGGGTATTCGCATTCGAACATCAGGTGCGAAGCGACGCGGTAGTCGCCGGCCAGGAGTCGTGGCAGGGAACGAATGAGTTCTTCGGGGGAGAGGTCGGCGAGGAAGCCGAGCGTGCCGAGGTTCACGCCGACGACCGGAAGCTGCCGGTAGCCCATCTGGCGAACGGCGCGGAGGATGGAGCCGTCGCCGCCGAGCACGATCGCGAGATCGGCGGCGTAGGGCGTGAGGTCCTGTTCCTGGCGCAGGTCGTGGACGACGACTTCACCCATGCCGGCGAGGATGGGCTTGAGCCACGCTGCGGCCTCGACAACCTGGGGCTTGCGGTCGTTGCCGAGGATGAAGAATCGCATGGTGGGGCACCAGAAGAATCGCGACACCGAAGCGCGGCGTCATTCTACACCCACAGTTCGAGCACGCGGAGAACCGTTTCCTGCCACACGTCGAATGCATCCTCGCCGTCCAGGGCGTACACCGGACCGCCGTCGCCGATTCGAGGGATCGGGCCGTCCACGACGAGTTCCGTCAACACGGCGTCCTCCAGTTCCCGTTCGATGGGCTCGGTCGAGGCCGCGAACACGTGTACCTGCGCTTGGGGTGTGAACCGGTGGATGCGGTCGAACGCGTTCTTCGCATCGGGGACGTGGATCACCTCGGCGTCGCCGCGCTCGAGCGGTTCGCGGAGCAGGAGCTTCATCAACTGAGCTTCCTCCGCCAGCGGCCGCTTCTCGCCGTCCTGCACGAAGTACACCTCGAAGCGAATCGCATCCATGCTCAGCCACTGCTGCAGCTTTTCGATCACCGCGAGGATCAGCGATTGCAGCAGCACGATTCGCTGATACGGCAGTTCGGGGTCCTTGAACCGGAGCGAGATGAGGTCCGGGTGCAACACGAAGACGAAGGCCCGGCGGCGGCGGAGGAATTGATTCTCGTCGCGCGAGTAGTAAAAGAGTTCGTCGCGCGTGTACTTCACGTCGAAGAGATCGGGTTCGTCGGTCGCGTCCTCGATGTAGGCGAGTTGCGAGTGGAGCAGGCTCTCGATCGAGCCTTTCGTGGAGATGGACGTGTAGCCGCCGACGGGATATTGATCCTCGTCGAGCACGCGGGTGGGCACTTCGCGGCGATTGGGGAGCGGCCGCACCGGCCGGGCCGGCAGGCGGGCAAGCAGCTTCGCCGTCGTCTGGCGGATTTGCCGCAGGGCCACGTATTGCCCCATGTCGCCAAGCGCGGACCGGTCTTCGAGCGCCTCGATGTCTTCCTTCACGAGGAGTTCGGTGGTCCGGCGCGCCGCCGCCACAATCTGCTCGTACATCGCGATCAGGAGCGGGCTCGGGCCGTCCCGCATCAGGCGTTCCATCGCGGCGGTCAGCACGTCCTCGCCGTTGTCGCGCAGCAATCCGCGAATGACGGCCGGGGGCAACAGCACGCCCGGCAGCTTCGCCCGCGATTGAATCTGATTGACGACGTACGCCAGGCCCTTCACGCGGTCCTTGTCATGCAGTTTCTGCAGCGCGTCGCCGGCCCGTTCGAAGAGCGCGTCGGCGTAGAGTTTGCCGAGAACGTGGTCCTCGTACATGCGGGCCAGCGCCGGCGGCCAACCGGGGATGTGCAGGGCATCCTTGCTGCGGTGCTCGGAATCCGCCCCCAGCGCGATATGCCCGACGTCGCCGATGAAGCCGACGGGCGGCAGCGCATGCCCGCCGGATGCGACCTCCATGGCCCATTCGAGGGCGGCGCGCGCGGTCGTCGCCGTCGGCTTCACGGCCCGCTGGAGCCACAGCCCCTCGGCCACGAACCGCCGCGCCGCATCCAAATCCCGCAGTTCCACCGGTTCCATCAGAGCCAACCGCAGAGGCACAGAGGCACGGAGCAGATAAGAGAGAGAATACAGAGAGGATGAAGAAGAAACGAATGACCGAGTACTGCTTCTCCTTCCACTTCTGTTCATTTTCTCTCGGTTTCTTGTCTTCTCCGTGTCTCTGTGTGTCTGTGGTGAGTTCCGGCACAACCGGTTCAACCGTTAAAGTCGGCACGATCGAATGCCGATCACAGAGCGTGAGTCCACGGAATAGACCGTGCGCCGAGGGGCGGGCGGTTGGGTCGAGGAACGCATGACGACCACGCGAATCCTACCCGCGGCGCTTCTGGTCGCGTTGGCGACATCCGGGCCGGCAGGGGCTCAGTTCCGCATGCCGGCCTACACGCCGCCAGGGCGTACGTCGTCCGTGATTCCGGCGATTGCACCGGCCGGCGGAGTCGATCCCGAAGCGCCGAGCCCGCGGCCCGCCGCGACGCTAGAACGGCTCACGGCATCGCCGCCTCCGGGCGCGGTCGGCGCCGAGTCCGACCCCGTGGGAACTCTGACCGCGCCGACCGGCTTGCCCGCCGGGTCTTACGCGAGCCCCTGGTACACGGATGGCCCCGGCTGCGCCAGCCCCATCGGCGGGCACGGCCCCGTCTCGTACGAAGTCTACTGGCGGACCGGCCCCGACTTCGCCTTTGGCAGCGGCCCCTTCACGGACCGCCTGCACATGGGCTGGAACGTCGGCGGCGGCGCCCGAAGTCTGTTCTTCAACCCCGCCGGCGACGCCGCCTGGGCCCTCGACCTCGGCCTCAGCTACACCTACAACCGCGGTTCCAACGACGATCTCCTCGACCTGTTCCTCCGCCAGCCGGACGCCCAGGGCGCGAACAATCAGGCGATCGTGCAGCCGGACACGTTCCAGAACGTGCGCCTCCGCGGGCTGCACCGAACCTCGTTCAACTTCGGCCTCGGCCGCGACTGGTTCCTCTGGGGCAACGGGCTTCCCGGCGGTGAGGAGGGGTGGAACTTCCGCGCCGGGGCGGACATCGGAGGCCGCTGGGGCACCGCCCACGTCGATCTCGTGCCGATCGATGAAGTGGGAGGCTACAACCGCCGCCAGGGCGTTTATCACGGCCTCTACATCGGCTTCCATTCGAACTTCGAAGTCCCCATGGGCGGCTGGATCTGGTTCGGCGGCACCCGCGTCGAGTGGGGCTACGACTGGATGAACCTCGTTCCGCCGATCAAGGGCGACGTGCAGAGCGTGAACCTGCTCTTCACCGGCGGCGTGCGATTCTAATGAAGAGTCGTGTGCCAAAGAAACGGGAGCGCGACGAAGGCTCGCCTTGACCCTTCCCGCGCTCCCGATTTACACTTCTCGCTCCCTTATCTCCTGAATCAGGACGATCGGAGCGAAGCATCATGGAGCAGCGCGTTCTCGTCACCGGCGGGCTCGGCTACCTCGGCAGCATCCTCTGCGAACACCTCCTCGATTCCGGCTATCGCGTCACGGCACTCGACAACCTCATGTACGGCGCCGGCCAGCAGGGGCTCTATCACCTCTGTGCGAACACCGACTTCGACTTCATCAAGGGCGACGTTCGAGATGAGGACGTCCTGCGCGGGGCGTTGAAAAATGCGGATGTGATCGTTCACCTCGCCGCCATCGTGGGGGCCGCCGCCTGCGACCGCGATCCCGCGCTGGCCACCTCCGTGAACCTCGAATCGGTGAAGTTGCTGAATCGTCTCCGCAGCCCGAACCAACTCGTCGTGTTCCCCAACACCAACAGCGGGTACGGCGTCACGACGGGCGAAGCGTACTGCACCGAAGAGACGCCGCTCGAACCGATCTCGCTGTACGGCCGGACCAAGGTGGAAGCCGAGCGATTGCTGCTCAATTCGCCGAACGCCGTGGCCCTGCGCCTCGCCACGGTCTTCGGCTTCTCCCCGCGCATGCGACTCGACCTGCTCGTCAACCACTTCGTGTACGCCGCGGTGAAAGAGGGATACCTCGTGCTCTTCGAGAAGGAATTCAAGCGCAACTTCGTGCACGTCCGCGACGTTGCGGACTGCATGCTGCACGTGCTGGACAACCGCACGCGCATGGTGGGAAACGTGTACAACCTCGGCCTCGACTCCGCGAACGTGTCCAAGGAGGAACTCGCGCTCCGCGTGAAGCAGCACGTGCCGAACTTCTACCTGCACTTCGCGCCGATCGGCCAGGACCCGGACAAGCGGAACTACATCGTTTCGAGCGAGAAACTGAAGAACGCGGGGTTCGAAGCCACGCGATCGCTGGACGACGGCATCCGCGAATTGATCAAGGGTTACCGGATGGAAGGCCGCGGGCTGTTCAAGAACGCGGCGTGAGCCGGCTCTTGAGCCACCGATAAGGCCGGGCAATTCCATTGTGGATGGCGTCCGCCATTCGGTAGCGCGGCCGCCGTTGCTGTTCTTTCAACAATTCGATCTGCTGCTGGAAGCCGAGCAGCGCGGTCCACAGTTCATTGTTATCGATGAATTGACGCAGCACACGCTGATGATTGGCGAACCAGTTCGTGGCGCGCGAGAAGCCCGCCTCGCGGTGCCGATACTCGAACAGGTATTCGGGGACCACATCAATCCGCTTTCCGGCATGAATCAGTTTCACGTAGGCTTCCCAGTCCTCGCAGGAGGTGCCGCGATCGGTTTCGTAGCCGCCGACGGCGCGGAAATCCGCCGTGCGGAAGATGCCGTTGGCATCGCCATACACGTTGCGAATACACGACAGGACGTGCGGCCCGCCCGTGGGCCGATACGCGTAAAGGAACTGCCCGGGTTGCTCATCGCGGAAGGCCAGGAAATAGCACGTCATCGCACTGCACTGCGGATTGTGATTCATGGCGCGAACGAATGAAGCGACCATCTCCGGCCGGGCGATGTTGTCCGCGTCCATGGGAATGAAGTATTCGCCGCGGGCCTCGGCGAGCAGCCGATTCCGCGTGGCGCCGATCCCGGCGTTCGCCTGACGAAGGAAGCGAATCTTGCGATAATTGCGTTCCAATCTCCCGACGACTTCTACCGACTCGCGATCCGTGGAGCCGTCATCAATTACGATCACTTCGAGATTCGCATAGGATTGACGAACGAGCGATTCGAGTGCCACCCGGAGATAGCGACCGAGGTTGTAATGGGCGATTCCGACCGTCACCAGCGGTTGCGCATCATCGTGCCCATTGGTTCGGGACGAGTTCTCGCATGTGTACTGTTCCATGAAATCGAGAATGAGATCGTCCGGGCCGGCGGGCCAGGAGTGATTGCGTTCGCGTTCGCGCCGGCTCGTCGAATCGGGATGAACGACCAACTCGACATCGGGAAACAGCCCGGCATTGCGGGCCTGCACGGTGCGGAACGCGAGGCCGCCGAGCAACGGGAAGTGAATCGCGTTGAACCCGTACTTGCGGTGCAGAACCTCCAGGGCGCGGCGCACGCGCTCGGAGCGATCGACCGCCGGGCTATCGTGAATCTGGCCGATAAGCGCGTCGGGCGGAACCGGGATGTCCTGGAGACGATGGATTCTCCCTCCCGCGACGCGGAGCGCCGCCGAACCGCAGTCCAGCACGTGGACCTCGCTGTTGGCCGGAAGGTCGAGCCCGATCAGGCCGCCTGCGCCGCCGACAGAGCAGATCGGACCGGCCTCGCGCTGCACTCCGTTCGAATCCTCTCGAAGCACGCCAGCGCCTCCTGGATCACTTCATCGGTGTTGAAATAACGATACTGGGCGAGCCGCCCGCAGAAATACACGGAGCGCTCGGCTCGCTCCCGCTCGGCGAGTTCCCGGTATTTCGCATACAGCGCTTTGTTCTCCGCCTTCGGGATGGGGTAAAATGGCTCGCCCGCCGATCCCGGCGTCTCATAGCTGATCACGGTTTCCGGATGCTCCTGCTCCGTGACGTGTTTAATCTCCACCGAGCGCGTATAAGAATGCTCATTGGGATAATTGATTTGCACGCAGGGCTGCACGTACTCCTGACGATGCGGAACAAAGTCGAATTCCAGCGATCGATACGGGAGTGACCCGAAACAATTGCCGAAGTAGCCGTCGATCGGGCCGGTGTAGACAGTTGCACGGCGCGGGCGGATCAACTCGCGAACGTCCTCGAACCGGCAGTCCAGCAGCACCCGGATTCTCCGGTGACGGAGCATTCTCGCGAACATTCGGGTGAAGCCGTTTCGCGGCATCACCTGGTGTTTATGGCCGACGTAGCGTGGATCGCGATCGAGCTTCACGGGAATTCGGCCGCAGACCTCGGCCTCGAGTTCGCGCGGTTCGAGGCCCCACTGCTTGATCGTGTAATTCCGGTAGAAAACCTCGTACAGGTCGCGCCCCACTCGATCGAGGACGACCTCCTCGGAGTTCGCGGGCGTTTCGATGCGGTCCCTCATCCCGTCAAGGAAGTCCCGTGCTGTCTCCGGATTGAAGGACTTCCGATAATACCGTTCCAGCGTGGTGAGATTGATGGGGAATGGATAGAGTTCGCCGCGCACAGTGCTTCGCACTTCATAATTGGCGGGAATCCAATCCGTGAATCGCGACAGGTAAGTCAGCAATGAGTCGTCGTTGGTGCGGAAATAGTGCGGGCCGTAGTTATGAATCAGAACGCCGTTCTGAAAGTGCGAGTCGTAGCAGTTGCCGGCAATATGAGCCCGGCGATCGATGACGAGGACCTTCCAGCCGAGCAGGTTGGCGGCCCGTTCGGCGATCGTGCAACCGACCGGCCCTGCTCCGCACACCAGCAGATCGACGTCATCCAGCATGGGACCTAGCCTCGTCGAACACGGCCTTCAGGGCGTCGTTCCAGCGGGCGAGCGTATATCGGGTCGCGACCACCTCGCGGGCAGCGGCGCCGAGCCTCCGCCGCAGCGAAATGTCCTCTACAAGCCGCGACACGGCTTCAACCAGTCCCTGCACAACGATCGGATTCGCCTCGTACAGATGACTGTAATCCTCGCGGAGCAGGCCGATGGATTCATCCATCCACGACACGGTGCCGGCGCGGCCCTTCACGATGAGCCCCGTGCGATCGTGTTCCACATATTCGCTCACGCCCCAACCGTCCGAGCCAACCACGACCTGACCGTACGACATCGCCTGGAGCACGGACACGATGTGAATGCGGGCCGAGGGGAGCAAATAGATATGCGATTCGCGCTGCAGTTCATCGAGTTCCTTCGCGGGGAGGAAGCGGTCGATCACGCGGATCCAGGATTTCTCGACGAGACGTTGATAGCGTTCGTCGAGGGTCGGCAACTGCGTACGGAGCGTGAGCCGCAATTGCGGGTAACGCCGATGGAGGATCTCGAAGGCCTCGAGTACGTCGAGCCCGCCGCGGAGATAGAACCCGACCTGCTGTTGATGCCAGGAGTTCGTGAAGAGCAGATCGATTGTCTCGGACGCTTCGTGCCGTTGCCACTGCTCCGGGAGGCGGACGCCGAGCGTTGCGAAGTGCGTCTTCTTCGCGATGATCTCGCTTTCAAACAATGTCGGCAGCGTGTTGTACGTCGAGCGCATGTGCGTGAGGATGCCGCGGCAGGAGTCCGATTCCAAGAGTGCTCTGGTCAGCGCGTAATACGGTGAGGCTTTGACATCGAGATCCGGAGTGAGCCCGTTATGCAGGAACGGGAAAAACAATGTCGTGGAGTCCTCGATTTCGATCACCCAGGGATGTTGGCCGTAGGTTTGAGGCAGGCTGGTGAGGAAAGCGAGTTCGGCGCGGCGCGGCGCCATCACCTGCGAGCGGAAGTGCCGCGAGTGCACGAACCGCAATGTCGGCATAATGAGCATCGTCTTCCGAAACAGGTAAACGAGCAGCTTGATGCAGGCGATCAGCGTGACGGTGCATTGAACGAGGCCGAACTCGCGGAGATTGAGGAACATGCCGCGGGCGCAACGGAACGGCAGCGTGAGCAGACGCCACGCCTTGTAGGCCAAACCGGGCGCGGGCTTCAGGATGTTCGCCTTGCCGGAGACGAGGGGGCGCGAGCGGACGAACCTGTATCCCGCGGGCGGGAGTTCCGTGTGGCCGAACTGGGGGTGGGCGCCGCAGTTGCCGAACCATTTGAAGGTCGGGAGCCAGCCGAGGAATTCGACCGGAGCGGCCTCGCGATGCGCCCGGATGCGGTTCTGCACTTCGTCGAGCGATTCGGCGGAGACGACGCCGTCGCGCGAGCGGTCTTCCTCCCAGTTCAAGTCGAGCGAGCCGTAGCGTTGCGGCACGCCGAAGATGCGGCCCGAATGGCGAAGCAGCGCGTAGTCTTCGAACGACCCGAGCGGTTCGCTTTCGAACGGCGCCGGGTCGAAGTTCGCGAGTCGGGTTTCGAGGATCTCTTCCGTCGGCGCGGAGACGATCGCGGGGTGAAAGCGGAGTTGTTCGGGATTCGTGGGATCGACGCGGGCGACGCGCGTCGGGATGCCGTAGACGCGTCCTTGGAATCGCACGATCTCGAAGCCTTTGTAGCGCTCGGCCAGAGTCCGTTCGCGCGGCGCAGTCTCAGTCACGGGACGTCCCTTTCCCCGCGGTGCATGAGTTGGGCTGTCGGGAGTGGAAGAGCCTAGCCCGGCTCTTCCAGGCTTGTCAATGCCGCCTGCGGGCGGCGATGGTATAACTTGGGTACCGATTTCAGAGGTGTTTCGCATGCGCTGGTTTGCCGCTGCCGGTCTCACGTCTCTCGTTCTGCACCTCTCCACGCTCGCGGCCGATCCGGTGAACGCGCCGGTCGCCAACCCCGTGCTGCCGGATGGGACCGAAAAGGCCAGGCAGAACATGGCCGGGTTCCGCATGCCGAAGGGCCTGAAGGTGGAACTCTTCGCGGCGGAGCCGATGCTCGGCAGCCCGGTCGCGATCTCGGTGGACGAGAAGGGCCGCGTGTTCGTGGCGGAGGAATACCGGTTCGGCCGCGGCGCCGCGGAGAACCGCGATAACCCCGCCTTCAAGTTCGGCTTCTTCCTCGAAGACGAACTGCAGCTCCGCACGCTGGACGACCGCCTCAAGATGTACAAGAAGTGGGCCGGCAAGTTCGAAGGCGGTATGGACTGGTTCACGAAGTACGGGGACCAGGTGCGGCGGCTCGAAGACACGACGGGCACGGGCCGGGCGGATAAGAGCACGATCTTCGCGAGCGGGTTCAACCAACCGCTGGACGGGCTCGCGGCGGGCGTGCTCGCCAAAGACGGCGACGTCTACCTCACCTGCATCCCGAACCTGTGGAAGCTCCGGGACACAAAAGGCAAAGGCGTCGCGGATGAGAAATCCACACTGCTCACCGGATTCGGCGTGAACTGCGCCTTCTACGGCCACGATCTCCACGGGCTGATCTTCGGACCGGACGGCAAGCTTTACTTCTCCATCGGCGACCGCGGCTTCAACGTCACCTCGAAGGAAGGGAAGCAGTTCGAAGGGCTCCGCACCGGCGGCGTCTTCCGCTGCGACCCGGACGGTTCGAATCTCGAAGTCGTGATGCGCGGCCTCCGCAACCCGCAGGAACTCGCCTTCGACCAGTACGGCAACCTTTTCGCGGACGACAACAACTGCGATCGCGGCGACCACGCCCGTCTCGTCTACATCGTCGATGACGGCGACAGCGGCTGGAACATGGCGTACCAGACGGTGCCCGGCCCGTACGCGAGCCCGTGGTTCGCGGAGAAGATGTGGCACCTGCCGCACGCGGGGCAACCGGCGTGGCTCGTGCCGCCGGTCGGCAAGCTGGGCACCGGCCCGGCCGGTTTCCTGTTCACGAGCGGCACCACGCTGCCGGAGCGATACCAGAACAGCTTCATCATGTGCAACTACGCCGGCGGCCGCGGGCTCGAAGCGTTCAAGGTGAAACCGAAGGGAGCGGGATTCGAGATCGACGACTACCACGATTTCCTCACGCCGATCATGGCGACGGACGCCGAGTTCGGACCCGACGGCAAGCTGTACGTCTCGGACTTCGTGAATCTCGACTGGGGCGGCAACAGCCTTGGCGGCCGCGTCTACACCGTCTTCGACGAAGCGAAGGTGACGACCGACGACGCGTTGAACATTAAGAAGATCTACGCGGAGGGTTTCAACAAACAGACGCAGCCGGCACTGGTCAAACTGCTCGGCCACGCGGACCAGAAGGTGCGGCTCCGAGCCCAGTGGGAACTCGCGAAGAACAAGAATAACGGGGCGATCCTGGGCTTGATCGCCCGGACCGACAAGAACCAACTCAAGCGGATTCATGCGATCTGGGGGCTGGGGCAGATTTCCCGGAAGATCGGCGAGACCCATCCGGCGATCAAGGAACTGATGGGCGATGCCGACTCGGAGATCCGCGCTCAAGCCGCGAAGGTGATGAGCATGAGTCGAGCCACGGTCGGCAAACGCGAACTGCTCGCTCTGCTCGAAGACTCAAACTCCCGTGTGAAGTTCTTCGCAGCGCAATCTCTCGGCAAGCTGAAGCTGAAGGAAGCCATTCCCGGCCTCTTCAAGGTTCTCGCTGCGAACAAGGACGAAGACCCGTGGCTGCGACATGCCTGCGTCGCGGCGCTGACGCGGATCGGCGACGCCGAGGCCGTGAACGTGAAGGCGACAGACACGAACGCTTCGGTGCGGCTCGCCGTGGTGCTCGTTCAGCGGCGGCTCGCGGATAAACGACTCGCGCAGTTCCTGACCGACGCCGATCCGCTGGTGAAGGCCGAGGCCGCGCGGGCCATCCACGACCTGCCGCTCGAGGACCTTTATCCCGACCTGGCGAAGATGCTGCCGAAGCTCGCCTCGGCGGCCGACCCCGATGCCACCGTTCGCCGGGCCATCAATGCCGCCTTCCGACTCGGTTCCGCGGACCATGCGAAACTCGTACTTGCCGCGGCTTCAAACCCGAATCTATCGAGCGCCGTACGGGTCGAAGCCGTCTCCGCGCTTAAGGACTGGTCCAACCCGCCGCAGCGCGACCGCGTCACCGGGTTCTGGCACGCGCTCGGCAAGCGCGATCCGAGCATCGTTCGCGGCGTCGTCGACCCCGGTTTCGAGAAACTGCTTGGCAGCGCGACCGGGCCGCTGCTCACGGACGTGGTCGGGCTCATCGCTCCACTCGAACTCGAGGTGAGCGAGGAGACACTCGATGGCTGGGTGATGGATGGCGAGAAGGCGGAAGCGATCCGGGTCGCGGCGCTGCGCGTGCTCGCCGGGCGGAACGCGGGCTCCCTGCGGAAGGCGCTGAATGCCGCGCTCGACGATGCTTCGCCCGTGCTCAAGGCCGAAGCGCGAGACCTGCTCGTTGCGACCGATCCGACGATCGCCGCGGAGTTGTTCGCCGGGATTCTGGCGGACAGGAGCGCGACGACGCTGGAACGCCAACGGGCGCTTGCGGCACTGCCGCGAATCAAGTCGGCCAATGCGAAGCGGACACTCGACCAGTGGGGTGAGAGGCTCGCGGCCGGCGA
>Ga0210380_10001087_pt1 | contig 11247 bp, 8 predicted proteins | sample PLM4_5_coexredo_FD_155476 | JGI IMG/M metagenome (GOLD analysis project Ga0210380, IMG submission 155476) | Groundwater sediment microbial communities from an aquifer in East River, Colorado, USA - PLM4_5_coex redo | ecosystem: Environmental > Terrestrial > Soil > Riparian zone | place: USA...
GCCACTATTCCATGTCGATCGCATATCCGGGCCTGCCGGGGGTGGGGCTCCCGCTGGACGTACGCAAGGGATTGACCGGAATCGATGTTCAGCTCTTTTCGGACGGCTGCGCTCTGGTCGGTGACTACATCTATTGCGGTGGTCGCATCCATTGGGTCATCTGCAGAAATACGAAGGTCACCTACCGTTAGCGTCCTTACGGCCGCCGTTCGTCGCGCGGCTGAGAAGAGCCATCGCGCAGCATCGCCCCGCGTGGATCGTCCGCTTGCGTCAGCAACCCACAGCCAGTAGGACGAGTTGAAGCGGTAGCGGTTGACCGGCACGAACCCCCGCTCGATTCCGCCTTCCATCAACGCGCCCTCGTACGGATTGACGCGGGAACGTTCGCGGCGATCGGGGCCCTCCACGCCGAAGGGGGTGCGGTCGATTCCCTGCGGCGACACTCGGTACCGCGCTGCGCCTGGCTCTCGCCGACCCGCGCATTCGCGGCCTGCTCGCCCATTACCCGACGGTCGCTGCGCGATTCGCGTCCGCGCCGGAGTGAGCCGCGCGGCACGCGGCGCACCCGGGCCGCCCACCGCTCCGGCCGCACCGATCCGCTGCGGTATAGTGCGGCGCCCGCGCGGCGTCTGAAGGGCCGCCGCCGCTCGTTTTCGCACCGGAGATGTCGCCCCCATGACTCGACTCGTCGAATGCGTTCCCAACTTCTCGGAGGGCCGCCGCCGCGAGGTGGTGGAGGAGCTGCTCCAGGTGGTCGCCGGTGTGCCGGGCGCGATCCTGCTCGACAGCGAGATGGATCCCGATCACAACCGCTCGGTGCTGACGTTCGCAGGCGAGCCGGAACCGGTCATGGAAGCCGCGTTCCGCCTGATGCGCCGCGCGAGCGAGCTGATCGATCTCAACCACCACAAGGGCCAGCATCCGCGCATGGGCGCGACCGACGTGGTGCCGTTCGTGCCGATCGAGGGGCTGTCGCTCGACGACTGTGCCGGCTTTGCGCGCGCGCTCGGGGAACGGGTCGGCAAGGAACTCGAGATCCCGGTGTTCCTCTACGAGTCGGCGGCATCCCGTCCGGAACGAACCAGTCTCGCCGACGTGCGGCGCGGGGAGTTCGAAGGACTGCGGGACCTGATCGGCAAGGACCCGGCGCGAAAGCCCGACTTCGGGCCCAACCGGATCCATCCGACCGCCGGTGCAACTGCCATCGGGGCAAGGCGTTTTCTGGTCGCCTTCAACGCAAACCTCAACACCGGCGACGTCCGGGTGGCGCAGGCGGTCGCGAAGACGATCCGCGAGCAGAGCGGCGGACTCAAGAACGTGCGGGCGCTCGGCTTCTCGATCGAGGGGGGCGCCCGCGCGCAGGTGAGCATGAACCTGGTGAACACCGAGGCGACCCCGATCCATCGGGTGCTGGCGCTGGTGCGCGAGGAGGCGGCGCGGCGCGGGGCGATGATCTCGGGCTGCGAAGTGGTGGGCCTGATCCCGTCGTACGCCATGTTCGACGCGGCCGAGCACACGCTCCAGCTCGAGAACTTCCGCCGCGACCAGGTCCTCGAGCTGCGTCTCAAGCAACCGCCGCTGACCGAAGCGGTGACGTTGAATGCGGTGCTCGAGCAGGTCGCGGGTCCGACCCCGACCCCGGGCGGGGGAACGGTGGCCGCAATCGCCGGCGCGCTGGCCGGCGCGCTCGCCACCATGGTCGCCAACCTGACGATCGGGAAGAAGAAGTACGCCGCCGCCGAAGCGGAGATGCGGACGATCAAGGACCGGGCGGAGGGGTTGCGCCGCGAGCTGGTGTCGCTCGCCCGCGCCGACAGCGAGGCGTTCGAGGGAGTGCTGCGGGCGGGTCGGTTGCCCCAGGGGACCCCGGAACAGGCCGAGATCCGGGAGACCGCGATGGCCAAGGCCAACCTGGACGCGGCCCGGGTTCCCCTCCGGACCGCCGAGGCGTGCCTCGAGGTGCTGGGCCTGGCCGAGCGGGCTGCCCGCTCGGGCAACCCCAATGCGGTCACCGATGCCGGAGTTTCGGGTCTGCTGGCCCGGGCTGCCGGGGAGGGGGCGCTGCTCAACGTCGAGATCAACCTGAAGTCGGCGCCGGCCACGGCCGATAAGGAGGACGTGGAGACGGGGTTGCACCGTCTGCGCGCGGCGTTCGATGCCGCCGCGCGGGATCATCAGACGGCGGTGCGTTCCGTGCTCGATGAATCCTAGGGACTGGATCGGCCGGTAAGCACGCCACACACCCGGCCCCCATCGACGGGGCAAGATCCCCGTTCGGGGAGAGCAGCCAACTTGGAAAAGGCCATCGAGATCAAGCGACGTGCCCAGCGCTGCATCCAGAATGGTGACGTGGATGGCGCACTGGTCGAGTACGAGAAGCTCGTCGCTGTCGAAGATTCCGATCCCTATAATTTTGTCCTGCTCGCCGATCTGCATTTCAAGAAAGGCGACCTGGACAACGCTGTCCAGCGCTACCTGTCGGCGGTCGGGGCGTACGAGAAGTCGACCCTCTTCAAGAACGCGATCGCCGTCTGCAAGAAGATGATGCGGCTCAAGCTCGCACCCGCGAAGGTGCTCGAGCGTCTCGCCGCCCTCCACGCGCTCGACGGACTCGGCACCGAGGCCGCCCTCTACTACATGCAGTACGCCGAGAGTCTGGTGCGCGAGAACAAGCCCAACGACGCGGCCGAGGCGCTGCGCAAGGCGTTCGAGGCGAGCCCCGAGGAGGTCAAGCCGCTCGAGCGTCTGAGCGAGGCCTACACGCTCGCCGAGAAGCCGGTCGAGGCGGCGCGTGCGATGGGCGAGGCGGTGTACGCCTACGCGAAGCTCGGCCAGCTCGACCATGCGCGTCGCTGCCGCAATCGCGCCGAACAACTGCATTCGGGAACCATGGCGATGCTCGCGAAGGAGCGTGGCGAGGTTCCGGGCATGGCGTCCGATAAGCCGATGAGCGCGCCCGCGTCGCTGCCCGACTCGCGGCCGGCCGCACTGTCCTCCGAGCCGATCGCGACCGACGAAGACGAAGACGACGACAACGCGGCGGAACCTGCCGTCGAGGAAGAAGACTCGGGGATCGAAACCTTCCGCGGCCGTCCGACCGGCGCGACGTCTGCGACGCCGCTCGCCGTCGATCACGATCTCGAGACGTTCCCGTCCCGCAGCGGCTCCGGCATTCCGCCGTTGACCCAGGCGGTCGATTCTTCCGACGAAGAGGACGAGTCGGCGGAAGCCGACGAAGTCGAAGTCGCCGACGCGACGCCCGCGACGATTCCCAGCTACGCACCGCTCGACGCGCCCGCGACCGCGGGTGCGGGGGCGCCGGTCGAAGGACTCGAGATCACGGCCAGCCGCCATCCGGTCGCGGCAGCTGCGGCGCGAGCGGACGAACCCGTGCCGGTCGCCGTTCCGTCCGAACCGGAAACGGCGCCCGCGCTCGATGCGCGACCGACCGTCACCGAGATCGAAGGTCTGCTCGCGCGCGCCCAGGATCATTTCAAGTCCGGCGAACGGGAGCAGGCTGGTGAACTGCTGGTCGAGGCGGCGCTCGCGTACGAGCGCATCGAGCGCCTCGACAACGCCGCGTCGATCTTCCGCAGCCTGGCGCGGGGCGCGCACGCGACCCCGAAGATGCTCGAGCACTGGCTCGCCAACTGTGTGCGTCGTGGCGACGCGCGCGAGGCGGCCGAAGTCGCGTGCGAGCTCGGCGATCGGGCGGTCGGGGCCGGTCAGGTCGAGGAGGCGCGCGAGTGGTTCCAGACGGCCCTCGAGCAGGATCCGAACAACGCGATCTCCCGGCGGCGCCTGCAGCGTCTCGGCCAGGTCTCTCCGGCGGGCGCGTTGCCGACCCCGATGGCGCCGGAGCCCGAGCCGGAGCCGGTCGCCGAGGTGGAGAGCGGACGGGTCGAAATGGCGGTGGGACGCGCCGAGGCGGTGACCTTCGATCTCGGGTCGCTGCTGGTCGAGTTCCAGCGCGGGATCGAGGCCCAGCTTTCGGGCGACGCCCAGAGCCATTACGATCTGGCCATGACCTACTGGGAAATGGGACTGATCGAACAGGCGATGGACTCGTTCCGGCTCGCGGCTGCCGACGCGGCGTTCGGATCGCGCGCGGCCGAGATGATCGGACGCTGCCTGCTGGACCAGGGGCGCTATGACGAGGCGACCTCCGAGTTCCAGATCGCTCTGCAGTCCCCCGATCTGCCGGCCGATGCCGCGATCGGTCTCCGGTATCACCTGGGGCTGGCGCTGGAGGCGGCCGGAAACCTGAAGGACGCCGTGACGGAGTACGAGCGCGTGTTCGCCCAGCAGGCGAACTATTCCGACGTCGCGCTCAAGCTCCGCGTCCTGCGCAAGGCCCTGGAGGCGGCGTGATGCGACGGCCGCCGCCTCCCGTGGGCGGCCGCCGGGTCGATCTCCACGCGCACACGTTCTTCAGCGACGGCCTGCTGTCGCCCGAAGCGCTGGTGGCGCGTGCGATCGACAAGCATCTGGTGGCGCTCGCGGTCACCGACCACGATTCGCTCGAAGCGCTTCCGCGCTCCCGCGCCGCCGCCGGCGCACACCTCGAGCTGGTGCCCGGCATCGAGCTGTCCTCCTCGTTGGAGGGTCTCGATCTTCACATCCTCGGCTTCTACCTCGATCCCGAACACCCCGGACTGCGCGCACGTCTCGAGAACTTCCAGGACGAACGCCGCGAGCGCGCGGCGATGATCCTCCAGCGCCTGACCGAACTCGGCGCCCCGGTCGATCCCGAGGTGGTGTTCGATCTTGCCGGCCCCGGCGTGGTGGGACGCCCGCACGTCGCGGCCGCATTGCTCCGGGCCGGCCACGTCGGCTCGATGGACGAGGCGTTCGACCGGTTCCTCGGCACCCGCGGCGCCGCCTACGTTCCGCGCCCCGCGTTCCGCCCCGAGGAGGCGATCGCGCTCATCCATTCCGCGGACGGCGTGTCGGTGATCGCCCATCCGGGGTCGGCGCTCGCCGACTCGGTGATCGAGACGCTGGTCCGCTCGGGACTCAAGGGGATCGAAGTGTGGCATCCGCAGCACGGTCCCTCGACCATCCGGCGCTATCGGGCGCTGGCAGCCCGCTACGACCTGATCGAGACCGGCGGATCCGATTATCACGGTCATCCGCGCGGCGCGGACCTCGGATCCAGTCCGGTTCCGGCCTCGGCATTGACGCGCCTCAAGGAAGCGGCGGGCGTCAGCGGCTGAAACACCCTGCGGGGCGCGCGTTGACGCTTGCGCGGACCCGCTCGTATCCTGCGCGCCGCCCCGTCGAACACCCCATTCCGAGGAGGCGGCGATCGCAGCGCCGCGCACCAGCTCCCGACGCCTGTCCTATGCCGCATTGCTCGTGGCAGCCGGACTCACCGGCGTCTACGCAGAGTCGATCCCCAATTTCGAAGTGCTCACCCTGGTCGTGTTCTGCGCCGGCGTGCTGCTCGGGGCGCGCGGCGGCATGGCGGTCGGCGCGTTGAGCATGGCGATCTTCTCCGGCCTCAATCCCTACGGACCGGCCCACCCGGTGGTCATGGCGGCGCAGATCGCCGGGGTCGCCGCGGCTGGCGCGGGCGGTGCGCTGTTCCATCGGCTCGGACTGCCGGGGCGCAGCGCCGGGGCGCGCGCGTGGACCCTGGCGCTGTGCGCGATCGTTCTCACCGCGTTCTTCGACCTCATCACCAACCTCGCATCCGGCCTGGTGTTCGGACAGGTGCGCGCCACCCTGATCGGCGGCATTCCGTTTTCGCTCTGGCACATCGGCTACAACGTGCTGTTCTTCGTCGCGCTCGGAACCCCGCTGGTCGCGGTGTTCGCGCGCTACTCGGCACGCCTCGATTCATGATCCGCGCGCGCCACGCAGTCCTCGTGGTGGTCACGTGCCTGACGATCGCGTCGGGGGCGGAGGCGGCCGAATGGGGTCAGTCCACGCTGCGGACCACCGGCGTGTTCGACGTGTGGAGTCTATTCGGCGCGCTCGGTCGGCCCGGCTGGTTGCCGGCGGCGGACGACGGCGCCGCCCCGCCGCCATCGTTCGCGGGCCTTGTGTTCGGCAGCATGCGGGTCGACGAGCCGACCCGCATGTCCGACCGGCCGTGGCCGGGACTGGTCGCGGTGCGCACGCCGATCGCATGGTCCGATTCGCTGTCCGCGGCCGGCGGCGGAGAGGGAGCGTGGCAGGGATTCAATGCCGGGCTCGTGAACGCGACTGCCGCGCCGCTCGGCGCCGGGGCCGACAGCGGCCGGCACCGCGCCGTCGGCGAGTTCTCGTTCGTGCGCGGAAGCTCCGCCGAGGAGCAGACCTCGTTCTCGATCGCGCGGCTCGACAGCCTGCTGCCGATGCGGATCGAGGCGGTGTCGGTGAGTCGGGGGGCGATCGGAGTGATGGAGCGCAGCGGCCGGCACCTGTGGGGCGGCAGCGCCGGCGCGGTGTTCGGCGTCCACCGGTTCGCCGCGACGTTCACCCAGCGCGGTTCCGGATCGGCGCTCGCCAACGGCGACGACGAGGCCGGCACCGGTCTCGGCGGCAGCGGCTCGTGGACCTGGCAGCGCCCGCGCGATCGCATGACGGTCGAACTGGCGCGCGGTTACCACCACCTCGAGAGCGTCGGACCGGCCCTGCCGTTCTCGCGCCGCGATGCGGACGAGACCGCCGCGGAGTTCGACTGGTCGTTCGATGATCCGACCACCCCGCACGCGGTGCGGCTCTCGCTGCGCCGCACCGAGGTCGATCGCACGACCGAAGGCGAGGAGCACCTGCACGCGCGCGAGGACGCGGCGTGGCTGGCGGTGCGCGCGCAGCGCGCGCTGTGGGGCGGACGGTTGTCCGGCGCGGTCGGGGGTGGCTGGTCGCGCGCGGTCGACGCGGCGGGCTGGGCGCCGTCGCTCGAATGGACCGGCGCGCGGGGCGGTTTCGAGCTGCGCGCGCTCGGCGAACGGATCGTCACCCCGGTGTGGAGCGATCTGGTGCCCGGGATCGATCCGTTCCTGCAGGAGACGTGGGCGGGCGGGATCGACGTGGCACGGCGGACCCGGCGCTGGAGCGCCACGCTCGGTGGCCGGGTCGGCCTCACCGACGATCGCGCGCTGGTCGGACGCGATCCGATGACCGAAATCTGGCTGCGGCGCGGAGTCGTGCGCGACCCGGATCCGTATCCGTTCCAGCTGGTGACCGCCGGTTTCGCCGTCCACGGCAGCTGGCTGGCGGCCGGCGCCGAGGGGTTCGGGCTGGGGCGCGGGCACATCAACGTTCAGCCAAAGGTGGATCCCGGATATGGCGGACGCGTGTTCGTCGAAGGCTCGTTCCGGGTGTTCGCGAACGACCTGGGGGTGCGGATGCGGGTCGAGGGAGCCGGGATCGGACCGCGGGAGAGCGAGGCGTTTCCGCCGCGCGAGCTGAAACCCTTCGCGACCCTCGATGCCGTCGTCATCGCGACACTCGCGGACGCGGTGCTGACGTTCAGCGTTCGCAACCTCGCCGATGTGGCCCAGCCCCAGGTATGGCTCGATCCTCGCACTGGAGTAGAGGCCTTCGGTCCCGGGCGTGAGATGCACTTCGGTCTGAGCTGGCGTCTGTTCGACTGACGATCGACTCCGCCCCCGCGGAGACTCCTGTGAACCTGACCCGCGCAGAGCGCCGGGGCGCGTTGATGGTGCTCGCCCTGTTCGCGCTGGGCGCCGCTCACGACCTGTGGCGGATCCATCGGCCGCCGCCGCCCTGGAGCGAGGCGTCGCCGCCGGCGGCGGCTCCGTCCGCCGCCGCGTCTTCCGCGATGCCTCCCGGTGCCGCGTTCACCGACGACTCCACCCATCGCGAAATGCACGATGCGCGCGCGACCGTCGCGAAACGGGTCGATCTCAACCACGCGGACGCAGGGGAGCTGGATCAGCTGCCGGGCATCGGACCGGTCCTGGCGGGTCGCATCGTGGAGCACCGCCGCATCTCCGGACCCTACCGGAGCGCTGAGGACCTGCTGGCGGTGCGGGGGATCGGTCCCGCGCTGTTCGAACGGCTGCGCGACCGCGTCACGGTCGGGACCGGGCAATTGCCTCCGTAGCCGGGGCGGGAGCGGGACGGCACCGCGCGCCGTGCAAACCGCACCCGGCGGACGCGAAATCCGTGCAGTTCCTCCTTCAGTCCGGCAGAACGCCGCCCGATAACCCCCCCGAGGCAGTCTCGGATCCGTCCGCGCAACGTCCCACGTCCTTCGTGTGCCGTCCGCGGACCCGTGTGTCCCGTGTGCGGCGTATGCCGCCCGGCGGAGCGATCGATCGTTCCGCCCCGGAGAGTCATGGTTCAGGAAGACATCGGACAGAAGCTGATCGACGCGCATCTCATCGACGCGTCCGCGCTCTCGCGCGCGCAGCAGCAGCAGAAGAACACCGGCGGGACCCTGACCGGCAACCTCGTCAAGATCGGCGCGATCAGCGAGGAGGGACTGGTCGACTTCCTGTCGCGGCTCTACGGCGTGCAGTCGATCGATCTCAAGTCGTACGAGCCCGACCCCAGCCTCGTCAAGCTGATCCCCGGCGACGTCGCGACCAAGTTCATGGCGCTGCCGGTCTCGCGCAGCGGACGCAAGCTGATCGTGGCGATGGCGAATCCCGCCAACATCTTCGCCATCGACGACATCAAGTTCATCACCGGCTACGAAGTGGAGGCGCGGGTCGCTTCCGACAGTCTGTTGAAGCGTGCGATCGACCGTGCCTACGACTCGGCCGGCACCATGGCCGACGTGATGAAGGGCATGGAGGAGGATCTCTCGGTCGTCGAGGAGGACGATTCGGCCGACGACGCGGGGCTGTCGGCTGCCGAGGAGGCGCCGATCGTCAAGCTCGTCAACTCGCTGATCGCCGACGCAGTCCGCAAGGGCGCCTCGGACATCCACGTCGAGCCGTACGAGAAGACCATGCGCGTGCGGTTCCGCATCGACGGCGTGATGCAGGAGATGATGTCGCCGCCGTTCAAGTTCAAGTCGGCGATCCTCTCGCGTCTCAAGATCATGGCCGAGCTCGACATCGCCGAGCGCCGTGTTCCGCAGGACGGCCGCATCAAGATCAAGGTCCTCAATCGCACCATCGATCTGCGCGTCTCGAGTCTGCCGACCATCTTCGGCGAGAAGATCGTGATGCGAATTCTCGACAAGGCGAACCTCAACATCGACCTCGAGAAGCTGGGCTTCGAGCCCCAGTCGATGAAGGAACTGGTCGGCGCGATCTCGAATCCATACGGAATGGTGCTGGTGACCGGCCCGACCGGATCGGGCAAGACCACCACGCTGTACTCGGCGCTCAGCCGGATCAACACGCCCGAGGTCAACGTGATGACCGCCGAGGACCCGGTCGAGTACAACCTGGACGGCATCAACCAGGTGCTGGTCCACGAGGACATCGGCCTCACGTTCTCCGCGGCGCTCAAGGCGTTCCTGCGGCAGGACCCCAACATCATCATGGTCGGCGAAATCCGCGATCTCGACACTGGCTCGATCGCGGTCAAGGCGGCGCTCACCGGCCACCTGGTGCTCTCGACCCTTCACACCAACGACGCCCCGAGTGCGATCGGCCGTCTGATCGACATGGGCATCGAGCCGTTCCTGGTCGCCTCGTCGGTCAACCTGGTGCTCGCCCAGCGCCTGGTGCGCCGCGCGTGCTCCGCGTGCAAGGAACCGACCTCGCTCACCGACGAGGTGCTCGACGAGCTGCAGATGTCCAAGCAGGACGCGGCCAAGGCGCAGTTCATGCTGGGCGCCGGCTGCGTCGAGTGCAACGACACCGGCTACAAAGGTCGCCAGGGTGTCTACGAAGTGATGACGATGACGCCGCGCGTCCGCGAGCTGGTGCTCGAGCGCGCGTCGGCGGGCGAGATCAAGAAGGTGGCGATCAGCGAAGGAATGCTCACGCTGCGGCGTGACGCGCTCGAGAAGCTCAAGCGGGGGCTCACCACCGTGGAAGAGGTTCTCAAGGAAACCGCCGCAGACAAGCTGTAGACCGCGCGGACGACCGCGCAGAAGGGGGACAAAGATCGTGGTGGTCACGCTCCGGCAGTTGCTCGATGACATGGCCCAGCGCCGGGCTTCGGATCTCCATATTACCGCCGGTGTGCCCCCGGAATTCAGGATCGACGGTCTGCTGGTGCCGACCGAGTACGACGTGCTGACGCCGGACGCGACCGCGACGCTCGCCTACAGCGTGATGTCGGACGAACAGCGCAAGCGGTTCGAGACCACCAAGGAGCTCGACTTCTCGTTCGGGATCAAGAATCTCGCGCGCTTCCGCGCCAACGTGTTTCTGCAGCGCGGCGTCGTGTCGATGGCGGTGCGCCAGATCCCGTACGAGATCATGCCGATGGAGAAGCTCGGGCTGCCGAACGTGGTCAAGGACTTCGTCAGCCGCCACAAGGGGCTGATCCTGGTCACGGGTCCGACCGGCAGCGGCAAGTCGACCACCCTCGCGTCGATGCTGGACCGCATCAACGGCACCCGCCAGGCCCACATCATGACGATCGAGGACCCGATCGAGTACATCCACCACCACAAGAAGTGCATCGTCAATCAGCGCGAGGTGGGCGCCGACACCGAGTCGTTCCCCAAGGCACTCAAGTACGTGCTGCGGCAGGACCCGGACGTGATCCTGATCGGTGAGATGCGCGACCTCGAGACGATCGAGGCAGCGGTCACGATCGCGGAGACCGGCCACCTGGTGTTCGCCACCCTGCACACGAACTCCACCTACGAAGCGATCAACCGCATCGTCGACGTGTTCCCGTCCGACCAGCAGCGCCAGATCCTCACCCAGCTCGCGTTCGTGCTGGAAGGCGTGATCACCCAGCAGCTGATCCCGCGCACCCGCGGGGGTGGCCGCGTGATGTGCGCCGAGACCCTGGTGTGCACGCCCGCGATCAAGGCCGTGATCCGGGAAGGGAAGACGCACCAGATCTACAGCCTCATGCAGGCCGGACAGAAGTACGGCATGCAGACCATGAACCAGGCGCTCCTCCAGGCGGTGCTCGACCGGCACCTGTCCCCGGAGGCCGCCATCGAACGCGCCACCGACCGAGTCGAGCTCGATCAGATGCTCGGCAAGGTCTCACGCGCGGCATAGGGGAGAGGACGCCATGCCGGTGTTTGTCTGGAGAGGTCGCACACTCGCGGGCGAGGCGCAGTCCGGCGAGCTCGAGGTCGGAAGGCAGGACGAAGCCCTCGATGTGCTGCGCAAACGGAAGATCATGGTCACCTCGCTCCGCAGC
>Ga0210380_10001088_pt1 | contig 11244 bp, 7 predicted proteins | sample PLM4_5_coexredo_FD_155476 | JGI IMG/M metagenome (GOLD analysis project Ga0210380, IMG submission 155476) | Groundwater sediment microbial communities from an aquifer in East River, Colorado, USA - PLM4_5_coex redo | ecosystem: Environmental > Terrestrial > Soil > Riparian zone | place: USA...
AACGCTTCCGGGTATGTCGTGAGGAAGTACCCGACGAGATCAGCCGGCGTCCTGCGGAAGAAATCTGCAAACCCATGAATCAAAAAGAGTACCGGCACGAGGAGGAGCACAAGGGCGCCCAGCGATGTCATGCTCGCTGTCACTCCAATCGTCGCGACGAGCACCCCGGCCGCCGCCACGCCGATGGGGGCGGTGCCATCGGCAAGGAAGGAAATAATGGAGTTCACCCGCGACCGGAAGTTGTCCGGCACGGCCACCGAGACACGCGTGCTTATCGGGATGTTCGTCCACGCCGCGCCAATGCCCACACAGAACATCGCCCCCATCGGGGCGATCACCCCCGGTGCGTGAGGCAGCAGCGCGATGCCGCCTCCCAGGAGCAGCAGCCCGATCACGACACTCGATACCTTCTTCAACCACTGCTCGAGCGCGCCGACGGCGACCGCGCCAAGAACGATTCCCGCCCCCATCGAGGATTCTAGCCCTCCAAGGAACCAGGCGGGCATCCCCTTCGTCAGCTTGGCGTACGTGGGGATGAGCACAAACATGGGGTTCAGGACGAGGTTGAAAAACGTGATCGCCACGCAGAGCCAGAAGAGGATCGGGACGCGATGGATCACGTGAAAGCCGCCTCGAAGCTGACGGAAAAATGTGGCCTCTGACGAAGAGCGCCCCGACTCCGTGGCTTCCCCACTGCGCCAGCGTTCGAGAATCGCCGCCGTCGCCAGTGCGGCGAGGGCAAACGACACGGCATCAACGACGAACGCCGAGCCGACACCGACCCAGGTGACCAGGAGCCCCGCGACGATGCCGCCGAACACGCGGCCGATTGCCTGCAGCGACTCGCTCATTCGCACCGCGCGCTGCAGCACATCCGCCTGAACCAGCTCGGGCACGATGCTCATTTGGTTCGAATTGAAGAGTGCAGAGCCGATAGCGAACGGAATGTAGACGGCGATCACAGCCGGGATCGAAAACGCCTCGGAGAGGGCGAGCATCGCAAGGCCCGCCATCATGAGACCTCGAAGCAGATCCGAGCCCAGGATCAGCCGTCTCCGTGAAAAGCGATCGCCGAGCGGTCCCAGCAGTGGCGTGACCATCGTCTGCACGACCATCGCGGACGCAAGGACCGTCGACACGCTCCCGGGGGACCCCGTGACGTCGAGAATCCACCAGGTCAGCGCGATGTTTCCGCACGCGTCACCGACCGTGGAGATCATCTGGCCTGTTTGGAAAAACCAGAAGTCTCTGCCTAGGCGGGAAGAACTTGCCTCTGTGTTCAAAGCGAAGTGACATTCTGACCTATCTCCGGCGGCGGCTCCTAGCAGTCCGACGTCCGTCTGGCGGCCGTTGCTCAATGGGCCCCGCAACATCTAGCGGTCGGCTGAAACAACCCGATAAGCAGGGAGGAATCCGCGACTCAGCGGTGGGGCGGGCTATGGCGGTGGCGAGGCGTTAGGGACGATCTTTTAATGAAAACGCTGCTTTATACGGCATCTGATAGCGGCTTTGACTTACGAAAAGTTCCGTTAGGCGGCGCCGCGCCCATCTGTCAGTTCTTGACCGACGCATGGCGCGAGCAGACATCCTTTAAATTTCGTCTCTTGTCTCCTGAAGTACTTGGTGAAGACGCACCGCGTGGCAAGGACCTGCTTCAGTACACGCCGAAGCAGTACGTGGATTTCTACTTCAAATTCGAACGAGCGATAACCGACGAGATTCTTCGACACGACCCGCGTGAAACAGTAATTCTCAGCAACGACATGTCAGACGGCCCGTGCTTTCGAGTGCTGTCGGAGAAGGGATACTCCGTCTACTGCATTTATCACATGAACATGGTGCACTACTTCACCAGCGCCTTCCTTCATGGTTTGATTCGCCCCGAAACCGCCGCGTCGGTCTATCGATTCATCGACCATTCTCGATTCCGCTCTCTTCTCCCTCGTCCGCTGGAGCTGGTTTTTCTCAAACAGGAAGAGAGCCTGACGTATTCACGCGGGATCATCGTGCCGTCGGAAGGAATGAAGCGCCTATTGGTGCGTATGTATCCGCATGTTCCTGCGAGCAGGATTCATGTGTACCCCTGGGGGTCACAGCCAGACAATTGGGACGAGAAACTCCTGCTCTCCAAAGAGAACGAATTGCGCCGGGCCTATGCGATTCAAGACGGCACGCCGGTTCTGATCATGCTCAGCCGGGTCTCGCCGGAAAAGGGACAAGACCGCCTACTGACGGCCTTGGAGATTTGGGAACGCGCCGACGATTTTCCATCGAAGGGGATCTGCGTCCTGCTGTGTGGCGTGGCAGGCTATGCGCAGGCCAAGCCCTTCGAGAAGAGCCTGATGAAACGTGCAGAAAAACTCAAAAAGGCGCGCGTGATTTTTCCAGGGTACGTGCATGGACTGGACAAACAGGCGCATTTCCGCCTGGCGGATCTCTATATTTTCCCATCCAGGCAGGAGAGTTACGGCTTGACGCTGATGGAGGCCTTTCGGGCGGGACTCCCCGCGGTTGCCACGCTAACCGATGGAACGGAGCAACTCGTTCGCGAGGAATTCGGCGAGCTGCTGCCCGCTGCGGCCGAACGCGACATCCCCCGCCTTCTCAAGGAAGCCATGCAACGGATGCTCGCAGATCCGCAGCAACTGCGTCGCATGGGTCAGCGTGCGCGGGAATTCGCCGAGGCACATCCTTTCTCTGAGACAGCGAACCGTTTGGCGCAAATGATGATGACGTCATGACGCACAGATCAGCGGATGTGATCGTTCTGTCGCCTCACCTCGACGATGCGGTCTTGTCAGTTGGCGGATTGATCAGTCGTGAGGTTGCGGCGGGGCGGACGGTCGAGGTCTGGACATGCTTCACCGAGGGTCCACCCCTCGACACGATTCCAGCTGCCCTGTATGGCCTCGGCGACTACGCGGCTCGACGCGCGGAAGACACGCGTGCGCTCGACGTGCTGGGGGCTGGCCATCGCTGGCTCGATTTCCAGGAGCGGATATGGCGCGAACCCCCCCTGCGTCAGGACTACCACATTTTCCATACCCCACCATCCGTGGAGCGATTCCAGTTCTTGCCGGCGCTTCGCGCTACTGTGCGCGAGTTGCTGCTCGGGGCCTCGGAGTTCTATGCCCCTCTCGCGGTGGGCCACCACCACGATCATGTCGAGGTGACATTGGCCGTGCTATTGGAAATGATCGAGCAGCGCAGGTTCGACCGCGTGCGTTTCTATGAAGACCCTTACGCACTGGGGGGGGCGTGCCGGCGGGCTCACTTCGTTACGCGACGTCGTATGTGGCGGCTATTCGACTCACCGTTCTGGGCGAGCCCGCGTATGGGGGCTCTGGTGTGGGCAGCGGCAATGGCGTCGAAGGGGCCTCCACTCCAGACATATGCTCCGGCAGCGGAACAGCTTCGATGGTCTTGTGCAGCCGGTCCGGTTCACGCGGATGACGAACGTCGCAAACTGGACGCGGTTGCCGAGTATGCATCACAGGTGAAGGCGTTCGGCGGAATGGACGTGGTCAGTGCGTTCATCAAGCAAGGCCACTCGATTCTTGGCGGAGAGCCGATCTGGCAGGCCTCGAGCGCCGTGGCATCGATTCCGGTCGGCCTGACCTCGAGCCAGATCCAGGGCGTCTGACGACCGCGCCGAGAACAGACACCAGCGTCAGACAGTCACCGGCCTGCGGCAAAATGGATCGGGTGGCTCATGCCACTACCGACTCGACGATGTCCGCAGCTCGCTGGACGCCGCCTGCGCTGCGGGTGGCGACGGCAATGCGGCGTGCCGCGTCGCGGTAGTGCGGATGGTCGAGCACGTCTCGGACGAGGCTTCTCAAGCGATGGGCGTTGAGGCCGCCGAGGGCGATTGAACGACCCGATTTCGTCCATTCCACGCGCCGCGCGATGGCCGGCTGTTCGTACGTGATCGGCACGGTCACCAGAGGAACGCCATTGGCAACGGAGTCGAGCACTGTATTCAATCCGGCGTGCGTGATGGTGAGCGCGGCGCGCGCGAGCAGCTCGAATTGCGGCGCATACGGAACCACCAGGGGATTCCCGGGCAGCGACGCTGCCTCCTGCTGATTCAGACCACCGCCGTGACTCATCACGAGCTGGACATCCAGACCTTTGCACGCCTCCGCGAAGCAGCGGAACAACGGTTCTCGGCTGTTCTGAAGGGTTCCAAGCGATGCATAGACGAGCGGTCTGCCGTCCAGGCGATCCCACGGAAACGCGACCGGTTTCGGCAGGGCTCCGCGGAGCGGACCGACGTAGTGAAAGTGCGCAGGGAGTCGCACGCGCGGGAAATCAAACTCGCGAGGCATCTGGCAGATCTGCGCGAGTCTAGAGAACGATTCATCCGGTGATCGAAATGCGGGCAGCTTCCATTGCGCCCGGTATTCCGCCACTGCCTTCGCAATCGGTGCCGTCAGCCGGTCGGATATCGCATAACCGATATGGTTCCGAAACCTTGCCCAGGGAGTATCGCGATAACTCCACGGCGTGAACGGCGGCGGGGCGACCGGATCGCGATTGATGGCAAGGGCGTTACAGATAGTGATGAACGGTAAGCCAAGATGATCGGCAACGGCGCCGCCCGCTGGTTCCATCTGGTCGACGAGCAACGCATCGACCCCGCTTTCCCGGATCGCCGCCGGCGCGTCGCGGCAGACCATGACGCTGGTACGAGCGACCGCGCGAATCGTAAAGCGCAGCGCGGACAGACCCTTGAGCTGGCCAAGCCGAGCGAGCGATTGCGGCAGCGACCCGCGTGGATGGTCGCGTTGACCGATCGGCCGGAAATCGATCCCTTCAGACTGGATTTTCTCCTCGAGGTCCGCCATCTGGAAGTAGGTGACACGATGGCCCCGTGCGAGCAATTCGCGCCCGAGCGCGGCAAAAGGATGAATGTGACCCGAGACAGGGGGGCTAATGATGCCGAAATGGGTCATGATCTGAAGACACTCGCGACAGGATATCTGAGATGCGCTTCATACCCACCGCGCTGTCGGGCGTCATCATGATTGAACCGGACGTGCACCGCGACGCCCGCGGCTACTTCCTCGAAACGTTTCACGCGGCGAAGTACGCGCAAGCCGGCATTCCCGCGTCGTTCGTGCAGGACAACCATTCCTCGTCCGTCCAAAACGCGCTTCGCGGGCTTCACCTGCAATTGCGCAAACCTCAAGGCAAGCTGGTGCGTGTCGTGGAAGGGGAAATCTGGGACATCGCGGTTGACCTGCGACGCGGGTCGCCGACGTTCGGCAGGTGGGCGGCGGAGACGCTCTCGGCGGAGAATTTCCGGCAGCTATATGTGCCGGCGGGATGCGCACACGGCTTCTGTGTCCTCAGCCGCACAACGCAGGTACAGTACAAATGTACGGAGCTATATGACCCCGCCGACGAGATCGGCATCGCCTATGACGACCCGGAGCTCGCCATACCCTGGCCTGTCCACGAACCCATCCTGTCCGACCGCGATCGACGGCATCCGCGCCTCTCCGACGTGATCGAACGCTTGCCCGTTCCTGATCGCGTTGAATAATCCGGAGCTCCAGCTTTCAGCCGCAGGCAAGGTCCCGGGCGCACGTCGCAATGAGCCGATTACCGTCGGCGTGCCGTTCCCGAGATCGTGGTGCCGCGACGCTGGCGAGCTCTCGCTCGTTTCTGGCGAGGGTGTCGCTGTACCGCTTCAGGCGCGTGTGCTCGATCGATGGAGCGACGGATCGCTGCGGTGGGCGCTGTGTGATTTCGCCGCCAGCGCGGCAGCCGGTCGCTGCACATATCGCCTGGAGCGACGGAAGCTCGCCATGGAACCACCGCCCGCGATCGATGTCGCGATCGCTGAACGACGCGCCTCGGTCAGTACGGGTGCTGCCCGCTTTGAGCTTCGGCCGGATGGAGCGCTCGAGTATCGCGGGCCCGGTTCGGATGACTTGACCGTCTCGGAATTCCAGATCGTCGATGCGGCTGGCATCCCGATGCCAATCCGCGTCGAGACCATCACGCACGACGAACCGGGGTTTCTGCGCTCGTCCGTTCTGGTGTCGGCGACTGTCGGCAGCGACGATCGTCAGCTCCGTTTGTTTGCGCGGTATCACTTCTACAAGGGTTCCCCGGTCGTGCGGATCCAGGTCACACTCCGAAATCCGGCGCGCGCCGAGCATGCGGGCGGCTTCTGGGACCTCGGCGATCCCGGATCCCGCCACATCAGGGATTTCGCGTTTGCCGTATCTCTCCCGACGAACGATGGACCGTGGCAGGCGATGTGCTCCCCGGAGTCATCACAACCGCTGCGTCCCTGCGCGCTTCCGTTCGAGCTGCACCAGGATTCGAGCGGCGGCGACAACTGGCAGTCGTCGAATCATGTCAATCGCAACGGCATTGTACCGACCACGTTTCGCGGATACCGCATACGGGAGGGAACGGACGAGACGCACGGCCAGCGCGCCACTCCTGTTGTTTCGTCGCACGGAGCGTCGGGCGCGATAGCGATCACCCAACCCCGGTTCTGGGAACGCTTCCCAAAGGCGATCGAGGCCACACAGGAACACCTGGCGCTTCGTTTTCTACCCGGCCAATTTGCCGACAGCCACGAGTTGCAGGGCGGCGAGCAGATCTCCGAAGAGTTCGTCGTGTCGTTCGGGAAGGACGAGATCAGCGACGTGCCGCTCGACTGGGTCCGCAACCCGATGCATGCACGCGCCGACCCGGCGTGGTACTGCGCTGCCGAGGCGATGCCGTATCTGACACCGTCGTCCCTGGATACGAACAAGGACTATCTCGCGCTGGTCAACGCGGCCCTCGAAGGGAACAACACGTTCGAAGTCAAGCGGGAACGGATTGACGAGTACGGCTGGCGTCATTTTGGAGACATGTATGGGGACCACGAGACCGTCCTCCACCAGGGAACGTCTCCCCTCATCTCCCATTACAACAACCAGTACGACGCGGTTGCGGGTCTCATATGCCAGTTCTTTCGCAGCGGCGATCGGCGATGGTTCGCGCTGGCCGACGATCTTGCGCGACACGTCGTCGACATCGACATCTACCATACGAATCAGGACAAGGCGGCGTACAACCACGGGCTCTTCTGGCACACGGCTCACCATGCGGATGCTGATCTTGCGACGCACCGCACGTACGCGCGTGCCTCCACAGGCGGCAGCGGAGGGCCCTCGTCGGAACACAACTACAACACCGGTCTCACGCTGTATTACTTCCTGACTGGTGACACCCGCGCCCGTGACGCGGCGGTCGAGCTTGCCGACTGGGTGATCGACATGGACGATGGCTCGAAAACGTCGTTGCGGTGGCTCTCGCGCGGTCCGACGGGCCTGGCAAGCGCGACCGGTTCGTTCACGTATCACGGCCCAGGCCGGGGGCCGGGGAACTCGATCGTGTCGCTGCTCAACGCGTTCCGCCTGACCGGTGCGCCGCCGTATCTGGAGAAGGCCGAAGCGCTGATCCGGCGCTGTGTCCATCCGGCGGACGACATCCCGGCGCTGAATCTGCTGGATGCCGATCGGCGCTGGTTCTACACCGTGTTTCTCCAGGCGGTTGGCCGGTACCTGGACATCAAGGCAGAGCGGGGCGAGATCGACGAACGGCACGCGTACGCACAAGCGACGCTGTTGCGTTACGCGTCGTGGATGGCCGACCACGAGTATCCGTACCTCGAAAACCCGGAGATTCTCGAGCATCCGACCGAGACCTGGGCAGCACAGGATATGCGGAAGTGCGAGGTATTCCAGTACGCCGCCAAACACGCGCCGCGCGCCGACCGGGAACGCTTTCTCGAACGCGCACGCTTCTTCTTCGATTACTCCGTCTCGACGCTGACGAAGATGGACACAAGCGGCTTCACCCGCCCCACTGTGGTCCTGCTGACCAACGGGTACTCACGTGCGTATTTTCAGAAGACCGTTGACGCAGTCGCGCCAGCTGCAAATGCGAGTCTCCCCGATTTCGGTCGACCGATGCGGTTCAGAACACAGAAGGAGGTGGCGTTCCGCCGGTTGATTGCGTTGGGCGTTCTGGGCGCAGCCACCGCCGCAGCGGCACTGTTGTGGATTCTCTGAATTGCGTCGCGTGACTAGAACTGGAAGTACAGGAACGGAGACGCAGAGGTGCCGGCCATGACGGCGATGCACACGCCGAACGCAGCCGAGAGGGCATAGGCGCGACGCCAACTGTACTGGTCCTCCCTGTGAAGGTCGAATGCGTTGGGACCAGCCATTCCCAGCAAGAGTCCCAGTGCTGTAAAGGCCGCAAACGCTGCCGCATCAGGAAATAGTTCCCCTTGAGTGGGCACGATCATTCGGCTCAGTAGCGACAGGGCCATTGGCAGATCGGTGGCGCGGAAGAACACCCATCCAACCAACACCAGTACGAACATGCCTGCCTGCCGGAGCGGCGCCGGAATCGCATCCCACGTGCGGCCGAACACGCGATACAGGATGAGCAAAGCGCCGTGGTAGCCACCCCAGATGACGAAGTTCCAGCTTGCCCCGTGCCATAGGCCGCCGATCAGCATCGTCAGCATCAGATTGCGCCGCGTCTTCCATTCGCCGCCGCGGTTGCCGCCGAAGGGGATGTACAAGTAGTCGCGCAGGCACGACGAGAGCGATATGTGCCACCGCCGCCAGAAGTCCGACGGGTCCAGCGCCTTGTACGGAGAGTTGAAATTCTGAGGAATCCTCAGCCCGAACATGTATCCGAGACCGACCGCCATATCGCTGTAGCCGGCGAAGTCGAAATAGAGCTGCAACGAGTACCCGACGAACACGAACCAGACGCCTGCCGACGAAAGTGCCTCGTGGTTGGCGAGCGCGGGATCGACGAATGCTGCGAACGTATCAGCGATGACGACTTTCTCGACCAGTCCGATCACGAAGAATGAGACGCCCTTTGCAAGCCACCGACCGGGACTCGATTCGGCGATGCGCTCGAGATCTTCTTCAATCTGACGGAAGCGGACGATCGGCCCCGCAATCAGCTGCGAGAACAGTGATACGTACGCGGAGAACTCGAAGAAGTTGCGCGTCGGCGTGATCACTCCACGATATGCATCGACGATGTAGCTGATGGTGTGGAACGTGTAGAACGAAATGCCAATCGGCAGAATGATGTTCAGGTGCGGAAACCCGGGGTGTACGCCGAACACCCCCAGCACCCCCTCCGTCGAGGAGAGCGCGAAGTTCGCATACTTGAAAAATCCCAGCAACGAGAGATCCACGACGATCGGGACTACCAGGCAGAGGCGGCGTTTCCGCGGGTCGGACCATCGAAGAAAGCCCAACCCCGCTGTAAAACTCACTACGGTTGAGAACGCCATCAGCAACGTGAAACGGGGATCCCAATACCCGTAAAACACGTAGCCGGTTAAGGTGAGCCACACGTACCGCGAACGCGCCGACCGCAGACACCAGAACACGGCGTACGCAATCGGAAGAAACACGCACAGGAACACGAAGCTGTTGAAGAGCATTTCGAGACGACTCACTCCCTGCGATTCTCGACACCCCGGACTCTCGGCGAGCCGTGTCAGCCCATCTGATGGGTATCCAGCCAACGGCCGTTGGCGCCGAGACCCCACAATTCACATCGAAGCACGCAGGACTTGTCGGCGAGGCTATCGATTATAATCACCGTCGCCAACTGTCACGGCGTCAGTCCATCTCGGCGCAGCCGTGCACAATTCTGCATGTCACTGCTCGAATGATCACCACCGTCGTCCGGGAAATGAAGGCTCGCCGATGGTCATGGCGTGCCGCCCTTCATACGATCTGCCTCGTTCTTACCTTATTGATGAGCGTCGAGGTCTCGGCGCGAGTCGAAGATCGGTTCCGGACCGGCGTCCCCGTTTTTTCCACGCCGGATCGTGTCGCTGACCTGGTCGTTCAGGACGCGCTGGGTGTCCGAGGCAAGCCGTACGGACGATACAAGGTGTGGCAACTGAACGCGTTTGGTTTCAGGGGGCCCGAAATCACGCGGAGTCCGAGGCCTGGGTGTCTTCGCGTCATCACGCTTGGCGCGTCCGAAACGTTTGGGCTGTACGAGTCACAGGGGCACGAGTACCCGGCGCAACTGGCGACTGCCCTTCGGGAACCTGGGTGCTACGAGGTCGTCAATGCGTCAATTTTCGGTTTGACGATCGCCAATATCCGTCAGTCCTGGAACAATTGGACGTCGCAATTTCACCCTGCGATCGTGACGATTTACCCGTCGCCGTCTTTTTATCTCGCGCCGTACCCGCCGGGCCCCGTAGCGGCAAACGCGGCGCCCTTCTCGAGGCCGCCGTGGTGGCAGCCTCGATCGCTCGAGCGAGCGCGGGACGTGATTGACTATCCGGACTTCATCCAACGCATGCGGGTCGAACGCGGGCTCGCCACGATTGATGCGGCCCACGATCCGAGCTGGTTCTTCCGCACGGTGCCACCGGAGCGGCTCGAGCAGTACGAGCGTGATCTGACGTCGCTGGTGCGCGACGTGAAGGCGACCGGCGCACGGGTCATTCTGATGACGCATGCTATCGGGTTCAGCCGTCCAGTCGCCGAGGCAGACGTGTTGGCGCTCGAAGGGTGGCGGCAGATCGTGCAACGACCGACGACGGATGTCCTGCTCGAGTTCGAAGCGGCGACTCGCGACGCGACGATACGCGTAGGCACGATGACGGGCGTCGAAGTGCTCGACGTGGCGGCACATTTGAACCGGGACAAGCGCGTGTTCGCCCCGGGCGATCTCATGCACTTCAACGACGAAGGCGCCTTCAAGGTAGCAGCGTTGCTGAAGGAGGCTATTCTGTCGCACCCGAACGAAACCAAGGCTGGCGTGACAACCCAATGACCCAACTCAAGCGACACTCGCGCACGTTCCCGCTTGTGCGTCAGACGTTGCTTGCAGCGTCGGTGATTGCGGCTGTTTGTTCGGCCTCGACCTTGGCAGCGGCTGCGACGGTAACGGATCTCAAGGCGGTCCATCGCAACGGTCAGACCTTCATCACCTTCACGGAGAATTCTGGCGCTGGAGAAAAGACGACGTACGATGTCTATCGCCACACGTTGCCGATCGCAAGTGTGTCAGGACTGACAAAGATCGCGACGCTTGATGCGGACTCTGGTCGGCTGCTCTACGACGACAATCCCAGGATCAGTCTCGGCACAGGCCAGAACCTCACGACTGGCTTAATCATCAGTGACCTCGGCCCACACCTTGCCGCCAACAAAGGGCTGCTCG
>Ga0210380_10001089_pt1 | contig 11241 bp, 7 predicted proteins | sample PLM4_5_coexredo_FD_155476 | JGI IMG/M metagenome (GOLD analysis project Ga0210380, IMG submission 155476) | Groundwater sediment microbial communities from an aquifer in East River, Colorado, USA - PLM4_5_coex redo | ecosystem: Environmental > Terrestrial > Soil > Riparian zone | place: USA...
GGCAACCCCGGCTACTACTCGTCCAAGATTTTCCTCCGCCCGCATTATCAGCTGGAAGGCCTGACCGTCTCGCTGCGGCTGGTCTCCAAGCTGCCGTCGGGCAAGGGAGGCTAGTTTCCGCTTCCGTACTTATACGCTACTCGCTGATTTCCCACACGAAAGGAAGATCGCATGATTTTGATGCACATGGATAAATGCCCGGGCGATTCGCTGATCGATGAGCATAAGGATTGGATCGCGTGCACCAGCGTCAGCTGGAACATCGAGCGGACGTTTTCGGAAAGCGCCAAGGCCGGCACGCTGGACGTGAACGTCGGCGTGGCCGACATCCCGCCGATCAGCATCAATAAGACGCTCGACAAGGCCTCGATTTACCTGATGGCCGCGGGCATCGCGGGCGGCTCGATGGGAAAGGAGGCCAAACTGCACTTCCTGTTTGCCGATCAGGAAGGGAAGCAACACCTGTATTTGGAATTCCTCCTGGCCAACCCGATTATCGCCAGTTGGAGCATTAGTGGCGACGAGGATGAGCGGCCTACCGAGGAAGTGAGCGTCTGGTACTGGGCGATTTGGATGCAGTACCACACCTGGGACGGCAGCACCAACAAGGTCGCCGGCAGCAAAGGCTGGGACCGCACGAAGAACAAGCCCTGGAACGGCAAAGATCCGGTCGGGGGGAAGTAGCACGGGGTCCAAGGCTGCCACTGGGGGCTGGCACACTTGCCAGCCCCTGCCCCACACACCGGAGCACTCATGTCGGCCGATCAATTGCTCCGCGAAGGCAAATTGGACGATGCGCTCGCTGCGCTCACGCAACAGATTCGCACGAAACCGGCCGACGCCAAGCTCCGCACGTTCTTGTTTCAGTTGCTATGCGTGCAGGGGCAGTGGGAGCGGGCGCTGACACAGCTCAACGTGACCGGCGAAATGGACGCCGGCACGCTGGCGATGGTCAACACCTATTGCGAAGGCATCCGCTGCGAGATGCTGCGGGCCGAGATTTTCGCCGGCAAGCGTTCGCCACTGATCTTTGGTCAGCCCGAAGCGTGGGTCGCACAGCTCGTTCAAGCTCTGACTCTGACAGCCGCCGGCAATCACGCCGCGGCGGCGACGCTTCGCGAGCAGGCGCTGGAGGCCGCGCCGGCGATCAGCGGGGTCATTGCGACCGCCCGCCCCGGCGCGAAAGACCCCCGCGTGCCGCCCGTCGAAACGCCATTTCAGTGGCTGGCCGACGCCGACTCGCGGCTGGGTCCCGTGATCGAAGCCGTGTTCAGCGGCAAGTACTACTGGGTGCCGCTGGCCAACGTCCGCCGGCTGGATATTGAGCCCCCGGCCGACCTGCGGGACGTGGTCTGGATGCCGGCCCATTTCGTCTGGGCCAACGGCGGCGATACGGTCGCGCTGTTGCCCACCCGCTACGCCGGCTCCGAAACGAGCAGCGATCCGCTGGTCCGCCTGGCCCGCAAAACCGACTGGCAGGAAGCATCGCCGGGCACCTATCTCGGCCAGGGCCAGCGGATGCTGGCCACCGACGCCGGCGAGTATTCGCTCATGGACGTCCGGCAGATTCGCTTCGATGTTGTATTGACCGCTGGCGAAGGAGCGGCCGCGCAGCATGGCTGAGCTGACGCCTTCCGAACGACTCCAGCCCTCGCTGCTCGATCGGCTCACCGACGAAGAGCCGGCCAAGAATCAGGAATCGCGCAAGAATCGCGTGCTGTCGGTGGGCCGGCTCCGCGAGGGCGTGCTCCGCGACATCGCCTGGCTGCTGAACAGCGGCAACCTGGCTGAGGACGACCTGGAGGCCAACTATCCGCACGTGGCCCACTCGGTCGTCAACTACGGCCTGCCCGATCTGGCCGGGCTGACCGCCAGCGGCGTTAACGTGGCCGAGTTGGAGCAGATCGTGAAGCAGGCCCTCTGGGACTTCGAGCCGCGGATCATCCGCGAAACGCTCCGGGTCCGGGCCCGCGCCGACGGCGAGATGAGCCACAACGCCCTGGTCTTCGAGATCGAAGGCGAGCTGTGGGCCCAGCCCATCCCGCTGGAGCTGCTCCTGAAAACCGAGATCGACTTGGAGACGGGTGACATCGCCGTAACGGAAGTAACGCGATAAGATAGCGGCCATGGATCCCCGGCTCCTCAAATACTACAACCGCGAGCTGTCGCACCTGCGTGAGATGGGCGGCGAGTTTGCTGCCGAGTTCCCCAAGATCGCCGGCCGCTTGGCCCTCGACAGCATCGAGTGCGCCGATCCGTACGTCGAGCGGCTGCTGGAAGGCTTTGCGTTCCTGGCCGCCAAGGTGCAGCTTCGCCTGGATTCGGAGTTTCCGCGGTTCACGCACCACCTCTTTGAGATGGTCTATCCGCACTGCGTCCGGCCGACGCCCTCGATGGCCGTGGTGCAGTTCAAGCCGGACCTCAAGGAAGGCTCGCTGGCCGATGGGTTCGTCGTGCCGCGGGACAGCTCGCTGCGGGGCCTGTTGGGCAAGGGCGAAGCGACCGCTTGCGAGTACCGCACCGCCCACGACGTAACGTTGTTTCCGCTGGAGCTGATCGAGGCCCAGTACGTCAGCCGCGATTCGGCCGGCATGGAGCTGCCCGACGTGCCCAAGCTGAAAGCGGCCATCCGTCTGCGGCTGCGTTCGACCGCCGGGCTGCCGCTCAACAAGCTGAAGCTCGACCAGCTGCCGCTCTTTATCCACGGCGCGGGCGAATTGCCCGTGCGGGTTTACGAGCAAATCCTCGCCGGCTGCCTCGGCATCGCCGTGCGGCCCACGCAGCGGCCGGCACCGTGGCAGGTCGTTCTGCCGCCGGCCAACATCCGCCGCCTCGGCTACAGCGACGAAGAGGCCCTGCTGCCCTTCGGCCCGCGCTCGTTCCGCGGCTATCGCCTGTTGGCCGAGTACTTCGCCTGCCCGCAGCGGTTTTTGTTCGTCGAGCTGTCGGGGCTGTCGGCCGCGGTGCAGAAATCGACCGACAACATGCTCGATGTGATCCTGCTCTTGGATCGCTACGAGCCGCAGCTCGAAGCTTACGTCGGCGCGCCGAGCTTCGGCCTGTTCTGCTCGCCGGCGATCAATCTGTTTCCCAAGAGCTCCGACCGGATTCATCTCACCGACCAGATGCACGAACACCACGTCGTGCCCGATCGCACGCGGCCGATGGATTTCGAGGTGTTCAGCGTCACGAGCGTCGCCGGCTATGGCACGAATCTCGACGACGAACAGCCGTTTCTGCCGTTCTATTCGGCGACCGACGCGACGGCCGACGAGGGAACGCAGCGGGCGTATTACACGCTGCTCCGCGCGCCGCGGGTATTTTCGACGAACCAGAAGAAGTTCGGCCCGCGGTCGAGCTACGTCGGCAGCGAGGTTTATTTGTCGCTGGTCGATTCGTCGGAGGCGCCTTATTCGCACGATTTGCGGCAGCTCGCGGTCGGCACGCTCTGCACCAACCGCGACCTGCCGCTGCACATGCCCGTCGGCAAGGCCCACACCGACCTGACGCTGGAGACCGGCGCGCCGGTCGAGTCGATCCGCTGCCTGGCCGGCCCGACTCGCCCGCGGCAAAGCCCCGTCTTCACCGACGGCGATTTCGTCTGGCGGCTGGTCAGCCATTTGACGCTCAACTACCTGTCGCTCGTCGATGCGGGCGACGGCCGCGGCGCCGCGGCGCTCCGCGATTTGCTGAAGCTCTATGGCGACGCGGGCGACCCTCCGACGCGGAAGCAGATCGAGGGTGTCCGGCAGGTCGCCGCCCAGACGATCACGCGGCGGATTCCCACGCCGGGTCCGATCACGTTCGGCCGCGGCCTGGAGATCGCCATCACCTGCGACGAGGCGGCCTTCGAGGGCACGGGCGTCTTCCTGCTGGGCGCGGTGCTGGAAGAGTTCTTCGCCCGCTACGCGTCGCTCAATTCGTTCACCGAAACGGTTCTCCACAGCGCAGGTCGCGGCGAGGTCATGCGATGGCCGGCACGGATCGGACGGCGGCAAATCGCGTGACGCTCCTGAGCGAGCTCGGCGAACGCCCCTACGAATTCAGTTTTTATCAGGCCCTCCGCAAGCTGGAGGCCGCCTATCCCGACCGTCCGCGCGTCGGCCGCTCCCTCCGCCCGGTCGAAGACGCCGTGCGGCTGTGCCAGTATCCGTCGCTGGCCTTCGCCCCCTCGACGGTCTCCGGCTTCACGCAGAGCGCGGACGGCCCGCCGCGGCTGTCGGTTTGGTTCGGCGGCCTGCTGGGCGCCAACGGCCCGCTGCCGCTGCACCTGACCGAGTACGCCCGCGACCGCATCCGCAACGGCAACGACTGGACGTTCGTGCGATTTCTGGACATGTTCCACCACCGGATGCTGTCGCTGTTCTACCGCGTCTGGGCTGACGCGCAGCCGACGGCCCAGTTCGACCGCCCGGAGACCGACCGCTTCGCCGCCTACATCGGCTCGATTGCGGGCGTCGGCATGCCGACGCTGCTGGGCCGCGATGCGATGCCCGACCTGGCCAAGCTCGGCTTTTCGGGCCGCTTCGTGTGCCAGTCGCGGCACGCCGAAGGCCTGCAGGCGCTGCTCGCCGCGTTCTTTCAGCTGCCGATGCAGATCGCCGAATTCGTCGGCCAGTGGCTGCCGCTGCCGGACGACTGCCGCTGCGTCCTCGGCACTGTAGGGAACGCCCTCCGTGGCGCTGCGGCGCTCGGCGCCGATTCCCGCAGCGACGAAATGGCCCAGCTCGGCTTCTCCGCCACCATCGGCGACCGCGTCTGGAACTGCCAGACGAAATTCCGCATCGTGGCCGGGCCCGTGGACCTGTCCGACTACCAGCGGCTCCTGCCCGGCGGCGACAGCCTCGAGCGACTGATGGCCGTCGTCAAGAATTACGTGGGTTTGGAGCTGGATTGGGACCTGCACCTCCTCCTCAAGCAGCCCGAAATCCCCCAAACTCAACTCGGCTCGCTCGGCCAGCTCGGCTGGACGACGTGGCTCGTCAGCCAACCGCCGCCTGAAGACGCCGACGATCTCGTGCTGCGGCCGCAAGCCGCCTCGCCAATCTGAAATCTGAAATCCAAAATCTGAAATCGGAGCGCTGCACAGCGTTCCATTCCCGGAGATCCTGACATGGCAGAGATTAGCCGCGTCGCCTTGTTCGGCAAACTCAACAGCCTGGCCTACCGGGCGATTGAGGCCGCGACCGTGTTTTGCAAGATGCGGGGCAACCCCTACGTGGAGCTGGTACATTGGTTTCACCAAATCCTGCAACTGCAGGACAGCGACCTGCACAAGATCATCAAGCACTTTGCCTTGGACCCGGCTCGGCTGGTCAAGGACTTAACCGAGAACCTCGACAAGCTGCCGCGCGGCGCGTCGTCGATCACCGACCTCTCGTCGCACCTGGAAGAGGCGGTCGAACGCGGCTGGGTCTATGGCTCGCTGGTCTTCAAGGACTCGCAGGTCCGCACCGGCTACCTGGTGATGGGCATCGTCAAGACCCGCGGCCTCAACCAGGCCCTGCTGGGTGTCAGCAAGGAGTTCGCCAAAATCAACGGCGACGGGCTGATGGACAAATTCGGCGAAATCTGCGGCGGCTCGCCGGAAGACGCGCTGCGGGCGACCGACGGCAGCAACCTGGGCGGCGCGACGCCGGGCGAAGCCAGCGGCGCGATGCCGCCGGCCCAAATGGGCAAGCAAGAGGCCTTGAAACAATTCACCATCGACTGGACCGACCGGGCCAGGAAGGGTGAACTCGACCCGATCGTCGGCCGCGACGACGAAATCCGGCAATTAGTCGATATTTTGATGCGCAGGCGGCAGAACAATCCGATCCTCACCGGTGAGGCCGGCGTCGGTAAAACGGCCGTCGTCGAGGGTTTTGCCGCCCGCATCGCCCGCGGCGACGTGCCGCCGATGCTCAAAGACGTGCGGCTGCTCGCGCTCGACGTCGGCCTGCTCCAGGCCGGCGCGAGCATGAAGGGCGAGTTCGAGAACCGCCTGAAGCAAGTCATCGAAGAAGTGCAGGCGTCTCCGAAGCCGATCATCCTGTTCATCGATGAAGCCCACACCTTGGTCGGCGCCGGCGGCGCGGCCGGCACCGGCGACGCGGCGAATTTGCTCAAGCCGGCCCTGGCCCGCGGCAAGCTGCGGACAATCGCCGCAACCACTTGGGCCGAATACAAGAAGCACATCGAGAAGGATCCGGCCCTCACGCGGCGGTTTCAGGTGGTGCAGGTCGGCGAGCCGAGCGAGGAGAAGGCGATCCTGATGATGCGGGGGATGGCCTCGACCTTGGAACAGCACCACCGCGTGCAGGTGCTCGACGAGGCGATCGAAGCCTGCGTCAAGCTCTCGCACCGCTACATCCCCGCCCGCCAACTGCCCGACAAGTCGGTCAGCCTGCTCGACACCTCGTGCGCTCGTGTCGCCGTCAGCCAGCACGCGATGCCGGCCGAGGTCGAAGACTGCCTGCGGCGAATCGAGGCCTTGCAGACGGAAATGGAGATCATCGGCCGCGAAAAGGCCGTCGGCGTCGATGTGGCCAAGCGCGAGAAAGAGGCCGCCGGGAAGCTGGCCATCGACAAGGCCCAGCACGAACAACTCAACAAGCGCTGGCAGGACGAGAAAAAACTCGTCGATCGCATCCTGGAGATCCGCGCTAAGCTACGCGGCGTGACTGGCAAGGTCGAAGGCACCAGCAGCAAGCTGGAAGCCGCCGCGGACAAAGCCGCGGCGGAAAAGGCGGCTGCCGAAAAGACGACGGCGAAACCGGCGGCTCCGGCTGCGCCTGCCGAGCCGCCCCTCTCGGAAGCCGACCGCGAAAAGCTGCTCGGCGAAATGAAGAAGCTGCAGAGCGAATTGGAGAAGCTGCAGGGTGAGTCACCGCTGATCCTGCCCACCGTCGATGGCCAGGCCGTGGCCGCTGTCGTGGCGGATTGGACCGGCATTCCCGTCGGCCGGATGGTGAAGAACGAGGTCGAGTCGATCCTGAAGCTGGCCGACACGCTCAACCAGCGAATCATCGGCCAGAGGCATGCCCTGGAGATGATCGCCAAGCGGATTCAAACTTCGCGGGCCGGCCTGGAGAACCCCAATAAGCCGATCGGCGTGTTTCTGCTGGCGGGCACATCGGGCGTCGGCAAGACCGAGACGGCCCTGGCCCTCGGCGAAGCCATGTACGGCGGCGAGCAGAACGTCATCACGATCAACATGAGCGAGTTCCAGGAAGCCCACACGGTCAGCACGCTCAAGGGCGCTCCGCCGGGCTACGTCGGGTACGGCGAAGGCGGAATTCTGACCGAAGCCGTCCGCCGCAAGCCCTACAGCGTGGTGCTGCTGGATGAGGTCGAGAAAGCCCACCCCGACGTTCACGAGATCTTCTTCCAGGTCTTCGACAAGGGCTGGATGGAAGACGGTGAGGGCCGCACGATCGACTTTAAGAACACGCTGATCTTGCTGACGACCAACGCCGGCACGGACCTGATTACGGGCCTGTGCAAGGACCCCGAGCTGATGCCCGACGCCGAAGGCATCGCCAAGGCCCTCCGCGAGCCGCTCTTGAAAGTGTTCCCCGCGGCGCTGCTCGGCCGCCTGGTCACGATTCCCTATTACCCGCTCAGCGACGAGATGATCGCCGCGATCACGAAACTGCAACTGGGCCGGATCGCCAAGCGGATCAAGCACAACCACAAGGTTCCGTTCACGTACGACGACGCGGTGATCAAGTCGATCGTCGGGCGCTGCACCGAGCTGGAGAGCGGCGGCCGCATGATCGATGCGATCTTGACCAACAACCTCTTGCCCAGCATCAGCAAGGAAATCCTGGAGCGGATGATGGCCGGCGGGGCCGTCTCCAGGATTCACGTCTCAGCCGAGGGCAGCGAATTCCGGTATGCTTTTGATTGATTGGGATGGAGCGTGATTCGGCGAGTTGGGCTGATTGAGAATGGAAAGCGATGCGACGAATGGGACCAGTGCATTGGGACTCATGCGTCGCATCGGTCCCATCCGTCCCATAACCCACGACTTACAACAAGGCAAACCACCCCATGGCCGACAAGTGGGACGTCGAGTTCAGCAGCGAAAAAGACGTCGTCGCAAACCATCCGAATATCCTTGCGGACCAGCGCAAGGACTACAAAGGAATGCTGGTCATCAAGGTCTTTCAAGTCTATGTCGAAGTGGCGGTGGACAATCCGCCCCCCAAAACCCACTTGCTCGTGGCGGCGGCCAAGGAGACTGCCGAAGAATTGCAGAGAATCGCCATCCAGGACATCGACGCCCTGGCCAAGGAGGTCGCGGATTTGCAGGGGGAAGAAAAGCTGGGCAACAAGAAGGCGGCCGAGACGGCGAAAAAGCTGGTCGAAAAAGTCGACAAGGCGCTGAAGAAGCTGGCCGACGAATTCGGCTTGGAAATCCGCAAGGCGGTGCAGAAGGCCCTGATCGGCAAAAAGGAGAAGCTGAGGTCGAGCAGCCGCTCGGTCTTTCGCGGAGTGACGCTCGACGAAGACGCGTTCGACGAGGACGTGGCCACCGAGGTGCCCTCGTTCTTCGACGACACCGTCAAGCAGCTCGCCGCCGCCGGCAAAGAAGCCTACAAGTTGAGCGGCGAGGAGGCCGACAACCGCCAGGCACTGATCCAGTCGATCAAGGGCCAGATGGAGGCAATTGACAAGTCGATCGAGGCAAGCGTGAGTAAGGGCGGCAAGGGCAAATTCGACATGGAGCTTTACGTCAAGGAAAACTCCAAGGACCTGCACAAGCTCAGCCAGTCCAAACAGAAGTACGTTGATTTTGTCAAGGACTTCGACGACAAGCTCGAAAAGACGATCAAGGAGCTCGACAAGGTCGAAAAGCTCAGCGACAAGGACCAGTGCCTGAAGGACAACAAGCTCGTGGGCCGCGAGTACGGCGACTATCGCAAGGCCGCCGAGACCATCCGCAACACGTTCGACGGCAAGCTGAAAGCCGCGGATCAGGTCGATGACCTGTTCACAAAAGAGTGGAAGAACGGAGCCGCGTTTATGGCCGCCCAGAAGAGCCTGGAAAATCAGCCCAGCACCATGAAGAGCGGCAAGGCCATGGAGGATTCCGGCAAGGAGCTCGAGAAGCTGAATGCAGAGCTCAAGAAACTGGCCAAGGGGTAGCTGTCAATCGGACGGTGCCTGAGCGGAGCGAAATGCACCTTCCAGCAACCCAGGTGCAATGCGCTCCGCCAGTTCAGCTACTTCAAGGCGAATTCAGACGCTGCGGCTTGTTCGGCGGCGGAGTTGACGATGGTCTCGGCGACGAAACTCGCCCGGCCCTCGGCATCCGTAATCTGCACGCGTACGGTCCAGTCAGCCGTCAGCGGCCCCGTAGAGCGGATCGCAATCGCTCTCAGCAGACTCTGGGCATCCGCGGCGTCGCCGCCCTCCAGGAACCGCAGCCGCAGGCCTCCCGGCAAATCGGCGGGCCGCTCGAGCAGGGCAACACGGCGGCGTCCACCCGCGCCCGCGAGCCATACGTTCTGGTCGCCGTCGATCTCCCGCCCGCTCGCCGCCGGCAGTTCCAGCGCGGCCGCCGCGGAGCTCGCGGCGGGCCAGATGGCGAGCGTGCCGCCGGCCAAGGCGCTGGCGTCGGGGTCGAAGATGCGGGCCTGCTCGTCGAGCGGATAAGCGCCGGGCTCGCGCGAAATCTCGCGGCGGGCCAGAGAGAGCTTGACCGAAGGGCCCATCTTGACCGCCGGCCAGACGAGGGCCAGCCCATCGAGGCTGCTGGTCAGGATGCTGCCGCCGTCGGGCGAGAAATGAACGCTCGTCAACTCGGCTCCGTGCCGCTTGAGGCTCAGCACCTCCTTGGCCGTCTTCCCCGTCTCCAGGTCCCAGAGCTTAGCCATGCCGTCCTGGCTGCCAGTGATCGCCCGCAGGCCGTCGGGCGAGATGGCGGCGCTCGTCACGGCGGCGGTGTGGCCTGGTAGGGTCACGTCGGCAGGCGGGTCTTTCACGTTCCAGACGCTGCTCAATTTCCAGACGCGGGCCAGGTTGTCGTCGCAGCCGGTGATGATCCGCGTACCGTCGGGCGAGAATGCCGCGAACAGCACCGCCGCTTTGTGATTCAGGACGACCGGCAGCCCCGGCTGATCGCCCGAGACGTCCCACAAGCGGGCTTTCATGTCATCCGAAGCGGTCAGCACCAGTTTGCCGTCGGGCGAAAAGACCGCCGAGCGGACGCGCAAGTCGTGCCGCAATATGGCGCCTTCCGGCGTCGCCGCGTCCGCGGCGTAGCGCCACAGGCGGGCCGTGCCGTCGTTGCCGGCCGTTACAAACCGCAGCGTATTGCCCTCCACGATCGGCGAGAAAGCGACAAAGTTGATCGGGACCGGCTGCGGAGCGGAGCCGTGCGCATGGGCCAGCTTGAAGGCCACGCGGCCATATTGCGGGTGCCCTGGATCGGCGTGCCACAGCTTCACGTCGCCGTCGAGGCTGCTGGTGGCGAGCAAGCTGTCGTCGGGCGAGAAATCGGCGGCGGTCACCGCGGCGTGCGGGCTGAACGTTCGTTCGATCTGTCCTTGAGCTGCGGTTAAGAGGCGGGCCTGGCTGCCGCCGCCCACCAGTACGCGCGAGCCGTCCTGCGAAAACGCCGCCGACCAGACCGCGCCCCGTAATTCAGGTTGCTGCCAGTGGTGCGCAAGCGACGGCGAGCCGAACTCCCATCGCCAGAAGCGGCTGGTATTGCTGCTGGCATTCGACGTGGTCACGATCGCGGCGGCTTCGCGGGGTTGAAAGACGACGCTGGACAGCGGTTCGTCCTTCAAGTTCGAGTCGGCGAATTGCTCGGCCCCGCTGGTCAAGTCCCACAGGCTGACGCGCGACTGGCCTTTGGCGGGTGACGAGATGGTGAGTGCCCGCCGGCTGTCGGCGCTCACTTCCAGAGCCCGGACGCCGCCCTTGTGCCGCAGCGCGGGAGTCAGCGGTTCGCCGGTAATCGCGTCGTGGAGCAGCACGCTGCGGTCTTGCGAAGCTGTCAGCAGCTTGCGGCCGTCGGGCGTGAAACGGATGGCGGAAATCGGAAAGCCGGTCTGGTGTCCCGTGATGGACGTCGGCCGCCAGGTTTGCGTGCTCGTATCGAACCGCCACAGCCGGACGTGGCCCAGCACGTCGCCCGTGGCGATCTGCAGCGTGGCCAGGTCGCGGCCCGGCGAAAACGCGGCCGCCGAGACTTCTCCCGGATGGGCGACGAGCTTGATCGGCTCGGAGTTGTCGTCTTCGGCAGCC
>Ga0210380_10001091_pt1 | contig 11236 bp, 11 predicted proteins | sample PLM4_5_coexredo_FD_155476 | JGI IMG/M metagenome (GOLD analysis project Ga0210380, IMG submission 155476) | Groundwater sediment microbial communities from an aquifer in East River, Colorado, USA - PLM4_5_coex redo | ecosystem: Environmental > Terrestrial > Soil > Riparian zone | place: USA...
ATGAAACTGAACAGGATTTACCCGATTACTCTCCGGAGGAGGGTCAAGATGAACGAGAGCCGGCGATGTTGCCCACGTCTGCTCCCGCCCCCGCGGCTGCTCAACTAAGCGCGCCTGTCATAGCGCGAGCGGCCGCCCCTTCTCCGATTGCCCCCAATGGCGCTGGCACTGCTGTGTACTCCCCCGAGCAGCAGGCCAGCGCCTCTTTTTGGCGCAAGATGAATTATGAGTTGCAGGGGCAACCCCTGGCAGAGGCTGAGCAAGCGCTTTCGGCCGCACTAAAGTTTCAGGCGATCCGCGGATATCAAAAGGATCTGGAAAACGGCAAGAGCCATGGCGAGGCGCTCTCCCGCTGGGCTCCAATGATGTTCACGGCTCCCAAGTCCTCAAACCTAGGCAATGCGGCATCGATGGTGCGCGCTACCCGTGCGCCTGCGCCCATGGTCCGGACGGCCGGAGGGCAGATTTTTCAGATTCCGCCAGGAGGTGGCGCAGCAACAGCCCTGACTCCGGCTCCGGTTCGCCCTCCCCGCACGGATCCTTTCGCGCTCAAAGCTTTTGAGCTCAAGCTCAAGCAGATTGAGAAGCTGCAAGGGGATCTCGAGGTAGAACCAGCCGGCAAAGGGCGTGAGGATATTTTGAAGAGGATTGATGTAGCTCAGCGCGAGGCAGACGCTCTCCGCCCAAGCCCTGCAGCTACGGCTCCAACTATCCAAACTCCTCCGGCCGCGACTCCTGCAGGCGCAAGGAATGAGGTTGTTCGCTTGACGAAGAGCGGCCGAAAGGCTGTCTTTGACTCAGCAACAAAGCAATTCCTGCGCTATGCCGATATCCAATGAAGCTCCTCCGGCCTGGGAAGATTCCCAAGAGATCACTCCTGACAGTGAAATTCCATCATGGAATGACACTACCGAGTACGTAGAGCCTCCTGCCCCGCTCCGGCCGCAACGGGTTCGCTCCGCCATAAACCAGACGATTCAAGCGGTTTATCGGCCGCTCGATATCCTCACAAATCCGGCCGTAGTCGCCGGTTCACAGATGGGCCAGGAGCGCGCCAAGCGAGCCCGGGAAGCGCAGATGGGTGTAGTTGCCCCTGGCTCTTTCTTCCCTGTGCCTCAGCCTCTCGCGGAGCCCACTCCGGAGGACAAAGCTGCGGGAATGAATTTGGTGCGCTCGATTACTTCCATGCCTGGGCGAGTACTGGCAGCCGGAGCTCGCACCGTGCGCGACGTGCTTAGCCCTTCAACTTACCTGCCGGAGGATATGAAAGCGCCTCCGCCTTTTGTGATCAACACTCGAGGCGAGCAGCCGGAGCTCCGCCAGATGACGCGAGCGGAAGAGGCAGCGCGGGATCCCCTGCAGGGCCCTCGAGCGCTCATCCCGGTTCGAGGCACGCAGCTTGAGCCGGAGGGGAGCGAAGGCGCACAACTGCTCTCAGGACTGAGCACGCCGGACAATATCGGAATCATCGCGGCCGGAGGTGCAAGCAAGATTGCCGGCATGGCGCTGCTCTTCAGCATGGCCCCTGGCATTTACGAGGACGTGAAGAAAATCGCATCGAGCGAGGTGCCCCTCGATCAGAAACGCCAATCGATCAACAATTTGCTGATCCCTCTTGTCCTGGGAGCAAAGGGCGCTTACGAGCGGCCGATCCCTGAGGTTCCTCAGGTTTCGGGCCCTCCGGCATTGGGTTCGATGCTGCAGATACCGGAGGGAGCGCGGCCGCCGGTGGCGAGAGCCGCCGAACTGGTAGGGCCCCCTGTGCCCGGGCGTGCTAAGTTCTTGCGGCCGGAGGTTCCTGGCACGGCCGCGGAGCCGTATGAGGCGGCACTTGCGACCATTCGAAAGGCCAATGCCAGGACTCGAAAGCAGATTCAAGCGCTATTCCCTGAGCGGCGCTTGAAAAACGAGGAGGCTGCAGATCTCCGTGATGCTGCTTGGGGTGCACAACCTCAGCCAGAGCCTCCGGCTGCTCCTCCCAAATGGGAGCAAACAGAGCCCGTCACGCGCACGCCAGAAGATCGCGCAGCGATGGAGCACGCGCAGGAAATTGACGCGGCCGCCGAAAGGCAAGCCGGCCCCACTCAAGAGCCTCCGCTCCCTGAGGAGCCAACGGGTACAACTGTGCCCACACCCCCGCAACCTCCCGCGCCTGCCGGAGAGGGCGCTGTAAAAAGTGTGCCCACGCCTCCGGCTGACGTCGATTACACCGATCTCGAGCAGGCAAACAAACTCAGCGGCCAGGAACTGGTTGATCTGGTTCGCAGCAGAGGCACTGACATAACAGATGCCTCTTATGAATTGGGCGCAAAGCTCACGCCGGAAACCAGGGCTAAGATCCGCCAGTACGAAGAGACTGCTAATGCCGAAACAATGGCAGTGCTCGAAGAGGCTAAGAAACTGGCACCTCGCAGCCTCGAGCGGCTCAAAGCCTCTGAGGGCGCTTTTGCCATGCAGCAAAAGAAACAGTTCTTCAACGAGGCTGGCCGGTTCTATGATGCAATACAGGACGTCAAGAACGGTAAGGACGTCGCTCAAACCGCCGTCGATCTCGGAGTGAAGGAGATCGACTTGCGCAGATTGGCAGAAGCGGCTCCGGCTGAGGCAGCCGCGACGCTCGAGCCCAAGCCAGGAATGACGCGCCTCTATCACGGTGAAGGAGCCGCGGAGGGCGCTGGCGCTGGCGGAGGTTGGTTTACGGAAAATCCGGAATACGCGGCGCAGTTCGGCAAAGTTACTTTTGTCGACGTGCCCAAAGAGGCTGCCGACGCAGCGCGCCAAGCGGCTCGCAATACTGGTACAGGTGGTCCCCATTTCATCCTCCCCGATGAATACGTAAAGCAGGCTCAGCCAATGGCGACGCAGCCAGGGCCTAAGACGTTTGACGTTACTCCGGAGGAGCCTGCCAAGCCGGAAACTCCGACCGCTCCGGCTGGCCCCGATCCGCTCGATAGGGTTACGCTCGCCATGCTGCCCCTCAAGCATTGGATGAAGGTAACCAAAACCGATCAGCTTCCAACGGGTTACGAGTTTACGATGATGGCAAAGCGCCTGGGGGTGAAGCGCGATCGCAAGACTGTCATCGAGGCACTCCACAACGAGAAACGCCTGCGCGAAATCCTCAAGCCTTTCGAGCAACCCAAGGCGGCCGCTCCGGCTGCCCCTGTGTCCATTCCTGCCCCCTCAACTGAGGTGCCGAAAATGGACAAGCCTGCGGCTGAAACCTCTGAAGTGCCTGCCAATATCAAACGCAAGCTGCCGGCCGGCTTTGATGAAACGACGGCCAGGATGGAAAACGGAAAAATTGTCGTGAAGGAAAAGCCTCTGTATGGCGGCACGTGGATGATCGTTGATGTTAGAAAGGCCACAGCAACGCCGTATTTCAATCCGCCGAAATTCGGCACGCCGGATTACGATGCTCTGCCCATGGGAGCAAAAGGGGCTATCAGCGAATACGAAACCAACCAGAAGATCATCGATTCCGGAATGCATCCAACCGGAAAAAAGGCCACTAAGGCTCAAATTTATGAATTGTCTGAGAGGCAATGGCAGGTCATTAAGAATTTTGAGCGGGAAAGCGCCAAACCGGCTGAAGCTTCCACCAAAGTTGCAGGACCAGAAGCGAAACCGGATGAGCCTGCAGCCACTCCGGCGCAAGCGGCCGCTCAGGTTGAAACGCAGGTTTCAAAGACGGCTGAGCGAGAGGGCCCTCGATCAGCCAAAGCCGTAAAATCCGATCTGGTTTCTGAGATCGAGGATGAGATCGCCAATGCCCCAAGCGAAGGGGATCCGGAGTTTAACCCCGAAAAGGTCAAAACCGTCACGATCAATATTCCTGGCGACGGAGACTTTACTATTCGGCGCACCAAAGAGGCACTCACTAAGCTTTTAGAAAAGGCTAAGGCGCTAAAAACCTCGCCGGGAGGCGGCCAGCCAAAGCCAATCCCTACCAGTGTCGGAGATTTGGACGCGCAGGCAGCGAACGTCATCAAAGCCTATGGCTCGCCTGAGGCTGCTTATCAAACGGCCGTGCGCCAGAGGGCAGCGCTGCCGGATAACAATCCTGAAACGCCCAAGCAGGCTGAGGCAGTCGATCGCCTCATTGCGCGGCTTTACGAGGAAACCAAAGCCGGGAAGATCGAGGCGGAGCTTGAAAAACGCCAGGATCTGATCCGGACCTATCGAGAAGGCGGCCAGAGTTTCGAGGCTGCGATTGGCAAGATTGAGGCTAAGAAAAAGCTCACTGCCAGCAATCGAATCGATCTCAACCAGTTACGCCAGCGTTTCACGGAAAACCGCAATCGCCTCAAGCAATACGAGAAAGAGGCAGCGGAGCTCGAGCAACAGCTTGCGAAAGAAAAAGTGGCCCTCGAGGCTGGCACCAAAGGCACAGACCCAAGCCAACTGATCGGCCCTGGCTCTGCAGCGCGCCTCGAGTTTGAGGGCCCTGAGTTTGAGCCTCCGGATCCTGGCGCTATCGGGCTCAGCGCCGGTTCACTGTTCTTTAACCGGCTCAAGGCAAAGTATCAGCACTTTTACCAGGGCATCAGCCAGCTATTCAAGCGCAGCGCTGACAAGCAAATCCTGATGCAACTGGCCAATGCGGCTGACAACCTGCCGCGCCTCGCTGGGCATCGCGCCGGCCAGGGTATCAGGGAGCGCACCTCTGCCCCTGATCGCAGCGCCCTTACCTTTGTCATGCAGGCGCTCAAAATGTCCGGAGAGGGGCTCTCTGCCGAATCCGCGGAGCGCCTGGGCGAGCTCGAGTTTGCCGGGGATCCTGGCGCCTACCTGCGCACCAAGGCAACCGATATGGAAACCCTGGCACAGCAGTTTCTCCATGAGGGCAAAAAGCTCAATGCTGAGGCTGCCATTGCGGCCGCCAAGGCGATGCGCTTTGCGATTCGCAACTTTGCGCGGCTCCGGCCGCTCGCGGATACCGTGCGCGCTCAGTTCGATAAGCAGTTTGAGCGCGAAGGCAGAGCCGGAATCTCAACCGATTACGAGAATTGGCACGTACCGCAGCGGCATGACTTGGATCTGATGACGTCCTCAGACCGGCCGATCGTCCTGGGCCATTCCCGCGCCGCCGGCACCGCAACCGGTTTCAAGAAAGCCAAGGTGTATGAGGATTACGCGACGGCGATCGAGAATGGGTTTGTGCCGCGCTCCCTCGATATCGCAGATCTGATCGAGCACAGGGTTAACCAGGGAGAGCGCTTGGTGCAGCGTAAGGCGCTCTTTGACCGTCTCCGAGCCATGACAGACCCTGTTGACGGTAAAAGCCTCGCGCAGCCTGTCCCGCGGCGTAGCATACCCCGGCCGGATGGAACTGTTGACGTGCAAGAGCACATTCCCCTTGGGTATCAGCCTTTCGAGGTGATCCCCGGGTACCGGATGGCTATCCATGAGGGTTACGGCCGGCTGATGCGCGCCTTAACAGGCACCTCTCAGCTTGCCGAATCGGCCGCCGTTGGCGCGCTGCAGGACATTGCCGGCATTGAAAAGCATATTTCGCTGGCTTTAGACACCTTTCACGCCTCGAGGACCATGCAAGCGGAGCTCTCGCTCACCGGCAAACTCTCCGTTGGCGCTCGCCAGCGCCTGGGCAGAGCCCTTGTCGAATACAACCTTGGCGACCTGCAGGCGGCCGTAAGTAACGGTTCCATAACGCAGGAAATGGCCGATTACATCAAAACTCCCCGCCCAATCGAGGTTGGCGGCCGTACGATAAGGTTATCGCCTCACGCCTTGGTCCAACTTGGTGCCAGGGAGGGCTTGAATCTGGCGCGCTTTAACGATGCCCTTTACCGGGATTGGATCCGCGAGTTTCCCGTAAGCGGCAAGGTAAACAAATGGGTATTCGACAAGCTGACTCGCTCCGCGATCACTCACGGCTTTCTCGCTGAGTTTGAGAGGGTTGCGAAGCAAAACCCGCAACTAAACGCGACGGAGGTAGCGCGCAAGGTGGCGAGTGACGTCAACGTGTTTTTTGGCAACCTGCAGAAAGAGAGCATTTTCCGCAATCCATCGGTTAAATCCATCCTGCAAGTCCTATTCCTGGCTCCCAATTGGGTTGAGGCGCTGGTACGCCGGGAGGCGCGAGCCGTGAAACAGGTTGCGGAAATACCCGTGCAAATCGCAAAGGGGCAACCTGTCCATTTTGGCACCGCCGCCAAAGGCATCGGCTCAGGACTGGCCGCTTACTTCGTTGGCACTCAGTTGCTGAACCTGATCACCAGGGGACACCTCACTTTCAGCAACGAGGAGAAAGGCCACAAGCTTGACGCCTGGATCCCTGACGTCACGGGCAAAACCAAGGGCTACTTTATCTCGCCCCTCTCAGTATTCGGAGAGGTAACCCATGATATCCTTAGGTACGCCAGGGAGAAACCGGACCTATGGGCGGCCGTCAACCAGATCGGCTCAAACAAAATGGGCAACCTGGGCAGGCTCATCGAGGTGATGATCTCCGGCCGGGATCCGGCCAATAACGAAAAGCTCATCGGTACTGGCAGGCGCGCAATCACGGCCGCGACGCAACTCGTACCGGTACCGATCTCGCTCTCGCAAGCCGGGAGGGCAGTGGGCTCGAAAGTGCTCCCGGGAGTTATCCCTCCGGCTGCTCCTGGCAGTGTTCAGCGCCAGATAGTGGCCAGCGCTGGCTTTAAGACGGAGCCGGCCGGAACTGCGCAGCGCCAGATTTACGCTCTGGCTGATGAATGGAAGAGCAAAAGCTCGAGCGCAAAGCTGCGTGCTGAAGTTGAGCGCCGGTTGAAAGAGGACTTTGGGCCCTCCGACTACGCAGACCTGCGCGGAGCCCTCCTGCGTGATGACCTGGGAGCAGCGCGCAGAGCTTTCGATGAGCTCCGGAAAACCAAAGAGGCTCAGGTAATTAACCGCGCTCTGCGGCATCCTCACCCCTTCACCGGGAGCGCCGCCAGTGAGCGGAGCTTCATCCGATCGCTCTCCGACCATGACAAAGCGCTCTATAAAGAGGCGCTCGAGGAGCGGAAACAGCTTTACAGCCGGTACCGGCAGATGCTTAATCGGCCGGAATGACGCATATCGAGAGGCTTAACACCTTGCCTCAAACTATTGCCAGCAGGTTTCAGCCGGGGCGGCACCCCATTTTATTGTACACCAGGGCCATTGATATCGCCCACATTCTGCCGGTGCTGGGAGGAAAATTCTCCCTGCAAAACTGTTACGCGCTTTGCCCGAACTGCCACCATCTCTTTGATCACAACCTCCTGCCCCCCAATGAGCAGGAAAAACTAAAGGAAATTCATGCCTCCCGCGGTTAGCTCCAAGCAGCAAAAATTTATGGGCCTCTGTGCTCATTCCCCAGGCAAGGCAAACAAGAAATGTCCTCCGCAGAAAGTTGCTGAGGAGTTTGCTCACAAGCCTCCTGGCGGATACCAGCCGCTCAAGGGGAAGCGGAAAAAGCGGATAGTGCCGCGGCCGGATCGTCATGGGTTCTATTGATTAGATCGGCAGTTTCGGCGTACGTCTCCCATTCAATTAGCCAGCCGTGAAAAGGCAGGCTGTGCACAGTTGAAAAGAATCCGATCATCTCCGGCCAATCCTTAAAGCCGTCTCGCACCGCCAACCAATCGAGCCGCCTCGCGTTTCGAATTATTCGGCCGGAGAGGATCGGGAGGGTCACAATCCCGGCTTTGAAAGGTGTAAGCCTCACAAAAAACTGCGTGATCGTGATCGGCGTAACGCGCACACAGAACCGATCTCCAAGCCAGCGGCAGTTCTTTGTCCTCATCCCGGTATAGCGCCTGATTTTCTCTCTTGGCAGTGGCAACCGGCCGTCTTTCCTGGGAGCTCTGATCGTGCTCAGCTTGGTATCCATGAGCAGCGCATCAGCAAACCGCGCCTTAAAGCCGTAGGTCATCATTAGTTCAGCCTCTTTTTGTGCCCACTGGCGTTTTCCCATTCAACCCTGAGCTCTGAGGTGTCGCACCAATGCCCCCATTTCGCGTTGTCCCTCATTACTTCGTCCGGAGGCTGAGGCTCGATCAATTTGTAGCGCGCTATTACGTAGAAGCCACTCGCGGCCGGTTTGGATGCCCTGATATGGCAGAAGGAGGGCCCTCCGTCCAAGAGATCCATTTTGTAAGCGTAGAGCTTTTCTCCCGGCCGCGGTTCATCCGTGAGCTCGTTAAGCGCATCGAACTTACCGCCCTCCTCAGTAACCCTCAGCAAATAGGGAGCGCGTTTTAGCATCAGCCTCTGGCCGGCTGCAGGACCGTCATTAAAGCCTGTCATAAATTACGGGAAATGTACCGAGTGGGTGAACTGGCGGATCCGACGCACCAGCGCCGGACCCAATTTGAAATTGTACTCGAGCTCTGCCGCCGTGCTGTTGTGCGTGAACAGGCACGGCCGCTTTGCCGTCATGCGCTTGTCCAGTAGCGCGAAAAAGATTTTCTCCTGCGGACGCGTGAGGGCCAGCTTGTCCATATCGTCAAAGCCCACAACGTCTATCCTGGCCAGCTTGCGCACCCATTCCGCCCGATGATAGTTGCGCGCCTCAAGCTCATGCATGAAATCTGCAGGACTGAACACCTTGCAGCGACGGCCGGAGAAATGGAGCCGGTTGACGATCAGGAACAGCGTGCGGGTTTTGCCGCTATTCGGGATCCCCCAAAGGTTTAGCCCCTGGCCGTCATAGAAGCGCCATGCGAGCGCCGCCAGGGACTTCTCGAGGCAGGGCAGCTTTGCTAACTCAGTATCCTTGAAGAGCGGAGGGCAGATATTATTCCATTCCGATGCCAGCTTAATCTTGCGAGCTCGCTCGCTGCGCTCTGCGTCCTGCTTAGCCGTGCACTCCTGGCAGGTAACGCCAAAGCCAACATTGCCGGCCGCCAGGGTGGGCTCAAATTCGACAGTGGTACCGCAGAGCCGGCAGGGAGCGCAGATCATTCGAGGGCTTTTTTCGCTTTCTGAATTAGCCCATCGCGGAGAAGCTCGCGGATCTTGTCTGTCATTAAGCGCTCAGCCGCGGCCGATCGGTTGGCTCCGAAAAGGCCAGTAGCGGCGATCTTTTCGAGCGCTTCGTTTACCTGCGCAGTAACGGTGATCTGTATTGTAACCGTGTTAGTCCAGTTTCGCGGCCGGCCATTAAGCCGGTTTCGACTGTGTCGTAACTGTATTTTTCTCATTTGGTTTTCCTCCGTTAAAAATGCTCATCCTGGCTGCCTCAATCGGAGGCTTGAGCTTGTGGCGCGACTCATGATCTTCCGTAAACCTAAGGACTTTATTAGGCACGGCGCGCTCTATGAACTCGCCAGGATGAGCAAAGTGTTTTCAGATCGGAAAATCCACAACCGCCGACTGCCCGCACATTTGAGAAATGTTCCGGTAACTAATGGCCAAATCCAAATAGAACTTGGCTTGCTCCCCGGGCTTTTGGCCAAGTAGATGATCGTTGGGCTCTAGCAACTCGCCTCTCCACTCCATGGCCGCGGAGCGCATTTGAGCGTGATGCGCGGCAATCCTGTAGTCTCTGGCTGTTTTCATACCTGATCGATTTTTACGATTGTGCCGGTTCGCCCATCAGTGATCATGGCTTGGGCGTAGCGCCACCGGATCCGCTTGTCCCCGTCATCGACTCCGAGGGTTGCGGCGATTGCGTCTCTGAGGGGTTTGCAGCCAGCAGCGAGGTTATCATCGTCAAACTCTTTGTATCCAAGCCTGATGATAGTAACGACTGCGACCACCTCAATCGCGCCGTCTTGCCGTGACTTACGCTTACTGTCCAGTGCGCGTGTTTTGTCACGTTGTAACTGGGCACATCCCACGGTACCCATACGCAGAATGTCAGCTTGGGATCCCTTAACCGCGATTGCTTGCGCGATGAGCATTTGATTGCTGGGAGCTTGGCCAATTTTTGTTTTTCGGAGTTGTTCAAGGGTGTACTTCATTGGAGCGGACAGAAAGCATAGTGAGAAGCTCCTTAGCGCTCTCCTCTGCCAGGATTAACTCATTATCCCCATTGAGAAATGAGACTTCGTAACGCCTCTCAGCGTCGCTGATCGTTACCCAAAAACCATGAACGATCTGGCTCGAATCAATGATAGTGCCATTTTTGAGGCGCAAAAGATTTTGAGCGCGGTTCATGACCATACAACTTTCTTGCCCCTGACAACCTCAGGGAGCTCTTTGGGCGCAGGGATTACGGGAGTTAAGAGCTCTTTATCTAACTGCCCCGCGACTACCTCACGGTGAGTAGTGGCATTGCTCGCAACCTCTTTGATCGCCGCAACAGCCTCTTTCTGGCGCTCAATCCTGGCCGCGAGCTCCTTCTTTGCCTCCGGCTGAGACGGGAAATGCTGGTTTACCCATTGCCAGTACGCGACCAGAGGCCGAAACCCGTACTCGTAAGTGCCCTCCCAATCCTGATGTTCACACACCACAAACTCACCTGCCTCCGTTGTCGAAATGTAGATGTTACCAACAATGAGCGGTTTGCCTGCGTCCAGTGGCAGCGCCTTGCCGTATGCGCCAAGCTGCAACCGATGCTCGAGCCAAGCGCCTTTCTTTGGATCGGGGAGCCGCTTCGTGCTCTTGATATCCCATAACCGATAAGCATCAGGGCAATCCTGCAGGAGATCGTACCGGCCAGCGTAGCCAGGGCCCACAATGCACTTTTCCACCTCGATCACTGAACCATACTCCTCGAGCTTGGTGATCGCCGGGAGGATCCATTTTTCAAGGCTGGCATCCATCGGCGTACCGGCAAAGTAATTTGCGATCTCATCATGGATCTGCGTGCCCCTATCCCTGGCGATAGCGCCCTCCTGATCTTGCACTTTCTCAACCTGCAGGATCCGTTTGGCAAAGGCATCGTCTTTCTCCCCTGGCTGGCGAGGACTGGTAAGCACAGCCAAGCAGGCTTGCTCGATCATCCAGTTCACCAGCGCCTCTTTGTGAAGGACTTTGAGGATGGTAGTCACAGACGGGAGCAGGTTGCGTGCTCGAGCATCAGCCAGATTAACCGGCCGCGGCCGGCCAGTGGACTTGCCGATCACATCGTAACAAGGCGCGCCGGAAGTTTCGTACCAGTGTGCCGCGTCGTTCCTTATGACTGGCCGTGCTACGGTTGCGCCAGGAGCAGCAGCCGGGGGAACAATTTGGGGTGGAATTTCACTCATAACTTTTTACTGTTTTGGAGTCAGAGTCTGATCAGATTCTGATCCCGATGCTGCCACCGGGAACTTTC
>Ga0210380_10001093_pt1 | contig 11230 bp, 12 predicted proteins | sample PLM4_5_coexredo_FD_155476 | JGI IMG/M metagenome (GOLD analysis project Ga0210380, IMG submission 155476) | Groundwater sediment microbial communities from an aquifer in East River, Colorado, USA - PLM4_5_coex redo | ecosystem: Environmental > Terrestrial > Soil > Riparian zone | place: USA...
CAGGATGCTGACGATCTGACTTTCCGTGAACCGGGACTTTCGCATGGCCACTCCGTTGGAAGTGCCGGAAAGTCCATCATTCTATGGTCTGGCAAACGGGGGAGCGTACCCTCTCTGTCCGAAGGCAGGGTCCGTTCAGGGCCGCAGAACGGTGATTCGGTTAACCTTCGCGAGGCCTCTAATAGTTCCTTGTATCTTGAACGCCCAGCGTAATCGAGTCGCCCAACGGCATGATCCCGGCACAGCTTTGAAGCTGACCGCCCTGTTGCGGCGACTGTGCCGGACGCCACGTGCGGCCGGCGTTCTTGAAGTCCCCGACGAGTTCTTTCTTCTTCGTATCGACCGAGATCGTCGGCTGCTGCGCCCGTTGCGCCGCGCGCACCCGGGCCAGGGCCGAGAAATGCCGGCCGGCTGAGCTACGCCGGCGGCGTTGGTGCGGAAGCGAGCACGGCACGTATCCCGTCCAGGAATACCTGCGCGATCCCGGCGTGCGCCGCTTCGGTCGGATGAATGCCGTCGTAGAGATCCGCCGTCGTCAGCACGGCGTTGACGTCGACGAAACGCACCCGTTGGCCCGCCGCGACCCGGGCATTCACATTGGCCCGAACGGCGGCGTTGAACTGCTCGGTGAGCAGCGCGCGATCGACCGTCGCCGTGGCGGCGTCGCCGTCGGCCTTGCCGTGAATCAGGACCGAGGTTTGGGGCGGGATGGACGCCACGAGAATCCAGGCATTGGGGCGGGCCGCCCTGAGTTGGCCGATCAATGCATCGTGGCGTGCGGCGATTTCGGTGCCGTCCTCGTTTGTCCACCACGCGGTGTCGTTGGTGCCGATCATCAGCAGGATGACGCTCGGCTGCGTCGATGCGATCCAGGCACTGACACTGCCTGCGACATTGCCGATCGTGAATGCCGGGTGCCCCTCGTGGTCCTTGTCGGCAACACGCGTGTTGACGTCGGACTGCGTGCCCACGAAATCGACGCCGCAGTTGTCTTGCTGCAGACCCGTATACAGGTTGTTGCGGTACCCGCCGTTCACCCCGACCGTGATCGAGTCCCCCAGCGGCATGATGCCGGCACAGCTTTGAAGCGGAACGCCCGCGGGTGTCGGGGTTTGGTTTCCGCCACCCCCGCTTCCGCTCGCGTTCCCGCTGCCACCGATGCTGCTGCTGCTGCTGACGCTGCTACCGTCGCAGGCCGCGAGCAAGCAAAGCAATACACTTCCAGCGATCGTCTGAAATGCCCGATATACAAGGCTCTTCTTGGTTACGTTCATGAGGTCCTCGCTGCGATTGCACATCAATCCGGAAGGATCAAGACCTGGCGTAAGCCTTACGGCCCCGTTCCCCAGAGCGTGCCCAACAGAAACATCTTGTCCTGGCGCACGTTCAGGTTGTCGTCGAGGATGCCGCCGGTCCCGCCGCTGTTGGGCGTGTAGCACCAGTAGAAACTGTTGCGGAGTCCCTTGTCTTGAAGGTACTGAACGAATGCGTTCTGCCAGACGACGTCCTGCTGCCCGCTCGGCCCGGTCCCGTAGTAGCCGCCGAATTCGCCGATCACCACCGCATGCGCGCCGCAGTGAACTGGCCGAGCAGCGTGTCCCAGTCCGCCGGCAGATTGGCCGGAAAGTTGGCCGCGCTGAACGAGGCCTTCATGAACGCGTCCGGCCCGTAGGTGTGCGACGCCAGCACCAGCTTGTCGGCCGGGATGTTGAGCGGCTTGTAGGCCTCGGGCGACGATAGCAACTGTCTGCAAAGTCAAGCGGTCTCTGGTCGATTGATCTGCTGCCACGTCGTGTTCGTCCGCATCATGGCGTTCAGGATCGTGAGCAGCTTGCGCATACAGGCGACGAGCGCGACTTTCTTCGGCTTGCCGGCCGCGATGAGTCGACGATAGAAGGCGCGAATGACTGGGTTCCGTCTGGCCGCGACCAGGGCGCCCATATAGAGCACGGCGCGGACGGGCGCGCGGCCACCCCAGACGACTCGCTTCCCACGGAGCGCACCACTATCACGGGCGAGCGGCGCCACGCCCACGAGCGCCGCGATCTGCTTGCGATTGAGCTGGCCGAGTTCGGGGAGGTCGGCCAGCAGCGTGCGGCTCACGACGGGACCCACGCCGGGTGCGGTGCGGAGCAGGTTCTCTTTCACCCGCCAGACCGGGCTCTTCTGGATGGTGTCATCGAGGTCACGATCGACGGCCGCGACACGGCGTTCGAGCCAACGGATATGGCGGGTGATCTCTCGACGGATGGGCGCCACCGCATGTTCCAGTCGATTCCCCTCGGCGGTCAGCATGTCCAGGAGTTGACGGCGGCGCGTCATGAGGGCCTCGAGTTGCTGCATGGCCGGGCAACGGCCGCGGCGTGGGATGTACCCGGTCCGCAAAGAGCGCCAGGAGATGCGCATCCAGGCGGTCGGTCTTGGCGAGTTGCCCTGTCGCTTTGCCAAAGTCGCGGACCTGGCGCGGATTCGCGACCACGAGGGGGAGCGTCGCGGCGGCCAAGGCCGCGACGAGCGCGGTTTCGTACCCGCCGGTCGCTTCAAGGACGATCAGGCTCGGCGCCACGGCACACAGACGGTCGACGGTAGCCGCGATGCCTTTGGGATCATTACTCGCCGTCCACGACGTCCCGTCTGGACGGCAGGCCACCACAAAATTGGCCTTGGCGATGTCGATGCCGACGAAGGTACGGGGCGATGTCATCGGGCTCTCCCTGTCCACGATCCGTCTTGGCCCGGCCTTGCGGATGCGGGGTCGCGCCCCCTCGCAACTGTTCGGGCTCACGACGAGACGCTGACGACGCCCACGCTATCGTGCGGTCTGATGGACCGTAGGAAACAGCGAGCTGTCGTCAGCGGATGGCCGGGCGACTGCACAAACCATCTGGTTCAAGATACAAGGAAACATTAGCGGGGGTCCCGGGTGACGAACTCCCGTTATGCGACCTTGGGCTGAGCCCCTCCCCCCTTCACACGGCGAGGAAGGAAGCACGTTCTACATGCGCCTTCCTCGTGCGGAGGTGCCGTGAAGAGCGCGGGCGGGATTCTCGTCGTCGATGACGACCCCGATCTGCGCGAGTTCCTCCGGCTCATGCTCACGTCGATCGGCTTCGAGGTGACCAGCGCGGCGAACGGCCAAGAGGCACTCGACGACATGGAAGGCCACGAGCCCGACCTGATCCTGCTCGACATGAAGATGCCGGTCATGAACGGTTGGGAGTTCTGCCGCGCGCCCTCGAGTGCCGCGACTCGCGCCCTCCCACCGTCGTGCTTACCGCCACTCCCGATCCGGCCGGCCGGGCCGTCGAGGTGCACGCCGAGGGCTGGCTCGGCAAGCCGTTCGAATACGCCGGCCTGGAGGCGATCGTGCGCAGGTTCGCGAAGAGTCCTGCACGATGACTCACCGTCGAGGTCGAAGACGAACGCACCATCGCTTCGCGACGCGCTTGTCCTATTTCTCCTTCGCTTTCTGCTTTTCCTGCTCGACGGCCTTTGCCGCGTTGTCCTGGACCCGCTTGACCCATTGCGTGAAGGTGGCGGGATCAACGAACGGGTGCGGAGCCCCGGCTTTTCGCGACTTCAGCATCAGGCCACGTTCGAGGACGCCGCCGCCGGGATATCCGGTGTCTTCCGCCCAACTATGGATCTGCAGGTTGACCTGCACCCCTTGAATCTGTGCGACCTTGTTGACACTGCTGACCGAGTGCTCCGCGTCGGCGAGCCCGCCCCGATAGCCCGCTCCGCCCCAGAGGATCGCTTTGTACGGTTTCCCGCCGTCGTAAACGGTTATGCCCTCGGTCGTCACCACGCCGGGCGTATGGCCAGGGGTTAGATGGAATTTCAGTGTCTGGCCGCCGAGGGCCAATGTCTCGCCCTCCTTGACCACCATGTCCCGCTTGGGCACGCGCGGTGCCGCTCCGCCGCCGCGCCCTGGCCGGCTACCCACCTGTTCGATCATCTTCCAGTCTTCCTCGGCCGCGAGGACGCGCGCACCAGACGCTTCCTGAATCTTCGCCGCGCCGCCGAAATGATCGAGATGTCCGTGGCTCAGGATGATGTATTTGATGGTCTTCGGATCGACGCCGACCTTCTTGATGTTGCCGATGACGTAGTCGACGTAGGGTTCCTGGGCTGTGTCGAAAAGGATGTTGCCGTCGGGCGTGGTCAGCAGCCAGACCGATACATAACCGGGTCCGACGTAATAGAGGTTGTCGAACACCTTGAACGGCTCGATTTTCTGGAACTCGACGTCATCGGCACGGGTGACGCGATAGGTCTTGCTCAGTGGTTCCGTTGCACCCTGACCGGCAGCGACGAGAGGGCTCCCGAAATTCGCGCCTGAGAGAGCGGCGGCCAGACTGACGACCGCGAGCATCATGGCGTGCATCGAATGTCTCATGTGTCTTCCCCTTCACATCAGAGTCGAAAGACCGATCAAGGTGTGCCGATCATAGCGACATCGCACTGAGCCGTCGCGAGAGCGGCCGGGCCTACTCGCCGAGGTTCATGCGCCGAAGTACCACAGTCCAGCGAGGATCGGGATGCAGGGCCTCGAAGATCGGGTCGCTCTTGATGTACAGCAACCAGGAATCGCGTTGCTCGAGCGCCCGAAACAACGACGTGAAGGCGGCATCGCGATCGCCCAACGCGGCGAGCACCTCTGCGCGCTGCGGACTCACAGACGGCACCTGCGCCAACAGTTGGCGCGCTTCCTTCGTACGCCCGGCGCGCGCAAGGATGCGCGACCGTGCCCCCGGGAAACGCGCTGGGTCAGAACCTGCAACGCCTTCCATCTCCGCTAACACCCTGAACGCCTGGTCGTAATTCCCCAACTGCTCGTAAACTTCGGCCAAACGTCCAAAGGTCACGGCGTTCCGCGGCTCCAGTTCGAGCGCTCGCTCGAGGCGAATGCGAGCCTCGTCAAATCGCCGCGCACGGTAGAGCACACGACCGTACGTTGAGATGACCTGCGCCGACAACGGGTCCAGTCGTGCGGCGTAGTCGATCTCCAATACGGCTTCATCGAGGCGGCCCATCGCCATCAGCAGCACCGCATGCACGTAACGCGCGTCTACGCTGTTCGGCTCGAGCGCCACAGCGCGCTGCATCGTCGCGTCCGCGAGATCCCAATCCCAATCGAACATTCCCTGCACGTACGCCAGCGCGGCGTATGCCTCGGCGTTGCGGTCATCGAGAGCCAGCGCCGCCAGCGCGGCTTCACGGGCGGGCGCCGCAACCTCTTTGAGACTCAGAGGACCTAACACGCCTCGCATCCACCAGGCGTGGGCAAGAGCAGCGTAAGGCGGCGCGTACGTCGGATCGAGGCTGATCGCTCGCTTCAGGTGATCCATGGCGCGGACTCGATCTTCTTCGATGAACTTCCACAGCAAGTGACGGCCGAGCAGGTACTCTTCGTGGGCATCAGGGATGACAGCTGGCACCCTTGCCAGGCGAGCACGCTCCTCGGGGGTGGCCTGAATCTGAATCTCGTCGGCCACGGCCTGTGCCACTTCGATTTGGAGAGGCCACGTGGCAGCCGCATCGCGCTCGAATTCACGGGCCCACAGGTGCGTGTCCGTTCGGGCATCGATCAGCTGAATCGAAATGCGGACGCGCCCACCGTCGCGCCGGACGGTTCCCTCTACCACGCCGTCGACATCCAGCTCCCGGGCGATCGTCAAGACCGGCACTTTCCGACCCTGCAGGCTCATCGCAGACGTTCGTGACACCACTCGCAGCTTCTGCAGTTGCGCCAGACGTGCCGTAATCTCCTCGGTAAGCCCGGCAGCAAAGTACTCCTGGCTGGCGTCTCCCGAGAGATTTTCGAGAGGGAGCACGACGATCGACCGGATCTCCGGGCGAGTCGCACTCGATTCAGTTCCGGTCTGGCGCCACGCCAGCCAACCGGCAACTCCAATGACGACGACGGCGAGAGCGCTGGTGGCCGCAAACCGACGCGATCGCCGACGCTCGGGTTGAGGTATCGCAGGAGTGGCCACCGGGCCGGATGCGGCTCGGACATCCGGTTCTGCCGACGTTTCGTCGAGACCGCTCCCGGCGTCGCCTTGCGGCTCCTCCAACCGCGAGCGCGTTGCCCGCCACGCGTCTATTTCGCGCCGAAAGGCATATACCGAGCCCAGCTTGTCGTGCTGCTGTCGATGAATCGGCAGCCCTTCGCGTCGCTCCCAGCGCTGAACCGTGCTGACGTCGCGTTTCAGGTACGCCGCAACGTCCTTCCACGAGTCAAGCCGATCCGTGGCGGCGGTTTCGCTCGTCTGCTCGCTGGCCGAGGACCCGTCACGCGTTACATCGCCATTCCCCATCGGCTCGCTCCCGCCGATTCTGCCCCCGGTACGTTGCGGTATTCAACGGCAATCCACAGCACGGCCTTCCGCGCCTGCCTTTGCCGCTTGAGCTAAGTGCGCATGTGCCGAATGCTGCTCGCCTTCGCGGGAATCGACACGATTGGCGTGGTCGGCCCAAGGGACTGACATTCGGTCAGCAGAGAAAGGAGGCGAGATATGGCGCGACGTGATGGGACATCTCGGATCAGGGCCGCGGCCTGCATGATCGGAATTGCCGTACTGGCGACCTCGTTCGTCAACACCGCCAGCTTCTCGGGAGATTGGTCGGAGCCGGTGAATCTCGGCGAGGCGGTCAACTCCGTATTTGAGGAGTTCCTCCCCGAACTGTCAAAGAACGGGCGCAGCCTCTACTTTGCCTCCAACCGACCCGGCCTCGGCGGGGAGGACCTCTGGGTCAGCCGTCGCGCCGGCCCCACCGATACGTGGGGACCCGCCGATAACCTCGGCGCGGCGATCAACGGCGCGTTCAACGAGCGCTCGCCGGCGCTCTCGCGGGATGGCCACCTGCTCTTCTTCGCCAGCACCCGTCCGGGAGGAATGGGCAGCTTCGACATCTGGGTGTCGTGGCGTGCCCACACGAACGACGATTTCGGGTGGCAGCCGCCGGTGAACCTCGGGTCGGGTGTCAATAGCACGTCGGGTGACTTCGGCCCCTCGTATTTCGAGAACGATGACGTCGGGATTCCGATGCTGTTTTTCGCGAGCGGTCGGCCCGGTGTTGGTGGCATCGACATCTATCAGAGCGAGCTGACGGCTACCGGTTCGTTCGGACCGGCGACACTCGTCTCCGAGCTGAGCACGCCGCAAAACGACTTCAGACCGACGATTCGCTTCGACGGCCTCGAAGTCATCTTCGACTCGAATCGTCCAGCACCGCCCGGTGCCGGAACGGGCCTCCGCGACCTGTGGGGCTCGACGCGCAGCTCGCCTTTGGCCGTCTGGTCCGTGCCGCAAAACCTGGGAAACGTCGTGAACGGCCCGTTCAACGACTCGCTCGCGGGGTTGTCAGGCGACGGGTCGTCGCTGGTCATGACCTCTGACCGCCCGGGTGGCTTCGGAGGGAACGACCTGTACGAGTCATCGCGCCCCCAACGTTAGGAGAGCTGGGCGGAAATAGGCGTGTTCCTTTGCTGATGGGAACGGTGGCTCCGCGGCGTCACCTGTGCGAGGGATTCATTACGGAAGCGAGCGGCGCAATGTGGAACGCCGGTACGCCGCTCCACGGCCTCGTCGCCGATCGCGATTGTCGTCCAGCATTTCGACGAGGAGCTGAAGCGCTCGTGCCCAGGTAGGCGGTTGGTAGTCGGTGGTTGGTAGTTACTGCCGGCTGCCAGCCGCCAACTGCCTGCTGCACGCTGTCATTTTCATCCCGTATTTCGGCCTCAGCGTCACCACCGCATGCGGCACGACCGGATGACCCGCCACGGGCTCGAATCGCCATCGCTGCGCGAGCGTGGCCAGCACGAGCACCAGTTCCATCCAGGCGAACGATTCGCCGATGCATTGACGCGGCCCGCCGCCGAACGGGAAGTACGCGAATCGCGGCAGGTGTGCCCGGAACTCCGGCGTCCAACGATCGGGGTCGAACCGCTCTGGATCGGGATAGTGGCGAGCGTCACGGTGCACCACCCATTGGCTGATCACGACGATCGAACGCACGGGCACGTCGTAGTCGCCAAGGCGCGTGGCCTCGACGGCACGGCGTCCAACGAGCCAGGCCGGGGGATAGAGGCGCATCGACTCAGTGACTACCCGCGTCGTGTAGGGCAGTCGTTCGACATCGGCCATTGTGGGCAGTCGGCCGCCCAGTACCTCATCGAGTTCGTCGTGGAGGCGGCGGTCGACGTCAGGCGCGTGACCCAGCAAGTGCCACGTCCACGTCAGCGCATTAGCCGTTGTCTCGTGACCGGCGAGGAACAACGTCATCGCCTCGTCGCGCACCTGTATGTCCGTCATGCGCCGGCCGTGGTCTTCGGCGTCCTGCGCCAACAACAGCATCGACAGGAGGTCTCCACGATCGGCGCCGTTGGCGCGGCGCTCGTTGATGATGCCGTAGATCACCGCATCGAGCCGTTCGCGTGCCCGCCGCGCGCGGCGGAGGCGCGGAATCGGAAGGCGTTCGAGCACCTCCGAAAAGGGGAGCATCAGCGTCCAGAACGACTCGCTGAGCCCGGTCATCGCGTCGCCGACGTCACTCGCCTGGGCCTCGACATCGACGTCGAACAGCGTCTTGCCCACGATGAGCAGCGTCAGTCGCGACATCTCGGTGGCCAGGTCGAGCTCGGCGCCGCCCGTCCATCCCGCCTGCACTCGGTCGGCAATCGCCGTCATCGTGTCGGCGAACGAGGCGATGCGATCGCGGTGGAACGCCGGCTGGATCAGGCGACGCTGGCGCAGGTGGAACTCGTCTTCGCTCGTCAGGAGGCCGTTGCCGAGAAGTCGCTTCGATTTCTCGAGGCCCCGGCCCTTGTGAAAGCGCTGATTGTGCGTGACGAACACGTCGCGAATCAGGGCCGGGTCGCTCACGAGAAACAGGCGCTCGGTCGCCATCCGCAGATAGACGACGTCGCCGAAGGTCCGGGCCAGATCGGTGAAGAACTTCAGGGGATCGCGCCCGGGGTGGTAAATGAAGCGTCTGAGCAGCGACGGTGAGGGGCCCGGCGGGAGGTGAACCGTGGTCAGTCTCCGATGAGCGCGATGTAGGGCAGCGTCCGGTACCGGCCGTCATGGTCGAGACCGTAGCCGACGACGAACTTGTCCTCGATGGTGAACCCCACGTAGTCCACCTTGACCTCCACCTTGCGACGCGATGGTTTGTTGAGCAGGCACGCCGTGCGAAGCGAGCGCGGAGCGCGCGCACGCAGGATGTCCTGCAGGTACGTCAGCGTCAACCCGGTGTCGACGATGTCCTCGACAATGAGGACGTCGCGGCCTTCGATGCCGACGTCGAGGTCTTTGATCAGCTGCACCTGACCTGAGGAACTCGAGCTGGCGCCATAACTCGAGAGCGCAATGAAATCGAGCGTCGCGTCGGTCGACAGGTGACGCACCAGATCGGCGAGGAAGACGAAGGCGCCCTTGAGGACGCACACGAGGTGAAGGCCGTGTGGATGATCCCGATGAATCTCGGCGGCGAGCGATTGCACGCGCTCCTGAATGCGCTCTGCCGAAATGAGGACGTTCATCGCGAAGTACCGTACTATAAGCGTCGCTTCGAATGAAACGCTTTCAGATGATCAGCGAGGCCGAGGCGCGCGTGCTCGAGTACGGCAGCACAGTCGTACTCGCCGTCGGAGGACACGTGACGCCGCTGGCAGCTGACACGCTGAAGGACAGGCGGGTCACAGTCGTGCGCGAGGGTGTCGAGACCGACGTGGACGTGACGCGGCTCGCGCCGCGCGCGGACGTTCGTGCCGTGGCCATTGCCGGGGATCACACCTCGCTCGCGCTCAAGGCCGCCATCGTGTCGCACCTGAGACAGCGAGGTCTGGCCGTGCACGACCTGGGCACCAACTCGAGCGAGCCGGTTGACTATCCCGACACGGCGGCGTCGGTGGCGCTGCAGGTTGCCCGAGGTGAAGCCGACGCCGGCATCGCGATCGATGGCGCCGGGCTGGGATCGACGATTGCGGCCAACAAGGTGGACGGCGTGCGCGCGGCCAACTGCACAGATCGCACACTGGCCCGGTACGCCAGGGAACACAATGGCGCCAACGTCCTGGCGCTGGGGTCGACGCTGCTGACGACGCCGGATGCGCTGGAGATCGTCGATGTCTTTCTCGCGACGCCCATGCGGGAGTCGCGGTACCTGCGCCGCCTCGTCAAGGTGCGCGATCTCGAACGGCGGCCACCGCGCTGATGGCCTCGCTCGACATTCAGCGTCTCATCGAGATCATCGTCGAGGAGCTGGCGGCTGCTTCGCCCGCGCCGCCGACGCGGTGCGGGTGTCACGCGCTCCTGTACGAGTGCTGCCCAGACCGGCTGCGCGGCGTGCTCGACGCGGGCGCCACGCGCCTCGGCTTGCATGCCACCGGAGGCGCTCCGGGCGACGTGGCGGCGATGATCGATCACACCCTGCTTCGGCCAGACGCCACGCAGAAGGACATCGAGGCGCTGTGCCGCGAGGCGGCCGAATACACATTCGCCAGCGTATGCGTGAATCCCACCTGGGTAGCCCTGTGCGCCCGGTTGCTCAGAGGCGCGCCGGTGAAAGTGTGCTCGGTCGTCGGCTTTCCGCTGGGCGCAACCACGCCCGACACGAAGCACTACGAAACACGCCGCGCGATCTTCGACGGGGCGCGTGAGATCGACATGGTGATCAACCTAGGCGCGCTCAAGTCGGGCGACCTGCGCGTGGTGGAACGGGACATCGAGGCCGTGACGGCGCCGTGTCGCGAAGCGGGGGCGCTGAGCAAGGTGATCATCGAGGCGGCACTCCTGACCGACGATGAGAAGGTCACGGCGTGTACGCTCGCGAAGGCTGCCGGCGCTGATTACGTGAAGACCTCGACGGGCTTTGGCCCGGGCGGCGCCACGGCAGACGACGTCGCGCTGATGCGGCGCGTCGTCGGCGAAGAGATGGGCGTGAAGGCGGCCGGCGGCGTGCGCGATCTCGAGGGGCTGCAGGCCATGGTCGCCGCCGGGGCCACCCGCGTCGGCGCCAGCGCCGGCGTTCGTATCGTTCAGCAGTCACGAGGCACGCCGACCACGGCGCCGGCGAAGGGCTATTGAGCGAGCTGGCCGCGGCGCGGTGGGGCCGCTGGACGTGGCGCCTGGTCGCGGCCGCCGTGCTGTTCGGGCCTAGCGCCGTCTCCGCGCAGTCGGTGACGCCAGGCAAACCCGGGCCGTACGTGATCGACCTGCGG
>Ga0210380_10001094_pt1 | contig 11227 bp, 5 predicted proteins | sample PLM4_5_coexredo_FD_155476 | JGI IMG/M metagenome (GOLD analysis project Ga0210380, IMG submission 155476) | Groundwater sediment microbial communities from an aquifer in East River, Colorado, USA - PLM4_5_coex redo | ecosystem: Environmental > Terrestrial > Soil > Riparian zone | place: USA...
CGCCATCACCTGGGTTCTGGGCGAACAGAGCGCGAAAAGCCTGCGCGGCGAGCGCATGGAAGACGTGATCTTCAACGGCAGCGATGCCCGCAAGCCCACGGCCACGGCCGAGGTGCGGCTGAAACTCACCGACGTGGCCCAGGCGGCCATGGCGGCGGCGACCGGCGGCACTCCACTGGACGTCGTCGAACTGCTCGATGAGTTGCCGCTGGTGACGCGTGACGTCGAGATTGGGCGGCGCCTGTATCGATCGGGTGAGAGCGAATACCTGATTGACGGCGAAGTGTGCCGCCTGCGGGACGTGCACGACCTGTTGATGGACTCGGGGCTGGGCGTCAAGGCCTACGCCGTCATCGAGCAGGGGAAGATCGGGCAAATCCTTTCGTCGCGGCCAGCCGAGCGCCGATCCCTCATTGAAGAGGCCGCGGGCGTCACCAAGTACAAGGCGCGCCGCCGGTCGGCGGAACTCAAGCTCGAGGCGGCCCAGCAAAATCTCACCCGCGTCGACGACATCGTTTTTGAAGTCGAAAAGCAGCGGGGCGCGCTCAAGCGGCAGGCCGCTCGCGCGCGGCGCTATCGCCGGTTGCGCGAGGAATTGCGGCGCTGGGAACAGGTGCAGTTCGCGCGGAAATTCGTCGCGCTCGCGCAGGACATCGAACAGGCCGATGCGCGGCTCGCCGAGATTCGCGTCAAAGAAACGGGCGCGGCGGCGCGTGTCGCCGAACTCGAGGCGGAACTCGAGACGTTGCGGCTGGGCCTCACCGAGGCGGAGTCGGGTGCCACGACCACGCGCGACGAGACGCATGCCCGCGAGCTGGAATTCGGACGCCGCCAGCAGCAGATTCAATTCGACGGCCAGCAGATCGCGACACTCGAGCAGCAGGCCGCCGCCTTCGCGATTGAAGTGACCGATCTCGAGGTCCGGCGCGATCCGGCGCGATTGGCCACGGAAGCGCAGCGTGAATTCGCGCGCCGGGCGAGTGCCGCGCTCGAAGAGGCCGGGCGCCACGTGGAGGCCCGCGAGGCCGACTACAAGCAGGCGCTGGCCGCCGCACAGGCGGTGGAGCAGTCGGCGGACAAGATGCGCGCCTCGGTGCTGGCGGCGTCCAGCACGCTGGCGGCATTGCAACAGGCGCAGGACCATGCGGCGAGCGCGCGCGATCGCGTGGCCGTGGACCGCGAGCGGCTCGATCAGGAATCGCGTGAGCTGGCCGCCGAGGCCGAGCGGATGCGCACGGAGCGCGCGCGCCTTGAGCACGCGCTCGCTGAAGCACAGTCGCGGCTCGTCGCGGCGGGGCAGACGCGCGCGAACGCCGAACAGGATCTGGCCGCGCGGACAGCCGAGCGCGAGGGCCTGCAGGCGACGATGGGTGCGCGCCAGCGCGATCTGGCTGCGACGGAAGCACGACTCACCTCGCTCGAAGAACTCGAGGCCAGCCGCGCCACCTACGGCGACGCAGCGAGATTCCTGCTGAAGGACGCCGGCGCAGCCAGCCGTCATCACGGTGCGGTTGCCGATCACCTCAACGTGTTGCGTCCGTACGAGCGCGCGGTGGACGCGCTGCTCGGCGACTGGCTCCAGCACGTTGTCGTCGAGCGATCCGAAGATGTGACCGGCGCGCTGAAGTCACTCGCGGGCCAGGGTGTCGGGCGCTGCGGGTTTCTGATTTTGGACGAGGCCGCGTCGGCGCCGCTGCCGGATGCACCGCTCGTCGTACCGCCCGGCGCCAAGCCGCTGTCAGATGTCGTCACGGCGCGCGGTCCGTACGCCGCCGCCATCGGCCGTTTGATCGGCCAGGCGCTCATCGCCGAGACTTTCGACGCCGCCCAGCGGCTGGCCCGCACGTCTCGCGTGCCGGTCGTCACGATGGACGGGGACGTGTTCCAGGGTTCCTGGCGCGTGGAAGGCGGCGCCCGGCAGGATGCGCGCGGCATTCTGGAAACGCGCGCCGACATCGCAACGCTTCGCGATCGCGTGAACGGATTCACGGAAGAACTGTCCGGTCTGGCTACTGCCACAGCCACGTGCGACGCGGCTATCGTCGCTGGGCGCGCGGCGGTTGAAACGGCCGTCGTCGCGCAGCACGAAGACGAGAAGTCCATTGTGGGCCTCGACGCCGACGTGCGGCGCGCGGGCGAAGACGCCGCGCGCATTGCCCGTCGAATCGAAATCGTGTCCACCGACTTCCAGCGTGCCGTGGAAGAAGAGCAGGCCGCGGAGGCCCGGCGCGAAGAATCGATGGCCGCCATCGCGCTGCACGACACGGCGCAGCGCGATGCGGAAGTCCGGCTCACGGACGTCACCGCCAGCCTGCAATCCGCGCGAGACGCCGCCGAAGCCCGCATGCGGCTCGTGACGGAAGCGCGGACACAACAGGCCACGCTCGTGGAGCGGCTGGCCGGCCTCGAAACGGAAGCGGCCCGCCTCGAGGAGGCGGCTCGAGACCTCGACGAGCGCATCCAGGCGCGCCGCACGGACATCGCGCGCACGGAAACGCGCCGCGAGGAACTGCGCGCCTCGATTCTGCAGACCGAGCGCCTGCTGGACGAAGACGTGCGCGCCATCGAGGCGATGCGCGCGCGCATGCGCCATCTCGACGAACAGGTGGTCGTCCTCCGCGGCGGGTTCGCCGCCGCCGACCAGCACATACGCACCGCCCGCGCGGCACTGGAGTCTGTGCGCGCCAACCTCATGCAGTCCGAGTTGTCACGAGCCACCGCGGCCTCGGACATCGCGCACCTGTCGGCCTCATGCCTCGAGGCCATGGGCGCGCCGATCGACGAAGTCGTGCTCGCCGTGGAGCGCATGGAAGACGCAGGCGAACTGGCCGCGCCGGGACGGCGACTGGCCGCGGTCTCTGTCGTTGAAGCGGACGAGGAATCTGAGACGGAAGGAAGTGAAGCGAGTGAAGGAAGTGAAGGGGCTGAAGGCAGTGAAGCCGAAGAGGCCCTTTCCGGTGATTTGACGCCGGATGATGTGATCCTCGATCTCAAGAAGAAGATCGACCGGCTCGGCCCCGTCAACATGATGGCGATCGAGCAGTTCGACGAACTTGAAAGCCGCCACACGTTCCTCACGACGCAGCGCAAGGACCTGCTCGATTCCATCGCGCAGACGGGCGAGGCGATTCGCCGGATCGACAAGACGACGCGGGAACGGTTCGAAGAGGCGTTTCATTCCATCAACGCGCACTTCGAGGTGACCTTCACGACGCTGTTCGGCGGCGGCCGCGCCGGCCTCGTCCTGATCGATCAGGAAAACGACACCGAAAGCGGCATCGACATCATCGCGCAGCCGCCCGGCAAGCGCCTGCAGAACGTGCAGTTGCTCTCCGGCGGCGAGAAGGCGCTCACGGCGATGGCGCTGATGTTCGCGGTCTTCAAGCACCGCCCCAGCCCGTTCTGCCTGCTCGACGAAATCGACGCGCCGCTGGACGACGCCAACATCGGCCGATTCGTCGAAATGCTGCAGGGCATGCAGGGCCACACGCAGTTCATCCTCATCACGCACAATCGCAAAACCATGGAAATCGCCGATCGGCTCTACGGCGTGACGATGGAGGAACCGGGCGTATCCAAACTGATTTCAGTGCAAATGAACTGAAATCAGTTTGGAAAGTTAAAAGTTAAAGGTCAAAGGTCAGAGGTAAGTTGAAAGACCGGAGGGGTCTGGAAGGTCCGCGCGCCGCCAGCAACCTAAAGAACAGATGGCCAGCGTCAGTTCGTTCCAAACCTTTGACCTCTGACCTTTGACCTCTGACCTGATCGTGCTTTGTCATGAATGAAACCAAAGCCGCGCGGTTCCAGCGCGGGCGCCGCCGCGCCAAAGTCGGTGGTGTGGCGTCGGCCGCCGCGGTGCTCATCGTGTTGGCGTTGACGCCGGCCGGCGCTGCGCTCGCCGCGTGGACGCGACAGGCCTCGCCGTTTGAGTACGGCCTCCTCGCCGAAGCCATTTCACTGCTCTTTTACACCGTCATCGTGCTCGCCATCTGGGAGATCGCGTTCTTTCTTGCGCTGATCGCGCTCGCGGCGCTTGATACGCGCGGGGGCCGGCTCGCGCCCTGGGAGACGTATCGATCGGCGCAGCAGGGCGGCGCGCTGCTGGCGGCGCCGGTGGCCTTCGTGCTGGCCAGCGTCGTGCTCGCCTCAGCCTGGATCGCCGGACCCGCCTGGTGGATCGCCGCCGCGGCGGCCGTTGGCGCGCTGCTCGTGTCCGCCATGCATCTGGCGCCGGGCCTGATGGCGCGCGCGGCCGGCGCGCAGCCCATCAATCGGCCGGCGCTGGTCGAGCGGCTCGGCGCGCTGGCGCGGCGGATCCGCGTGCCCATTCAGAGCATCGACGTGCTGCCGGCGAGCTCGTCCGTGACGACGAACGCGCTCGTGGCCGGCACCGGCGGCAATCGCCGCGTGTTCGTCGCCGACGCGGTGATCCGCGACTGGAGTGACGACGAGATTGAAGTGGTGGTCGCGCACGAACTCGCGCATCACGTGCACCGCGATTTGTGGAGCACGCTCGTCGCCGACGTGGCCGTGCTGGCGGCGGGTTTCTGGTCCGCCGATCAAGTCAGATCGGGGATCGCGCCGGCGTCTGGCAGCGGCCTCGCGATGCTGCCGATGCTGGCGCTGGTCACCTGCAGCGTGTGGATCGCGGCGGCGCCGTTCCGTTTTGCGTTGTCACGATGGCAGGAGCGGCGCGCCGACATGTTCGCCCTCAGGCTCACCGGCCGTGCGGACGCCTTTCAGGCCGCCATCCGGCGCCTGGCGGCCAGCCACCTGGCCGAGGAGCGCCCGTCGCGCCTCACGCAATGGCTGTATCATCGCCACCCGTCGGTGGCCGAGCGGCTGGGCGCCGCGGAGTCGTTTCAGCGCCGGGGCTGACCGGGGTCGGCCTTCGTCACGATGAGTTTGCCGCGCATCTCGCGCTGACAACGCGCATCGATCGCGAGCGTACAGCGGATCTCAAATTCACCGACCTTGTCGGCCAGAAACTTGAACGTCACGGGTTGGCCTGGCGCTGCGCGCTTGTCGATCCGGTAGTGATCGTCGCTAATCGTGAAACTGTGGGCGATGTCATCCGCGGCGAAGGTGATGGTCACCATGTCGCCCTCGCCCACACGAATGTCGGCGCCCTTGGTATCGGCGACGACGTAGGCGTACTTGTGTCCGCTCACCGAGAAATCGCGTTTGCTTTGGGCAACGAGGACCACGGCTGACGCCACGGCCACAAGGAAAACAGCGGTAAGAGTCCAGACGGGGGCTCGAAAAGAACGCATTACGGAACCCTCCTCTGGACAGTGTACCAGAGAAGGTCAGAGGGCAAAGGGCAGAGGTCAAAGGTCAAAGGTGAGGAACGGGCTTCGCTCCTGACCGTTTTGTTAGTTTCCAGCCACTAACGCTTGCTCGCGCGCTCCGCCACCGCGGGCAATCTCGCGATGAGCGGTTCTTCTCCACTCACGACGTCCCTGACGATCGCGAGCAAGCGCCCGTCGCGCGCGATATCGAAATCGGCCCACCCTTTGCCGTTGATCTCAAAAAGCGTGTGGGCTTGGCCGAGGTCCAGCGTCGGGGACAGGTGGTTCACCGGAACGCTGACGATGGACGTGCTGGAGAGGGAGAGATAGAGAATCTCGCTACCGTTCGGGTTCCAGCGCGCCTTCGAGCCGCCGCCGGCGGACACTGGCTGTGCACCCCCGCCGGCCAACGGCATCCACTGGACCTCAAGCCGTTTCGACTCCTGCCTGGTGAACGTGAAATAGCGGCCGCCGGGCGACAGTCGAGCATCGCTTCCCAAGGAGGCCCGAATCAGCTTCGGGACCGACGTGCCGTCCAGCGGCCACATCCACAAGTCCCAGTTTTTCTCCGGTCCCGCGCCCTCGCCGTAGACGAGCCTGTCGTCCGGTGTCACGTCGAATGCAGCCCGAAACCGCGTGCTGCGCTCCAGCAACGGCTCGTCCCCGTTCGTGCCGATTCTTTTCCGCATGAGTTGCGGTGGATCAGGCACGGCCTGCCCGTAAATCAACGTGAGTTGATCGGACAGTAGCAGCGGCCCAACCTCGGTTTTGCGCTCGGTCGATGGCGTCTGCAGCATTTCGCCCCCATTCTTCAGATCCAGCGACGAGATGTCGTAGGTGCCGGTCTCGGGGAAGGAGCGTACCAGCATGGCGAGGCGCTCGTCGGAGGCCAATCGGAGCCCAATGTAGTGCCCCAGAGTAGCCTTAACTGCGGTCTCCTTGCCAGTGCGGCGGTCCACCCAGGCGAGGTGATCGCGATCGCGCTGTAATTGATAAACAAGGGTGCCGTCGAGCGAGGTGGCAAAGGCAGCGCTGCCGGTTGAGAGAAAAAAATTGACCGAATGGGCGACAGGCACCGCTGCGCCGACGAACTTGCGCGTGGCCAGGTCGAAGCCTCGGGTCATCAGCGTGCTGTTCTCGACATACACGAGCGAGCCCGGCTCGACATACTGGACATGCGAGTCAACCGTCGCGAGCTCCCGTGGGGCCTCGCCTGCTGCCGCAAGCATGAGCCGGTTTGTTCCATCCTCGAGGCGAGCGGAATACAGGAAGTGTTTGCCGTCCGGTAGAAACCACGGGAAGTTGAGGTGACTCTCCTTTTTCGCGCGGTCGGCCGTGACCACTGTGGTTACGGCGCCGCCGTTCTCGGACACGGACCGGATCGAATCGCCCTGGACGGATCCGAAGAAGATCGTTCCCGTGTCGCTCCACGTTCCCGTGTACCCACCGACTTCCAACTCGCACAGCTGAATCGCGCTGCCGGATTCGAGGTCGAGCCTTTTCAGAACTTTCGTGTCAAACCAGGCGAGGGACTTGCCATCGGGCGACCAGAACAGGGAGCGGGCCCCTTCGGTGCCGCGCATCCGTTTGGCGTCGAGCTTCGTCAGCGACCGGATCCAGATCCCCCCGCCCGCAATGAAGGCCAACTGGGTGCCTTTAGGGGAGAGCGCGAACGTCAAGCCCTCGACATATTGTAAGTAGGCGGTGTTCGGCGGCGGGGGGAGTTCAATGTCGAAGGCCGCAACGGCCGGCGCTCCGGCTCGGTTGGGGCTGAGCCACATGACTCCGGCCACCACCACCGAAGCCGCCGCGACTACCCACGGAAGCCAGGCCATGCGCTCACGCCGCCTCGTCTGAACCGCCGGCGGCCGCCGGCGATCGTCCGCAATCTCGGCGAGCAGAATGGTGGCATCGTGGGCCGTCTGCCAGCGCGCGGCCGGATCCTTGACGAGGCAGGCGCGCACGAGTCGATCGAATGCCCGTGGAATGTCGGCACGCGCGGAGAGGACTGGTGGCGGGTCCTGATGCAGGATCGCCGCGGCGATGGCGACCGAGGTTTTGCCGGCAAACGCGCGGCGTCCCGTCGCCATTTCATGCAGTACGGCGCCCAGTGCGAACACATCGCTCCGTACGGTGGCCGGCTGGCCCTGGATCTGTTCAGGCGCCATATATCCCGCCGTGCCGAGAATCGTGCCCTGCTCCGTGAGCGCCGGCGGCATTCCCGCCGTCGACACTTCGTCGGGTATCAGCGGTGCGACGGTCTTGGCCAGTCCGAAGTCGAGTAGCTTCACGCCGGCCGATGTGAGCATCACGTTGCCGGGTTTGAGATCGCGATGGACGATGCCTCGCCCGTGAGCGGCCGCCAACGCTTCGGCGATCTCGACGCCAATCTGGAGCATGGCTTCAATGGGAAGTGGACCGCGCGCGATTCGTGCGGCCAGTGTCTCGCCCTCGAGGAGCTCCATGACGAGATACTCGAGGCCGTCAGCGTGGCCGACGTCGTACAACGCGCAGATATGGGGATGTGAGAGGCTCGAAATCGCGCGGGCTTCGCGTTGGAATCGCTGAAGCGCTTCGGCCGCGTGCGCCGTGTCGGCCGCGATGGTCTTGAGCGCGACGAACCGATCGAGCCGGCTGTCACGGGCTCTGTAGACCACGCCCATGCCGCCGGCGCCCAGGGGCGCCACAATTTCGTATGGTCCGAGCCGGGCGCCTGCAGCAATCTGCATCTGGTCCAGAGCCTCTGGAAGGCCCGCATTGTACGCGATCGCGCGCCTGGCGCCCGTCAGTCCGCGTCGCTGCCCGTCACCGGATTCCGGAGCTCGTATTTGGGACGAGCAGACAGGGTCTTTTTTGTTGGTTCAAAAGCAAAGAGGGCCAGCGTCAGTTCGTTCCTGACCTTGGCCCTCTGACCTTTGCCCTTTGACTTTCGTCTAGTGCCGCCGTGGCGGCCGTCCGCCACGATCCCGTCCGCCGCGGTCGCCGCCGCGCGGGCTGTCGTAGCTCGAGACCGGGCCATCCGGCACCGGGCGCGGGTCGCGCGGGGCCGTGCCTTCGTCGGGCGCCAGCAGGGCCTTGCGGCTGAGCCGCACCTTGCCGGACGGATCGACGTTGATCACCTTGACCATGATCGATTCGCCTTCTTTTAACTCGTCGCGCACGTCCTTCACGCGGTAGTTGGCGATTTCCGACACGTGGAGCAGTCCGTCCACGCCCGGCATGATTTCGATGAACGCGCCGAAGTCGGTGATGCGCTCGACGCGACCGGTGTAGGTCTTGTCGAGTTCGGGCGTCGCCGTGAGCTGCTGGATCATCTCGATCGCCTTCTTCGCGGCGGTCTCGTCGGCCGACGCCACGTTCACGCGGCCATCGTCCTCGACGTCAATCTTGACGCCGGTCTTTTCAATGATCATGCGAATCGTCTTGCCGCCCGGTCCGATGACGTCGCGGATCTTCTCGGTGGGGATCCGGATCGTCACGATGCGCGGCGCGAATTCGGAGATGTTCGCGCGATGGCTCGGCAGCGCCGCCGCCATCTTGTCGAGAATCTCCATGCGGCCGTGGCGCGCCTGGTCGAGCGCCTTGCGCATGATGTCCATCGTGATCCCGCCGACCTTGATGTCCATCTGCAGGGCGGTGATGCCCGCGCGGGTGCCGGCGACCTTGAAGTCCATGTCGCCGTAGTGATCTTCCGCGCCGGCGATGTCGCTCAGCACGGCCCACTTGCCGGACTGTTCGTTCATCACGAGGCCCATCGCCACGCCGGCCACCGCGGAGCGCAGCGGCACGCCCGCATCCATCAGCGCCAGTGCGCCGCCGCAGACCGAGGCCATCGACGACGAGCCGTTGGATTCGAGAATGTCGGAGACGATCCGGACGGTGTAGGGGAACTCTTCTTCGCTCGGCATGAGCGGCGCGATCGACCGTTCGGCGAGCGCGCCGTGGCCGACTTCGCGGCGGCCCGGGCCGCGCAGGAACTGAACTTCGCCGACCGAGAACGGCGGGAAGTTGTAGTGCAGCATGAAGCGGCGGTAGGTCTCGCCCTCAACCGTCTCAATCTTCTGCGCATCGTCTTCCGTGCCTAGCGTGGCGGAGACCAGAGCCTGCGTCTCACCGCGGGTGAACACGGCCGAGCCGTGCACGCGGGGGAGCACGCCGAGCTCGATCCAGATCGGACGGATCTGGTCGAAGCGGCGGCCGTCGAGTCGCTGGCCGCGCTCGAGGATCTCGTCGCGCATGACCTTTTCTTTCAGGCCCTTGAAGATCTTCTTCGCGTCGCTGCGCCGTTCGACTTCGTCTTCCGGGTAGGACGTGACGAGGCCGTCGAGCACCTTGTCCACGCTCGAGTAATTCTCGAGCTTGTCCTGGATGCGCATGGCTTCGGCCAGCGGGGCGTAGGCCTTGTCTTCGACTTCTTTCTGGAAGTCGGCGGCGATCTGCTTGGCGACCACGACGGTCTTCTTCTTGCCGCACTCGCGCTTCAGGTCGTCAATCGCCGCGACGATAATCTTGATGGCCTTGTGCGCGGCGTCGAGCGCGCCGACCATCTCTTCTTCGGTCGCTTCCTTTGCGCCCGCTTCGACCATCATGATCGCGTCGGCGCTGCCGGCCACGACCAGGTCCATCTTGCTCAGGCGGCGCTGCGCGTAGGTCGGGTTGATGATGTACTGCCCATCGACGAGTCCAACGCGCACGCCGGCAATCGACTTCTCGAACGGCAGTGACGAAATCGCGAGCGCCGCCGAGGCGCCCGTAATCGCCAGCACATCCGAGTCGTTGTCAGTGTCGGCCGAAATCAGGAGCGCGACGATCTGCGTCTCGTAGAACCAGCCGCTCGGGAAGAGCGGGCGGATCGGCCGATCGATCAGGCGGCTCGTCAGCACTTCCTTTTCAGCCGGTTTGCTCTCGCGCTTGAAGAACCCGCCGGGGATGCGGCCCGACGCGTACGTGTACTCGCGGTAGTCCACCGTGAGCGGCAGGAAATCAATGCCGACGCGCGCGTTGGCGGCGCGGCACGCGGTGACAATCACCATCGTGTCGCCGAGGCGCACGATGACGGCGCCGTCGGCCTGCTTGGCCAGTTTGCCCGTTTCGATCGACAGCGTCTGGGCGCCGACCGGGATCTCGCGACGATATGTGGTTGGAATCAAGGTTCTATCCGGAATGTGGCGGCCGGGGAACGGTGCGCCATCAGGCGCCCGCCCCGCGTCCGCGGCCTACGATCTGCTTACTTGCGAATCCCCAGTTTCTTGATGAGCTCGGCGTAGCGATCGAAGTCCTTGCGCTTGAGATAGTCGAGCAGCTTGCGCCGCTGCTGAACCAGCTGCAAAAGGCCTCGCCGCGAGTGGTGATCCTTGACGTGTGTCTTGAAGTGATCCGTCAGGTAATTGATGCGCTCGCTGAGCAGCGCCACCTGGACTTCCGGGGAGCCGGTATCAGAATCGTGTTTTCGAAAACTACCGATGACTTCGGTCTTACGCTCGTTGGTCAGCACTGAGTGTTCTCCACGTACGGTCCAGATACACGCCCCCAGATGTCAATCGAGGACGAGACCAGACCGCCGTTGCCCTGCAGCCGCCTTAAGTGGCGGCGCAAACCTTGATGTTAGCCGAGGACTACGGCCGGATGCAAAGCGCCGCCGCGCGAATGGGCCAGGGCGATGAGCCGGCCGCTCTCGTCCAGCACGCGAACCTGGGGCCCGGCGGCAGCGGTCCCCGGCGGGACCCAGTGGTTCGCCAAGTGCTGTGGACCGAGCGGGTTACCGTGCAGCGCCCGGCGCAGCCCCAAGTCGGTCACGGTGACCGCCGGCAGGTCCGTCAGCGCGGCGGCGGGCGACAGCAGCCGGCCCGCGAGGTCCTTGCCCAGCCGTTCGGCGTCGGCCAGGGGAGTGGCCTGCGCGACATCGAAGGTTCCCGAATGCGTGCGCCGCAGTTCCG
>Ga0210380_10001097_pt1 | contig 11222 bp, 10 predicted proteins | sample PLM4_5_coexredo_FD_155476 | JGI IMG/M metagenome (GOLD analysis project Ga0210380, IMG submission 155476) | Groundwater sediment microbial communities from an aquifer in East River, Colorado, USA - PLM4_5_coex redo | ecosystem: Environmental > Terrestrial > Soil > Riparian zone | place: USA...
TCCGCCGCCCATTCCGCCTCTGCCGCTTGGCATGCCTCCGCCGCCGCCGCCACCGGGGCCGCCGGACGGTGGGCCGCCGATGTGCGGTGGGTCCGGTGTCACGAAGCCAATGCCGACGATTGACTTGCCCGGGATCAACTGTGGAGCGTAGGAGATGTTCCCGTTGGTCCGGAGCGGTATCGTGAGCTCGATGAACAACGTTCCCAAATTGTCGCCGCTGGCGACTTCGAATCCCCTGGCCTGGGCCAGATCGACGATATGTCGTTCGTTCGCAGCTGGACCGATGACTTCCACGTAGGTCACCGAAGGGCCTCGTTCGGGAACTCCGCCAGGCGGCTGGGGCGCTGGAGCGCTGCTCGAGGCACTTCCCCGCCTGCCACCGCCAGGATCGCCACCGGATCGGCCGCGATCCGGCGTGCCGCCGAGCGGCGGAATGCGAACACCGAATGATTCGCCTTTCTTGCCGTTGGGATCGAGATAGACGATGACGCCGGCCAATTGCAGGCGCTGTTTGACTTGCGGATCGCTCGACGCGATCGCCAGGGTCAGCCGATCGGCGTCGTTGGCCGCGGCCACACTCAGTTCCTTCGTGACCGCGATGAGCGTCTCCCAATCGTTGCTCTTGCCGTCGACTCGTGTGGCGTCGGAAAGTGACTGGCTCTTGATGGTCGGTGTCGAGGCCGCCGAGAGAATGGCACACCCAAGGATGGCCACTCCACCGACGGCTGTGGTGAATCGACGATTCATGTCTGTTACCCTCCGGCGGCGCTGGCTCGTTCTGATACTGACGCCCCTGAGGCCCTGCCAGTTGTGACGCTAGTGTGATAATTGACGCAAGCAAGCGACGCTCGCCCGTCAAAACCGAACCGCGTCCTCGGACGCGCGCACAGCGCGGTGATTGTCAGGTGGAGGCGCGTCCCACAACGACAACGGGCGCGTCAGGTTGATTAAACCCCAACGCGCCCGCGTACCTGTCGTACCTGTCGTACCCGTCGTACCTGTCGTACCCGAAGTTACATCGGCACTTGCAGGTCCGGCATCGGCTTGCCGGCAAAGAGTCTCGCCGTGGGCTTGGAGATGATCCGCGCCCAGCGCTCGGCCGACGACGCGCGCGCGCTGTCGCTGGCGATGCCGGTGTTCGCGTACATCTGCCGGTAGAGCTTCGAAATCAGCACGAAGGCCAGGCGCCCCTTGAGGTTCTTGACGCACCGGCTGCGCTTCCACACCACCGGCAGGCTGTAGAACCGATCCCACACCTGCTGCGTGCGCGTCTGCACTTCTTCATGCGACATGTTCGGATGCGGCATGTAGTACTTCGGGCGTCGCGACGCCGGGATGAGCCAGTGGCGCGTCAGCGGCGTGCCCTCGAACATCGGCGGGCCGCCGACGAAGCTCTTCTCCCACTTGTCGAAATCGATCGTGCCCGGGAACGGCGTCAACATCACGAATTGCGCGAACGTGATGTCGGCCGCTTCGGCCAGTGCCGCAGTCGCATCGAACGTGGCGGCTGTGTCCGAAGGCAGACCGAAGATGAACGAGCCGAGCACGTGCACGCCGTGTTCGCGGAACACACGCAGCCGCTTCGCGAGCTCCTCGCCGACCAGGTTGAAGTCCTTGTAAATGTCCTTCAGGCCCTCGGGCGTGACGGCCTCGACGCCGACGAGCGCGCCCTTGATATTCGCCTTCCGCATCGCGTCGAGGAATTCGGGATCCTCAGCCGCTTCCATCGTGATCTGCGTGAAGAAGATCGTGTCCTGCGGCAGCTTGGCGAGACGCGCCATCAAGTCGAAGCGCTCGGCGCGCATCTCTTCGAGCTCATGCAGGTGCGACTTGTCCGCGCGGCGCGCGGCCATCTCGAGGTCCTTGACCGCCACCGGATAGAAGTTGTCGTCGGCCAGCGCGATGAACCGGAAGCCCTTGCGGCGGAGCTCGACGATCTCCTTGAGCACCACGTCCACGTTGCGCATGCGCGGCTCCTGGCCGTCGGTGCGCCACACGGAACAGAACGAGCAGTGCTTCGGGCAGCCGCGCACAGTCTGCACCGACGCCCACATGTACTTGCCGGGCGGCAGCAGGTCCCAGCGCGCCGGCACGAACGCATCGCCCGGCACGCGGCCGCCGTCGTAGCGCGGCTTGAGCTGTCCGGCGGCCGCATCTTCGAGCGCGCGCCCCCAGACGAGGTCGCCGTCGCCGCTGACGATGGAGTGCCCTTGTCCGGCCTCCATCGCTTCATCGGGAAACAGCGTGGCGTGAATGCCGCCGTAAATGACCGTGGCGCCGGCCGCTCGCGCGGCCTTGCCGACTTCGTAGCCGCGCAAGGCGTTGCCCGTGTGCACGCTCACGCCGACCACGTCGCCCGGTTTGATTTGCGAGAAGTCCATCCGCTCGAGCGTCTCGTCGACCAGGACGGGCGTGCCGAATTTCTCGGGCGTGGCGCCCGCCAGCACGAACATCCACCGCGGCGTGATGACCGCGATGCCGAACGAAACGTTGCTCGGATTGACTAGAAAAACCTTCATCCATCCCTCATCGAAAACTAACGGCTGGGCCACCGGAAACGCGGGAAAACCGCCAGAACCTACGAAACGCTCCGGATCAGGCCGCCGTCGACCTGCAGGGACGCACCTGTAATGTACCGCGATCCGTCGGAAAAGAGAAATACGGCCGCCGAGGCGAACTCGTCCGCCTCGCCGTACCGCCCGATCGGAATGTTCTTCGAATATGCCGTGCGGACCTCTTCCGGCGAGGACCCGCTCGCCTTTCCGCGAATGGTGTCGAGCTCCCGAATGCGGTCGGTGTTGATGCGGCCGGGCAGCAAATGGTTGACGCGTATGCCATCCGCGGCGAGTTCGTTCGACAGCGTCTTCGACAAGGCCGCCACCGACGAACGCACCACGTTCGAGAGCGCGAGATTCGGAATCGGCTCCTTCACCGCCGACGACGTCGAGACGACAATCGCGCCGCCGCCGCGCGTGCGCATCGACGGCACGGCCAAACGCACCATGCGAACGGCGCTCAGCACCAGGAGATCGAACGCGCCCGTCCACGCCGCGTCGTCGAACGACAGGGCCGTTCCGGCCGGAGGTCCGCCCGCGTTCACGAACAGGAGATCGACGCCGCCGAAGGTCTTCGTCGTCTGCTCAAACCAGCGCGCGATGTCCTCAGCCTTCCGCACGTCCACGGCCGTGGCCAGCGTCTTGGCGCCCGTCTCTGACGCGATGCGCTTCGCGGCGTCCGTGACCTTCGCCTCGTCGCGCGAACTGATCGACACGAGTGCGCCCTCAGCCGCGAGCCCGCGCGCGACGGCATAGCCCAGTCCTCGACTGGCGCCCGCCACCATCGCCACCTTGCCGGTCAACTTCAGATCCACTCTGCACCCTTCTGCGCCTTGGTCCAGGCGAGCACACGATCCAGGGCCTCACGAGTCCCGGGATCCAGCGTCGGTCCCGGCGCGCGCGTGCCCGCATCCGTCAGCACCCCGCGACGCCGAAACACTTCCTTGCGGATGGCCATGCCGATGCCTTCCTGAAACTCGAAGCGCATCAGCGGCACGAAGCGATAAAACACATCCGCCGCCTCGTCGATCTTCCCGGCGCGATAGAGCGAGACCACTTTGACGAGGACTTCGGGAAACGCGAACCCGGTCATCACGCCGGCCGCGCCGGCCATCAGTTCCTCAATCAGAAACACGCCGCCGAGGCCGCCGAGAATCGCGACGGGCGTATCCCCCGCCGCCGCGAGAATGCGGGCGGTCTTGAACGGTGTGGGCGGGTCCTCGAGCTTGATCGTTCTCGCCGACGGAATCTCACGGGCAATCCGGGCCAACAAGCCCGCTTCCATCGCGAACCCGGAAATCGGCGGATAGTCCTGAACGACGATCGGCAGGTCCACGGCCTCAGCCAATGATTTGTAGTGATTGACGACTGATTCGGTGTTGAGCTTCAACATCCGCGGCGGGCTGACCATCACGGCCGAGGCGCCGAGCGCCTTCGCCTCGCGGCTGTATTCGATGCAGGTCCGGACGCCGTCGGCCGAAGCGCCGACGATAACGCGGGCGCGGCCGGCGACCTGACGGACGACGGTATCGACGATGAGGTTCCGCTCGCGTTCATTCAGCCGCGCCACCTCTCCGGTGACGCCCAGCGCGGTCACGCCCGTGACGCCCGCCCCGACAATCAGATCGACGACCCGCTTGAGACTGTCAACATCAACATCGCCGCCCGCAGCAAACGGGGTCGGAAGCACGGAAAACACGCCAGCGAACGTCACTCACCCTCCGGGGAACAGAAAGCGTATCATGCTCGACGATCGCGGACTGTAAGACTTGTGTACGCAGAGACTTCGATGAAACAGACCATAACTGCCCTGCTTCTCGTGATTGGCGCCTTGAGCGTCGTGATCGTCGCGCGCCAGCGCACGACTGCGCCGGCCGGCGAATGGCCGACCTACGGGCGCGATTCCGGCAACTCGCGCTACTCGCCGCTCGATCAAATCGGACCCGGCACGCTGCCGTCGCTGCAGATTGCGTGGCGCTGGCAACCGGAAGCCGTCGCGGGCCAGGCGGCGGAATTCCGGAACGAGAGCACACCCATCATGGTGGACGGCACGCTGTATTTTCCGAGCGGCAGCCGGCGCGCGGTCGTCGCGGCCGACGCGGCCACCGGGACCACCAAGTGGACGTGGTCAATGGACGAAGGCGAGCGCGCGCGACGGGCGCCGCGCCGCGACTCCGGTCGCGGCGTCGCGTACTGGCGCAGCGGATCCCTCGAGCGAATCTTCAGTGTCACGCCAGGCTTTCAACTGGTCGCCCTCGATGCGAAGACCGGCGTGCCCGTCGAAGACTTCGGTCTGCACGGTGTCGTCGATCTGAAAGCGCAACTGGGCGTCCCCATCGACCTGGTGAACGCCGCGATTGGATCCAGTTCCCCGCCGCTGGTGTTCGCCGACACGGTCGTCATCGGCCCCGCGCTCGAAGTCGGGACGGCTCCGCCATCGATGAAGAACGTGCCGGGCCGCATCCTGGCGATTGATGCGAAGACCGGCGCGCTCAAGTGGCGTTTCAACACCATCCCAGTCAAGGGTGAAGCGGGCTACGAGACGTGGGAAAACGGATCGGCCGACTACACGGGCAACGCGGGCGCATGGGCGCCGCTGTCCGTCGATGAGACGCGGGGCTATCTCTACCTGCCGATCGAAGCGCCGACGGGCGACTACTTCGGCGGTCACCGGCACGGCAACAATCTGTTTGCCGACACACTGGCGTGCATCGACATCAAGACCGGGAAGCTCGTCTGGCATTTCCAGACGGTGCATCACGACATCTGGGACTTCGACAATCCGACGGCGCCGATTCTCGCGAATGTGACGATCGATGGCCGGCCGCGCGAGATTGTCGTGCAGCTCACCAAACAGGCGTTCGCGTACGTGCTGGATCGGGTGACCGGCGTGCCCATCTGGCCGATCGTCGAACGCCCTGTCCCGCAGTCGGACGTGCCGACCGAAAAGACGTCGGCGACACAGCCGATTCCGACGAAGCCCGCTGCGTACGATCGACAAGGCGTGACAGTCAACGATTTGATCGACTTCACGCCAGAACTTCGCGCCGAAGCCGTGAAGGCGATCGAAGGCTACCGGCTGGGCACCCTGTTCAGCCCGCCGTCGCTTGCGCAGGCACCAGACGGCACGCGAGGGACGATCGTTCTGGCCGGCAATCTCGGCGGCAGTAACTGGGAGCCGTCGGCGCTGGATCCGGACACCGGCACGATTTACGTCGGATCGTGGACGAACCCGTCGGTGCTCGCGCTGACGTCGAATCCCCAGCGATCGGACATGACCTACATCGCGGCGCTGGGACGCGTGCCGCAAGTGCGCGGACTTCCGCTGATCAAACCGCCGTACTCGCGCATCACGGCCATCAATCTGCGCACGGGCGAACACGCATGGATGGTGCCGAACGGCGATACGCCGGCCGCCATTCGCAACAATCCGGCGCTGGCCGGCTTGACGATTCCCGCGACCGGCGCACAGACGCGCCCCGTGATGCTGGCGACAAAAACCGTGCTGTTCAATGCCGATGGCAGCGGCGGCGAGGCCAAGCTGCGAGCGCTCGACAAGACGACCGGCAAGCGGCTTTGGGAAATGGCGCTGCCGGGCGCGGTCGGGAGCGCGCCGATGACGTACATGGTGAACGGGAAGCAGTACCTGCTCATGTGGGTCAGTGACCGGGCGAGCGGACAAGGCGCGCAGTTGATTGCGCTCGCGACCAAATGACGGACCACCACTCGCCGCTGGTGATCGGCGTCGCCGGCGGATCCGGTTCAGGCAAGACGACCGTCGTCCGCCGCATCATGGAAGCGCTCGGCACGACCGACGTCACCGTGCTCGCGCACGATCGGTACTACCTCGATCACAAGCACCTGCGCCTCGAAGAACGCGGCGGCCTGAACTACGACCATCCGGACTCACTCGACACGCCGCTGATGGTGTCGCACCTGCGCGAACTCCGCGAAGGCCGCGTGGCCCACTTGCCGGTGTACGACTTCCGGAATCACATGCGCACGCAGGAGACCGAGGCGGTTCGCCCCGGTTCAGCGATTATTGTCGAGGGCATCCTGATCTTCGCGGACAAGGCGCTGCGGTCGCTGATGGATGTGAAGGTCTACGTGGACACCGACTCGGACATCCGCTTCATCCGCCGCCTCGAACGCGACGTCGCCGACCGCGGCCGCACGGTCCCGTCCGTCATCGATCAGTATCTGACGACGGTCAAGCCGATGCACCTGGAGTTCATCGAACCGAGCAAGCGCTACGCCGACCTGATCATCCCCGAAGGCGGCCACAACCAGGTGGCCATCGACATGCTGCTGACGCTGATTCGAAGCCTCGCCAACAAGAGTTGAAACGACGGGAACGACGGGAACGACGGGAACGACGGGAACGACGGGAACGACGGGAACGACGAACGACGGGAACGACGAACGACGGGAACTGAAGAACTTCGTTCCCCAGTTAGCTGTTCGCCTGTTCCCGTCGTTACATCGTCAGCGCCTTTACTTGATCACATTGAGCGTCACGTCCACCTTCACGATTTCGCCGCTCACCTTGTCTGCGGCTGCGGTGTACTGAACGGTCTGGCCGTCGCGCAGGATGAGCCGGTTCTGGGATCTGAAATTCTGGAATCTCGGCACCGACTCACTCCGCCCGCTGGCACCACCTGACGTCGGCTCGCTCATCAATTGAGAGTCCTGAACGTTGATTGACACATTGAAGCGGCTCTCGTCCAGCATCCGTCCCGACGCGGTGATGTTGGTGCCAAGTGAGCGGTACGAGACAGACGACACCGTTTTCCCATCCGTCGTGGTGATCGTCGGCACCGGGAAGTCCGAACCCATCTGAAGGCTGGTCTGGTCGCCGTCGCGAATCGCCCTGGGGTCGTCGGTTGCCGACGGAACGGCCGAGGGGACGACCATCAGCACGAACGGAAGGCTGCCCACCTTCTTGTCGCCGTCAAACCTGGAAATGACGACTAACAACTTCAACGTGACTGGCGGGGCGGCGGCCGCCTGTTCCGCCACCACTGCGCGGTTCGCCGCGAACACCGACCCGCTTATCGGAGCATTCAGAACCATCGCAATGACGGTCACCAGGGCAGAAACGAATCGCAGATTCTTCATTTGGCACTCCTCTCCGCCGTGTCGGCGGTGACTCTTCGAATGATGGGCAGCACACCCGGCACCGCAGGCGACGGCTCGACCATCCACTTGACGACAACGGGATTAACTTCGATCGGGGCGACCGTAATGTCCCGAACTTCCTCGGTGGGGGGCGTAACAACCGACAGCGCCCCGGAAGCTGACGAAACGCGTGCCCACATCGCGCGCAGAATCGCGGGCTGATTCGTAATCACTTCAAGGACCGGATCCGCGCTCGCCAAGACGGCGACGTTTGCGACGGCTGCACTGTTCGCCGGACGTGCGGACTTCGACGTTCGAACTACGGCGTCCGAAGTTGTCGAAGGCACGACCACCGGCCGCTCGACCACGATTGGCGCCGGCACCGAGGCCTGAAGCGGCGCCTGAACGTTGACCCGTTCGGGCGCGTCAGCACCGGATTTCGTCAACGCGATCACCGCGATCACGCCTGCGGCCACAGCGCCAACCGGCACGACCCATCGCCAGCCGGACAACCATGACGCCGAGCGTTCCTCTCGCGCAGCCTCAACACCCTGCCGCACGCGAACAGCGAACTCGGGCGACGGCGTCACCGCCGCGAGCTCTTGGCGCAGCAGATCCAACTCTCCCGCAATCCGCTGGCGCACACGCGCCTGGAACTCGGGCGACGGCGACACGGCCGCGAGTTCAGCCTTCAACGCGTCGATCGGATCCTCATGTTCGCGTTGGGTCATCGCAGTAACTCCTGCAGCTTCTGTCGCGCTTCGAACAAGCGCGACTTCACCGTGCCTTCGGGTGCATCGACCATCGCCGCGACGTCGCGGATGCTGTGCTCCTCGATCGACGCGAGCACCACCACCAGGCGCAACCGCTCGGGCAACTGATCGATCGCCGCCCACAACCGTTCGGATCGCTCGCGCACCAGCATGTCGGCCTCGTGACTCGGCGCCACGTCCGGCACCGACGCGCGATCTTCGCGAACGACGCGGCGTGTGTGGCCCCGGCGATGGTCGAGCGCCAGCCGCCAGCTCATCCGCGCCAGCCAGCCGCGGAATCGCTCCCGATCCCGCAACTGGTGAAACTCCCGGTGGGCCCGGATGAACGCCTCCTGGGCCACGTCTTCCGCATCCTGCTTGTGCCGGAGCACCGAATAGGCCACACGAAACGCCAGTGTGGATGAGTCCGCCAGCCGCATCTCGAACTCGCGCGTCAGATCGGCAGACACGTCGGCCGTGGACTCTCCGCTCACGAGCGTTTGGGGCAGCCGGCCAACGACGTCATTCATCAGCTTCTAAGGGCAAGACGCCGCGGGGGACGGGGTGGTTCGGAGAGGACAGGGGTCATCTTTCTATTAGTTCGCATGGGGCCCCACCCCCATGCGCTTGTCTCCGGACGCTCAGCGCCCTCACTACGTTCGGGGCTTCGCGGTATTCGCACGGGACCCACGCTATTCGCTTGTCTCCGGACGCTCGCCGCCCTCACTACGTTCGGGGGCTCGCGATTGCGGCACAGGCGATCAATCAATTCTGGCCAACCCAGGCTTCACGAGCGGAAACCGCTCGAATACCGCGGGGTCGTGCCCCGGGACGATTCTCGCCAGGCTGCCGGCCAAGGTCAGCATCCGGGCTTGGGCGGCCAGGTTGGATTGGGCGTCGAGCGTCTGGGCGATCGCGACTTTTCGCTCGAGGTTCTCGTAGAGGTATGCGTTGTCCGAGGCGAGCACGATGGTGCCGCTTCGGGTCGCGACGCCCACGAATTGCGACGCGAACGTGTGTTTGCCGCCGGTGTACACGCGGACGCCGGGCAGGATTTCCTTGTCGTCGCCGTCGACCAATGACACACGCCCCGCACCGTTGATGCCGTGCAGCATCGTCGCGACGTCGGGATCGATCGCGCGATCGCGGACGGCGCCCGTCGCGTCAATGTGATGTTCGTATTCCTCGCGCTGGATCCACACGCGCGCCTTCGGAAACAGATCGAGTCCGTCCGCGTGGTCCCAATGAATGTGCGACACGATGATGTCGGTGACTTGCTCAGGCGCGATGCCGAGCGCGGCGCGCACGGCTTCGGACGGCCGGCTGTATTCCGCCGGCTTCCACTGCTGCATGAACTTGTCGCGATAGAAGCCCGAGTCCACGAGCACGACGCGTCCGCCGGGCCCGCGCAGGACCCAGACCATCATCGCGATGTCGAGCGTGCGGGCGCGATCAGCGCCGTTAATGAGCGAGGACACGCGGAAGGCCGGCAACGTGGCAAAGCGGACGGCGTGCACGTCCCAGGCGGGCGCCTGCGCGCGAGGCCCGGCGGCCGCGATCACCCCGATCAGTCCGGCGAGCGCCGCCAGCGATTTCAGCCTCATGGTGGGGAGGATTCTGTGCTGTTGTGAAAAATCACGCAACAGCTGGCGTCGATTGCGGCCCAGCGGGCCGTGATGCCTCTTTCGGGATGGGTATCGGTCTTGCAGTGCAGGACACCGAGGTTCAGCGCATGCCTGAGGCGGTCTCCCTGGACGCGCGGACACACGCGCATTTTCAATCGCTCCACCGGCTCGTCGGCAATACCCCCCTCCTGGCGATCGAGCTCAGTTATCGGGGCGAGCCGCGCGTCATCTATGCCAAACAGGAAGCGCTGAACCTCACCGGCAGCATCAAGGACCGCATGGCGCTGTTCATTCTCGAACGCGCATATCTCGAGGGACGGATCAAGCCAGGTGACCGGATCGCTGAAGCCACGAGCGGCAACACCGGCATTTCATTTGCCGCCATCGGCCGGGCACTCAACCACCCGGTCTCGATCTTCATGCCGGACTGGATGAGCACGGAACGGATGTCGCTCATCGCGAGCTTCGGCGCCGAGGTCATCCCGATCAGCCGCAACGATGGTGGGTTTCTCGGCAGCATCGAGCGGTCCGAGGCACTGGCCACGGCTGACCCCTCGGTCTTCCTCCCGCAACAGTTCGCGAACGAAGCCAACGTGCAGGCGCACGCCGACACGACGGGACCTGAAATCTGGCTGCAACTGCACTCCGCCAACCTCAGACCTGACGCATTCGTCGCCGGTGTCGGCACCGGCGGCACGGTCATGGGCGTCGGCCGATTCCTGCGCTCCCGCAAGCTGAGCGTGCGCATCCATCCGGTCGAGCCCGCGGAATCCCCGACGCTGTCCACCGGGCACAAGGTCGGGCACCATCGCATTCAGGGCGTCTCGGACGAGTTCATCCCGGCCATCGTGAAACTGAATGAGCTCGACGCCGTGATTGCGGTGCACGATGGCGATGCCATTCTGATGTCGCAGCAATTGGCGCAGCGCGGGCTCGCCGTCGGCATTTCATCCGGCGCCAATCTGCTGGCCGCGCTGATAGCCCAGGACGAGCTCGGACCCGATGCCGTGGTCGTGACGGTGTTTCCGGACAGCAACAAGAAATATCTGAGCACGGACCTCCTCCGATCGGAGCCGGTCCGTGCGGACTACCTGTCGCCGATGATTGAAGTGAACGGCTTCCGCGCGTTCAATCGCGTGTGTAGCTTCTGTGCGTAGGACGAGTACAAGTCA
>Ga0210380_10001100_pt1 | contig 11198 bp, 7 predicted proteins | sample PLM4_5_coexredo_FD_155476 | JGI IMG/M metagenome (GOLD analysis project Ga0210380, IMG submission 155476) | Groundwater sediment microbial communities from an aquifer in East River, Colorado, USA - PLM4_5_coex redo | ecosystem: Environmental > Terrestrial > Soil > Riparian zone | place: USA...
CCGCCATCACGGTCGTCTCGGTCGGGGTTCACGGTGGAGCCTCGGGGGAAGGGGAAGCGGAGAGGGGTAAGACCAGTTGCCACCCTCGCCTCGCTCAAGATAGATCACCCGGCCGCCGGTGACGCTCCAGGGGGCATAGTTCAATTCCCGCCGCCTGTTTGCCAATTGGTTCTCCAAGCCAATTGCGATTGGCGGCCCACATCATCAGAATTGCGGGCATGTCCGACGTCACCCGGATCTTGTCACAGATCGAATCCGGCGATCCGGCCGCCGCCGAGCAGCTCCTGCCGCTGGTGTATGACGAGCTGCGGAAGCTGGCGGCCGCAAAGCTGGCACAGGAGAAGCCCGGGCAGACGCTGCAGGCGACGGCTTTGGTACATGAGGCGTATTTGCGGCTGGTTGGGGCAGGGGTCAGGAGTCAGGAGTCAGGAGTCAGGAGTCAGGAGTCAGCGGGAATGCTGCAGAGCCAAATCCAACCCCTGCCCCCTGTCACCTGTCTCCTGGCTACAACTCCCGCGGCCACTTCTTCGCCGCCGCGGCCGAGGCGATGCGTCGGATTCTCGTCGAAAGCATCCGCCGCAAGCAAAGCGTGAAACACGGCGGGGGGATGGCGCGGGCGGATGCGGCCATGGAACTGGTCGAATTGCCCTCGCCGCCGAATTCGGCGGAAACGCTCGCGGTCCACGAAATACTCGACCTTTTGGCCGCCAAATACCCGCGGAAGGCGGAAGTAGTCAAACTGCGGTATTTTCTCGGATGTTCGCAGCAGGAGGCAGGGCAAATCCTGGGCATAAGCGAAGACGCGGTGCAGGCGGACTGGCAATTTGCCCGGGCCTGGCTCAAACGCCAGTGGCGGGAAGGGGCTCCGGAATAGGGCCCCGCTTGAAGTCGGCCGTTTCTGAGATTTCGGCGAAGATTTCTCCCGTCGTCCGGTTCTGCTTCTCGCACTGTGTTTCTGAGGGTCCACGTGTGGAGCGAGCGTCGCTATGGATGAGACCGTGATTTTTAGCGCGGCGATTAAGCTGCCCGCGGAGCAGCGGCAAAGCTTCGTGAAGGCGGCCTGTGCCGGAAACGCCGAGCTGGAGCAAGAGGTGGCTGCCCTGCTCCATGAGCATGACGGAATCGGCAGCTTCATCGATCAGCCGGCCATGCCCGCTGCGCCGACGGAGCCGGCTGCCGGACCTTCCGAACGTCCCGGCACCCAGATCGGGCCCTACAAGCTGCTACAGAAAATTGGCGAAGGCGGCATGGGCGTGGTCTATATGGCCGAGCAAACCGAGCCGGTCGAGCGTCGCGTCGCGCTCAAGATCATCAAGCCGGGGATGGACACGCGGCAGGTCATCGCCCGCTTCGACGCCGAGCGGCAAGCTTTGGCGATGATGGACCATGTGAACATCGCCCGCGTTCTCGACGTCGGAACCACCGAAGCGGGCCGGCCCTATTTCGTCATGGAGTTGGTCAACGGCGTGCCGATCACCAAGTACTGCGACGACAATCGCCTGACGCCGCGACAGCGTTTGGAATTGTTCGTGCCGGTCTGCCAGGCGATCCAGCACGCGCACCAGAAGGGGATCATCCACCGCGACATCAAGCCCTCCAACGTGATGGTCACCCTCTACGACGGCAAGCCGGTCCCCAAGGTGATCGACTTCGGCGTCGCCAAGGCGACCGAGCAAAAGCTGACCGAACGGACCCTGTTCACGCAGTACGGCACGATGGTTGGCACGCTCGAATACATGAGCCCGGAACAGGCGGAGATGAGTGCCTTGGGGGTCGATACCCGTAGCGACATCTATTCGCTGGGCGTACTCCTTTACGAACTGCTGACCGGCAGCACACCACTCAGCAGCAAGCGGATGAAGGAGGCGGCCTATGCCGAAATTCTCCGCCTGATCAAAGAGGAAGAACCTCCCAAGCCCAGCACGCGGTTGAGTGACTCAGGCGAGGCGCTGGCCTCGATCTCCGCCCAGCGGCACACGGAGCCGGCGAAGCTCTCGAAACTAGTCCGCGGCGAGCTGGACTGGATCGTCATGAAGACGCTGGAGAAGGATCGCAACCGCCGCTACGAGACGGCTAGCGGGTTCGCCGCCGACGTCGAACGCTACTTGAATGACGAGCCGGTGCAGGCCTGCCCGCCGTCAGCGTGGTATCGCTTCCGCAAATTCGCCCGGCGGCACAAGGCGGCGCTGGTTACTGCAGCCGCGATCTCCATCGCCTTGGTCATCGGGATCGTGATTAGCACGAGGCAGGCGATTCGCGCCACACGCGCCGAGCGGCTGGCAGACCAGCGGCTGAAGGAAGAAGCGGCGGCTCGCCGGGCGGAAGAAAAACAGCGGCGAATTGCAGACGAGCAGCGCCAGACAGCCGAACAAGCCCGGCAGCGGGCGACCGAAAACTTGCAAATGGCTCGTCAAGCCGTGGACCAGATGCTGACCGAAGTGGGACACAGCGAGCTGGCCAATGTCCCGCAGATGGAACCACTGCGGCGCGTCTTGCTGGAAAAGGCACTCCAGTTCTACCAGAGATTTCTCCAGGGGAATCCTGCCGATCCCGAAATCCGGCTGGCGACGGGCCAGGCTTACCAGAGAATCGGTGGGCTTTATGACCGACTGGGTCAGTACGCCGATGCCGACAGGACCCTTCAGGAGGCGATTCGCGTTCTGGAAGGACTGGTGGCGGAATCCGCGCGGAAGCCCACCTATGAGTTCGCGTTGGCAAACGCCTATCAGAATCTTGCAAATATCCTCATTCACCTTCGTCAATGGCCAAAGGCAGAAGAGGCCGCTTCTCGATCCTTGGCGCGGTCGCGGAAACTGGCCGCTGAGTTTCCGCAAGAATCTGTCAATCGCAATTTGCTCCGCAATTCTCTCGGGCACCTGGGCGTCCCGCTGGAACAACTTGGCCGGTACTCCGAGGCAGAGAGAGCATTTCGCGAAGCGCTAACGATTGCAGAGCAGCTCGTTGTCGAAGATCCAAAATCGGCTGACTTCCGGCGGAGTCTGGCGGTCCACTGCGTATCCCTGGAGGGTGTGCTGACCAGGGTGGGTCGGCCCGAGGAGGCGGAAGGATTCCGGCAGCGGGCCGTACAAATCCATGAGCAGCTCGTCTCTGACTTTCCCAACAATCCGGAGTACCTTCATGGTCTTGCTCACTGCCGATTGCAAGTGGCCCTGGCGCTGCGTGACAAAGAACAATTTCAGGACGCCGAACGAGAGTTCGAAATAGCGATCAAGCTCACCGCCAAGGCGGTGGAGGACTATCCAAAGACGACCCAATTTCGCGCGAGCCTGGCAGAGTCTCAAACCCTTTTGGCCGAGCTTTTGCGTGACCGGGGCCGGCCCGAGGAGGCGGAACCCCTGTACCGCCAGGCGCTCGAGAACCTGATGAAGCTGGTTGCCGAAGCGCCCAGTCGGCCCCATTATCTAGCGAACCTCCGTAGGACGTTTAACGCCCTGATCGATCTGCTCCGGATGATGGGCAAGGTGCCGGAGACAGAGACGGTTGTTCGCCAGTATTTGCGGCTCTATGACCAACTGGCGGCCGATGATCCGACTCAACCAGCTTTCCAACAGGCCCGAGAGGAAGTCTCCCTCCGGCTGATCTGGCTGTTGATCAACCAGGCCCTCCGGCCCGCCGATGCTGAGGCCTTCTGCCGAGAGAGAATCGAGCTGGCGGAAAAAGCAGCCGAGTCGAGCGAGGCGCTCGACCAGCTACGGTACAAGGTCAGACTGCTCAATGCGATGGGGTGGGCGCTGCAGCACCAAAAGCGATTCGCGGAGGCGGCCAAGGTCTTTCGCCAAAGCGCGGCGGCGCGGGAGCAACTAGTCGCCCTACCCGAAGCTCAGCCCGCCGACAGGCTTGAGCTGCAGCGCACCTACACAGCGCTCGGAGTCGCCCTGGCATCGGCCGATCAGAAAGACGCGGCCATCGAGGCCTATCGGCGGGCGCTGGCGCTAGCCGAAAAGCTGGCGGCCGATTTTCCCAAGGAGCCGACTTATCAACCGCTGGCGGCCAAAGCCGTCATCAACCTCAGACGGCTGCTGCGCGAAACCGGCCGACTCGATGAGGCCGAGCAATACGCGAAAAAACTAGCTGAGATCAACGACCGGCTGAAGAAAAACGACAACCAGTCGCAGCCACCTGAATTGAAGTGAGTGTGTTCGAAAGCGTCCGGTGAGGCCCTATCCGTCAAGTAAGTCCCTCACCGGCCCAGGCACCGCCCGGCGCTCGGTCTGCGCGCTGGGATCGATGTCCTGCCATTGTATTGCAGACCAACATCGCAAGGGGAGAACGAACCATGTCATTCCACAGTTGGCTGCAGAACCTCCGCTCCGCTCCGGCTCCAGGCCGGGGCCAACGCCAGCTCCGACAACGGGGCTCGCGTCGGGCCGCGACGTATCGGCCCAACCTCGAAGTGTTGGAAGACCGTCGCGTACCGGCCTTCCTCGCGCCGGTAGATTACGCCGTCGGCGCGGGCCCCTTCGAAATGAAGGCGGGCGACTTCAACGGCGACGGCAGCGCGGACCTGGCCACGGCGAACGCCTGGAGCCACACGGTCAGCGTGCTCCTGAGCAACGGCGACGGCACGTTCCAGCCGGCCCGCGACACCCCGATCGGCGCGGGCTCGTTTCCGGGCCCGGGCCCTTTTTCGCTGGCGCTCGGCGACTTCAACGAGGACGGCAACCTCGACATCGCGACCGCCAACTATCACTCCAGCGACAGCAGCATCACGATACTGCTCGGCGCGGGCGACGGCACGTTTGTCCAGGGCCCGACTCCTTTCGACTTCGCCGACCGCTACACGCTCGGCGCCGGCGACTTGAACGGCGACGGTCATCTGGACCTCGTGGCGACGTCGGTGTGGGACGATTTCGACACCGGCGCCACCGTGACCTACGTCGATGTGATGTTCGGTGACGGCGACGGGACCTTCGTGTTCGACCGGTGGTACGGTCCGTACGACGGGGAACTCCGCGCCTTGAAGCTGGCCGATTTCGACGGCGACAACAAGGCGGACGTGGTCGCGGACCAGTACAGCGCGCACGGCGCGTACTGGGGGACCATCATTTTCCGGGGCAACGGCGACGGCACGTTGCAGGAGCCCAGCGCGTTTGGCACGGGCCTCGGGTCGATGGCCGACTTCAACGCCGACGGCATTCTGGACCGCGCGTACTTCACGTCGTACATGAATCAGCTGGCCCTGGCGGTTAGCCTGGGGAACGGCGACGGCAGTTTTGCCCCGCCGATACCGACGCCCGTCGCGTCTGATCTGGGTTCGATCGCATTGTTTGCCGTGGCTGACTTCAACGCCGACGGTCGCCCGGACGTGGCGGTGAATTTCCCCTATGCCGGTAAGGTCACGGTGCTGTTCAACGACAGCGTCTGGGACGGGTCGCCTACCCCGCTCCCCCCGTCGCTGCGGATCGGCGACAGCAGCGTGACGGAGGGAAACACCGGCACGCGAGCCGCCACCTTCACCGTCACCCTTTCCGTCCCCAGCACCGAGACGATCACCATCGCCTACGCCACCGCCGACGGCAGCGGCACTGCCGGCAGCGACTACCAGGCCACATCAGGCACGCTGACCTTCGCTCCTGGCGAGACCAGCAGGACCATCACCGTGCTGGTCAACGGCGACCGCGTCGGTGAGGTCAACGGGGACCCCGGAGCTAACCCGTGGGAGAGCTTCGTGGTCATCCTCAGCGATCCGACGAATGCGGTCATCGACGACGCCTCTGGCCGGTGCGACATCTACGACGACGAGCCGCGCCTGTCGATTCCCCCCTCCGTGAGCCGCGGCGAGGGCAACACCGGCCCGACGCCGTTCTTTTTTACCGTCACCCTTTCGTTCGCCTACGACGCGCCGGTGACGGTGGACTGGACGACGGCTGCCGGCAGCGCCACGGCCGGCAGCGACTACCAGGCCGCCTCTGGTACGCTGACCATTCCGGCCGGCCAGACCGCGGGAACGATCACGGTGCTGGTCAACGGCGACCGGCTCTTCGAGGAGCCCGAGAGGTTCTTCGTCAACCTGAGCGGCGCGACGAGCTCGGTCATAACTCAGGGCAATAGCGTGGGCACGATCATCGACGACGAGCCGCGCATCAGCATTAGCGACGTGTCGAAGCAGGAAGGCAAGAAGAACCGAACGACCCTGTTCACCTTCACCGTCACGCTCTCGGCTGCATACGATCAGCCGGTGACGATGTCGTACCGCACCGTGGACGGCTCCGCCACGACGAGCGACAGCGACTACATCGCCAAGACCGGCACGCTGACCTTCACTCCCGGCGAGACAACCAAGACGATCACGATCGAAGTCAAGGGCGACAGCAAGCGGGAGACCAACGAAACCTTCTACCTCGACCTCTTCGGCAATAGCAGCAATTCGCAGCTCACCAAGAGCCGCGGCATCGGCTCGATCCTGAACGACGATTGAACGAAACGAAAGCGGCCGGTGAGGCCCTATCCGTCAAGAAAGTCCCTCACCGGCCCGGCACCGCCCCGGCGCTCGGTCTGCGCGCTGGGACGATGTGCTCTTCAATGTAACGCAGACCACGCTCCAGTTCGAAAGGGTTTGTGTATGCGTACCTACTTGAAGAGCGCGTGGCGGGGCCTGCTGCTCGCAGTCCTGCCGCTGGTCTTGGCGGGCGCGGTCCGCGCCGATGAAGTGACCGATTGGCACGAGCATCTGCTCGTCGCCCTGGCCCAGGGGGGAGGCAATTCCCAGATTAAGAGTCGCAATGCGGCGATGGTATCGGCGGCCGTGTTCGATGCGGTGAACGGCATCGAACGCCGATACAGGCCGATCCACGTTCCGGCTGAGGCGCCCCGCGGCGCTTCGAAAAGGGCCGCTGCCGTTCAGGCCGCCTACGCGGTTCTGCTCGACAGGTTTCCGCCGCAAGCCGGCGACTTAAGCGCCAAGCGGGCCGCCTCGCTGGACGCCATTGCCGTCGATGGCGAATCCCTGCGGCGCGGCGTACAGTGGGGACAGACGGTCGCCGATGCCATTCTCAAATGGCGAAGCACCGACGGATTCACGCCAACGCCGCCGCCCTATGCTGGTGGAACCGAACCGGGCCAGTGGCGTCCGACCCCGACAGCGTTTGCGTCCGGCGCGGTGCCGCAATTCGCCACCATGAGGCCGTGGGGCATCCTCGCGCCAGACCAATTTCTTCCCTTGGGGCCTCCCGCGCTGGACAGCGACCCGTATCTCAGGGATTACGACGAAGTCAGGCTGATGGGTAGCGCCACCAGCCCGGTGCGCACTGAAGATGAGACGGACGCCGCCCGCTTTTGGGAGTCAGCCGGCCCAACTGCACACTGGGATCGCCTCGCGCTCGACCTGGTGGCCGACTTGGACACCGATTTGTCCCAGAATGCTCGCTATCTGGCGACGCTGAATCTGGCCATCGCGGACGCGATCATTGCCTGCTGGAACTCGAAATACACTTACGAGTTCTGGCGACCGGTGACGGCCATTCGCCTGACGGACGATCCAGACTGGACGCCGCTGATGGCGACCCCGGCGCATCCGGAATACACCTCGGGCCACTCGTGCGCCTCCAGCGCGGCTGCCACCGTACTGGCTGATTACTTCGGCAACGACACCCCGTTCATGCTCCAGTCGCCGGCGGCGCCGGGTTGGGTTCGGTTCTATCCGAGTTTCTCCGCGGCGATTGACGAAATTGCCGATGCCCGCGTGTTCGCCGGCTTTCATTTCCGGACCGCCTGCCAGGATGGCGCCATCCTCGGCAGCGATGTGGCCGGCTACATCCTGGAAAACCAGATGCAGCGCATCCACGGCGAAGGCGACTAGCCGGGATCGCCTGGTTGCCCGAGTGTAAGAATCCGGGCCCGAAATCCGATTCGTCGCAATGGATCTAGCCGGAGGCCGGAACCGACGACGAAAGCAAACCGTGACTTCGCCCGCTGGCCTCCCGGCGGGCATGCGGTTCACCGACCTCCAGGCGCGATGTCGGCCAGGCGGCAGGCCAAGACCGTCGGAGCAGGTCACCAAGTGTAAGATCGCTACGCCAAAATCGCCACGCTCAAGATAGATAACCCCGGCCGGCGCCGGCGCGCCGAGGGGCGTGGTTAAGATTTCCGACCGCTTGGGGCCCCCTTCATGCCGTCGCCCCGAAACCGCCAGTGGGAACGGGGTAAGCCACTCGTCGCGGCCCGGCACCCAGCCAGGCGTCGCTTATTTCATCGAGGCACGGGGCTTGTCGCCGGTCTCGGTTTGTAACTGCTCGTGAACATGGAGCGGATTCCGGCCCATGCCGCCTGGACCTTCACAATGACGAGGCGGGTCAGGTGTCGCAACTCGCGGACGAAATGGACGCAGCCCGCTACGACTTGATTGGCCCGCCGCCGGCCACGTTTGCATGCCCACCGCACTAACTTTCTGGCCATGCTGCAAGCAGTCGCAAGCAGCCGCAAGTTCGCCGAACCCTGGTCGATTCAGTGAATTGCCCCTGTGAGCTTTTCCAGAGGCCGCAGGACGCTTCGGCGAGCTGGGAGGTGTTTTGGGTCGCCTCGACCTTGGCGGACGCCGCGGCGAAGAGCCTGTTACGTCTGGCGAGTCGCGGTCTGGGTGGCGGAGCGATTTCAGCGGGCGGCTGACTCAACCATCATTCGAATCGCGGCCTTGATGTTCTCGTGGAGCCGCGGTCAGGCTGCGACGATGCGGGCGACCTCGGGATCGACTGTGGGATCCACGTGCCATTGATGTCCTTTGGTGATTGTGCGACAGCTTGCGACTGCCTGCGAGAGAACACCGCTAGTTTTCTACCGAAGCCTTTACAATCACCACAATGCTCGCCCGCAACTCCGCCGGCAGTTTCGGCCAAGCCGCAACTATGACCGACAAATCGGCGTCCAATGGGCCGCCAGCGTTGGTTTTCGGCGAATCGACAGATCCTTCCTGTGCGTGAAATGGAGCTCCAAGTGCGCCGGATTCTGCGCCGCCCTGGTCGGGAGTTCGCGTATTCCCAGTGTTTTCCGGGGGTCGTTCGAATCCTTGCTCCGCAACTAGGTTTTTAAGCGCCGTCCAGCAGTCGGCGGCGAATGGCCCGAAGTCCGGCCGTGCTAGACGGATTAGCCGCTAGACGGGAAATGCCGGCGGGCCGGCTTGTTGGCCCGACTCGCCCAGGAGATCCTTGCGGCCTACTCCTCGCACTCACGGCCTCTTGCCGTGGCTCAAATCGACCTCGTCGCCGGGAATCCACGGCTCCACCAACCTGCTGAGCACATGCACCCGCTGCTCTTCCCGTATTGCCCGCTGCCGTTCCTGTTCCGCCCGCCACGAGCAATACTGCCACCAGCCCACAGCCAGCAGCGGCGGCAGGATGGCCAGCAGGAGTAGGAGAGTGCGGAGCTCGCAGCGCATCGGTCAGGTAGAGCGCAGGGGCGGGAGCATCAGCAGCAAGTCAAACGCCCTGTTGAGGCAAGCGAGCAGCGCGTCCACAAGCTGCGGGTTCCGGCCCTCCGCCGTTTGTGATGCCATATTTCGCGTGAAGGTACTTCCGCACCGACAGCGATAGTCGCAGGCGATTGACATGAGAACGATTGTGCCGCTGGTCATCGCGTAATGACGCGCCCTGTGCAGGCATGCAGCATCTTGGCCGCACTTGGGACAAGTGGCTGACTCGGGCAGTTCCATGCCCGCATTCTAACCCCGCACGAAAACGCTCCGCCAGCCGAAGCGGACGGGGCAGGGGTTGCCAAAGTCGGTATGTTGATACGTCAGGATATCGCCAACCCTTCATAAACCCCAAGACTGGAGCAGCGCGCAATGAAATGGATCAAAGTTACTGGTCAGGTCGCCGCCGTGGTCAACGCTGCTCACATCGTTCGCATCTGCGCTGCCGGGCAGAAGTTCAGGGTTGAGCTGATCAACGGCGAGTCTTTCGACATATCGCAGGCAGAGCATGATCGTCTTATAAAACTGCTCATGGACGACGAGAAGTAATCACCGCCTGCCTCATCAGGCTCCACGGCCAGCTGCTTGCGGTCCTCAAATAGCCACGCGGTCAGCCGCACCACAACAGCGGCGGCAAAACGGCCAGCAGGATCAGCAGCGTGCGGAGTTTGAAGCGGGGCCTCATGGAGACTCGCCGTCTTGGGGACGTTTCTGGGAAACCCGGTCGGTGATTTTGAAAGCAAGGACCACAAGCCAGCAATACGCCAGGAACAGGCTGAGTATCGCGGCGGGAACGGCAACAAAAATGCCGAACGGCAAAACGTCAGCGAAGTGAAAACAAATCCACGCCAGCGCCGGCGGCCCGATGGCGGTCAGAACCACGAGCGTGCGGAGGCGGAATCGCATCAGCGGCCTCTGGTGACAGCCCAGTAAACAGCCATCGCGATTAATGCCCCGATGATGGCAAAAAAGGCCAGCAGCTCATAGGACTGCGTTCGAGGATCTGCACGAAAATACGCGAGGTAGCAGGCGGCAGTGAACGTCAAACAGAGAATATTGGCAATGGTGAATTGCCACGGGCCAACTCGTTTCATGAACGTGATTCTAGCCGCGCACGAAAACGCCCCGCCAGTTGCCCCGCTAGACCACTGTGCAAACCACTCCCACGGCAATCACAAGCGCCAGCGCTGCCAGGGCAATGGCGATGGCTACGCCCAGCGTGAACCGAGGCCGCGGCTTCTGTGGCGTCTGCGGAGCCTGGTAGGGGTTTGGTTCCATGCCCGCATTCTATGCCGCCAGCTCGGGCTAGTCCGCTCTGGACCTGGACCAGCCATGAACCTTGCTGAATCAATCAGCCGCCGAGATGAGTGGGCGGCGGTCATTGCTTGCGGCTTTTGGCGCAACCGCCGTGCCATCGGCCATGTGAGGCTCCGCCGTGGCGGGCGAACGGCACCGGCTTTGCGACTGGCCTGCAAAGCAACCCGCCGTGAACTTGATCGCGCCGAAGAACTTCTCGTTCTAGGCCTGCACATCGGATGTCAACATGACGCGCGACGATTTGTTGTTTTGGATCACCCTGCTATCGGCGGCGTGCTGGCTGGTGTGCTTCTGGTGGATGCATCGAATCTCGTCAAGACAGGACGCCCTGCTCGTCGCATTGCGAGAACAGGCCGGTCGCATCGAGGATCTATCCAAATCGGAACACGATCTGATTCAGGAAGTACACCCGCAAGTGGGCGAGATCAAACAGACGGTGGAACAGGTCGCGTCGCAG
>Ga0210380_10001101_pt1 | contig 11193 bp, 7 predicted proteins | sample PLM4_5_coexredo_FD_155476 | JGI IMG/M metagenome (GOLD analysis project Ga0210380, IMG submission 155476) | Groundwater sediment microbial communities from an aquifer in East River, Colorado, USA - PLM4_5_coex redo | ecosystem: Environmental > Terrestrial > Soil > Riparian zone | place: USA...
TGGACTCACGGCAAGCATGCTTTCAAGGGCGGCTTCGAATTTCGCAACACAAAATCCAGCGGCTTCGGCGATCCGGCGTTCACGCCAAATGCGACGTTTGGCGCTGGCAGTAATCCTGTCACTGGACTCGACAACATCTCTTATCCGGGATTGACAACGAATGCCGCCACGACGGCGCGGAGTCTGCTAACGGACCTGTCCGGATCCATCGCTCAGATCAACCAATCATTTGGAATTGCCAGTGCGACGAACACCACTCTGGCGGGTTCGCCGACCATTCCAGTCAAGTATTACAGACAGAATCAGCGCGAAATCAGCGCGTATTTCAAAGACGATTGGAAATTCCGTTCCGACCTCACTCTGAACCTTGGGGTTCACTGGGAGTACTATGGCCAGCCATTTGAGGCGAGCGGGCTCGATGCTCGAGTTATCGGCAACGACGAGAGTGCCTTGACCGGCGTGACCTGCACCTCCAGTCCGGGAACGATCGGGTTTACGAGCACGTGTACAAATTTGACCCAGGTGCAGTTTGTAGGAAAGAATTCGCCCCATCCCGAAACTACCGTCAATCTCAAGGGCAACGACCTTAACAATTGGGCGCCTTCGGTCGGATTCAGCTGGAAAGTCCCGTGGTTCGGCGAGGGAAAGACGGTTCTTCGATCCGGGTATGGCATCAGCTATCAGGGTGCGCTGCGCAACTTTATTACCGTTGACAGCACTGTGGGTACAGTTCCGGGCATCAACCTTGTGGGCAATGCCAGCAACGGCATCACGTATGTCCCCTCGACGTACACATCACTCTCCAACATCACATTGCCGGTTCCGCTTCCAGCGGGGACGCCGGCGCAATCCCCGTTCGTCGTACAACCGACGGATCGAACGCTGGGAATCAGCACGTACAACCGCGGGGCGGCATACACGCAAAACTGGAATCTGGAAATCCAGCGGGAGATTGCGAGAAACACAACGATCGAAGTCCGATACATCGGCACAAAAGGATCGAAGCTCTGGGGCACCATCAATCTCAACCAGGTGGACGCTCTCCATAAGAACAAGGATCTCTTCGATGCATTCGTTGCCGCACGCAACGGTGGCGAATCTCCGCTGCTGAATCAATTGCTCATGGGGTTGAATTTCGGTGCGGCTGCCAATACGCCGGGCCTGGCCAATGGCGGCGTGGTGAACGGTACAACCTGGACAGGGGCCATGGCGGTTCGGGCAAATACAACCACTCGCGCTCAGCTGGCCAACGGCAATGTCGGCGCGTTCGTGAACAGTCTCAATACGAATCTGTTGACGGGCACCGGCAGTACGAATTTTGGAGCGATTTTGCGCAGGGCGGGGTTCCCCGAGAACTATATCTCCGTCAACCCTCAATTCTCCGCCGTTTCGATGCTGAACAATCTCGGAAGCTCCACGTATCACGCGATGCAACTGCAGCTCACCATGCGGCCCACCAAAGGCCTCTCGAATACGACAACCTGGACCTGGAGCAAAGCTCTCGGCGATAGCGACACCGATACGGGAGCAACCTATCGCGACCCCACAAGACGTTCGCTTGAAAAGACGCTTTTGGGTTTCGATCACACCCACCAGATTTCCAGCAACGGCACGTATGAATTACCGTTTGGCACCGGTCATTTCCTTGCTGGCAGTGCAGCGGGCTGGGTTCAGCAGATCGTCAACAGATGGCAACTGGGCGGCATTTTGAACTACAACACCGGCGTCCCGTTGAGCTTCACCTCGGGCATCTCGACCATCAGTACCGTGGGAGCCCAACCGAATATCGTGGGCACTCTCCCGAAAGATCTTGGCAAAGTCACGAAATCCACCGGTCCCAATAGCAGCGTCAACTACTTCAGCGGATATACGCAAATCACGGACCCGAGCTTTGACATTTCGACTTCAACCGCGCTCAATGGCCTCAGTGCGGGTTACAGCAACAAGGCGATCGTGGACCCCGATGGAAACGTCGTTCTTGTGAATCCTCAGCCTGGAGAGATCGGAACGCTGGGATACAGCACCATCAAGGGACCAGCATCTCTCCAATTTGATATGAATATATTGAAACGGTTCAAGATCAGGGAAACGCGTGAATTCGAATTCCGATTGGATGCGATCAATGTGTTGAATCGTCCCAACTTCGGAAATCCGACGATGGCCATCAACAGCAATAGCTTCGGGCGCATTACGACGGCTACCGGTTCCCGGAGTTTTATCGTCAATACTCGATTCAACTTCTAATGCGGGCTCGGAAGCGCTGGAAGTGAAAAAGCGGCGCGAGGACCCAGGTGATCGGCCGTACCAAGGCAATCCTGCAGCATTTTGAAATCTAATCGTGTCACGACTCCCCTCCTGGAACAGGAGGGGACGGCGAGCCTGGCGAGCCGGGGAGGTAGACAAGTTCAAACAGAAAATTAGATTGGGACTTGACCTACCACCCCGGCCTTCGGCCACCCCTCCTGTGCCAGGAGGGGAATCGGCTTGCACATTGTCAAATTGACCCACCAGCCAGATTTCAAACTGAGACAGGTCAGCGGTTGGTCCGTTCCAAATGAAGAATCTCGTTCCGTAAGCTGGTATTCCCCGAAGAATGTCTGTACTTTCCAAGCGACACAGTCATCACAAAGGTGGAACGCTCATGTTTGGAAAAAAGCTCTCAGAATACGTTCGCTTCGAAAGCTGGGTTTTGATTCTTATAGCTGTTGTCTTCCTTGCCCGATTGGGGCTGTCGCTGCGCGGTTCATCGTTTGAGCAGATCCGTTGGGTTAGCATCAATGTGGTCGTGCTGGTGGGATGGATCTATTGCGCCATTGCGGTCCACATCCGCAAGTTCGGAGCATACAAGCAGCTGTTGGGGCTTCTGCTCGTGCAAAACGTATTCGCGCACTGGTTGATTGCCCTCGCGATTGTGCTCGGCATCGTTACGGGCACTCCCAACATTTTCACCGTTCCGGAGGTATCGGGTGGATCTGACGGCGCCACATGGTTCCACGTCGGCGCGCATGTGATCGGAGGAATCCTTGTCTCCTTCTTTGCTTGGGCATTTGGGTCGCTGATTTTACTGGTCACCCGAAGAGTCCGGCCGGCCTCGTGACATGACACCGGATCACGCCAAAGCCATCGCCGATTACTTTGCCGACATATTCGATATGGAAATGGCCCATACCCTGAAAGTGCTGCGCGCGATTCCCAACGAGCGACGCGACTACAAGCCGGATGAGAAATCTCGCACAGCATGGGAACTGGCGACGCACCTTGTCGGCTCGGACCTCTGGTTTCTCGATAGTGTCTGTGATGCCGTTTTCGCATACGACCCGGAGGTCGAGAACAAGAGAACTGCGGGCCTCAACACGATCGACGAGGTCATCGCGTTTTACAATCGCGAGTATCCGAAGCGGATACAGCGCCTCCGCTCGACGCCGGCCGAGCAACTCGCAAAAGAAGTGGATTTCTTCGGCGTGAAAAAAGGACCGTCCATCTGGTTTCTCGGGCTCGCCAATAACCACGGCATCCATCACCGGGGCCAGTTGATGAGCTATCTCCGATCGATGGGGTCAAAAGTGCCGTCGATCTACGGCCGCAGTGCCGACGAGCCGTATCCGGGCTCCTAAAAGACTCTGGAGATGTCGAATCGAGAGAACTGCCCATAGCATTCGCTTTGGCAAACCGGCAATTGTCGTCCACTTCGGTCTTGTTCGGCCTATCTGGGGCCTTTTGCCTCCAATTTTGCCACCGGATTTGCAGGCTGCGATCGGGATTTTACTTGTCCTGGTTGGTACCGCGGACTCGGCCCAGCCATTCGACGAGCTGTTCTAATTCTTCATCGGTGAGCTTTGCGCCGCGCTCTCTCATGTCGACGGCAAGGACGCGCCATTTCTCTTCGGGATTACGCGCTGTGTTGACGCGTTCGAGGTCGTGACATGTCGCACACGCGCGGTCGAGAAGCCGCTTCGCTTCCGGGTCCGAGAAAAACGTCGTGATCTCTGGCGCGACATAGGACCGGGGGAACGGTTTGGTGTTTGGTCCGAACTTCGATGCCAGCCAGTCGAGGAGCAGCGATTGATCGTCCGGTTTCAGCGCCGTGCCGCTGTCCTTATGTTTCGTATCCAGAAGCTTGAGCCAGCCGGGTCTGTCGAGGGCGTAGTAGGCATAGTCGTCGATACCGTGACACGAGCTGCAGTTCTTGCGGATCACCTGCCACACCGGGCCCGAGGGCGGCACCACCTGCGGCCGTGACGCCCCGCGACCCTGCGCAGATACGGGGCCTGTCAGGGAAGTAAAACACGCCGCAGCCAGGACGAAGGCGACCGCCCAGATCGATGCATTTCGGATTTGTGTGCTCATGCCAGTCCGGGAAGAAATCCGCTGCTCTGGCCGATGCTGTCGCGTTCGATACCGTAGAGACGGAGAATACTCAGCAACATGTTGGATGTCTTTTGAGTGTCGTCCGGGAACACGATGTGCCGGTTTCCCTTGAACGTCCCATCGATCCCGCCAACAAGAATTACCGGCACTTTCACATGCGCATGACGATGCGAATTGCCCATGTTGCTTCCCTTGTAAATGAGGACGTGATCGAGCACGGTACCGTCGTCTTCGGGAATATTCTTCAGCTTCTCGACGAAGTAGGCAAGGTTCTGCACGTGATACCGGTTCATCTTCGCGTAGTTCGCCACGTTATCCGGTTTATCGCCATGGTGCGACGATCCGTGCCAGCCGCCCGTGAATCCGGATTCCGGGAAACTCGTACCGGATAAATCGCGTCCCAGCATAAACGTTGCGGATCGGGTGATGTCTCCTTCGAAGGCGAGAGCCATCAGGTCGTACATCAGCCGGAAGTGGACGTGCTTGTTGTCCGGCAGACCGAATGGGATTTCCGCAGACGGTTCTTTTACGGAACGGCTCATGGCGATGTTGATGCGTCGTTCGATCTCGCGAATATTGTCCGTGTACGTATCGAGCCGGCTCTTGTCCCCGGCACTGAGGTCCTTCTTGAAGAAGGTGAGTTCGCGTGTAACGGAATCGAGAATACTCGCGTTCTGTTTTCGTCCTGTGAGGCGTTCCTCCGTGCTAGTTCCATCGCCAAACAACCGTTCAAAGGCGACACGAGGATTGCATTGCGTCGGCAGCGGCTGAGTGGCCGACGTCCAGGAAATGGAATTCGTATAAGCGCAGCTGTAGCCCCAGTTGCAATTGCCGAAGTTGCCGGTGTCTTCGACGCCGAGCTGAATGGACGACAGGATGGTGTCCTGGCCAAATTTGTTTGCGATCAGCTGGTCGATGGTGACGCCCAGATACGGGCTGACCGCGTTACGCCGGGGACGTGCGCCGGACAGCAGCGCGGCGCCTTTCGCGTGATCGCCGCCGGGCTCTTCCTCGGTGGCAAACGATTCGTTCATGTCGAGTCCGCTGATGAGCACGGTTCGATTGCGATACGGTTCCAGCGGTTTCGTGATGAAGGAGTACTCGAAGTTAGCGCCTTCCTGTACCGGGCTCCAGTATCCCGGTGCCGCGCCATGAGGATGCCATATGCCCACGAAGCGCTTCGGCGTGCTCACGGCCTTCTTTGCCGGTGTCTGGGCGGGTAGCATCGATTCGAGAAATGGCAGAGCCAGTGTTGTGCCGACGCCGCGTAGAAATGTTCGGCGGGGGATGTGCTTCTTTGTAATAAACATTACCGGGCCTCCTCAACAGCTTTTGTTCTCATTTGAAACGGCGCGCTTTTGATCACGCCCATCAGTATCGCAGTGAATTTATCGTTGTTCTTGTCCGCGTCACGCACGATGGATCGAATCACGGGCATGTCGTAGTACTCGACTCCACGGCCCAGACCATAAGTCATCATTTTTTCTGTGATCATGCGAACGAACTGAGGCGAATACTTCAACAGGGCCTTTCTCAATTCCACCGGACCGTTGACTTTGGTGCCATCCCACAGTTCGGACGACGTATCGATCAATGCTCCTCCGTCGCCGCCCTGCTTTGTACGCCATTTGGCGTCGGCATCGAAGTTTTCGAGCGCGAATCCGATCGGGTCCATCAATTTGTGACAGCTGGCGCAGGGCTCGTTCTTCCGATGCAGCGTCATCTGTTCACGCAGCGTGAGGATTCTTTCCGGGCCGCCCTTGGTGTCTTCCAATGGAGGAACATTGGGCGGAGGTTCCGGTGGGGGAGTGCCGAGAATGTTTTCGAGAACCCATACGCCGCGCTTCACCGGCGAGGTTCTGAAATTCTGAACCCAGGTTACCGAAAGAAAGCTTCCTTGTCCCAGCAGTCCTCGTCGGTAGTCCAGTTCCGGGCCGAGAGTGACGCGGCGGAAACCGGATCCATAGACTCCCGGAATGCCATAGTGCCTGGCGAGCCGCTCATTGAGAAATGTGTAGTCGGCGGTCAACAAATCGACGACGTTGCGATCCTCGCGCATGATGCTTTCGAAGAGCAGTTCGGTTTCACGCCGGAAACCCTTTCGCAATTCGTCATCCCAGTCCGGATAGTGGACGCCATCGGGCGAAGTCGCGGGTAGATTTCTCAGGTAGAGAATCTGATCGGCAAAATTTTCGATAAATGCCTGGGACCGGGGATCCGCGAGCATCCGCTTTGCCTGCGCTTCAAGCACCGCAGGATTGCTCAGCTTTCCCTGCGCGGCGAGATTGATCAGCTCATCGTCCGGAATGCTGCTCCACAGAAAGAACGACAGGCGCGACGCCAATTCGAGATCGCTGATGCGGTAGCTTTTTCCGACGGCGAGATTGGCGGGTTCCTTTTCCGCACGCACGAGGAATTGAGGACTAGCGAGAAGCCGCCGCAGAGCGAGTTCGATGCCGTCGTCGAAAGAATTGCCTTTCCGACCCTGCTGATAGAAGTCCATCAGCGATTCCAGATCCTGGGAAGATGAAGGACGGCGATATGCGCGTCGCGACAGCGTCGTGAGGATTTCTTTTGCGCACGGTTCTTCCTGGGCGGCAGTTGCCGGGCGACAGGTAAAGACCTTTCGCATGCTGCGCGAGTCTTCCGGGCGCGCAGCGGAAAACGGGCCCTGGATTTTCAGCAGGCCGATCGCAGGGTAATACTGCAGTTGGGGAATACTGTTGTTCTCGAGGGACTTTCGTTCGTATTGCCGAATCAGGTCGAGGCTGGGCCGGGCGTTCGTCGCGAGGAACGTCGCACCAACCATGTGCGAACCGGCTTTCACGGGGACTTTGACGCTGATGGTTCCATCACCTTCATCGGCGGCCATTCCCTGGCTCAGGCCGACGCCGACATAATCCACCAGCTTCACCCTCTCGCCGTCGATGAGGAATTCAATCTTTTCGCCGGGAGTGTATTTTCCGATTCCGAGGTTTTGAATCGAGAATCGGTATTCTCCGTCGGCTGGAAAAGTGTGCCGCACCAGCACTCCGCCGCGCGTGCCAAAGGGCAGCCCTTCGATCTGCATGTTCTGCGACCCGTCGGCGGGAGCAACGTATGTCATTTCTGTCGGCGACTTCCAGTAGCCAACAGCCATGCGCGCGATTCTCGTCGCCGCGGTCATATAGGCTTCAAGCAATGTCGGCGAAATTGTCAGTGAGCCTGCGACGTTGTCGAAACCTCTGGCGGAATCGTCCGGAGGAAGGAGCGTTTCCACATCGACGTTGAAATCGAGCAGGTCGCGAACCGCGTTGGCATACTCGGCGCGATTCAAGCGGTGGAGGACAACGGAACCGGGGTTCGAACGCGTTGCTGCTTTTCGATCGATTTCCGATTCGAGCCAGTCACGGAGTCCTTCGTACTCTGCCAGTGGAGGTCTCTTGATTCCCGGAGGCGGCATCAGGCCAGCCCGCAGTTTTCGAACGACCTTTTCCCAGATCTCCGGATGATCGCCTGCTGTTGTGAGGTCGATGTTCTCGAGTGAAAGGTTCGCCTTCTTTGCCTTGTCGTTGTGACAGGTCACGCAGTACTGATCGACAAGCGCGCGCTCGGCGGCGGTTTTAGATTGTGGTCTGGCGGCCTGGCCGTAGGCGAGAACCGCGGTCAGGATGGAAATGCAAGCAACCGGCGTCCACTTCCTCATTAAGAAATCGGCCCTTCGGGAACCAGGCGGGTTCCCAGGAAATCCTTCATCCTCAGCAAAAACTCCCGCGCGACTTGCCGCGCGGCTTCTGCGTCCCTGCGCTGAAAGGCGTCGATGATCTTTTCCTGATGTTCCAGGCATTCGACACTGGTCTGAAGGATGCCTTCGCGATTGTAGGAGCGCCGAATCAGATACAGGGCGTAGAGCGGAATCACAATGCGCTCGAGAGACTGCTGCACAAAGCGATTTCCCGAAACCTCCCAGACCTTATTTCTGAAACTCAAATGAGCTTCGAAGAAACCCTCGAGATCTTCATCTTTCGCTTTCAGACGAGTTTTCTCGATCAGGTCCTTGAGACTCGCGATTTCCTTCTCGCTCGCCCGCTGTACTGCCAGGCGGAATGCCAGCGGCTCCAGTTCGATGCGAACATCGAAGATCTGCTGAGCATCTTCAAGCGTCAACGTCGTCACGGTAGTGCCGGTGAAGGGCGTTCGCTGGAGGAATCCGTGATGTTCCAACTCAATAAGCGCTTCGCGGACCAGTCCCTGGCCGACGCCAAATTGCTGGGCCAGCTTCGCCTCGACGATTTGCTCTCCACCTTTAATAGTGCCCGAAAGTATGGCCTCGCGAAGGAGGGTAACGACGCGGGTTTTCTTGGAAACGGGTTCGATGCGTTCAAATGTTGCGCTCATATTCGGCGTGACTTTACCTCAGGTTATCCGATGAATACAAGACGCAGGATGGATTTACCGGAAATCGATTATCGATTGTGCTGGCGCTGGGCCTTTAGCTATACTCCGCCCGCAACATCTATATATAGATGACCAATCCAGGATTGCGGGCGGTCCGACCGCCCCTACAAGAGAACATATGAAACAAATATTCAAATCCATCGCAATCATACTGTTATCCGTCGTATCCGCCCATGCCGCCTCGAGCGAAGTGGCCGATGCGATGATGAAGGGCAACAGGGAAGCCGTGCGCGCGCTTTTGCAGAAGAAAGCCGATGTGAATGCGCCGCAGGTGGATGGTACTACCGCCTTGCACTGGGCCGTACAGGCGGACGATCTGGCGACTGCGGACCTTCTGATTCGCGCGGGCGCCAATATTTCGGCTGCCAATCGAGAGGGCGTTATGCCCATGCAGCTTGCTGCCGTCATCGGGGACGCCGCAATGATCGAGAAATTGATTAAAGCAGGCGCGGATCCGAATGCGCCTCTTTCTTCGTACAACGACACGGCGCTGATGTTTGCGTCGCGCACTGGGAAGCCCGATGCCGTCAAGGTACTCCTCGACAATGGCGCGAAGGTGAACGCCAGTGAAAAGTGGGGCGATACAACGGCATTGATGTGGGCCGTTTCCGAAGTCCATCCCGCCGTTGTGAAGTTGCTCGTCGATCGCGGTGCCGATGTGAATGTTCGCACGAAGTTCGTGCCCTCTGCGACCGGCCGCGGGTTCGAAGGCGCGACTCCGGTGGATCCCCGTTCCAATCAGGCGCCTGAAGAGCATTCGAGTGGATTGCTGACGCCATTGATGTTCGCCGCGCGTGAAGGCGATCTGGAATCCGCCCGCCTGCTGGTTGCCGCCGGAGCGAAAGTGAATGCCCTCGACGGCGATGGAAAAGGTGCGCTTTCCCTGGCGATATTCAACGGGAGTTACGATGTGGCGTCGTTTCTGGTGGACAATCACGCCGACGTCAATCAGGCCGACGCCGAGAGATTCACGCCGCTGTTCTGGGCTGTCGACCGCCGCAACATGGAAACGGCGCCGAATTTCCCGTGGATGGTCACGACCGATCCGTTTCCGCTGATCCGAAAACTTCTCGATGCCGGAGCGAATCCGAACGCTGTCGTCAATAACACGCCGCGTGGCCGCATGCGGGAAGGTTCGCCACGAATTGTGTTTGCCACGGCGTTGATGCGGGCGGCATTCGCGGGTGATCTGGATTTGACGAAGCTTCTGCTCTCCCATGGCGCGGATCCGAAGATTGTTTCCAAAGATAACGAGACCGTCCTTCAGGCCGCCGCTGGAACGGGTTTTATTCCCGGCTATAACAAATCCAGACCGGCATCCGAAAGACTCGAAGTCGTCAAGCTGTTGGTCGAGATCGGACAGGATGTCAACGCCGCGGACAACTACGGAATTACAGCCCTGATGGTTGCCGCGAACATCGGAGACGTTCCAATCATCCAGTACCTGATCGACAAGGGAGCCGATCTGGACGCCTACGACCTTGGCAAGAAAAACGACGGACAATTCGGTTCCAGCATTGAACCGCTGATGCCTATTGACTACGCGATTGGTGTTGGAACTTTCCGGCCCAACAATGCGATCGTATTTAACGAAGAGGCGGTAAAGCTGATGAGTCGCCTGATGAAGGAACGGGGAATCAAACACACGACCTCAGAGTGCACGCTGCGAGGATTTACCTGCGCGGTCGCGAACGTCGATCCGAAGACCGCGACGCCCGCGCAGATTCAACGGGCCAGAAAAATTCAGACGGGATATCAGGTGGACGGCGTCACCGGTGGCCTTGCGGTGAAGGAACAGGGGAAGTAGTGTCGTGCTCTGAGGTGTGGGGATATATAGCGCGGTAGGATTCGTATCCTCCGGAAAGGTTCCGCGCTTTAAATCCAAGTTGTGTCAGCAAGCGGCAGGCGTAGTATGCGCGCTGACCCACTCCGCAGTTGATCCAGATCTCCCGGTCATGGGGGAGCTCGTCCAGCCTTTGGCGCAGTTGTCCCAGTGGAATATTGATCGCTCCATCGATCGATCCATTCTGGAACTCGCCGGGATCTCTCACATCGAGAATCAAAGCGCCGTTGTTGCGCAGGTTGCTCCAATCCGCGAGTTCGACGTCGCCGCGAACGACATTTGCCGCCACCATGCCACAGACATTGACGGGATCCTTGGCTGCTCCGTATTGCGGTGCATAGCAAAGCTCGGCTTCTTCGAGATCGAATACCGTCCCGCCCATTTGCATTGCCATCGCGATGACGTCCACCCGCCTTTCGACGCCTTCCTCTCCCACAGCCTGTGCTCCGAGAATTCGGCCATCCTTTGAGTTGAAGAGAAGCTTGATGTGAATCGGTTTTGCGCCGGGATAGTAATCCACATGGTGGCCCGGGTGCAGATACACG
>Ga0210380_10001102_pt1 | contig 11181 bp, 5 predicted proteins | sample PLM4_5_coexredo_FD_155476 | JGI IMG/M metagenome (GOLD analysis project Ga0210380, IMG submission 155476) | Groundwater sediment microbial communities from an aquifer in East River, Colorado, USA - PLM4_5_coex redo | ecosystem: Environmental > Terrestrial > Soil > Riparian zone | place: USA...
ACTGAAGGAGTTGAAGCTCCTTCAATCCTCATGTGCGTGTGGTATTCCCGCGATCACCAGCTGAATCGCGTGCCGATTTGCATCGTTCTCGAACTGCCAGGCAATCCGCCCTGCCAGTTCGCAAGCGTAGTGCTGCCGACCCCGACAGTCGGAGTCCAGTTCACGCGGTTCAGCACGTTGAAGACGTCGAGGCTGAACTCGTAGGTGAGTCTTGACCCAATCGGAATCCGCTTCCTCAGACTGAAATCGAAGTTCACCTGCATCGGACCCGTCACGACGAGCTGACGTACGCCGCAATCGCCATAGTCATTGGAAATCGTCTCCAGACATTCCGGCGAGTTGGCGGGGGCGAAATACCGTCCGCTCGGTGGCCCGAGCGAGCCGTAGCCCGAGACCGTCGTCGCGCTCGTGCTGAACGCCTTGATCGTTTCGTCGATGATGTCCTGTGGCCAGAAATAGACGATCGTGTCGCTGACCTTGCGCATTTGGAACAGGTCCTGCACCTCGTCCATCGTCATGCCGACCACGCGCACGTTGCCGAGATCAGCGAGACGGCCGGTCTGGATGCGCGTCGTGCCGCTGAACTGCCACCCGCCCACGAAGTAGTCGGCCACCTGATTGATGTTGCTGGCGAAGCGCCGACCCCGCCCGAACGGAAGTTCATAAACCCCGGTGGCTTTGAATCCGTGGGTGACGTCGCCCTCGCCGCCGGTAGACCGCAGCAGCTCGCGCGGGACCCGGAATGAGAAGTGCTCCGAGAGTTGGCCCAGGCCGTACGTGTAATTGGCGTCGAATTGCAGACCGTCCACCAGCCTGCGGCGATACTGCAGTTGCAGCCCGTTGTACATCGAGAAGCCTCGGTTGCCCGTGGCATTCGCGCCGCCCAGCATGTCCGGATTGGCGCGGAAGAAATTGGCGGGCAGGCCGGCCTGGATCGAGTTGGCCTGTCTCGCCGGATTACCGGCGAGGCCGCTTGTCGAGTTCGTCCCGGCGGGCGTGAACACGTTGCCGTCGTACGCGGCCAGGGGATTCACGAAGCTGGAGCTGGTCCAGCTCGATGACGTGTACCTGGACACGTCACCGGCCAGCGAGGCGGGAATTCCGCTGAAGAACGCCAGGTAGATGGGAAGGGGCGATGTGCCGGTACCGGGACCACGATACGCGAAGGAACAGGCAGGTTTACCGGAAACGCCGCAGCCGGACGCGATGTGTGCTTGCAGGTTGGCCTGAGCGAGGCGGAATTCGTCCAGGAAGCCGTTCTCGATGATGTTCGCTTCGTTGTAGTTGAATGTCTCCCACTGCGCCCGGCTGCGAGTGCCAACGTATCTAATCTCAATCGCCTGCGTCGCCCCGAGCGCGCGCTGGAAGCCCACGGTCCAAGTATCGGAGTACGGCACCTGCAGGTTCGGATCGAAGATGTTGATGCTCCCGGTCGCAGTCTGGTTCGACAGCGGGTATTCCGGCGCCGCGAGCATGCAGCCCGCGGGCTTCACCGCCGGCAACGGCGGGCAGGTATTCGGCGGTCCGAGATTCCCGCTTCGGAGGAGCAGCGGCACCGTGAGGTTGCCGTTGCCGGTGCTTCTGGTCGCCGAGATGCTCAGTCCCGGATTGTTGCCAAACCGTCCCGTGAAGTCGTTCATGCCGCGGCGATCGAACGCACGGCTGTAGCCTGCCGAAAGCGATGACATGCCGGTGTCTCCCAGCAGCGCCCGGAAGAAACCAGAAGACGCTCTCGGCGTCCAGTTCGCGCCGATGCTTGGCGCGATGTTATTCCAGTCCGTGTCGTACGCCTTCACGCCTTTCCCGAGGTTGATGTACGTCGGCGCAGAGCCGGTCATCACGCCCGGCTGGAAGAGATGACAGCTCTCTCGAGTCGGATTGCTCAACTCGCATCCTGGAACGTAACCCGAAACACCCCACAGGTCGTCGAGCGTGGCCGTGGAGTAACTGCTGTTCATGGCGGTGAACGGCAGCTGCAGCGCGTATCGAACGCCCAGGTTGAGAGACAGGTTTGAACGAACCCGCCAGTTGTCCTGGAGGAACATGTCGAACTGGCGCAGCCGTCCTTCCGCGCGGCTGTCGCCTTGATACACGTACTGCCCGGAGCCTGGATCGAGTCGGGCGGTCGCTCCGATATTGGTCACGCGACCGGTGAGCACGGCGTACAGTGCGGCCGCGGCATTGCGATCGCCCGAGCTGCTGCCCGGGAAATTGGCCGACGTAAACATGCCGAGCGCAGGGTCTCCTGTCTGCGTGCCGAACCCGATGGACGGCACGGACGACGAACCCAGTGTCGCGAGCCAGACGTCGTACTGGCCGAACTCGCCGCCAAGCCCGATGCTGTGCGATCCCTTGAGCCAATTGACGGTGTCCGCCACGGTCAGTGTCGTGGCATTACGCGCGCTCGGGGTGAACGCCACGCCGGCGTTGGTGATGCCAACGGCGGCGCTGATGCCCAGCGCGTAGCCGCCCTGATTTGCGAGCGATCCCGTGTACATCCCCGGATTGTGGTACGGGCCGAAGTTGACCGGTGCGCCCGAGTAGGCCACGCGGCCTTCGTTCACGACGTTCTGGCTGAGTGTCGATCGGAGCGTTCCTGTGTACGCCTCACGGAAGGAACCCTGTGTGCCGTAGAGCGGGAATCCGGGCCACGTCGGTTGCCGGCTGTTCGTCGTGTCGTAGCTCTTGTCCGTGAACTTCTGGCGGTAATACGTGCCGGACAGCCGGTGCGCACTGCTCAGATTGAAGTCCATGCGGACCGTGGGGTAGTAGACAGGGCCGCCGGCAGGTTGCTGAAACGTATAGCGCTCGGCGTTGAGATTGCCGGTGATTTCAGAGAGGACACCACCGCTGTTCGTAGCGTTGCGGATGTCCGCGAGCAGTTTGGCGACGATCGGATCGGGAGTGGCCACCTGGCCATTGGCCGCCGCCAATGCAAACAGGTTGATGCCGCCCGCGGGCCCGCCGTTGTACCTGTAGAGCCCGTTTTGCGCGTCCGGAAGCATCAAGGTCGAGTTGGAGGTGATCGTACTCGGCTGGTGGGTCGCCTCGAAATTCACGAAGAAGAACATTTTGCCGCGGCCGTCGTACACACCCGGGATTACGACGGGACCACCCTGTCTGAAGCCGGGTTGGTGAAGGGTCAGCGGCCCCTTAGGCAGACCGCGCGCGATGTTCGCGTACGTGTTCGTGTTCAGCTTGTCACTTTGATAAAAGTGATAACCGCTGCCGGTGAAGGCGTTGCTGCCCGATCTTGTGGTGAATCGGATTTGCACGCCGCCCTGCCCGGTGGCGTCGGCGCCCTGTGCCGCCGAGGTCAGCGTCACTTCCTCAATCGCGTCGAGCCGTGGGCTGACGATCGCGAAGAAACCGTCAGTCGTCTTCAGTGTGTTGTCCTGAATGTTCACGCCGTCCAGCGTGATGCTGATTGAACTTTGCGGAAGTCCGTTGACGGTGGAGTTGCGGATCGAGCTTGCCGTCTGTACGCCTGGCAGGAACTGAGCAAAATCCAGCGCGCTGCGGGATCCAACCGGCAGGCTTGTAATGGACTTCGTGTTGATCGTCGTCGATGCGGCGGCCGAGGTCGTTTGAATGACCTCGGTGGCACCTGAGACCACCACCTCTTCCGTCATGCCGCCGACTTCCAGCACCGCGCGCACGGTGCCGGGTACACCGGAAGTGACTGTGACGCCCTTGAGTACCGCCTGCTTAAACCCTTGCAGCGTGACCGTGACCGTGTAGGTGCCGACGGCAAGCGCCGGCACCGTGAATGCGCCGTTCGAGTTGGTGACGGCCGTGAATTCCACGCCGGTGCTTTCGCTTTTGACGACGAGCGACGCACCGGGAATGACACCACCGCTGAGGTCGACGACGACACCGGCGATGGACGAGGTCGCTGAGCCTTGGGCAAGCGCCGGCGAGGCCGCGAGCGCGAGCAGTAAGGCGGTGAGCACACTTACCCACTTCCTTTTCATGGATGCCTCCCCTCCAGGGACTTGCGACGAAGAGCCGACTACCAGTTGATTCGGAACATCACCTGACCCAGCCGTCCGCCGGGGTCGTAGGTATTGCTCGCATCCGTGTAGGCGCTGGTGACTCGGAAGATGTCCGCGCTCGTGCCTGGATTGGCGACCGGATTGAAGTTGATGTTGTCGAACACGTTCAGCATCTCGAACGAGACTTCGATGCTGGACGCGCCCTTCAGCGCGAAGCGCTTCGAAAGCCCGATGTCGAACCGCACGAAGTACGGTGCGCGGATCAGCAGCGTGCGCGGCGAGCAGTCTCCGGCTCTGAGCTGCAGGCAGTCGGGGCTGTTCGCGGGTGCGATGTAGCGGCCGGTCGGTGGCCCCAGCGCGGTGCCATAACCGTTGACGCTCGTGCTGCTGGTGGTGAATGCCGCGCGCGTGTTCTGACGCACGTCCTCCGGCAGCATGTAGATCGACTTGAACGGCGCCGTGGCGTTCTCGACCGTGTAGTACTTGTACATGTTCTGCAGGTCCTTCGCGGACATGCCCACGAGGCGCACGTTGCCGAAGTTCATCATCCGGGCCTGTGCGCGACCTGTGCCCCTGAACGACCAGCCCCCGAGGAGCCCGTCCATCCACGGATTCATGTCGGTCCCGTAGCGCATCCCGCGGCCGACCGGCACGGTCCAGTCCCACTGCGTCTTGATGGCGTGCCGCACGTTTGCCGACGGCACCATTTCGCGTCCGTAATAAAAGCCGTCGAACGCGGAGCCGCCTTCGTGCGCGTACTGGTAACTCACGTTGGCAAAGAGCCCCCGACTGAGGCGGCGGCGCACCTCGATCTGCAGCGCGTGGTAGTCGCTATAGGCCCCGCTGTCGGTGACATTGACATCGTCGACATCCGGGTTCAGCACCATGTAGTTGGCCGGAAGGCCGGCCGCGATCGCGTTGGCCCTGAACGTGGATGAGCCATCCAGATCTCCGGCGGAATTGCCGGGACTCGGATTGACGAACACCATGTCATTCGTGAAGCTCGTGCTCGTCCAGTTGCTGCCGGTGTAGGACGACGGGCTGTTCGGGTTGCCGGCCGGTCCCCTGAGATAGGCCATGTAGATCGGCAGCGGGCTCGTGCCGGTGCCCGCGCCGAAATAGGCGAAGCTGCCGGCGCGGCTGCCTCCGGCAGCGTTGTTGGCCTTCAGATTGTTCACCGCGAGCTTGAATTCGTCGACGAACCCGTTCGTGATGATGTCGATGTCGTTGTAGTTCAGTGTCGACCATTGATCGATGCCGCGCGTGCCGACATAGCGGATGTCTACGGCCATGTCCCGCGTGATCGATCGCTGAAAGCTGACGGACCACGTACGAGCGCTGTCAATCTTCGTGTCGTCCGCGAACGCGTTGAGGTCGCTGCCGCGGTTCGACAGAATCGGCGTGGGGAACGTCTGGGTGGCCGGGAAATCGGCCGGGTATAGACGGTCCTTCATGCTGTACAGCAGCGGGAACGTCTCGTTTCCATTCACCAGATTTCCGTTGTTGTTGCTCCGCGTCACCGTCAGAGTGCTGCCAGGATTGCCGCCGTACAGTCCGGTGAACACGCCAAGTCCCTGTCGCGAGTACGTCTGGGAGAAGCCTGCACGTAACGTGGCCTGTTCCGGGTCCCCCAGAATCGCGCGCATGAAGCCGCCCTGCACATTCGGCCGCCAGGCCACGCTGACGCTGGGCGAGACGTTGTCCAGGTCGGTCTCGTACCCCTTCGTGCCGCTGGTCAGCTGGATGAATTCGGGGACGACGTTGGCATTCTTCTTCCGGCTGAAGAAGTTGCATTTGTTGTAAGGCGTGGTCGCCGGCCCCCGTCCAGAAATGCCGCAGATGGAGTCGAACGTGACCGCCGCCATCGTGTCGTTGGTCGGCGTGAAGGGCGTTTGTAAATCCCAGCGGACGCCGCCGCTGATCGTGACCGTCGGCTTCACCCGCCACTGGTCCTGGAGAAACGCGGACCACACGTCGAGGTAGCCCTCGCGGCGGCGAGGCCCATTCAACACGTACTGACCAGTGTTCGGGTCGAGCGCGGCCGTGCTGGTAATGGACGAGACGCGGCCGGTCAGCATCGCGTAGACGCGCCGGGCGTTGTTCAAGTCACCGTTGGAAATGCCGGGGAAGTTAGCCGTCGTGAACATCCCCGCCGCCGGATCCTCCGACGCGATGAAATCCAGGTTCACCTGCGGGACGATTCGCTGGCTCATCTCCCACGCGCTGGACCGCATCCACCCGCCGCCCATGCTCAGGCTGTGCTTCGATTTCTGCCAGCTCAGGTTGGTGCCGAGGTTATAGGTCGGTGCCGCACGCCAGCTTGGTGTATTGACCGCCCACCAGTCAGTCGCGATCGGAATGACGACGGCGTAGCCGCCGATGTCGGAGAACGAGCCAATGCCCTGGCTCGGATCGTTCGGTTGCCCGAACTTGGAACCGCCGCCGCCGATCGCCGTCAGGCCCGCGGAAATCTCGTTCACCATGTTTGCCGACAGCGTCGAACGGAGCGAGAAGGAATAGAGCGGCCGCGTAGACGAAAAGACACGATAGTTCGGGGCGCCCGGAAACCGCGCTTCAGCATTGTTCAGATAATCCGGATCGCGCGCGGCCCAGAGCGATGAGGCCGAGGCGCTGAACCGCTGCCGGGACGTGATGTTGTAGTCGACCCTCCCGGTCGGCTGACGTTCGATCAGATTTGCCGGGCTTTGCCAGACGTAGGAAAGCAGCAAGGGGTTGCCGGTGTCGTTGAACACGCCGGTAGTCTTTGTAGAGTTGCTGATGAGCGTCAGTAGCTTCTTGATTTCCGGATCGAACGTCGAGATCTGGCCGTTCGCCGCCGCGAGTGCCATCAGATCCTTGGTCCGGGTCACACCGCCTGAGACATACGGAAAGATTCCCTGGATCACCGTGTCCGGGTGTACGGTCCGGGTCTTCGTGAAACTGTTCGGAAAGCGCAGCTCTTCGTAGTGAAAGAAATAGAACGCCTTGCCGGACAGATCGAACACTCCTGGAATCCTGATGGGACCGCCGATGCGGAAGCCGTACTGATTGAGCTTCGTGGTGTTCTTCGGCAGGCCGTTGGCCTCGTTGAAGAAGTAATTGGTGTTCAGTGACGGGTCCCGCCAGTACTCGTAGGCGCTGCCCGACAGGCGGTTCGTCCCGGAACGGGTGGTGAATGCGATGTTGACGGCGCCACTCCCGCCGCCGGTGACCTCGCCGGCGGCCAGCGTCACCGTGACCTGTTCCACCGCGTCCTGCCTCGGATATACCGAGGCGAAGAAGCCGTCGGAGGATTTGTTGAAGTTGTCCTGATTGCTCACGCCGTCGAGCGTGATGTTGATCATCGACTCCGGCAATCCGTTCACGGTGGACGCACGATTGGTCGTCGCCGTGTTCACGCCGGGCAGAAACGTCACCGCATTCAGCGCGTTGCGCGAGACGGTCGGCATCCTGTTGAGCTGATCCGAATTCAGCGTCGTCGTCACGGTCGCCGTCTGTGTGTTGATGAGCTCCGAGCTGCTCGAGACCTTGACCTGTTCGGTCAGCTGGCCGAGCTCCAGTTTCACGGGGAGGTTCGTCGGCGTGCCGACGACCACCTGAATCTTGTCGACGACCGCGGTCTTGAACCCCTGCAGGGTGACCGTGACCTTGTATGTTCCGGCAGGAATCGCAGGAACGGTAAACACACCTTGCGAATTCGTGACCGCGGTAAGCGTAACGCCCGCTTCGCCCGTAACTGTCACTGTGGCGCCGGGAATCACACCGCCGGTCGAATCCGCGACGGTCCCGCTGATCGACGATGTGCCTTGCGCGGCAGCGGGAGCCACCGCAAAGGCCGTCACGATGACGGCGGCAAGCAACTTTCTCCACGAGATCATGTTTCCTCCAGCCCGGTCCAACGTTGTGCCCAGACCCGGCGGCGCGGAGGCGCGAGGCGGTTCGTGCCGGCTTATCACAGCGGAGGAGCGCAACCGAGCCTGGGTTGAGCGGAGACTATGCGTGCGCGGCGGTACTGCCCATCAGGCGGTGACAGTATTTCCATCCGGGAAAGCCTGTAGGTTTACCTGCCGCCGACGCGCAGATAAGATGCGCGGGTGCCTGAACCTAACTGGTGGCGGCTCGGTATGAGGAGCGTTCTCCTCGCGGGCTTCGGGCTGACGTTCGGCATTTGGCTGTTCGCGGGTAACTACTTCCTCAACCGGATCAGCGAGATCGAGAGCCGTACGGCCGCCGTCAATGTGCGGTACATGCAGGCACAGGAGCGGCTCTCCACCGTGCGCGCTCAGGTGTTGCTCGCCTCCGTGTATGTGCGTGATGCCCTCCTCGATCGCGACCGCGCGACGACGAATTATCTGGGCCAGGTGAACGCCGCGTACGATTCCGTGAGCCAGGCCTTGAACCAGTACGTCCCGGTCCTAGACTCGAGCGACGAGCGCGCCCGGGTCGAGCGCCTGCGAAAACAGATCGATGACTTCCGGGAGGCGATGGTCCAGGTGCTGGGCGCAGACAGCCAGAACTGGCCGTCCGACGCGCGAACGCTGTTGAACACCATCGTGGTGCCCAAGCGCGAAATGGTCATCCGTGTTTCCGAGGAAGTGCAGGCGCTCAACCGCGCCGCTTTCGTCCAGCAACAGCGAGAAGTCGCCGAAATCTACAGCCTGAGCCAACGCCGGCTGTGGCAGATCCTAGGCGGAGCCCTGGCCGCAAGCTTCGGCGTGGCGTTGCTGGCGGCCGCGTACGCCGGCCGGCTCGAATCCCGCTTGAAAGCACAGCGCGCTCGGGAGAGGCACTACGCCCGGGAGTTGGAAGACCTGTCGGCGAAGCTGATCACGGTGCAGGAAGAAGAACGCCGTTCCATTGCCCGCGAGCTGCACGACGAGGTCGGACAGGCGCTGACGGCCATCAAAGTCGAGCTGGCGGTCGCGCAGCGCGCCGTCGAGGCCGGCCGCGCCGATACGCAATCGTTAAGCGACGCGCGATCGATCACTGAAAGCGCGCTGGCTGCGGTACGTGACCTGTCCCATTTGCTCCATCCGGTGCTGCTGGACGATCTGGGCCTGCCTGCGGCGATCGAGTGGTACCTGCGGGGCTTCGGCCGACGCTACGGCATTCGCTGCGACTTTTCCCAGACAGGACCGGAGGGCCGGCTTGCTCAGGACGTCGAAGCATCGTCATACCGGATCGTGCAGGAGGCGCTGACGAACGTTGCCAAGCACGCGCGGGCCACGGTGTGTCGCGTGCAGCTCGATCGCTCCGACACGAGACTCCGGCTGACGATTGATGATGATGGTGTTGGCTTCGACAATCGCGCACGAGCGGCCGTGGGTGAGCGACGCGGCCTTGGATTGATCGGCATCCGCGAGCGGGTGACGCGACTGGACGGCACGGTCGCGATCGAGACGGGCCCTGGCAAAGGCACACGGCTCACGGTCGAGCTGCCGGCGCGCCGCCGGGAGACCACCGAGATTGACCAGATGCCCGCGCAGCATGGAACAGCCGTGAAGCAGGAACACGCGGTCCCCGCTAATCAATCAAAATGAGCAAGCTGCGGATCCTGCTCGGCGACGACCACACCCTCGTGCGAAATGGCCTCCGGAAAATCCTGCAGGAGTCGCCGGACTGGGAAGTGGTGGCGGAAGCCGGCAACGGCCGAGATGCGGTCCGCGAGGCGGCGGCCCACAAACCGGATGTCGCCATTCTCGACATCACGATGCCGTTGCTAAACGGCATCGAGGCTACCGCGCAGATTGTGAAGCAAACACCCAGCGTCCGCGTGCTGGTTCTCAGCATGCATGCCAGCGAGGCATACATCGTGCAGGCGCTCAAGGCCGGCGCCAGCGGCTATCTGCTGAAGGATTCGGCTGACACCGAACTCATCCGTGCGGTCGCGGCAGTCGCACAGGGAAAGTCCTATTTCAGTCCGTCAGTCTCGAAGGTCATGCTCGACGACTACGTGCGCCATCTCGCCGACAAGGGCGTGGCGGACCGGTACGACACGTTGTCGGGGCGCGAGCGCGAGGTTTTTCAGCTCATCGCTGAAGGCCACACCAACAAGGACATAGCGAAGTTGTTGTTTCTGAGTTCGACCACAGTCGAAACCCACCGGGCCCACATTCTTCAGAAGCTGGATCTTCACAGCACCGCGGAGCTGGTGCTCTACGCCGTACGTCGCGGCGTGATTTCCTGACGTTTCAAGTCGGATTCTACGCGCGCGCGGCCAGTGCCATCCGGGAACTCACTTCACGGAGCCGAAGGCCGAGGGCGATTAGCAGGACGCCGGAGAGCAGTGCGTAGACACCAAGACTCCATGAGAGCCCGACCATGGCCACTCCCGGGCGAGAGATTACAACCAGGCCGAAGACGATCGACATGGCGCCGCCAAAAGCCAGCAGCCACTCGCCGCGGATGATTTTGCGGAGGCGGACTGCCGCCACGATCTGGAGAATGCCGTTGAACACGGCCCATGTGCCGATGAAGAACACCAGCAACTGCGCGGTGACTCCGGGCCACATGAACGTCACGACGCCCGCGAGGATCCCGGCGATGCCCTGAAGCATCTGGCCCCACGCCGGGTTACGGCCCAGGCGCCTGACCAATCCCAGGTAGAGGTTCATGGCGCCATCGAGCAGCGCGTACAAGGCGAAGATGCCGATCAGGGCAGAGATAGTGACGCCCGGCCACGCGAACGCAACGATCCCGATGATGACGCTGACAATGCCCCGAGTCAGAACGAACGAACCAATACCCATCGACGCCTCCGGCGCGAGTTCAGCAACCCTCGTGCCGTTTGCCTGGCGCCGAGACCGTTGGAGAATCTTCGAGCTCGGCGCCTTCGATCACGGTAGTTCGTGAGGCCTATTTCTTCTCCGGCGACAGGGTGACCTCGACGTAACGGCTCTTGTTCAGGTACCGGCGCGCCGCGTCCCTGATGGCCAGGGGCGTCATCTCATCGATCCCGGGTGGCGAAAACACCTCGGTGACGTCCTCGCCCTTTTCGTACTTCCCGATGATTTCGTTCAACAGGTAGCGGTTCTCTTTCAAGTCGACTTCCAGATCGCGTCGCGTCGAAAGCTTGGCGTCGCCCACACGTGACGCCGACGGTCCGCTCTCCCGGAAGTCATCGATGACCTGGAATGCGACCTTGATCAACTCCTGCATTCGTCCCGGATCGCAGCCGAAGTTGATC
>Ga0210380_10001103_pt1 | contig 11177 bp, 15 predicted proteins | sample PLM4_5_coexredo_FD_155476 | JGI IMG/M metagenome (GOLD analysis project Ga0210380, IMG submission 155476) | Groundwater sediment microbial communities from an aquifer in East River, Colorado, USA - PLM4_5_coex redo | ecosystem: Environmental > Terrestrial > Soil > Riparian zone | place: USA...
CTCGTCCGCCTCGGCGGACACGACCGGCTCGCGCGCCTGGCGCCGGATCGCGTCCACGATCTTGTGCTTGAGAATGCCGGTAAGCCAGGTGCGCAGGTTGGCGCGGCCGGCGAAGGAAGCCTGCCCGGCCAGCGCTGCCAGCAGCGCTTCCTGTACCGCGTCCTCGGCGGAGGCGGCATCGCGCAATTGCAGGTTCGCGTAACGCAGCAGGTAGGGTCGCAGCGTCTCGAGCTGGGCACGAAAGTCGTCGGGGGCGCGCATGTGGGGTGTGCGGAATTCTAAAGGAGGGGGTCTTGAAACACCCACATGCGCCCTTACCTAAAGAGCATGGGGTCATAGCCCCGATGGACAAGCCAAGGAGATATCAGATGAGCAATATCACCCGTTTTGACCCGTTCAATGAGTTGGTGGACGACCTGTTCAAGGGTTTTCTCGTGCGCCCGATGGGCTACGAGACGCGCGAAGCCGTGGCTCCGCGCATGAAGGTGGACGTCGCCGAGAAGAACGGCGCGTACCTCGTCACCGCCGAGATCCCGGGCGTGAAGAAGGAAGACATCCAGGTGTCGATCGACGGCGCGCAGGTCACGCTGTCGGCCGAAGTGAAGCGCGAGCGCGAGTCGGCCCAGGACGAGCGCGTGCTGCACGTGGAGCGCGCCTACGGCAAGGCAATGCGCAGCTTCACCCTGCCGCAGGAGCTGGACGAGGCCAAGGTCGAAGCGAAGTACCGCGACGGCGTGCTGGAGTTGACGCTGCCGAAGAAGGCTGCCGCGGCGCGCAAGCAGATCGCCATTCAGTAAGCGGCGAGCGGTTCCAGCAGGGGCCGGCGCGTAGGCGTCGGCCCCTTTTTGTTTGTAGAATCCGCCGGAGCATGAACGCGCCCTCGGACCCGCAGGCCGACCCGCAGATTGAGGCTGCGCTGAAGGCGCGCATCCTCGGCGAGGCGCTGCCCTACATCCAGCGCTTCCACGGCAAGACCATCGTGGTGAAGTTCGGCGGCAACGCCATGACCGACGACGCGCTGAAGGCGGGCTTCGCACGCGACGTGGCGCTGCTCAAGCTGGTCGGCATGAATCCGGTGGTGGTGCACGGCGGCGGGCCGCAGATCGAGCAGATGCTTGCGCGCCTGGGCAAGAAGGGCGAGTTCATCCAGGGCATGCGCGTCACCGACCGCGAGACCATGGACGTGGTGGAGATGGTGCTCGGCGGCCAGGTGAACAAGGAAGTGGTGGAGCTCATCAACCAGGCCGGCGGCAAGGCGGTGGGGCTCACCGGCCAGGACGGCGTCTTCATCCGCGCGAAGAAGATGGTGCTCGTCTCGAAGGACAACGGCCATGTCGACCTCGGCCAGGTGGGCGAGATCGAGTCCATCGACCCGGCGATCATCTCGACCCTCGAGCAGGGCGGCTTCATCCCGGTGGTGGCGCCGATCGGCACCGGGGCGGACGGCACCACCTACAACATCAATTCCGACCTGGTGGCGGGCAAGCTCGCGGAGATCCTGCGCGCGGAGAAGCTGGTGGTGCTCACCAACACGCCCGGCGTTCTCGACAAGAACGGCAAGCTGCTCACCGGCCTCACGCCGCGGCGCATCGACGACCTGGTGGCGAAGGGCGTGATCTCGGGCGGCATGCTGCCCAAGATCGGCTCGGCGCTGGACGCCGCGAGGAACGGCGTGAAGAGCGTGCACATCATCGACGGCCGCGTGCCGCACGCGCTGCTGCTCGAGGTGATGACCGACCAGGGCGTCGGCACGCTGATCAAGAGCAAGTAGTCCATGCGCCTCATCGGCCTGCCGCCTTCGCGGCGGGTGTGGTTCTTCGACCTCGACAACACGCTGCACGACGCGCAGGCGCACATCTTCCCGTCGATGAACGCCCAGATCGGCCGGTACCTGATGCGCCGGTTCAACATCGGCGAGGCGGACGCCAACGCGATGCGGCGCGGCTTCTGGGAGAAGTACGGCACCACCATGGAAGGCCTCGCGCGCCACCACGGCACCAACCCTGCCGAGTTCCTGCGGGCCACCCACCAGTTCCCCGAGCTCGCGGACATGGTGGTGCACGAGAACGCTGTGCGCCACGCGCTGGCGCGCCTGCCAGGGCGCAAGATCATCTACTCCAACGCGCCGCGGCATTACGTGGACGAGGTGGTGCGCACGCTCGGCGTGGCGCGCTACTTCGACGCCGTCTACTCCATCGAGAACACACGCTACCTGGGCAAGCCCTCGCTTCCGGGCTTCCGCATGCTGCTGCGCAAACACCATCTGGACCCCGCGCGCTGTGCCCTGGTGGACGACATGCTGGAGAATTTGCGCACTGCAAAGCGCTTGGGCATGGCGACAGTCTGGGTCAGCCGGGAGAAGAGGCGCGTGCCGTACGTCGACCTGCGCATATCTTCAGTGACACAATTGCCGGGACTCGTTTTTCGCTATGCACACTAGTAGAATCTTTCGATGCCCCGCGTAAAAGGCGAGCGCAAGCTGGAAATCCTCAAGGCGCTCGCACAGATGCTCGAGGCGCCGCGCTGGGAAAAGATCACCACCGCCGCGCTGGCGGCGAAGCTGGACGTCTCGGAGGCGGCGCTGTACCGCCACTTCGCCTCCAAGGCGCAGATGTACGAGGGCCTGATCGAGTTCATCGAGAACTCGGTGTTCACCCTGGTCAACAAGATCACCACCGACGAAGCCGACGGCAGCAAGCAGGCCGACAAGCTGCTCGAGATGCTGCTCGCCTTCGCCGAGAAGAATCCGGGCATGGTGCGCGTGATGACGGGCGATGCGCTGGTGGGCGAGCACGAGCGGCTGCAGGCGAGGATGAACCAGTTCTTCGACCGCTTCGAGGCGACGCTCAAGCAGGCGCTGCGCCAGGGCTCGGACGGGGATGCGCCGGCGCACGCCGGCACGCTGCTGCGCTATGCCATCGGTTCGCTGCACCAGTACGCGAAGAGCGGTTTCGTGAAGAAGCCCACCGAGAGCTACGCCGCGCAGCGGAGCTACCTCTCTGCCTGAGGGCAAGGTTGCGGTCGTCACCGGCGCCGCGCGCGGCATCGGCTACGCCATCGCGCGCAAGTTCCTCGAGTTGGGCTACCGCGTCGCGCTGCTCGACATTGATCGGGCGACGCTGAGAAAAAGCTTTCGCAGGTTGGGCAAGCACGGGGTCGTGCTTGCCCAACACTGCGACGTGTCAGAACCAAAGCAGGTCAAGGCTGCGATCGCCAACGTGGCAAAGCGCTTTCGCCGCATCGACGCGCTCGTCAACAACGCCGGCGTCGCGGTGTTCAAGCCGATCCTGAAGACGACCTACCAGGAATGGGCGCGCGTGCTCGACGTCAATCTCTCGGGCCCATTCATCTGCACGCAGGCCTGCGCGCCGCTGATGCTGAAGAACGGTGGTGGCGCGGTGGTCAACATCACCTCCATTTCCGGATTGCGCGCGAGCGGCCTGCGCGTCGCCTACGGCACCAGCAAGGCGGCGCTCGATCACCTGACGCGGCAGCAGGCGGTGGAGCTGGGTAACCTCGGCATCCGCGTGAACGCCGTTGCGCCCGGACCGGTGAATACTTCGATGGCGAGAAAGGTGCATACCGCCGACATTCGCGCCGATTACCACGACGCCATTCCGCTCAACCGCTACGGCACCGAGGAGGAGGTCGCGGAGGCGGTGGCGTTCCTTTGCAGCGATGCGGCGAGCTACATCAACGGCCAGACGCTCGCCGTGGACGGCGGATTCGACGCGGCAGGGATTGGGCTGCCGAGTCTCCGCAGGTAGCGAGTTGCGCCACTGGCGGCGCTATCTCACAAGCAGGGAGTTCTATGTCAAAGTCCCTCACGGCTATATCCTTGGATTCATTCAAGCGGCAAACGGCCATGATTGGGAATCGAGCGCTCGCCCTGATGATTGCCATCGCGGCGGTTCCGGCGTTCGCACAGACCGCGCAACAGGCCCAGCAGGCGCCCGTGAATCCCGCGATCGACATGGAAGGATTCCTGCGGGTCTCATTGCGGGCAGCGAAGCACCGCGAATCCCGCCGCATTACTGAGGAGGAGTTCGCTCGAATGGCCCGCGAGCCGGGAACGATCGTGCTGGACGCGCGCAGCACGGAAAAGTACAACGAGCTCCACATCAAGGGAGCGACCAATCTCAGTTTTCCCGATATCGCAATCGAAAGCCTGCGCAAGACCCTCCCGGACAAGAAGGTGCGCATCTTGATCTACTGCAACAACAATTTTCGCAATGCCGAGGGCCCGTTTCCGTCCAAGCTGCCAAGCGCTTCGCTCAACCTCTCCACCTTCATCGCGCTGTACAACTACGGCTATCGGAACGTGTATGAGTTGGGAGACACGCTGGACGTGCGCGCTTCCAGGCTCGAGTTCGAGCCGCCATTGCCAAGGAAGTGAACATCTTAAGCACGGTTGCGGGCCTGATGCTGAACGGCAAGCTGCCATGGCGGAATTGAAATCAACCGCAGGGTGCCGCGAGGTCGCAGGCAAGGTCGCCCCGTTCGTCGACCGGAACCGCTGTGAAGGCAAGGAAGATTGTGTGCGGGTCTGTCCTTACAGCGTTTTCGAGATACGCAAACTGGCACCCGCGGATCGCGCCTCACTGTCGGCCATCGGCAAGCTCAAGGCCTGGGCACACGGATGGAAACAGTCGCATGTCGTCAACCCCGGTGCCTGCCACGCGTGCCGCCTGTGCATCGAAGCGTGTCCGGAAGAAGCGCTTGAACTCCGGCCTTTGACCTAGCCCGCGCCGCACACCGTGCAGGCGGGATCCTTCTTCACGCGCACGCAGCGCAGTTCCGAAGTCTTCGCGTCGATCAGCGTCAATTGCCCCCGCGGCGTCTCGCCCGCGCCGGCCAGCAGCTTTACCGCTTCCAGCGCCTGCATTGCGCCGATCGCGCCGGTGAGCGGCGCGAGCACGCCCATCGTAGAGCACTGCACTTCCTCCACTTCGCCTTCCTCGGGAAACAGGCAGGCGTAGCAGGGCGCTTCACCGTCTCTCAGGTCGAACACCATCAATTGCCCGTCGAAGCGGATCGCCGCGCCGGAAACCAGGGGTTTGCGATGCTTCACGCAGGCACGGTTCAGCGCATGGCGCGTGGCGAAGTTGTCCGAGCAGTCGAGCACCACGTCCGCCGCGGCCACCAGCCGGTCGAGGTCGCTGCCATCCACGCGCTTGGCCAGCGGGATGATTTCAACTTCAGGATTCACCGCGGCAAGCGTCTTGCGCGCTTCCTCCACCTTCGTCGCGCCGACGGAATCGGTGTGGTAGAGGATCTGGCGCTGGAGATTGGTGAGGTCAACCCGGTCGGAGTCGGCGAGCGTGAGCCTGCCGACGCCGCTGGAAACCAGGTACAGCGCCGCGGGACAACCGAGGCCGCCGGCGCCTACGATGAGCGCGCTCGAGTTTCGCAGTCGCTCCTGCCCCTCGACCCCGAACTCCGTGAGGAGGATGTGCCTCGAGTAGCGCAGGAGCTGCTGGTCGTTCAGCTGCCGGACTTGGTCTCGGCGACGGCCTTCGAGGGCTGGCCCAGGACCGGAGCGCCTTTGAGGAAATTGAGCGCCTGCGCGAGCTGGAAATCTTCCGCCGATCCCATCTCGAGCGGCTTGGGCAACTCGCCTGGCGGCGTCACCGCCGCCGGCTTGGCCCGCGTGCCGGACTTCTTGTCGGCGGCGTCCTTCTCGCGGTCATTCGACAGGTGGCGCTCGAGGTCCGCCTCGCGCAGGCGCGACTGGGCGGTCGCGCCCGGCTCTTCCACGATGATGTCTGGCGTGATGCCCTTCGCCTGGATCGAGCGCCCGCTCGGCGTGTAATAGCGCGCGGTGGTCAGCTTGATCGCCGTGGAATTGCCCAGCGGCATGATGGTCTGCACCGAGCCCTTGCCGAAGGTCTGCGTGCCGATCACGGTGGCGCGCTTGTGGTCCTGCAATGCGCCGGCCACGATCTCGGAGGCCGAGGCCGAGCCGCCGTTCACCAGCACCACCATCGGCACCGACTTCGCCAACGCCGGCAGGCCCTTTAGCACGTCGTCGCGCGAGCCGCGCAGGTAGTCCTCCGGGCTGGCGTAGAACTTCTTCTTCGCGTCCTCGGTGCGCCCGTCGGTGGACACCACCAGCACCTTGTCCGGCAGGAACGCGGAGGAAATCGCCACCGCGCCGTAGAGCAGGCCGCCCGGATCGTTCCTGAGATCCAGCACCAGGCCCTTCAGCTGTCCCTGCTTGTACAGGTTGGCCATGTGCTTCACCAGGTTCTCGGTGGTGGACTCCTGGAACTGGGACACGCGCACCCAGCCGTAGCCCGGCTCGAGCATTTTCGACTTGACGCTCTGCACGCGGATTACCGCGCGCGTCAACGTCACCACGATGGGCGCCGGTTCGCCCTTGCGCGAGATGGTGAGGGTGATTTGGGTGTTCGGCTTGCCGCGCATGCGCTTCACCGCGTCGTTGAGCGCCATTCCCTTTACCGGCGTGTCATCCAGCCGGATGATCAGGTCGCCCGGCTTGATGCCGGCGCGAAACGCCGGCGTGTCCTCGATCGGCGATACCACCTTGACGAAGCCGTCCTCCATCCCGACCTCGATGCCCAGGCCGCCGAACTGGCCCTGGGTGCCGACCTGCAGCTCGCGGAACGCCTCGGCATCCAGGTACGCCGAATGCGGGTCGAGGCCCGAGAGCATGCCGTTGATCGCCTCGTTGATCAGCTTCTTGTCCTCGACCGGCTCGACGTAGTTCTGCTTGATGGCGCCGAACACCTCGGTGAAGGCGCGCAGTTCTTCGACCGGCAGCGGCGTGCGCGCCGCGCGGTCGGCGATGGCCTGGAAATTAAGGCTGACCAGTATGCCGGCGACGGCGCCGAGCGCGATCAACCCGATGTTTCTGAACTTTCCCATGATGCATCCTTATGCAGCCGCTGCGGCGGCGGATTCACTTCAGGACGACCCAGCGCATGGGGTCGAACGCCTGACCGAGATGCCTAAGCTCAAAGTATAGACCCGATTGCTCGTTGCCACCGCTCGCGCCGACAGTGGCCACCGCTTCTCCTGCGGCCACCGGATCGCCCGTTTGCTTGAGCAGCGACTCGTTATTGGCGTAAATGGAGAGGTAAGCCTCGCCGTGGTCCACGATCAGCAGGTTGCCGAAGCCGCGCATCCAATCGGCGTAGACCACCTGGCCCGCTGCCACCGCGCGCACCGCCTCGCCTTCGCGCGCGCGAATAAACACACCCTTTTGGCCGGCAGGCCCCTCACTCCTTGGTGTGCCGAAACGACCGACAAGTTCCCCGCGCACCGGGAGCCGCAGCTTGCCGCGCAGGCCGGAGAACGGTCCGGCGAGCGAACCGAACTCCGGCACCTTCTCGATGCGGGCATAGCCAGCGCCCGGGCGAGCCGCGAGCACGCGGCTGATCTCCTCGACCAGGCGCGCCAGGCGCCGTTCATCGGCCAGCAGCGTCTCCATCTGCCGGCGCGTCTTGCGGATTTCGACCGAGACGCGCTCCAGCACGCGGCGGCGCTCGCGCCGCTCGGCGAGGATCTTGTCGCGATCCGCGCGGCGCTGCGCCTCGATGTTCTCGAGCCTTCGGCGCCGCTCCTCGGCGGTGCGGCGCACCAGCGCGGCATCGGCGAGGCCCTCGCGCAGCTCCCGCAGCAGCTGCGCCGTGGCGCGCGAAAGCTCCGCCAGGTAGTAGAGCTTGCGCGCCACGTCGGAGGGGTTCTCCCCCGACAGGGCGACCTTGAGCGCATCCGGCGCTCCCGCGGCATAGTGCGCGGCGAGCACCCGGCCGAGCGCGGCCTGCTGTCGCGCGATGCTCGCCTCGAGCGCTTTCTGCCGGCCCGCCAGGCGCGCCAGCTCCGCCTGCGCCGCGCGGCCCTCGGCCTCCAGGTTGCGCAGCGCGCGGTTGGCGTCCGAGATGGCGCGCTCAGAGTCGCGCAGCGCGTCGCGCGCTTCGCGCCGGTCGGCTTCCTTCTCGCCGAGCCCGGACTTCAGCGCCTCGATGCGCGCGCGCAGCGCTCTCAGGTCCTGCTCGCGGTTTGCCTGCGCAGCGGCGCTGGCGGCGAGTGCCAAGCCGAGGAAGAGTGCCCGAATCAGGACTTGGCCTTGCCTTGCGCGGAGACGGCCGCGACGCGCCGCGCCACCTCCCCGGGGTCCCCGAGGTAGCGCTGCCCGAGCGGGCGCAGCTGCGTATCCAGCTCGTAGATGAGCGGCACGCCGGTTGGGATGTTGAGGCCGACGATGCCGGCGTCCGACACGCCGTCCAGGTGCTTCACCAGCGCGCGCAGCGAGTTGCCGTGCGCGGCCACCAGCACGCTGCGGCCCGTGCGCACCGCTGGCGCGATGACGGCGTTCCAGTAGGGCAACACGCGCGCCACCGTGTCCTTGAGGCATTCGCTGAGCGGGATTTCCGCGCGCGCAAGTCCCGCGTAGCGCGGGTCACCGGCGGCATCGCGCTCCTCGCCCGGGGTGAGTGCGGGCGGCGGCGTGTCGTAGCTGCGGCGCCAGGCGAGCACCTGCGCTTCGCCGAACCTGGCGGCCATCTCGGCCTTGTCGAGGCCTTGCAGCGCGCCGTAGTGACGCTCGTTCAACCGCCAGCTCTTCTCCACCGGCAGCCAGAGGCGGTCCATCTCGTCGAGCACCAGCCAAAGCGTGCGGATGGCACGTTTGAGCACCGAGGTGTAGGCGATGTCGAAGGCGAGGCCCTGCGCCTTGAGCAGCCGCCCGGCGGTGCGCGCTTCTTCGACGCCCGCGGGGCTCAGGTCCACGTCGGTCCAGCCCGTGAAGCGGTTCTCGCGGTTCCAGACCGACTCGCCGTGCCTCAGGAAAACGATGCGGTACATGCGGTGAATTATAATGTCGCGCTCCAGATGGACTTCATCCAGAACAACATCCTGCTGATCGCCGTGGCGTTTGCCTCGGGCGCGATGCTCATCTGGCCGTTCGTGCGGCGCACCGCCGGCGGGCCCTGGGTCAGCACGCTGCAGGCGACTCAGATGATCAACCGCGAGGACGCGCTGGTGCTCGACGTGCGTGAGCCGGCGGAATACGCCAAGGGCCACATTCTGGGCGCGAAGAACGCGCCGCTCCAGGAACTGGAGCGCCGCGCGGGGGAATTCGAGAAGCACAAGTCAAAACCGGTGATCGTGACCTGCGACAGCGGCAGCCGCGCCACGCGTGCGATCGGCGTGCTCAAGGGCCGTGGCTTCGCCAAGGCGGTCAACCTCGCGGGCGGCTACAACGCCTGGCAGCAGGCCGGCCTGCCGGTGGAGAAGTAGCGTGGCGCAGGTGCTGATGTACCTGACCGCCGCCTGCCCCTACTGCCAGGCCGCGCTGCGCCTGCTGGAGAACAAGGGCGTCACCGACATCGAGAAGATCCGTGTCGATCTCGAGCCGGTGCACCGGGCCGAGATGACGCGGCGCTCGGGGCAGCGTAGCGTGCCCCAGATCTGGATAGGCGCTCGCCATGTAGGCGGCTGCGACGAGCTGTACGCACTGGAGCGCGCCGGGGCGCTGGATCCGCTCCTGCGCGAAACCGAAAGTACCTAGGACCTAGGACGTTACCGCCATGGCCGAAGAGCAGCAGCCCAGCTTCCAGATCGAGAAGATCTACGTCAAGGACGTGTCGCTCGAGATCCCGGGCGCGCCGCAGGTCTTCCTCGAGGCGCAAGCACCGCAACTCGAGATCCAGGTGCGCAACGAGTCCGCGCAGTTCGCCGACGGGCTGTTCGAGGTCGCGGTCACGGTCACGGTGACCGCCAAGGCCGGAGAGAGGACGCTGTTCCTCGCCGAGGTCGCACAGGCCGGCATCTTCTCGGTGCGCGGCGTGCCCCAGGCTGACATCGGGCCGCTGCTCGCCGTGGCCTGCCCGACGATCCTTTATCCCTATGCGCGCGAGGCGGTTTCGGACCTGGTGACGCGCGGCGGATTCCCGCCGGTGCTGCTCGCGCCGGTGTCCTTCGAGGCCCTCTACGCGCAGCGCATGCAGCAGCAGGCGGCGGGCCCGCGCATCGAACTGGCGAGCTGAGCCCGTGCGCGCCCTGGCTGCGGCCTTGCTCCTGTGCGCCGGCGCCGCCGCGCAGGCCGCCGATTACCTCAGCGTCCGCGAGAACGCCGCGGTGCTCTACGACGCGCCCTCGCGCGAGGCGAAGGCGCTCTACGTGGTATCGCGCCACTATCCGCTCGAGGTCATCGTCAACCTGGACGCCTGGGTGAAAGTGCGCGACCACGCCGGCGCGCTTTCCTGGATCGAGCGCAAGCTGCTCAGCGACCAGCGCATGGTGGTGGTGACCGCGCCTTCCGCCGAAGCGCGCCAGCGCCCCGAGGAGGGCGCGCCGCTCGCCTTTGTCGCCGCGCAGAACGTGGCGCTCGAGCTGCTCGGCGCGGCGCCCGGCGGCTGGCTGCGCGTGCGCCATCCCGATGGCGCCGACGGCTACCTGCGCGCCAACCTCGTCTGGGGGGCGTGAAGCGCATTGCGGTGATCGGCGCGGGCGCCTGGGGCACGGCGCTTGCGGCGGTGCTGAGCGCGCGCCACGCAGTGACGCTGTGGGCGCGCGATGCAGCGCAGGCCGGGGCCATCGCGCGCGAGCGGCGCAACCGGAAGTACCTTCCCGAGATCGAATTGCCGCAGCAGCTGGCGGTCACCAGTCGTGCGCCCGAGCGCACGGAACTTCTCATTGTTGCGACGCCGGTCGCCGGCCTGCGCGAGGTGTCGGCGAAGGCCGGCGGCGCACCGCTCATCTGGCTGTGCAAAGGCTTCGAGCGCGGCACCGGCTTGCTGCCGCACCAGATCGTCGCGCAAGTGCTCGGCGCGCAAGCAATCTGCGGCGCGCTGTCCGGGCCCTCCTTTGCGCTCGAAGTGGCGCGCGGGCTGCCTTGCGCGTTGACCCTCGCCTCCGGCAGCGCCGAGTTCGCGCGGGCTGCCGCCGAGACGCTGCACGGCGGCCGGCTGCGCGTGTATTACAGCGACGACCTCCCCGGGGTGGAGATCGGCGGCGCGGTGAAGAACGTCATGGCGATTGCAGTCGGCATCTGCGACGGACTGGGGCTCGGCCAGAACGCGCGCGCGGCGCTGATCACGCGCGGCCTGGCGGAGATGACGCGGCTGGGCGTCGCGCTCGGCGGCAAGGCGCAGACCTTCATGGGGCTGGCCGGCGCCGGCGACCTGATCCTCACGGCGACCGGCGACCTG
>Ga0210380_10001104_pt1 | contig 11173 bp, 9 predicted proteins | sample PLM4_5_coexredo_FD_155476 | JGI IMG/M metagenome (GOLD analysis project Ga0210380, IMG submission 155476) | Groundwater sediment microbial communities from an aquifer in East River, Colorado, USA - PLM4_5_coex redo | ecosystem: Environmental > Terrestrial > Soil > Riparian zone | place: USA...
CCATGGTCATGAACTTGGCGGTGTAGCCGCCCTCGCCGCCGGCACCGCCCACTGCTCCACTGGATGCAGTGGTGGACGAGGCCCCGCCGCCGCCGGCACCGCCGCCCCATAGGAATACATCGGCATAGCCGGTGTTGGATAAGCTCTGATGACTGCCGGTGCCGCCGTTTAGAATCGTGCGGCGCAGCCATACCCCGCGCACGCCGCTGTAGCCCGAATAGCCCGAGTAGCCGCTCGCGCCTGGATTGGCACCGCTGAATCCGCTGGTGCCGGTGGGACCCGAGTAACCGGACCAGCCCGAGTAGCCGCTGGTGCCGCTCAGCCCATTGGTGCCCGACCACCCACTGATGCCGGACCATCCCGACGTGCCGCTGCCGCTATAGCCGGAATAGCCTGACGTGCCTGCACCTGACCATCCGCTGGTGCCGCTGCCCGAGTAGCCGCTGATGCCTGACCAACCGCTGGTGCCAACGGTGCCATTGGTCCCCGAGTAGCCGCTGATGCCTGACCACCCACTGGTGCCGCTGCCGCTGAAACCTGAGTAGCCCGACGTGCCCGATCCGCTGAAACCCGAGTAGCCCGACACGCCGCTACCGGAGAACCCGCTGGTACCGACCGTGCCATTGGTGCCTGAGTAGCCTGAGATTCCAGACCAGCCAGACACGCCCGAACCGCTGAAGCCCGAGTAGCCGCTGATGCCTGACCAACCGCTGGTGCCAACGGTGCCATTGGTGCCAGAGTAGCCGCTAAAGCCACTTATACCGCTGTAGCCGCTAGTACCGCTCTGGCCGACCCCGACATCGCCTTTCGGCCCCGAGTACCCACTGAAACCGGAATACCCCGACGCGCCACTACCTGAGTAACCGGAGGCGCCCGAGTAACCAGAATACCCGGAAGCTCCAACCCCGCCGGCACCACCACCGAAACCTTCATTGGTCGCCTTTACAATAGTGCAAGCCGTTCCGCCTTTCTGAATGATGATGGCCCCGATCAGCATCGCATGCGATGTGATCAACTCCGGTAGATCATCGAGTAAGGTCAGACCTGCAATGGCTGTTTGCAAATCCGTGGCGCTGGGTTCATTCCCCAGAACCACATATCCATGGAGTTGCGGCTCGATTCCGCGATAGATGTAGTTCGTTACATAGGAACCATCGTCCACGCTCGCCAGATCGGTGCCATCATCATATTGCGTGTTGTTGATGACGTTGCTGTTCGCGGTGTGTGTAGTCGTCCAGACTCCGCCAACGTGATAGCAGAAAAAGTTATGCGTGGAGGGCCCGCCGTAGGGCATCGCTCCCAATACTTGTGCATGCAACCCTACCCAGACTTGGCCATCGCTGATGGTATATTTTGGAGTGCCACCGTCATTGACCGAACCCAGGTCCAGTCCGAATTCCCAGCCGTAGTGCTCGAAGTGAAAATCGTGATGCTGAGCCTTCCCGTCGTTGCCTTTGCTGCTCTGATGGAACGGGCTGTAGTGGATCGCATTGCCGGCGCGGTAGAGCGTGCAATATGGGAGGCGGCTTTCAAAATCGATGAGGGTCTTATCGGTTACCAATGCGAAGACCGGACTTCCGCCGTTATAGTCGCCAACCAGATAGCTCGTCGTGGCATCCGTGGGTGTGAGCGTACCGCCGGACAAGGTGTATTTGATTAGCTGATCGTCATACGCTCCGTTGGCGTAGAAATAGACGTCGGCGGCCCCGAAGGTTATCGTTCCATCGCCGTTCATCGTCGGCGTTACATAGGTCACGAATCCGGCGTAGCGCGGCAATGAAGAAAGGTCGGAGACGCCTGAACCACCTGCGCCCGAGTAGCCGCTAAAACCGCTATAGCCGCTGGTGCCGGCCCCCGAATCACCCTTCGCACCTGAGTAGCCGCTGATGCCCGAACCGCTGAAGCCAGAATAACCAGAGTATCCGCTGGCGCCCAAGCCGCCCGAGTAGCCGCTGATGCCCGATTGACCATCGGATCCCGAACTGCCCAGCACGCCATCCCTACCCGAGTAGCCTGACCAGCCCGAGTAGCCGCTGATGCCAGACTCGCCGCCGGCTTGTCCAGAGATGCCGCTGTAACCAGACTTGCCGCTGTAGCCGCTGAATCCGCTATAGGCCGTGCTGGATGTGTCCGGCTCGGTGCTCCACCCAGCTTCGGTCCACGTCAGCGTATAGCCTGCTGCGAGTTCAATCGAAATCAGTTCGGAGGCAGCAGTGCCGTCGAAATGTTCTACCGCGAACAGCGCGGTTTCCGTGCCTTTGTTGTAGATGGAGAGCAGTCGAATATTTCTTTGCACGTTGGCGGCAGGCGACGCCACCACGACGGCACTTCCGGCCGCATCAATCGCAACATTCCAACTGTCCGGCTTGATGCTCGGACGGCCCTTGTCATCGTAGCCCTCGTTATCGACCCACGAAGCGTGCACGCGCAATACGGGCGTCGCATCGGCTGCGACCACGCGCAGCTGCGCATTTGCTTTGGTGAGTAGCAGCATGCAAAAGGATCATCTAAAAACCGCGCTGTCTGCGGCCTTGACGATTTGCGCGGCCACGCGCCAACCCGCAGCGACCACTTGACCGTTGACGCGGTTTTCGAAGCTCATGATTTGCACGGCGTATTTTTCCAGCACGGCTTTGATTTCAGCGTCGGCCATCTTCAGGCGCAATTCGCTGTCGGCAATCTGTTTGCCTGTGGCTGCCGCTACATCCATTCCGTTGACCATTTACTGATACCCGTATTTGGCTGCGACATCGCGCGCAGGCCTTCGCGTTTCTGGAATGTCGCGCCAGCGCGCCAACTCGAGCGCGGCTGGGTCGACCATCGAAATGGTTTCGGTCAGGCCCTCGGCGCCCACCCGGTGGAACTCCGCCTTGCCGTCCTTGTGATCGGCCAGCACCCCGATCTGATCTTCTTGTTTGTTCAACACCCACACCCCGCGTGCATTGATGCGCGCCGTGCGCGTGCCTTGCGAGATACGCGCGATCACCGAAATGAAATCACCCAGGTTGACAACGGGCGCGGGCGCGCTGAAGCGCTCCGCCCAGGCGATGCGCCCCGAAGTTGCGCGCGTCAGGAAATAGCCGTAGTTGACCGCTTGCTGCTCGGCTTCGTTGCTGGTGAAAGTCTGCTTGGGGTAGCTCGCCGTGCTCGGCGTACCGGCGACCAGCGTCCAGTCCTGCGCATTGAGCGCGACCGCTGAATATCCGACCCAGGATGCTTCGACGTAGTCGCCCGCCTCATCCGTTTCCGCCGGCGTGATGTTGGTCACGAACAGGCGCAGAATCAAATCTTCTGGCGCGCGCTGATTCACCAGGTAGGCCAGCGAGTCCAGCTCGCCTGCGGTTGGCACTAGCAACATGGATCAACGCCCTTCCTCGAAGCGGCGCACGAGTTCCACCACGCGCGCATTGGGCGCGGGCTTGGGATCAGCCGGCGCCGCGGGCGGTTGATTGGTCTTCTTGATGTTGGCCTGCGCCTGTTCGCGCAGTAGATCGGCCACGGTCATGTTGAGCGGAATGATGCGATCGTCGCCGCCCTTGACCGGGTTGCGGTCCTCCAGTTCCAGGATGTCATTGGTGGAGTAGATGCCCCACTGCCGAGCCAGCCCATAGGCTTCGAACCGGGATTTCATATCGCCTCGCAGCATGGAATCGAAGTTGAGCTTGGAATAGAACACGCCACGCTGGACACGCCCGAACAATTTGATATTGGTCTGGGTCTCGATCTTGCGGGCCCACGGCCCCAGGGTATGGGTGACGAAGTCCAGCGCTTGAAACTCTATGTTGGAAAACGTCGCGCGCGACAAGTCGTACACCAGATGCGGCGGCACGCGGAACCAGCGGCACATGTCGATGACGTTAAGCTGGCGCGTCTGGATGAACTGCGCGTCCTCCGGCGGAATCGACGGATAGTCGATCTCCATGCCCTTGTCCAGAAAGCCCGTCTTAAATCGATTGCCGCGGCCGCTGTACATGCGATCGAATTCCGACTTCATGGCGTCGACTGCATCCTTGGGCATGCTCACACCAACAGGCGCTTTGATCACCGCACCCGTGCGCGCGCCGTTGGCGAAGAACTCCGACCCGAACTGCTCCATGGTGAGGCCTGCGCCGATGCTATCGCGCGCCATGCCGATGACTGAGTAGCCCTGCAACCCATCGCCCAGCCCATGCAGGTGGTACACGTCGTCAGGATTGAGCACCGTGTATTCGCGCGTCTGATTGGTGACGACGTACTCCAGCCCACCGGCGGCGTTGCGGCGAATGAACACGCGCCATGGCTCGATAGGCCACAGGTTAGCCGGCTCACCGCGTGCATTGCGCTCGATCTCCGCATAGGCATTACCCCACAACAGGCAGCGCTGCAGCGCCCAGTCCCAGAAGTCTAGTGCCACCTGCTCCGGGTTCGGCTGCATCGACAGCAGCCAATCCACTGGATGATCGCTGCGCGCAATGCGATTCTTTCCCTGCTTCTGGAAAACGTGATACGGCATCGCCGAAATGGATTCGGAGATCGCGCGCACCGCACACCACACCGACGACAGAGTGAGCGCATTATCCTCGGTGACGTTCACACTCAGCGCGGAGAAACCGCGCCGGCTGTTGGGCGTGGCCAGCGGATTCTCGCGCGTAGTAGCCGCGCGGTTGCGCCACCAAGTGCGCAGTGCAGAAAGCGGTCCCATGGCTTAGAACGGTTCCATTTCTTCCCAGCACGGCGTAATGGTCGCCTTCCATGTGCCGGTCGCTGGAACGGTTGCCAGGATCACAAGCCCTTTGCCGGGCCCAATGACCATGGGCGCGTCGGCCACATCCCATATTTTCGTCGTGGCAAGGTGCACGGTATTGACGGCGGTTGTCACCCCGAACAGCACGCTCGCAAAGGGCCACGTGGGCAGCGCATCGCGGGTGCCTGGCGTCAGCGCCGCCGTGGTAGAAATGCGCATGTCGGTCCAATCACTGGGCACCCATGCAGGGTTGATCTTGGCGATTGGAGATGCAAGGGACACCGCAACCCCGCCCGTATCTGCAAGGGTGTAGCCGGTCACCCGATGGACCTCGAACAGGCCGGAGCCCGCGGCGAAGCCAGTACCGAGCGACATCATTTGAATGGCCAGGGAGCGCAGCCGTGCCCACTTGGTGTCGCTGCTCCACATGGCGGAGAAGATTGGCGAGGCGGCTGCCAAGCCCGCTGCCATCGTGGTAGTCGACGGTGCGATCCTGAACGAATTAAAAATGCCCATTGCGTTTAGTCTCCTAGTTCAGAAGTTTCCGCCGCACGCTCGCGCTGTAGACGTTCAGCCGCGACCTGTTCCCAATAACTCAACACATTGACCACGGGCAGCGGCTTGGGCGCTTCGTCGACCTCGACGACCTCTCCCATATCCTCCGGCGGCAATGCCGCGCGTGCCGCCTTGGCCAGTTCCTCGTAATAGCTGGGGGCATCGGGCCGGCTCAGTAGCGCGCGGCTCATGGCGATAATCAGCGCGATGGCGCCGTCGATCTTGTTTTCCTGTCGCTCTTTGGTTGGGTAAATATTGTCTTTCTGGTCGCGTCGCGCCACCACGTTAGCGATCATCCACGCCAACACCGGATCGCCGTTGTGATGGAAGCGCCGACACGTGATCAACTCTTCGATCTCTTTCATGGGCGGCGAGAAGTGCAGCACCAGCGGGCGCACTTCCACCATCGGCAGGCCTTGGTCGATCATGTCGGAGGCGAACGGCTGAATCTGCGCCGGGTCGAAACCGACCTCGGCTAACTCGAAGCGCTGCAGATCGGCGACCGTTTTAATCTCGGCGCCCTCGACTTCACCGATCAATTCGCGCGTCACGTCGGCAATGTCGGTGACGTTGCCCTCGGACAAATGGATCCAGCCATCCTTCGCCCAGCCGGCGAGTTGCTCATTACCCTCGATCTCGGCCATCGCCTTGTGCGAGTAGTACCGACCGAAGATGTAGTAATGCAAGCCGTCTGGTAGCTCGCGCGTGAACACTTTGACTTTGGCGAACAGATCCTTTTTAAAGCCCGCATCCAGCCCTATCCAGCATTTCTCACCGACGAATTGATCCTCGTGCAGCGCCGCGTCGCCGCAGGCGTCCCACTCCAGAATATTCATCCACCCAGAATAGGCCCCCACCCAAACGCAAAGTCTTTTCGTTAGGAATTCACCCAGCGCCGCAGATTGGGTGCGCGCCTTCATCGCCATGCGGCGCATATCCTCTATGTCCACCGATATATCCAGATTGGGATTGGCCTTGAGCCAAATGTCCTCGCGAAACGGGTCCTTTTCCTCACCGGCATCGATGGTATAGATCACGCCCCAAGTGGTCTCGTCATCTGCGCAATTGCCCTCGACTTTGTAACCCATGCCGCCGTGCTTCTTTAGCGTGGCATTGAGTATCTTAGTGAGATAGAGCCTTTCGTCATAACAAACGCCAGCGCGGTCACTGCCCGCCGTCGTGATTTTGAATATCAGCGGCTGCGAGCGCGATCCCATCGCCGAATCGATAACGTCGTGCACCGTGCGAGTCTTGTTCGCGTGCAATTCGTCCAGGCAGGCGAAGTGGACGTTAAGACCATCGAGCGTGCTGCCCTCGGCAGACAGGGCGATCATGCGTGCGCCTGTGCTGTCCACGGAAAGCGCGTTTTCGAATACCTTCACGCCGAAGGTGGCTCGAAACTCTGGCTCCATCAGAGCCATTTTCCGGGCAATGCCAAATACGAGTTTCGCCTGATCGCGCGTCGTGGCGCAGGTATAGACCTCGCCCCCCAACTCGTTGTCAATGGTCAGAGCCGAAAGGCAGAGCGCACCCAGGAGCGATGACTTCGCGTTCTTCCTTGCGACCTCCAGATAGGCCGAACGGAATCGACGCAGTCCCGTTGTTTTGTGCACGAAACCATACACGTTAACTATTGCGAACTTCTGCCATGGTTCGAGTTGGATGTGTGTGCCAGCCCATTGCGCCCCCTTAACGTGAGGCAGCAATTCGACAAAGTTGCAGCGCTGTTCCGCCTTCTCCAAGTCCAGCATAAAGGGCCATGATGGATCGTTGGTCCGCTTGAGATCGTCCAGCATTCTCTGTGCGCAGGCCTTCACCCATTTGCACGCGATCACCTTGCCATTGATCACATGCTTGGCGTATCGAATCGCGTCTCGGCAGTGGGGGAATGTGCTTAGCCGAACTGCTTCCACCCACCTTCCTTCTTCACTGAATCAGCCGCCGCCGGCATGACCGGCGAATTCTGCACTCGCGTACGTGAACTAGGCGTCATGCCGAATTCAATGGCGAGCTTGCAATACAGCTCGTAAGTCTTATTCGACACCGCCAGCCAGGGCGATTGCATCGGATAGCCATTGGGCGATTTCACAAACATGCCGCTACCGCCCTGCGCCTTCGCCTTCGCGATCATCTCGCGCGCTTCCATGTGATCGCCCCACGCCTCGCACATCAGCGTCAGCGTGCCGCGGTCAATTGCGGTCACTAGACCCACAGCGCCGAATTCACGCATCAAGCGTTTCCATTCCGCGCGCGCTTCGCCGGCGAGATGTCGTGGGCATTTCGGCGGTCCGCCCTTCGGCTTGAATTCGTTCGCCGGCAATGGGCGATGCCCTGGATTCCCGTGAACAATTTTTAGGGCTGTTGGTACTGGTTTGCGTCCTGTGGTCATACTTTTATGACACCTGATTGTTCAAGCCTTGCCTTCGCGGTTGAGAACAATTCTCGTCCGTAATATGGCGGCTAAGTTGTTGACCCGTAAGGGCAATATATTTACCCAACGCGGTCAATTACGTCTAAGTCCTTGTTATAATTCTCTTTAATAGTAGTAGATAAGGGTAGCGTGCAGTGCGAAGCGGGAGTTACGCCCTGGGGCGGGTCTCCTGTAAATCAAAGGCACGCAGTGCGAGAGATCGAACGAAGCGAGGGACCGAAGCCCGAGCCGATCCTCCTCCCCGCAAGGGGCAGCCGAGCACCAACGATTGCAGGCCCCTACGCGTGATGCCAAGGGACTTCTTGCAGTCCGTCACAGGCGCGCGTGCTCCGTCATTTCGTCGTGGAAGCTCAAGCGCGCAAGCAATCTCACACCACCGGAGAAATTGCTCGGTGGACTCTGCCATAGGCCAAGGTCAAACGCAGAGTCCACCGGGCTTCATTCTTCTTTCACACACACAGAGGCACACACACATGAGCAACAAACATGGCAGCAAATGGATTCGCCCGGCGAAGCGCTTGGCGATCTATTCACGCGACGGTTTCGCCTGCGCCTACTGCGGCAGCGAAGAGTCGTTGTCACTCGATCACCTACAACCGCGTGAACTTGGAGGGAGTCATGCGGCTGAAAATCTAGTCACGTCCTGCGTGTCGTGCAACAGCGCGCGCAAGGATTTGCCGATGCGCGATTGGTTCCAAGTCCTGCGCGATGGCGGGGGGGACACGTCTCAACTGCGCAAGAAAATCCGCACGCTGACCGCGCGTGCAATCAATCTGGACGAAGGCAAGCGGCTGTTGGCTGCTCGCCGCGCTCAGTAGTTTTTTCTCACACACACACGGAGCACAAAATGAAAGTCCGCCCTACACAAATGTCGTCCATTCTTGGCCAGCTGATCGCCGGCCGCCTGCCTGCTTTGATCACCGGCAACCCGGGCATCGGCAAGTCGGACATCGTCGCGCAAGCCTGCGACGCGGCCGGCGCACGCATGATGCTTTGGCACCCCGCCGTCAGTGATCCGACCGACTACAAGGGACTGCCTTGGCCCGATGCGAAAACGGGCCGTGCGACGTTCCTGCCATTCGGTGAACTGGCCGACCTGATCGAAGCCGATTCACCCACCGTCTGTTTCCTCGATGACTTGGGACAAGCGAGCCCCGCCGTGCAGGCCGCGGCGATGCAGCTGATCCTGGCGCGTCGCGTGAACGGTCACAAGCTGTCCGAGCATGTCGTGTTCATGGCTGCGACGAATCTGCGCACCGACGGTGCGGGCGTGTCAGGCATTCTCACGCCGGTCATCTCGCGATTCGCCACGGTGCTGCAACTCGATCCGACCGTGGACGACTGGTGCCAGTGGGCCTTCGCGCACAACATTCCGCCCGAGCTGATCGCGTTCCTGCGCTTCCGCTCCGAACTGTTGCTCACGTTTGACCCGAAGCGCGCCCGCGATATCGAGCCGTTCGCCTGTCCGCGTACGTGGGCGTATGCAGCGCGCTTGATGCAGACAGGATTGAGCGGGGGGGACCTGTACGCGGCCATCGCTGGCGCGGTCGGTGAAGGACCTGCCGGCGAATTCGTGGCGTTTCTGCGCATCGCACACGATGCACCGAACCCGGATGCAATTTTGTTGGCACCCGATCAAGCGCCGATCCCGACCGAGCCATCCGGCTTGTATGCAGTCGCCACGGCGCTCGCAACAAAAGCAAGCATCAGCAACTTTGATCGCATCACAACGTACTGCCAGCGCATGCACGGGGCAAAGCGCACCGAATTCGCCGCACTCACCGTGCGCGATTCGTACCGCCGGCACCCCGAGATCGCCAACAGCCCGGCCTTCGTGCAGCTGCATAGCACGGAGTTGGGCAAACTCATTTCAGGAGCCAACTAAATCATGAACGCACACACACTTACCCTCAACGAGCGCGCCATGCTCGCCACGTTCAACGTATCAATGTGGACCGCGCGCAAGCGTGACAAGAAGATCACGCGCGAAGTCGCTAAGAACCACGGCACCGTCGAACAGGTCGGCAACTACAACAAGCGCCTGCTCCCGATGGACTCGCCGACTTACAGCGCGGTGGTATCCGCTGCAGCAGCCGCTCGACACTATCACTACGAGGCGACACTGCCATGGGGCCAAGAGGGCGCTCGCATTCTGACCGCCGCGCAATACTTCGACTATACAAAGCGCATGCGCGAACTCGAAGACCAGTTCGGGCAAGCGGTCTCGGAATTCGTGAAGGACTACCCGAGACTACGCGAGAACGCCAAGCAGCTGCTCAATGGCATGTATCGGGACGACGACTACCCGACGCAGTCCAATATTCGACGCGCCTTCGCCATGTCGCGCGACGTGTTCCCGCTTCCCTCGGCCGCAGATTTCCGCGTGCAGCTGGGCGACGACCAGGTCAGCGTGATCCGCGAGCAGATTGAACACAACGTGGCGGAAGCAACTGGCAACGCGATGCGCGATCTGTATCAGCGCGTGCACGATGCCGTCGCGCACATGGCTGAGCGCCTGGGTAATGCCGATGCCGTGTTCCGCGATTCGCTGGTGACGAATCTGCGCGAGATCGTGGAACTACTTCCGAAGCTCAATCTCACCAACGACCCGACGCTCGAAGCCATGGGCAAACGACTGGCCAAGAATCTGTGCCCGCTCGAACCCCAGACCCTGCGCGTCGATCCCGAAGTGCGCAGCAAAGCAGCCGACGAAGCCGCCGCGATCATGGCGAAGATGGCTGCTTACATGGAGAACTGATTCCGTCATGACCACACACAACGAAGCCGCCAGCGTCATGCTGCAGGCGCGCATCGATCTGGTGCTCAGCGCCCCATTTTTCGGGGCGTTGGCACTGCGTCTGGATATGATCCCGGACGAATCGATCAAGACGTGGAGCACCGACGGCAAGACGCTGCGCTACAACCCTGACTACACGCTGAAGCTCTCACACGGTCAGCGCAAGGGCGTATTCGCTCACGAAGTCTTGCACTGCGCGAACGGGCACATATGGCGGCGCGGGCAGCGCGATCTTAAAAAATGGAACGTGGCTGCCGACTACGCCATCAACCCGCTTGTCACAAGCGCCGGCATGCAACTGCCAGCCGACTGTCTGTCCGATTCTGCCTACGACGGCATGAGTGCTGAGCAGATTTACAATCTGTTGCCAGACGGCGGAGACGACCAACAAGGCCCGGGCGATGTAGAGGATCCACCCGAGCAAGGCGAACAAGAACTCGAGGCGGACTGGAAGATCGCCACCGAGCAGGCTGTACGCGCCGGCAGGATGCAGGGCAATTTGCCCGAGGCACTGGCGCGCATGGTCGAGGAATTGCGCCGCCCCAAGGTCGACTGGAAAGCCCTGCTGCGTCGTTTCGTGCAGCAATGCGCCGTCAGCGACTACAGCTGGACCACACCGTCCAGGCGCTATCTGGCGCAAGGCGTTTATCTCCCTGCGTTGACACCG
>Ga0210380_10001106_pt1 | contig 11168 bp, 6 predicted proteins | sample PLM4_5_coexredo_FD_155476 | JGI IMG/M metagenome (GOLD analysis project Ga0210380, IMG submission 155476) | Groundwater sediment microbial communities from an aquifer in East River, Colorado, USA - PLM4_5_coex redo | ecosystem: Environmental > Terrestrial > Soil > Riparian zone | place: USA...
GATGTTCATTGCCCACAAACGCGGACTCGTCATGGATGGCAGTCATCCCACGCAGCTATATGGATATGGCGGCTTCGGTATTTCGATCACACCATCGTTCTCATCCGCTCGAATTGCGTGGATGGAACAAGGAGGCGTATTTGCCGCGCCAAACCTTCGGGGCGGTGGGGAGTATGGAGAGCAATGGCACCAGGCAGGTACGAAGGAGCGCAAGCAGAACGTTTTTGACGATTTCATTGCCGCTGCTGAATGGCTGATTGCCAATGGATACACATCGCAAACCAAACTGGCGATCATGGGGGGAAGCAACGGCGGATTGCTCGTGGGAGCATCCATGACACAGCGCCCGGATCTGTTCGGCGCGGCAGTTCCCACCGTCGGGGTCATGGACATGTTGCGCTTCCACAAGTTCACAATTGGAAGGGCGTGGATTTCGGACTACGGTTCGCCGGAGGATCCGGAGGATTTCAAGCATCTCCTCGCGTATTCGCCTTACCACAACATTCATGAAGGACGGGCTTACCCGCCGACGCTCATTACGACTGGGGATCACGACGATCGGGTTGTTCCCGCGCACAGCTACAAGTTCGCCGCCGCACTTCAGGCCGCTCAAGGTGGTTCCGCGCCAATACTGATTCGTGTCGATGTTCGCGCCGGGCATGGATTTGGAAAGCCGGTGTCCATGCAGATCGGCGAAGCTGTCGATGTGATGGCTTTCCTTTCGAAGGTGCTGGGGAAGTAGGGAACCATTTCGGGAGAGAGCCATTGCCCTCTGAGTCAGGAGGGCAGCGGGATCGCGAAGCGGGATCCGACATCACGAGAAGGGGGGTGGTTCCAAAGCGCAATCTTGCGGGTTGCTGCTTTGGAACCACCCCGGCGCACCTTCATTTAATGCTCCGCACCTCCTTACTCAGGAGGGGAGTTTTTGCAATCTTAGACTCGCCCGTTTTCAAACAGGCGGAAGCGGCGAAGAAGGACGTCCAAAAGGTATAGGCCCAGCCCGAAGGCTGCGAGCCACGGCCACATTGCGATTGCAACCAGGGTGGTCTCGCCGTCCGCATCGAAAATCTCCGCGCCCTTCGGCTGAAAGACTCCGCCGGTTTCCGCGCTGATGGTACGCAACTTTACAAGGTCGGGCGGATAGAAATGGAGTTCCTCAGGATACGAGTACGCGAGCATACCAGAAGCCCCGTTTAACCCTTCGCTGTTCGCGTGAAAGACATATGTTCCTCGTAGTGTCAGAGGTACACGGACTTCGTAGGAACCCGGGCCGATCTGAGGAACATCGACAACCGAAACCTTCTGGGCGGGATCGATAATGCGGACCTCGGTCCGAATATCATTCAGAAATCGGCCACTTTTCTCTACTGCGTCGATGGAGAGCAGAGCCGATTTGCCTTCGCGCCGGACACGAAAATCAAAGGTATCATCATCACGCCGCCGCATCGTTTCTCGGACGAGCTGGGACCAGAATTTCGGATACCCATTCCATTTGAGCCAATCGACTGCCCATCGATCCTTCACATCCGACATGAATGCGGCCGACTTTCCCAGTCCGTACTGCCAGCGTGTCAGCAGAGGCCTGCTTTTGAAAGCTTCGAGCAGCACCTCCGATGTTGGTTTCGCTTTGGCAGAAACGTATCCCTGCAGCAGCGGAGAAGTGTTGAAATTGATTCCTTTGAAGATATCGACGGTCTTTTTCACGATAGGACGAAAGGCATCTTCGTGAAGCGTCTGTCCCGTCATCGTCATGGTGTCTTCGATGAAGATAAGCGGCACGTTTGCGGGGTCCTGAACATAGTAGGGTTTGCCCTTTCCCCATGCTGCAATGTTCTCCATCAGCCGACGGTCCGAATCGGCTCCGACGGCGACGGTCGACACTGTAATTCCGGCGTTGGCCAGACGTGTCGTCAATCCCTGAAAGTCATCTGGTCGTGTATGGCCATCCGACAGGAGAAGGATGTGCCTGATCTCATCGCCAGACTTCGCGATTTGAATCCCCGCTTCCCGGAGGGCGGGATAGATATTGGTGTCGCCGCCAACGCCGATCATGGAAATGGATTTGAGAATGGTCTCACGATCTACGACCGGTGTTCTGGGATTGACGTACCATTTGAAGTTGAAATCGAACACCAGCACACCGAAATGATCCGTGTGCTGCAGGAAATCAATCGGTGCCTTTGTGGCTTCCTTGGCAAGTTGTATTTTCTGCTGCTCCGCCATGCTGCTGGACCGGTCCAACACCACAATCATGCTTACGGACGGATGTTTCCCATCGGACTCAAATGTGATTGGCAGAAGTGCTTCAACCGGAGTTCCCGTGTAGCCGGCAGCGCCATAGGTATGCTCGCCACCGGCAAGCACAAACCCGCCACCAAGATCGCGGACATAGGTTGCCATCGATTGCATCTGTGCCAGGGACAGTGCCTTGGGATCAACGTCGCTGAGAATGATCTCGTCCCAGGTGTCCAGCTGGTCGACACGTTGCGGAATCGAGCCGGGGGGCAAAACATCCACGGTAAACCCCTCCGACGTCAGTGCGGACTGCAAGTAGTGCGCACTCGCCGCATGCCCTTCCACATAGAGGATGCGCGGCCGCCCGGATACCAGGATGGGTAGGCGGAATACGTTGTTTTCCATCCGTGCATCTCCGTCAACTCTGAGGCTCGCTTCGAGCACGACTGTTCCGGTAGTGGACGGAATGCTGGTTTCAAATGCGATCCGGTTGGGTCCCTTTGCAAGCAAAGCCGAGCGTCTGGCCAATACCTTGCCACCGTTCCGGATTTCAATTTCGCCGATTGTATCGGCTGGACTGAAGATGTGAACCTCGAGAGGGAACTGCTCGTCGGCGGTGACCTTCGATGGCGCCATGACGGTTTCGATCCAGGAATCCCGATCGGATTTTGTGCCCAGCGGCAGAGTGAAAACTTGTACATGTTCCTGCTTGAGACGCGTCAATACTGCCGCAACGTCTCCGGAATTCTCGTTCCCATCGGACATCAGAACGAGACGCTTCAAGTGATGCGGAGCGAAATGGTGCAGTGCGACATTCAGAGCAGATGCGATATTGGTTTCAGTTTGATCGATCGTAGCGCGTCCGCCCCGGCCTGCATGATTGGACACGGAAACCTGAGTGAGGTCTTCAAGCGTCTCAAACGGAATGGAGTTGGAGGCGAATGCAATGAAACGCGAATCCGATGGACGTCCGGCGTCGTTTGTTGTGCGTATCCATTGGATGGCGTTCTGTATCGAAGAGGACGAAACACTTTCAGAGATATCAAGGAGATAGACGGCGGATACCTCCGAGCCGTATCGATAGAGCGTGGGCTGGATCAGCGCAAGAATCAGGAGAAAGATAGTTGAAATGCGGATGGTTGTCGACAGCTGGAGATGTTTCGGACTCAGGTCGGCCACAGTCGATTGCCGCATCCACCAAATCCACGGGACAATCGCGGCAAGTATCAATGGCCAGTAATTTTCAATCGTCAAACGCATTCCAGCTCGCCTCGAACAACCGAAATCGTCTCAACAGGACATCCAGAAAATAGAGAGCCAGCGCGGCGGCGGAAAACCATGGCCACAGCGCAACTGGAAGAAATGTCCGATCGCCTCGCGCTTCAAATATCTCCGGTCCCGACGGCTGGAACATTCCACCGGTTTCCATGCTGACTGCGCGCAGCTTCGCCACGTCCGGTGGATAGAAATGATATTCCGCCGGATAGGAGTATGCCAGCACTCGGGAAGCACCGTCGGACCCATTACTGGTGGCGCGAAACAGATAGGTGCCATGCTGTTTCAGCGGCACTCGCGCTTCGTATGCGCCGGGGCCGGTTTGAGGTAAATCGAGCACCGTGGAGACTTGATCCGGAGCGACGACATGCACCTGCATGTGAAGTTGGTCGCGATAGCGGCCGTCTTTTCCAACTGCTTCCACGGAGACCAGTGCGAAGCCGTTCTCGCGTTCGACGCGCATTTCAAAGTCTGCATCGTCCTGCCGCCGCATCGTGTCGCGAATGATCTGCGACCAGAATTTGGAATAGCCGTTCCATTTCAGCCAGTCCACTGCCCAACGGTCTTTCACGTCGGAAGTGAATACTGCCGTTTTCCCAAGGCCGAATTGCCATCGTGCCAACAGTGGCCGGTCTTTGTAGGCCTCCAGCAGCACTTCCGCCATGGGCCTGGGTTTTACCTGAACGTAACCCTGGAGCCTCGGCGCCGAATTCCAGTCGATGCCCTTGAAAGCCTCCACGCTTTTCGTCACGATCAATTTGAACGATGCCTCCTGAAGTGATTCACCTGCCGAGGATTCCACGTCCTGATTAAAAATCTGAGGCACACCGGCGGGATCTTCCGCGTAATAGGTTTTGCCTTTGCCCCACGACGCGATTTTCGTCATCAAATCCTGGTCGGCTTCCTGTCCTACGGATACAGTCGAGACGGTGATCTGGGCCGCAGCCATCTGCTTCGTCATTGCTTCGAAGTCGTCCGTCAAAGTCCGTCCATCGGAAAGTATGATGACGTGTTTGATCTCATCGGTCGCCTTCTGAAGTTCGGCGAATGCTTCCTTCATGGCAGGGTAAAGATTGGTTTCTCCACCAACGCCGATTTCATCGATTGTATCGAGAATGGAGGGGCGATTATCCACCGCCTGCAGCCGGAGAGCCCATGTCGCGTTGAAGTTGAATGTCAGCACGCCGAAATGATCCGATTCCTTCAGCAAGGCCACAGGAGCTTTTGTGGCTTCCTTTGCGTAGCGGATCTTATCGCCCGCCATGCTGCCGGATTTGTCGAGAATGACAATCATACTTACGGATTGACGTGGTTTCTTGACGTCAAAGCTGACGGGTAGCAGTTCTTCGACGGGTGTTCTGGAATATCCGCCTTCGCCATAGACGTTGTCACCGCCGGCAAGTATGAATCCGCCGCCGAGGTCGCGGACATACGTGGACATCGCTTCCATCTGGGGTGCGGAAATCAGTTTTGCGTCGACGTCACTGAGAATGACCGCGTCGTAAGCGCCAAAATCCTCCGCGGTTTGCGGCAGGGCCATTGGATCGACAACATTGACGATGAACCCTTCAAGCGTCAATGCGTCCTTCAAATAGCGGGCACTCTGAGGGTGACCCTCGACGTACAGAATTCGTGGGCGGCCGGCGACGACGAGCGATTGGTGGAACTCATTGTTTTCCTGAAATGGGTCTCCGTCAATCCGTACCGTAGCATCCAGAACAACGTTTCCCGCTCTTTCGGCGACGCTGGTTTCAAACGCTACGCGATTCAAGCCTTTCTTCAACGGAACAGTGCGAGCGGCGAGAATTTTTGTGCCATTCCGGATCTCGACCCTGCCGGACACATTCGACCCGCTGTAAATATGAACTTCGAGCGGAAACTGCTCTTCTGCGTTTACCTGTGGCGGCGCCATCAAATTCTCAATCCAGACATCCTGTTCGGACCGCACCGGCAGCGGCACCGTGAATACCTCGACTCCTTCTTTTTTCAGTCGAGGCATGACAGCGGCAATGTCGCCGGCGTTTTCGTTGCCATCGGAAACAAGGACGAGCCGTTTCAGATGATTTGGCGCAAAGCTTCGCATGGCACGCTCCAACGCAGCGGCAATATCAGTCTGACTCTGGTCGACGGCATTCCGGCTTGTCTGGGATGAAACCGCCACGTGAGTCAGGTCTTCCAGGCGTTCAAATCCCAGCGAGTTGCCTCCAAACGCGATGAACCGGGAATCGGAAGGATTGCCGGAATCGTTGGTTTGACGAATCCATTGAAGGGCATTCTGAATTGCCGATGGTGCAATGCTCTGGCTCACGTCCAGCAGATAGACGACCGACACGGCGGCGCCCGGCAATCGGAGCACGGGCTGCATCATCGCCAATACAAGAAGGCTGACGGTGACTGTTCGAATGGTCGAGGAAAGAAGAAGATGCTTCGGGCTCAGGCCGGCAACGGTGTTCCGGCGCGTCCACCACAGGAATGGAATTATCAGCGCCAGTAATAGCGGCCAGTATGTTTCAAACGTCAGGCGCATAAAGGCCTGGAACTCCTTCTCCTGACGGGAGAGGGTGGGACATCAAGAAAACGGCGGGCTCGGGTGAGTGTTACAGCTACCGAATCATCCATAAAAATTGTTCCGGATCGATTCATACGAATTACAAGCAATGTACCCCTCACCTGGCGCTGCGCGCCACCCTCTCCCGTCGGGAGAGGGATTTCTCTCGAAATCTCAACCTGCCATCACAGCGTGATTCTTCGGTGATAAGTGAACCATTCGAGACCCAGCAACATCACCGCAAGAAACAGAAGGTAGAACCACAGTTCGTGTTTCAGGAATCGTGCAGTGGGTTTGATTTCATTTCCCCAGTTCAGAGCGGCGTGATTTATGTCGGAGTACTGCCGGTTCATGAGATTCACGGCAATGTATTGCCGGAGTCCGTCCTTTGTTGCGACATACAGGCCGGGATCCCGAGCTTCGAATACAGTTCGATCCAGATATCCACGCGAGGTCACTGCTTTGCCATCTGGTCCCGTGATCTGAGCATTAATGATCGGAACCTCCACGATTCCAGTCGTCCGGCGCAGCGCGAGACGTTCGCGGCCAAACCAGGCAAGAGCATTATCCACAAACAGCGGGAAGCTCTCATGAACGGGGAAGTCCGATGCCTGAAGACTGAACGTCAGCATGATCCAGCGTGCTCCTGCGCCAGACATCGGCGACGCGACAATCAGCGGCGTCTCTCCCGACGCGGCAAGCACCGTCACACGAGACGGATCAATGGTGGAAGCCTTCGCAATCGACACATCGTGCAAGGAAAGGTACTTCATCACCGGATGATCTTCGACCCACGTTGTAAAGGCGGGCTTCTCCACGATACCGTTCGGACTCGGCAGCCACCGCACATTCTGCGCTTCGGTCTGGAACCCAATGATCAAAGCCGGTTTGGAAGGCTGTACGGCTGGAGCAAAGTTATCGAAGACATACGCGTCAATTGCCGGATCCTCGCGGTAATCCTTCGGGTCCACGACAGAAAGGTCGACAAACGAATCCAGTCTCAACGCCGTCTGGAGATATGCGTTGCCTTTCGTTACCAGCAGCGCTTTCGTTTTTTTCTTCAAAGGAAGATATGTATAGGCAATGTCGTCTGTCGCCAGCGCGTCTCCGTCCGTTTGAATCGTGGCGCGGATCCCACCGCCATCAAACTTCGACAAATCAAAGGTCTCTCGGTAGCTTTGGCGCGATTGGATCTCGACTTCCCGGCGGATGTGGCCCTGTCCGCCCTCGCTGATATTTATCGTGGTTCTGCGTGTGTCATTACCGAAGTTGGTGACTTCAAGGTAAGCCTCGTACTGCAGTGGCGCCGACGCCATGGAACGAACTTCAAATGCGGTGATGGCAAAATTCCGGGCCGTTTCGTACACCATCAGTTTCCTGATGGGCTGCGGCACGGCCGGTATCGCCACACCGTCGGATATGAAATATGTCTGCGTCTTGGAATCTTCAGATTCGGGAAGACGCGGTGTTGCCGCCATCGGCCGCAGCGTACGGATCACCTGCTTCACGTCGTCCATGTCGCTCGTATAAGGGGAATCGTACTGTCCCGAGGTGTCAGCGATTCGAAACTCCGAACCGGAGCCGCTCGAATCCACAAGCGCATTTGCCGTGTCGACCGCGTGCTGCCAGCGCGTTCTGCCGTCGCTCATTCGCGCCGACATGGACGGTGATGTATCCAGAACAATCATCGTCCGTCCGGTTGATCCGGTGAGATTCTCAATTTCAGGTCGTGCTACAGCAAACACCATCAACAGTCCGATGATGACGGCAAAAAGTACGGACAGGATCCTCCGTAGTTTTTCCCAGAGCGAGCGCTCTTCGTGGCGTTCCAGCACCTTGTTCCACAGCATCGATGACGCAATCATCATTCGTCGATGACGCAGTTTCAGAAAGTACATGGCAACCAGCGCCAGCGTCGTCAGGACCGCCAGCATCATGGCGGCAAAGGGACTGAGGGCGAGGAATCTCATTTCAGGAAACGGCCCTGGCGGAAGACCTTCAGGACGAGATCCTCAAATGGATAGTCGGTGACTGTTCGTATATAGCCGAGCTGGTATTTCGAACAGTACGCTTCGAACTCGTCGCAGAAGTGTTTGAATTCGGTTCGATAATCCGTCAGCAGGGAAGGCGTTACCGTGATCTCTCGGCTGACGTTGCTTTCCGAGTCCACCAGAACCAGTTCTCCCTTCAGAACCGGATCGACTTCTTCATGACTGGCGACATGGATCACGAAGATGTCATGGCGGAAGTGACGCAGAATATCGAGGCCGGTTTGAAATCCCGCCGGATCCATGAAATCCGAAATCACTACGGCGAGGCCGCGGCGTCTGGCTTCCGTGCAATAGGTCTTGAAGGATTCGCGGGCATTGGTCTCACCGCCGGGAGTGATGTCTTCCAGGAAACGAAACACTTTGAAGATGCGTCCCTTGCCGCGCTGCGGAGGAAGTTCCGCGCGTATCTTTTCCGCATAGGCCGTCATGTAGGCTCGATCGAGATTGGCCAGACCGATGTAGCACAAAGCGGCCGCGACGCGACGTGCGTAGTCCAGTTTCACCGGGTTCCCATATGTCATCGATTGACTGGAATCGATGAAGAAATAGATCGGCAAATCTTCCTCTTCTTCGAAGAGGCGGAGGATCAGTTTGTTAAGGCGAAGGTAGGCCTTCCAGTCGAGGTGGCGGAAATCGTCTCCGGGAACATATTGCCGGTAGTCCGCGAATTCCACACCGGTGCCGCGGCGTGTGGCACGGCGCTCGGCTCGGAAGTGTCCGGCGAAGACACGCTTGGAAATAATGCTGAGGTATTCGAGCTTCTTTCGAAACTCGTCATCAAATAAAGGCAATCTATGTAGTTTCCGGCGTGGTCTCCAGAATCCCCTTGATAATGGTGTCGGTATCCACGCGTTCAGCTTCACCTTCAAAATTCAGCAGCAGACGGTGACGCAATGCGCCGTATGCCACTGCGCGAATATCGTCGCACGAGACGTAGACTCGGTTGTTCAAGAGCGCCCGAATCTTTCCACCCACGACAAGGGCCTGTGCCCCTCGAGGACTGGAGCCGCATCGCGCGTAGCGGGTTGCCAGCGGATTCGAGAGCGGCGTGTTCGGGTGCGTCGCCATCATGATGCGCACCGCGTAGTCCTGAATCGGTCGCGCAATGGGAACCGAGCGCACCGTCTTGCGCATATCGAGTATCTGAGGTCCATCCAGCACGCGATTCACGTGAGGTTCTTCCAGGCGCGTCGTGCGGTTCAGTATGGTGCTCATGCTGCCTGCGGTGGGATAATCCACCTTCAGCTTCATGAAGAACCGGTCGAGCTGCGCTTCCGGCAGCGGGTATGTCCCTTCCATTTCGAGAGGGTTCTGAGTTGCGAGCACGAAGAACGGCTGCTCGAGCTTGTACGTCGTTTTGCCGACCGAGACTGTCTGTTCTTCCATAGCTTCGAGAAGCGCAGACTGAGTTTTCGGTGTGGCTCGGTTCACTTCATCCGCAAGAACAATGTTCGCGAAAATGGGACCGGTCTGAAATTCCAGGACCTTTTCACCCTTCTCGCCCTCACGAACAATGTTGGTTCCGGTAATGTCGGCGGGCATCAGGTCTGGCGTGAACTGAATGCGCGAGAATTTCAGGTGCACGACTTCCGACAATGTGGAGACGAGCTTGGTTTTGCCGAGGCCAGGCACACCTTCGAGCAGAACATGGCCGCTGGCGAGCAGACTCATGATCGCGCATTCAATGATGTCGCCGTATCCCACGATGACTTTCGCTATTTCCTCCTTAACGGCGGTGAATTGTTTCTGAAAGCCCTCTACCTGTTGTTCGATTGCTGTGCTCATTATTTTGCCGGTCCGGCGGCAGCCGCCCTGGGCCGAATCTCCTCAAAGTAGTATTTGACGATTTCACGTTGCTCGCGCGGAAGCCGATTCTGATTGAGCGCGTCCTTCTGCGCCGGGCTCAACTGAGAAGGCACATTGCGGTAATCCATGGCGGATCGTTCCTGTTTGCTGGCTTCCTCGAGGTCCTGCTGCTGCCCGTCTTTGGCGGCCTGACCCTTAAGCCCTTCCATTTTCAGTTGCACGTCCAGCTTTGTCATTTCTTCGGGCTTCAGATCCTCTGGCGAACCGAGCTCCGAGGAGTTGGCACTGGCGGATTGAGAGCCCTGACCGTTTCCAGAGGACTTGCCGGTAGACGGAGTGCCATTAGGAGATGAATCTCCTTTCTCTCCGCCTCCGCCCTGTCCCTGCGACGGAATTGGAGTGAGCTGTGCGTCCGCGTTGGCCTGGTCGGACGCTGCTTCCTGCTGAAGCGAGTTCTTCAGATCGGCCAGTTGCTGACTGGCCTGGCTCTGTTGCTGCTGCCCTTTCATTTTCTGAGCAAGCTGCTCCAGTGCCTGCGCAAGATTATTGAGCGCGACTTTTCCAGCTTCCGGATCGTCGTTCTTGAATGCGTCGGCGGCTTCCCGCATGAGTTTGGATAAGTCCTGAAGAGCCGCCGGAGAGTTGTTCGCCGCTTGCGACATGTTTTTCTGCATCTCACGTAGAACATCCGCCGGAGTGATTCCCAGTTTCTCCGCGACGCTGCGGATCTGGTCGGCTGCTTCTGCAAGGTCGCCTGCAGACATGGCCTGAGCGGTCGATTCGAACGCCCCCGATTGTCCCAGCTGATTTGCCATGGACGTGAGTCCATCGAGAATGTTGTTCAACTCCAGATTCCCGCCGTCGATCTGTTGTCGAAGGTCCGAGAGCTGCTGCTGTGCGGCGTCCGAAGAAATCTTGCCCTGCTGAAGCTCGCTGATGATTTTCTCGAGCTCTCTTGCAGCTTCGGTCTTTTCGAGCAGCTTCTTTGCGCGATCGACGAGTGCCTGATCCGTGCGTGAAAGTTGAAACGGCGGAGCGCCCTGAAGATAGAACCAGTTGTGATTCTGGGATAGCGGCAGAAAGTTCAGGATCACGAACACCGCCATCAGGGCGAAGGCTCTGTGGAAAGTCTTCGAGATAGATCCGGGATAGAGCGTTTCAATTTTTAACCGTTTTGCGTTTTGAATCGCCCCTTCAAGCTGAACGTCGACCCATTCGGACGAGGAAGGGTGTCGGATAAACCAGTATGCGGT
>Ga0210380_10001107_pt1 | contig 11150 bp, 8 predicted proteins | sample PLM4_5_coexredo_FD_155476 | JGI IMG/M metagenome (GOLD analysis project Ga0210380, IMG submission 155476) | Groundwater sediment microbial communities from an aquifer in East River, Colorado, USA - PLM4_5_coex redo | ecosystem: Environmental > Terrestrial > Soil > Riparian zone | place: USA...
GCCGTGATGCCTACGACAAGGTCGACCTTTCATCGCGAGCCCTGCGGGAGCTGCAACGAAGACGCGGCGGTGGGCTTCATCGCCCGCCGCCGCGCCGGTGTTCTGCGATTCTCACTTCGGAGTCATCTTCACGAGCGCCGCCTGGGCCGCGGTGCGGACTTCGTCCGATGAATCCTCGCACGCGGTCTTCAAGTGCTTCAGGAACGCGGGGTCGTAGTAGCCGAGCTTGCAGAGATGCTCGATGCACTCGGCCTTCACGGCCGGGCACGGGTCCGTCTTCGCCGCATGGAAGAGCACGCCCTTCACGGCGTCGCTCGATCCGTGGCGGCCTTCGGCAAGTCCCTTCGCCGCCCTGATGCGGACGGACGGCGCGAGGGCATCGCGAAGCGTTGCCGCGCCCGGTTCGATCTCCGCGGGCAAGCCCATCGTGACCGGCGTATGGCTGGCCGGCCGCACGGCGTCGGCATTCGATGCCTTCCTCACCACCGCGGGAACCACCTGGATGCCCGATTGCTGCTGCGGTTGCGGGATCGTCGGCACGCTCACCGGCGGAACGGGCTTCACACTCGGCAACGGTTGCGGGATGGAGGAACTCGGCGCGCTCGGCGGGGTTGGCGCCGAGGGAATCGCGGGGGTCGGCGGAGCGACCGGCTCGACACGGCCCGGCGCGGCCGGCGGCGTCAGCGGCTTCGCCGGGAACACACGCGTCGGCTCCGCGTTCACCCGCGGCGCCGGCGGAACGACAGGCGCCGAGATCACAGGCGCGGAGCCGGTCACCGGCTGGTTCGTGGCCGGCATCGCCGGCGGGCTCGGCTTCTTCGAACCGAACACGCGACCGATGATGCCGGGACGCTTGTCGTCGGCCATTGTCGGCGCGGGTGTCGCGGCGGCGGCCGCCGGCGTGTTCGGAACGGTCGACGGGCCGACCGGCTCTCGGTTGAACAGTCTCCGCCGGTCGCTCGCCTCCGCCATCGGCGGCATCGGGGTCGGTCTCGACTCAATCCGCGGCCCTGCCGGCGGGATCGGGACGGGTTTCGACTCAATCCGCGGCCCTGCCGTCGGCAGATCCGAGAACGTCGTCACCGGCGTCCGGAGGTCCATCGGCATCGGCGGCGCCGCCGGCAAACTCGGCTTCGAGACCACCGGCGGCGAAGGATTGGGCTTCGCGACGGGTGCGGCGCTCACCGCAGGCAGCGGCATCGCCGAACCCAGCACGGGCGGCGACGGTGGATTGGACGTGATCGGCTTCGGAAGCGGCGGCAACGCGGGAGCGGAAACAGGCGGCGTGGCTCCGAATGACTTCGAAGGCGCCGGCGTGGCTCCAAACGACTTCACAGGCGCCGGCACGGGATTTGTGACCGCCGGCATCGGCTTCGCGGGAAGCGGCGCGGGGGTCGCGGGAGCCGGCATCGGCTTCGGCTTCGCGGACACCGGCGGCGGCACTTTGCTATCAGGCGCCGCCGGGTCGATCAGCTTGAATGTGTCGCCGGTCTTCGCGTCCTTCACGTCGGTCTCGACGCTGCCGTCCGGTTTCTTCGTCGTCTTCACCACGGTCACGGTCCGGTCCGGCTGGCCGGGGAACTTCACCGTGATCGTCTCGCCGGACTTCGCCTTGTCGTCCGGCGCCGCATTCGTGCTCGCGGCGGTCATCGCCGTCCCGGTCACGATCGCCCACGCCCATCGCTTCCAGTTCCACCGCGTCATGGTTGCGTCCCCCGACAATCCGGACCCGCGCGGTCGTCCCTGACCCCGTGGACCTCCATGTCTGCGAAGTTCATCGGACTGCGCAGTTTGGCGGGATGAACGGGTCCGGCGGAGTTTGCCGAGTTTGCCGTGTAAACTGGGGAAGCTGTAACGGTCGCGAAGGGGCTCACTCGACAGCGAGTTCATCCGCGTCAGAGTGTTCGACCTCCGCCGCGGTCTGCCTCGAATCGTCGCTTCGGAATTGCTCGAGCTTCTTGTGGAGGGTGTTGCGGTTGATGCCGAGCCGTTCGGCGGCTTTGATCTGAGTGCCGCCGAACTGCCGCATCACTTCCTCGATCAACTCGCGTTCGAGCCCATCCACCAGGAACGGATGGAAGCCCTTGATCCCGGCGGGCAGCGGGGTCTGCAGTCCGGCGCGGACGAGGTTGCGGATGAGCGTGGGCACGTCGTTGGCTCCGGCGCCGCCGGCGCTCTTGAGCGGCCGCAGCGAGTAGCGGGGCCGGCCGAAGCGGAGCGTGTCCGCCGCGATCGCCCCGCCGTCCGCCATCACCACGAGCCGCTCCAGCGTGTTCTCCAACTCGCGGACGTTGCCCGGCCAATCGTGGGCCTTGAGCGCGTCGAGCACCGCGGGCGTCAGTTCCGGAACCGGACACTTGTGCATCTCGCCGTAGCGACGGAGGAAGAACTGCGCGAGCGGTGCGATGTCCTCGCGGCGTTCCCGCAGCGGCGGCAGCACCACGGGAATGACGTTCAGCCGGTAATACAAGTCCTCGCGGAAGCTGCCCGTCTCGACCAGTTCTTCGAGCGAGGCGTTGGTCGCGGCGAGGACGCGCACATCGACGCGGATGGTCTTGCTGTCGCCGACGCGTTCGAGTTCGCGTTCCTGGAGCACGCGGAGCAGTTTGAGTTGAAGCTGCGGTGAGGTGCTGTTGATCTCGTCGAGGAAGATGGTACCGCCGTGGGCCGCTTCGAACCGGCCGACCTTGTCTGACACGGCGCCGGTGAACGAGCCCTTGATGTGACCGAACAGTTCACTTTCGAGGAGGTTCTCGTGGAGGGCCCCGCAGTTGACCCGCACGAACGGACCGCTGGCCCGGCGGCTCAATTTGTGAATCGCCTTGGCGATGACTTCCTTGCCGGTGCCGGTTTCGCCAATCAGCAGGACGGTAGTGGGGCGCGGCGCGGCGAGCCGCACCAGACGGTAAACGTCCTGCATGGCCGGAGCGGTGCCTACAATCTCGGGCAGCGGCGGCTCCACCTGCTCGTTTTTCGGCATCAGCCCGTCGCTTCCGGGAGAGGAAGCCTGGATTCGGACGAAAAGTCCGATGGAGAAATGGAAGTATAGCGAACTGTGCCCGGATTTTCCACAGTGTAAGCACGAAAAGTGAGCATCGGGCAGCTCGTGTGCTATGGTGGCGTGCCAAAATGGGTCAATTCGCCGGGTTGCATCTCCCCCCGACTTACGTCGACGGTGCGACATTGGGACCCATTTATGGCAGGGAGTTGTGCCGATTCACATTGCGCAGTATATGTTCATTCCTGAGATCCCTGAAAACCGTGAACATCCGCACTTTCCAACCCGGCGATGAGCGCGTTCAGGCTGGCCTGTTCAACGCGGCGGCGTTCGCGCTGCCCGGGTTCAAACCCGCACTCGAAGACGAAGTGAAGCGGCGCACCCGCTCGCGCACCTTCGATCCCACCGCCCGCTTCTATGCCGAAGAGGATGGCCAGGTCGTCGGCTACTGCGCGCTCGAACCAAACCAGTCGCGGATCAGTTATCCGTGGTGCAAGAAGGGCTCGGAGAGCGCGGCCGCGCCCCTGTTCGAGGCCGCGCTCGGCGCCGCCCGCGAACGCGGACTCACGTCCCTCTTCACTGCCTATCGCCGCGACTGGGAACCCATTCGCGGCTTCTTCGAAGCGCAGGGCTTTCGCCAGACGCGCGAGATCGCGAACTTCGTGACCTCGCCGCTCGATCTGCCGACGGTGGCGAACCGCGGCGGGCTGCCGATCCGCCGGCTCGAACGCACGGACCTCCCCGCGCTCGCCGAGATGGGCCGCGGACTCATCCGCCTCCCGGTCGGGAAACTCGAAGCCTATTACTTCGCGAACCCGTACTTCCCGGTGGAAGCGTTCCGGGTGTTGGAGGAACGCGGCAGCGGAGCGCCGATCGCGATCGGGGTCGGCCTCGAATCGCCGACCTGGGCGGACGCGACGAAGGTGGATCCGCTGGCGCCGTGCTTCCGCATGGGTGCCTTCGGCACCGAAGGGCTCAACGCGAAGCGCGTGAACGGTCTGTTCAGTTATGTGGTGGCCAAGCCGGAGCACGCCTTGCCGGCCGGGCTCGCGATGCTCAACGAAGCCAATCAGGAGATGACGGAAGGCAGCGTCACGACGATCTGTGCGCAATGCCCGACGGATGTGCCGCACCTCTTGAACTTCTATTCGCGGTACTTCAAAGAACAGGGCCGGTTCCCGATTCTGGAACGGCAGTTGAGTTGATCCGCGCATGAAAACGGGCGGCGCTTGAAGCGCCGCCCGTGAACAGTTCCCGGCTTTTCCGCTTATCCCAGGATGCCGCTCACCACTTCGCCCTTCACCAGTTCGCGCGGCTGGTTCAGGTGATTGTACACGATCGTGTCGGGCTTGATGCCGACCGAGTGGTAGATGGTGGCGAGGAGTTCCGTCGGATGCACGGGGTTTTCGAGCGGGGCGGAGCCGGTCTTGTCCGACTTGCCGTGGACGTAGCCGCGCTTGACGCCGGCGCCGGCGGCGATCGCGGTGTAGCAGTACGGCCAGTGGTCGCGGCCGTCATCGTTGTTCTGGTTGCCGGACGTGCTGACGCCGCGCTGCGGGCTGCGGCCGAACTCGCCGACCGCCACCACGAGCGTATCCTTCAGCAGGCCGCGCTGGTCGAGGTCCTCGATGAGTGCGGAGACGCCGGCGTCCAGCATCGGGGCGGACTGGTTCTTCATCCGCTTGCTCAGATCGACGTGCACGTCCCACGAGTGGTTGTCGCTATTGGCGACCTTCGGCCACACCACTTCGACGAACCGCGTGCCGGCTTCCACCAGGCGCCGGGCCAGCAGGCAGCACTGGCCGAACGTGTTCTTGCCATAGCGCTCGCGGGTCTCCGTCTTTTCCTGGTTGAGGTCAAAGGCGTTCTTCGCGCGGCCGCTCACCACGAGGCCGAGCGCCTTGCCGTAGTACTCGTCGAGGTCCATCTTGGCGACGGCCTGTTCGATGTCCGGCATGCCTTTGGAAATGGTCTCGCGGAGCGTGGCCCGGCGTTCCATGCGGCTCGCCGTCAGTTCATCGCGGATCTTCAGGTCGTCCGTGCGGACGCGCTCCATCTTGGCGAGATCCATGTCGTCGCCGGGCGGGTAGAGCAGGTACGGATCGTAGGCTTTGCCGAGGAACCCGGCGCTGCCGCCCTTGCCCACCACGTTCGATTCCTGCAGCGGCCGCGGCATCATGACGAACGGCAGCATCGGAACCGTCGGCGGCTTGAACTTGATGATGTTCGAACCGATCGTCGGGAAGTCCTTCGGGCTGGGCGGCTCCAGTTGCCCGGACGGGCTCACCTTGTCCGTCGTGTATCCGGTGTGCATCTGGTAGATGGCTGCCGTGTGGTTGAACAGGCCGTTGGGCGTGTAGCTCATCGAGCGGATCAGGGTGGTCTTATCCAGGATCTGCGCGATCTTCGGCAGGGTCTCCATGACCTGCACGCCGTTGAGCTTCGTCGGGATCGGCTTGAAGACGCTCTTCACCTTGTCCGGCACGTTGTCTTTCGGATCCCACAGGTCGAGGTGGCTGGGGCCGCCCTGGAGGTAGATGAAGATGACGCTCTTGGCTTTGCCGAAGCCGGGCCCGCCGGGAGTGGTCTGCGCCGCGGCGTTGTTCGCGGAGGCCTTCTGCAGCGAGAACATCTGGGCGAGGTTCAGCCCGAGGACGCCCGAGCCGCCGACGCGGAGCAGATCGCGGCGCGTGAGGCCGTCGCAGGTGTCGTTGGCCAGGCCAGCGGGAATGACGAGCATGGGCCGGACTCCAAATTGCACGGAGGGAGGCGGTGGGAGGCGGGGCACTGCGTAGTTAAAGAGTACCGTCCGAAGGCCAAAGCCGCAACCAGTAATTCTCTTGGAATCAGGTGATTCTGTGTTTGGCCTCTGCCGCTCGTCCGAGTACCATTCCAACAAGGTCCACCTCTTGTATCGCCATTTCCCGAGGTGCCGCATGGAGTGGAAGCAATTCTGGAAGACGATCGAATCGTCGTACCGACCCGACGGGCCGGACCACTTTGAATCGCTGAAGGACGAGCTCGACAAGTTGAAGTGGTTCGAGGTGGTGGAGTTTCAGGTGCGGTTCGACGAGGCGATGGCCGCCGCGAACCTCATCGATCTGTGGGGCGCCGCCTACCTGATCAACGGCGGCTGCTCGGACGACGGCTTCCGCGACTTCCGCGCCTGGCTCATCGGCCGCGGCCGCCATCCCTACGAAGCCGCGCTCAAGCATCCCGATTCCCTCGCCGACATCCTCGACGGCGACCCGGTGGACGGCTTCGGCCTCGAAACCGCCGCGCTGCGCGTCTACGAAGGGAAGACCGGCATGAGCGACTTCTTCGAACGCCTCGACCGCGAGGAGAAGGACCTGCCCCCGCCGCCGCCGGAAGGCATCGACTGGGACTTTGAGGACGAGGAAGAGATGCGGAAGCACTTCCCGAACCTCTGCCACTTGTACTTCGTTCCAGTCGAGGAAGAAGAGGCCGAGCGGTGACTTTCCGCGATCACTTCTCGGGGCATGCCGCGGAGTATCGGGAGTTTCGCCCGGCGTATCCGCCGGAGTTATTCGCGTTTCTGGCCTCCCTCGCGCCGGGCCGCGGGCTCGCCTGGGATTGCGGCACGGGGAACGGCCAGGCCGCCGCCGGGCTCGCCGAACATTTCGAAGCTGTGGTCGCCACCGACGCCAGCGCGAAGCAAATCGAACAGGCCGAACCGCATCCGAAGGTGAAGTACGCCATCGCGACGGCGGAGCACTCACCGCTGACCGATGCGTCCGTCGATCTCACGGTCGTGGCGCAGGCCCTGCACTGGTTCGATCACGACCGCTTCTATCCCGAGGTGCGCCGCGTGAGCCGGCTCGGCGCCGTCTTCGCCGCGACGTGCTACTTCGATGTGAACGTCAAAGACCGCGTGAATCGCGTCCTCGCCCGCTTTCAGGATCTCGTTCGCCCGCACTGGCCCGCGGGTCGGGCCTGGGTGGACGCCGGCTATACCACCATCCCGTTTCCGTTCGAACCGATCCGTACGCCACGGTTCGAACTCACACTCGACTCGGACCTGCCCCGCTTCCTCGGCTACCTCCAGACGTGGTCCGCGACGAAAGTCTGCGCGAAGACCACAGGCGGCGATCCCGTGGCGATGTTCGCGGAGGCCTTCGCGGAAGCGTGGGGCGATCCCGCCGCGATCCAGACCGTGCGGTGGGCGTTCAATGTGCGGGCAGCCCGGGTGAGTTGAGCGGTCCGAATTCTTCTCAACACGATGCACATCTGGTAGAAGGTCCGCCACAGCCACGGCAGCCACGTTGAGCATCGGGAAGTGGGCGTCGTCGCCAAGTTCCGGAACCGTGCGGCGAACCACCTGGCTTCGCGGAAGAACCCCGGTTCCCTCGAGGGAACCGGGGTTTCTTATTTGGCCGCGGGAGGCTCGCTACGGCCGGCTCAACTTGTCGATACGCTCCGCCAGATCGGTGAAATCCGACATCTTGGCCTCACTCTTCAACTTGTCGATGTTCAGCACGGTCGGCAGCTTCAGCCCGGCCGCGGTGCAGGCCTCCACGATCTTCTTCACCACATCGAACTTGCTATCAGCCTGCACGGTGAGCCGCACGGTCTTCGGCTTCGCATCCTTCCCGGCCCGGACGAGGTAGCGCTTCAGAATCTCGATATTATCGAAAACCGCGGTGCCGACCGGTTTGCCATCCGTGCCGATCTCCGTGATCTTGAATGGCCAGAGCGCGTCCTTCGAATTGACGGTGATCTCCAGCGCGGAGGCGTCGGCGGCCAGAAGAAGCTCGCTCGCCCGGAGCCGGTTGACATCGTCGGCGCGCTTCGATTCCAGGTCGACCATCTCTCTCTGGAACCGGTCGCGCTCGGCGGCCAGTTTAGCGGCCTCGGCACGGAGGAGTTCCTGCTCCGCTTTCAGCTTCGCCAGCTGCGCATCCAGCTTCTTGAAGTCCGCCTGTTTCGCCGCAAGCTGAACCACGAGCGAATCCTTGCCCAACGCCTCCTGCGCGGAGCGCACTCGTTCCCTTTGAAAACCTTCGATCCGGGCACGAAGCTCATCGATCTTCCGTGCGGCATCCTCCTTCGACGCCAGTGCCAGCTCCAGCGCCTTCTTCGCTTTCGCCTCCGCAAGGGCATCGTTGTTCGATCGGGCGACACCAAGGCGAACCTTCGCCTCCTCGAGCGCCGATTCGAGGTCCTTCAAATGCTTCTCCGCCGTCGCCAGTTGCTGCTTCAACTTGACCAGATCGTCCGCTTCCGGCGCCGCCGCCTTACGGGTCAGGAGGCGGAGGGCGAGTCGCGCGGCGTTCTCATCGCGAAGGCGCAGGGCGTCCTCAACCCGCCGTTTCTCCCGGAACAGGCGGATCTTGGCCGCGTCGATGTCCTTGGCGTTTCCGCCCGCCTGCGCCAGATCCATCGCGGCTTCCGCTTCCTTCAAAAGCACTTGGGCCTTCTGCAGAGTGAGATCGTCCGCGACCAGCGCCTCTTCGAGCTGCGCCAGTTCGATGGACTCACCGAGCGCCGGCGGGCCATCGCCGGCGGCGGCGCCGGGCACCCGGTTCACGCTCACGCCGATGCCCATGCCGAACCCGAACAAGGCGAACAGGGCGACCGACGCCGCGGTCGCTTTCTTGACCCAGAACATGCGCAATACTCCTTCGACGAGCGAGGAAACGGTGGCGGACATGGCGCCGGCGGCCGCGAGGTGGACGCCGGTCGCCGCCTTCACGGTGGCGTTCGCAAGCAACAGGGGAACGGCGGGAGTCGCAACGGCCAGGGCCTTCGCGGGATCGAACCCGCTCAGCTTCACGCGGAGCCGGTGAAGGCCGCGGGCGAGCAGCGAGGTGAGCGTGCCTTCGGGGCAACCGAGGCGGGCCGCGGCGTCGCGCCGCGACCATCCCTGCAGGTGGCACAACACCAGCGGCGTGCGGTACTTCTCCGGCAATGCGGAGAGAGCGGCATCGAGGTCCGCGCGAAGATCGACAGCGGCGCATCCGATCGAACGATCAGCCGAATCATCCGGCAGTGGCCGGCGCCGCGCGAGCATCCGGGCGTTGCGGCGGCGGATGTTCCGCGCCGTCCACACCGCGACCCGGTACAACCACGGACCGAGCGCATCGCGGCCGGACAAGCGGCGGGCCCGGCGCACGAGAACCAGGAACGCGGATTGGAACGCGTCCTCGGCGTCGGCGGCGTCCGGCAGCAGCCGCCGGCAGGCGGCCCACACAAGCGGGCCGTGCCGCCGCACCAGTTCCGCGAACGCCGATTCATCGCGCTCCGCGAGGAACGCCGCCAGAAGTTCCCCGTCCGGGCGCGATTCGCTATGAAGCGGCAAGTGCCGGGTGAGGCACGCAGCCAGTTGGATCATGCCCTTATCATGTCGCAACCGGGGCCGGCGCGTGCACTGGAATCCCGAAACCCGGTTTCTGCTTTGGAGACCGGGTTTCTCGGTGCGTGCGGAGAAACCCGGTTTCCAAAGCAGAAACCGGGTTTCGAGATCACTGGTAATGGAACCCGATTACGGCTTGCACAGCCTTGCGCCAGGTGAGGAGTTTCGCCTCGCGGGTGGCCTCGTTCATGTGCGGGTCGAATCGCTGCGCCGCGGCGAGCATGCCGCGCAAAGAGGATTCGTCGGCGAGGCCCGCGCCGACGGCCGCAAGCATCGCGGCGCCGAGAGCCGTCGATTCACTCTGCGTGGCCCGCAGCACCGGCCGGCCGAGCACGTCCGCCTGGAATTGCAGGAACCAATCGTTGCGGGCCATGCCGCCGTCGACACGGAGCGGCGCGGCCGCGGAACTCGCCAGGTCCTTCGCGGCGGCGTCGAGCAGGTCCGCGACCTGGAAGGCGACCCCTTCGAGCGCGGCGCGGCCGAGGTCCGCCGCGGTCGTGGCACGGGTGAGTCCGAAGAGCGCGCCGCGGGCTTCCGGCACCCAATGCGGAGCGCCAAGGCCCACGAATCCCGGCACGAACAGCACCGGTTCCGCCGGGTTCGACGCCTTCGCCAGGTCCTCCACCTCCGCGGCGGTGCGGAATAGGCGCAGGCCGTCGCGCAGCCATTGCACGGCCGCCCCGGCGATGAACACCGCGCCTTCCAACGCGTATCGCGGCGAGGCGTCCGTCATGGCCGCCACCGTCGTCAGCAGCTTGTGCTTCGAGGCGACGGCCGCGGCGCCGGTGTGCAGCAGGAAGAACGCGCCGGTGCCGTAGGTGCACTTGGCGTCGCCGGGTTGGAAGCAGCCCTGTCCGAAGAGCGCGGCCTGCTGGTCCCCCGCAACGCCGCGGATCGGAATGCCGTCCGGCAGAAAATCGAGCCCTTTCGTGACTCCGAATTCCGCCGCGCTCGGCTTCACGTCCGGCAGGAGCGATCGCGGGATGCCGAAGTAGCGGAGCAGGTCGTCCGCCCATTCCATCGTGTGGATGTTGAACAGGAGCGTGCGGCTGGCGTTGCTCGCGTCCGTGACGTGGGCTGTCCCGCCCGTGAGTCGCCAGATGAGGAAGGAATCGACGGTGCCGGCGGCGAGGTCGCCGCGCTCGGCGGCGCCTCGAATCTGCGAATCCCGCTCGAGCAGCCAGCGCAGTTTCGTGCCGGAGAAGTAGGGGTCGAGAACGAGGCCGGTGCGCTCCGCGAGCCACGGCTGATCGGCGGCGTGCTCCCGGCAGAAATCCGTGGTGCGGCGGTCCTGCCACACGATGGCGCGATGGACCGGGCGGCCCGTCGCGCGGTCCCACGCGATTGTCGTTTCGCGCTGGTTGGTGATGCCGATGGCGGCGACGTGGGCCGGGTCGCGGCCGGCGGCGGCCAGCGCCTCGCGCACCGTTCGCGCCGTCGAATACCAGATGTCCTCCGGTTCGTGCTCGACCCAGCCGTCGCGCGGGTAGTGCTGTTGGAGTTCCTGCTGGGCCGAGCCGAGCACGGCGAACGTGGCGGGGTCGTAGACCAGCGCCCGCGTGCTGGTCGTGCCCTGGTCGATTGAAAGAAGGAGAGGTGAGGCGGTCATTCCAGAGTCTTCAGCAGTTCGCCGTCGCGGCTGAGAAACTCGATCCGGGTCACGCGCGCCATGGGGAGGCCGATCACATTTCGGTCGCTTTCGACGCGCACGGTGGCCCGGACGCGATCGACGGATCCCGGGGCCAGGTCCACAGCGCGGAATGCATTGGCGAACGGCAG
>Ga0210380_10001111_pt1 | contig 11144 bp, 7 predicted proteins | sample PLM4_5_coexredo_FD_155476 | JGI IMG/M metagenome (GOLD analysis project Ga0210380, IMG submission 155476) | Groundwater sediment microbial communities from an aquifer in East River, Colorado, USA - PLM4_5_coex redo | ecosystem: Environmental > Terrestrial > Soil > Riparian zone | place: USA...
GGCCACAAGGGTGTCGCCGACGGCCGTGCCGGTCTTGAAGCCACGCAGGTTGTCCATGCCGCCGAGGATCGGCTGCAGAAACGGCGGCAGCACCTTATCCGATGCGGTTCGATAGACGCGTGAGACGACGACGCTCTGGCCGACGAAGCCGACGTAGCCGCGCAGGTCGACGCTGTACTGACGGAATGCGTCGGCGTCGATGAGCGCGTATCGATCCCAGGCGGCGCGCGCGAACACGGCATTGCGCGCGAGCACTGGGTCAGAGCGGGTGTCGAGCACGAGGTCGACGCCGGTTTGCAGGACCTGCGTGTCGTCTGCGAGGAAGTTGACGCGCTCCCGGCCGAGCGTCGCGCCGGCGCGCAGCTTTGAAGCGAGATCGCGTTCCGCCCTCACCGCGAGGCGGAGCCGCTCGTCGTCGCGCTCGTAAAACGGGTGCTCGCGCCGCGAAATCGACAGGCCGGCACTGACCCGGTCGAGAGGGCCCCGCTCGAAGTCTTTTTCGAGCTGCACGGCTGCGCGCTTGTCGGCACCCCAGGTCAGCGGGAACGTGACCCGGCTCCGCGCGCCGACAGGATTGGACAGCCCAAAGCGCGCGCCGTAGGTCCAGCCATATCCGTCCTCCACGTTGAGCACCGGGAGAAACATGAACGGCGGGCCGCGCCGCCGGACGGTGCGGGCCGTGCCGGAGCCCTTGTCCCACTCGATCTTGACGTCGCCCTCGTCGACGATGATCACCACGGAAATTTTCGAGGCGTCGGCGATCGAGGCAAACCGCTTCAGGATCTCGACGTTGCGAAACTTGCCGCTCGCCCGCAGCCGCTTCTCGGCGAGCGCCAGCGTATCGGCGTTGAAGGGGCTGCCGACCTGCAGCTCCGACAGGCGGAGCACTTCCTCTTCCGTGATCGCCGCGTTGCCATGGACATGAACCTCCGCAATCACGTCCGGCGGCACAGGCGGGTCGGGACGGGGCTGCCCGCCGTCCTGAACGGCCAGTGTGAGCAGCAGAACGATGGGCAGCACCAGTTCAGCGCGGCTCTTGACTGTGAATGGTGGAGGTGACGTCGGCCCGCCGGTAGTCGTGGTAATCGACCTGGTACTGCATGTCGTACTGGCCGACGGCCATGGAGACGGCAAATCGCATGTCGAGCCCGCGCGGCAACCATACGTCGGGGAACGCCTCGGCCATGGTCATCGACGCCCGAAGCTCTTCGACTTGCGCCAGCCAGCCGAGCGGCAGCGAGTTGACGGTAATCGAGAGCGCAGACAGGCCGCTGCCGACGTTGTCGAAGGTGTACTTCAGGATCTGGTGCGTGCCGGGATCGACCCAGAGCGTGACGAGCGAGGCCTTGTTCATCACGCGCTGAACCTCGCGCTGCAGTGGCTCGGCGGCCTTGGCGCGCTCGGCGCGACGCTTCTCGTCGTCGCGCTCGGGCCGATCGCTGCGCGAGCGGGTCTCGTCGAACAACTGCGTCGGGTAGTACTCGATGCGGAGCACCTGGCGGCCATCGAGCGCCTCGCGGCCGACCAGCGCGTACTTGCCCGACTCGAACTTGAAGCGCAGGAAGTAGGCCGAGGTGACGAACTGCGGCTCCGCCGGATCGCCGGTGAACTCGGTGGGGTTCTCCGCGCGCCGCTTGTCGCGCTCCTGTTCACGGCGGACGAAATCGGCCTCGGACTTCCGCCGATCGGCGTCGCTGATCTCGACGCCGTTGAAGCGCACCGGGCTGCGCACGAACCGCCCGTCCCGGAGGTACCAGGTGTACTCGCGGCGGTCGCCCCACATCACGGCGCGATCGGGTCCGCGCAGCTCGAATACCTCCCGCTCGTCGAGGATGAACTGCTGCAGCTTCTTCCAGTTGTCGTCGCGCCGCTCCATGACTTGCTGCATGAACGCGTCGAGATCGCTCTGGGCCGCAGCCGGCGGAATCGCCAGGACGAGGAGCACGGCCGCTGCAGTCAGAGCTTTCATGCCCGGATTAGACCTGATTACACACCAAATAGTTCGGGATCCCACGTCAACCCGAGCTCGTTCGGCGGGGCCATGTAGCCGACCAGGGCCGATGCCGCGACCACCGCGGGGCTCGCCAGATATCCTTCGCCGCCCACGCCCATCCGGTTCTGCCAGTTGCGGTTGAACGACGTGATCGCGCGCTGCCCTGGCCTGAGCGCGTCCGGACCCTGTCCGAAGCACGGCCCGCACCACGACTCACGAATCTCGCCGCCGACCGAGCGGAACACGCCGGCGATCGACTCACCGTCGAGCCGCGGCTCGGAACGCTCGATCTGGCGGCCGACGCCGCCCGACCCCGGGAACACGACGAGCTCTCGCGCCGCCCGCGCGACGCCGCGCCGGCGTGCGGCGCGGATCACCAGCGCCGCGGTCAGCAGGTCGTCGTAGCTCCCGTTCGTGCACGAGCCGATCATCGCCTTGTCGAACGTGATGCGCTCGCGCGCGACTTCCTCGGCGCCGAACGCATTGCCCGGGCTGAACGGCTTCGCCACCATCGGCTGCACGGCATCGAGGTCGAGCGTCTCGTCGATCTCGAAGACCGCGTCCGCGCCGGGAGCGAACGGAGGATACGGCAGCCCGGTGATCTCTTTCGATCGGTACCACTCGTAGGTCACATCGTCGGGGGCGAAGATGCCGTTGAGCGCTTCGGCTTCGGCCATCATGTTCGCGATCGTGTTGCGATACACGATCGGCAGCTGCCGGTTCGCATCGACGAGCTCGACCGACATCCCCTGCGACTGTTTCGTTCCCCACCGCCGGAGCAGCTCGAGGACGATGTCCTTGCCGCTCACCCACGGCTGCAGCCGTCCTGTGAACACGACGCGGCGCGCCTTCGGCAGCGTGAAGTACACGTACCCGGTCGCCCACCCGAACCCGAGCGTGGTCGACCCGACGCCCATGCCGACGGCGCCGTAGGCGCCGTACGCGCGGCTGTGCGAGTCGGCGCCGGGGATGAACTGGCCCGGCATGATCAATCCCTGCTCGGGGAAGTAGAAGTGAAAGATGCCGTCGCCGGGCGTCGCGTAGTACGGCTTGTCGAGCCCGTTCGCCCGCGCGAACGCGCGGCCAATGCTGGTCTGCTTCTCGTCGTCCTCGCGGCCGGTAAAGACGAAGTGGTCGTTCGCGATCGCCGCCTGGCGCGGATAGATCGTGTCGCCGCCGGCGATCTGGTTGAACGTGTGGATCGCGAACGGCGCCGTCCCGTCGGACGCGGGCAGCAGGTCGGCATAGACGCGCAGCGTCGCGCCCGGCCGCAGCTCGGCGTCCTTGTCGACGCGGTGCGCCCATATGATCTGCTCGGTCGACGTCATCCGCCGTGCGCGTTCCGCATCGGGCCATTCGATCCGCGGGGCGGTCTCGACAGACGATCGAAACTCGCGCCGCCCCGCCGCGAAGATGCCGCCCGACCGGCGGATCTCGTCCTCCTTCACCGTCAGCGGCAGCGGGTCGTAGGTCTTCCCCTGTGATTCATTGGTCAGCCGCCGCGTCGCCGGCTCGAAGCTGAACTCGTCGCCGTCGCGGGCATCGGCCACGGCCTCGGGACTCTGGACCACTTCGAGCCCGAGATTCAGCGCGTTCCGCCGGAAGATGTCGCCCACGTTGCCGCCGCAGACGACGACCATCTGGAGGCCGGCTTCTTCGGCAACCGCTTTCAGCCCGGCGGGGCTCATTTCGCGGGACGACCCAATCGCGAAGCGATCGCCGGCGACGAGAAAGGTCTCGCCGCGATGGACGCGCGCCCTGAAGTCGGGCATCAGGTAGCGGAACGCGCCGGCCTTCCACCGTTCATCCAGCGTCTCGAGCGTCTCGGAGACGCAGTCAGCGGCCGGCGTGATCTGGTCGGTGTCGATGGCGTCCAGTTTCTTTCGTTTCCCCGGCACTTTCAGGTCCCAGAAGATCAGCGCCCTGCCGCGGATGACGCCGTCACGGCCGACGGCGTCTCCGGACGGCGCGGCCGATCGTTGAAAGGCCTCGAGGCTTGCGCCGGGCTTGAGCCGTGCCGCCCGAATCGTGTGCATCATCTCTATGGTAGTCGCCGGTTCACACTTGTGCCCGGCCCGATTCAGTTCTGAAACGCTGGTATTATGGAAGTTAGAGTCCATGCCCGAGTTCAAAGACGAGGCGCCGCAGCAAAGCTCCTTCTCGGAAGCGGTCACCAACAACGTCCGCGTCGAGGTCGAATCGGAACACGTCCCGCAGCGGGTCACGACCAATGCCCTCCCGTTGAACGGGCAGTGGCTCTTCCACTACACGGTCCGGATCACGAACGAGGGTGACGAAACCGTACAGCTGATCAGCCGCCACTGGATCATCACCCACGGCAACGGCCGCACCGAGGAAGTCCAGGGGCCCGGCGTCGTCGGCGAGCAGCCGGTGCTCGCGCCTGGCGAGTCGTTCCAGTACACGTCGCGCTGCCTCCTATCGACGCCGAAAGGATCGATGCGCGGCACCTACCAGATGGCCGCCGAGGACGGCACCTACTTCGACGTCGAGATCGCCCCCTTCACGCTCCACGAGGTCTATACCGTTCACTAAAGAGGCCGGCCGGCCCCGGGCTCGGACGTTTCGGCGAATTTCCTACGCTTTTTCAAGCTGAGCTACTGGAACAACGGTTGCCCCCGATAGCTATGGCATCGGGAGGCGCATATGTCTCGCCCGGCAAGGAAAGTCGTCTGGACGCTCTCCAACGCAGTCAGCTGCCGCCGCTGAGACTGCGATCGAGTAAGAACAGTCAGTCCGGCTTGCGGAAGGTGCGGATCGCGTCGAGGAAGGCATCGCCGAAGTCGGCGGCCTTCCGGGCGCCGACGCCGTAGATGTCGTGCAGATCGTCGAGCGTGCTCGGACGCCGGTCGGCCATTTCCTGCAGCGTGCGATCGTGGAAGATCACATAGGGTGGAACGCCGCGCTCGCGCGCGAGGCGCAGCCGCACGCCGCGCAGGACGTCGAACAGTTCGGGATCGACTCCAGCCGATTGCCCTGGCCGCGAACGAGCTCTGCCCTTGACCTTCGCGGGCACCACCTCCCGATACAACAGACATTCGCCGTCGCCTTTCATCAGCGAGATGCCGGCCGTTGTGAGATGCAGGACCGGGTACGGCTCACCCTCGCGGGCGAGCATTCCTTCCGCGACCAGCTGCTCGATGAACCCGCGCACAGCCGCCGGTGATTCGCCCGCCAGCAGACCGAACGTCGACAGCTGATGGTGCTGCTGCGAGGACACCTTGTCGCTGGCGCGCCCGACGAGCACGTCGGCGACGTGGCCGACGCCCCAGCCCTGCTTCAGGCGCGCCACGCACGACAGCACTTTCCTTGCGACGATCGTCGAGTCGGGAACCGGGTCGAGCTCTTTCAGACACCAGTCGCAGGCGCCGCAGTCATGCGGTTCGAACGCCTGGCCGAAATACTCGACCAGCGATCGGTGCCGGCAGCGCGTGCTGCAGGCATAGCGCTCCATGTCGCGCAGCAGCGCGCGGACCGTCTCGGTCAATTCGCCGCTCGCCTCGAGCAGCTGCCGCCAGCGCAGGAAATCGCCGTTCGAATAGATGAGCACGCATTCGGCCGGCAGGCCATCACGGCCGGCGCGGCCCGACTCCTGCTGGTAGTGCTCGGGCGAACGCGGCGCGCCGGCATGGATTACGAAGCGGACGTTCGAGCGATCGATCCCCATCCCGAACGCCACCGTGGCGACGACGATGTCGACCTGTTCGTTCAGGAACTCCTCTTGATGCCGGCCGCGGACGTCGTCGGGCAGGCCGGCGTGATACGGCACCGCCCGCAGCCCCTCGCCCGACAGCCAGTCGGCCGTCTCTTCCACCTCGCGGCGGGACAGGCAGTAGATGATCCCGGCCTCGTTGTCGTGGCGGGAGAGCACGCGCAGAATCTGCTTCCGGAGGTCGGCGCGCCGCAACACCCGGTAGGTCAGGTTCGGACGGTCGAACCCCCCGACCAGGACGATCGGATCGCGCAGCCGCAGCTCGGCGACGATGTCGCGGCGCACGCGCTCGGTGGCGGTCGCGGTGAATGCGTGCATCGCGACGCCGGCAAATTCGTCGCGGAGGCGCCCGAGCTGGCGGTACTCGGGGCGGAAGTCGTGTCCCCACTGGCTGATGCAGTGCGCCTCGTCGATGGCGATGAACCGCACACCGCACTCGCGGAGCAGGCGGCGCAGCCGATCGCCGCCCTCGCCGACCAGCCGCTCGGGCGAGACATAGAGCAGGCGGCAGGCGTCGCCGCGGACCGCGGCGATCACCGCATCGCGCGCTGCCGGCGTCAGCGTGCTGTTCAAATACGCCGCCGCCACGCCGTCGACGCGCAGCCCGTCGACCTGATCCTTCATCAGCGAGATGAGCGGCGAGACGACCAGGGCGAGGCCGCGCCGCTGCGGCGCCGGCTGCCCGTCGACCACGGCCGGCGCCTGGAAGCACAGCGACTTCCCCCCGCCGGTCGGGAGCACCACGACGCTGTCGCGGCCTTCGAGGACGGCGTGCATCGCTTCGCGCTGCAGCGGACGAAATTCGGAGAAGCCCCAGACACGGTGAAGCGCCTCCTTGAGAAGCGAGTCGGCGCCTCCGGCAATCTGGTAATCGGGTAATTGAGTAATTGGGTGATTGATTGTCGGATTTGCCGCGGAGTCGTCAGGCACGCAGTCGCACAATCTTCAATTCGATGACCAGATTACCCAATTACTCGATTACCCGATTCGCCGGCGGGTATTTCGCGCTGATATAAGCGTCGACGAGCCGCTGAAATTCGCCGGCGAGCTCATCGTAGGTGCCCCTCAGCGTGGTCACGTGCTCGCCGTCGATGTAGATCGGACAGTTGGGAGCCTCACCCGTTCCGGGGAGGCTGATGCCGATGTTGGCCGCCTTCGATTCGCCGGGGCCGTTCACGACGCAGCCCATCACCGCCAGCGTCATCGTCTCGACGCCCTCGTATCGGGTCTTCCATTCGGGCATCCGGTCGCGGATGTAGTCCTGGATGCGCTCCGCCAGCTCCTGGAACGTGGTGCTGGTCGTGCGGCCGCATCCCGGGCACGCCGTGACGCTGGGCGCGAACGCGCGCAGGCCGAGCGCCTGCAGCAGCTCGCACGCGGCGTAGACCTCTTCACGCCGATCGCCGCCGGGCCGCGGCGTGAGCGAGACGCGGATCGTGTCGCCGATGCCCTCGTTGAGCAGGACGCCCATCGCCGACGCCGACCACACCAGTCCCTTGACGCCCATGCCGGCTTCGGTCAAGCCGAGATGCAGCGGCTGATCGGTTGCGCGCGCAAGCGCGCGATAGACGGCGATCAGGTCGCGCGGCCGCGACGTCTTGCACGAGATGATGATCTGGTCCTTGCGCAGGCCGCTCTCGATCGCCAGCGCGGTCGACTCGACCGCCGACAGGACCATGCATTCGTTGATGATCTCCTCGGACGTCTTGCCGAGGTTGCTGTCGGTGTTCTCCTGCATCTTCGCAACGACCAGCTCCTGGTTGAGCGAGCCGCCGTTCACGCCGATCCGGACCGGTTTGCCGCGCGCGACCGCCACCTTGCAGATCGTCGCGAACTGCTCGTCGCGCCGCCGCCCGGTGCCGACGTTGCCCGGATTGATCCGGTACTTGTCGAGCGCCTCGGCGCACTCGGGAAATTTCGTCAGCAGGAGATGGCCGTTGTAGTGGAAATCGCCGATGAGCGGCGCGGCGCAGCCGGCATCGAGCATGCGCTGCTTGATCTCGGGCACGGCAGCCGCAGCTTCAGGAACGTTGACGGTGACGCGCACCATCTCCGAGCCGGCTTCCGCCAGCTCGACGCACTGGGCAGCGGTCGCGCGCGCGTCGGCGGTATCGGTCATCGTCATCGACTGCACGACGACCGGCGCGCCGCCACCGACCTGCACGCGGCCAACTTTCACGCCTACTGTCTTGTGCAGCTTGATGACCGACATTTTCCGCCGCGTCTACTCCTGAGGACGTCCTTCTCTGCTCTGCGCCTCTGCGCCTCTGCGCCCTCAGCTTCCTCTGCGTCCTCGGTGATTAACACCCGAATTTCTCATGATAGCATCGTGCGTCATGCGCGCCATTGTCGTTCGCGAGTTCGGCGGCCCCGACGTGATGCGGGTCGAAGAGCGGCCGACCCCGAAGCCCGGACCGGGTGAAGTCCTGGTCCGCGTGCATGCTGCTGGCGTCAACCCGGTGGATGGGTACATCCGCAGCGGCACCTACGCGCGCAAGCCCGCGCTGCCTTACGTGCCGGGCACCGACGGCGCCGGCGAAGTCGAGACGGTCGGCGCCGACGTAACCGGCTTCAAGCACGGCGATCGCGTTTACATCGCGGGCGACAACCTCACGCTCGGCGCCGGCACGTATGCCGAATACACGATCTGCGCGCCGACGCAGCTGCACCGGCTGCCGCCGCGCGTCACGTACGGCCAGGGCGCATCGCTCGGTGTGCCGTATGCCACCGCCTACCGATCACTCTTCTATCGCGCCAATGCGCGGCCGGGCGACACCGTGCTCGTCCACGGCGCGACCGGCGGCGTCGGCATCGCCGCTGTGCAGATCGGCAAGATGCACGGCATGCGCGTCCTCGCCACCGGCGGCAGCGAGCGCGGCATCGAGGTCGTGCGTGAGAACGGCGCCGACATGATCTTCAATCACCGCGAAGACGGCTACCTGCAGGCGATTTCGGCCGCGACCGGCGGGCAAGGCGTCGACATCATCCTGGAGATGGCCGCCCACCTCAATCTCGACAAGGACCTCGGCCTGCTGGCGCGCAACGGCCGCGTCGTCGTCGTCGGCAACCGCGGCCGCGTCGAGATCGATGCGCGGCAGGCGATGGCGCGCGACGCCGCGATTCTCGGCATGACGCTCTTCAACGTGACGCCTGCCGAGCTGACTGCGATCCATGCGGCGATCGGCGCCGGGTTGGCCTGCGGCGCGCTGCATCCGGTCGTCGGCCGCGAGATGCCGCTCGGCGAAGCGCCGCGGGCGCACGAGGCCGTTCTCGAGTCGGGCGCGCTCGGCAAGATCGTGCTCGTTGTTTAATCGATGCCCGGCATAGAGGCCGGGCCTGCACCGAAAGGAAACCAATGCGAACATTTCTGATTCTCGCAATGCTGACAGGAGCCGCCACGATGGCCATGGCACAGGGAAAAACCATTCCGCCACCAGACGATGTCAAGGCGGCGCCGGCCGACGCGAAGAAGACCTCGAGCGGCCTCGCCTACAAAGTCATCACGCCGGGCAAAGGCAAGGCGCACCCCACGGGGACGAGCGAAGTGACCGTTCACTACACCGGCTGGACGACCGACGGCAAGATGTTCGACAGCTCGGTCACGCGCGGCGAGCCCTCGACGTTCCCGTTGAACCAGGTGATCAAGGGCTGGACGGAAGGCGTCCAGCTGATGGTCGAAGGCGAAAAGACGCGGTTCTGGATTCCCGAGCCGCTCGCCTATGGCGGCCGGCGCGCACCGTTCGGGCTGCTCGTGTTCGACGTGGAGCTGATTAAGATCCGCTAAGACGCTGCGACTGGCGGGGCTGGTAGGCGTTGCCTACCGGCCCGGCCGCCCCGACCCTCCCGGACGGCTTGCCAGGCCGCCGCCCGGCCGACTGGCGGAAATCCGATCGTTGATCCGCCGGCTCGCCTTCTGGAACCGATCTGCCAGCGCCCGCTTGACGTCTTCCGGCACCGGGCCGATGCGCGACCAGTTCGTTTGCGCCTGCCGCAGCTCTTCCGCCGCCGCCCGGCTGCGGCTGTCTTCGTCGGCGCGGCCGCCAATCGTGTTCGCGGCCAGCGCTTCCTTCAACATCGCGGCGAGCCGGACGGTCGGAGACATCGCCGCGTCCGCGTCGGCCTGCGCTGACGCCGGGCCGGCAATCGACGCCGCCAGATCTTCGACGCGGCGGACCAGCGCTTCCATGCGCTTGCGATTGGCGTCGGGATCGAGATCGGAGCCGGCAAACGCCGCCGGCCAGCGAGCGACGACGGCCGCGAACGCGTCGGCGAACCGCCGGTCCAGCGCCTGCGCGCGCTCCGGATCGACGCCGCGCGCCGCGATCTCCTGCTGCCAGCGCCCGCGGAGCGTGCGGAGTTTGGCGAGGAGGTCGGCCGGCGGCTCGACCACGTCGGATTCAGCAGGCGCGAGGGCGGCCAACTCGTCGCAGATGGCCTCGCGCGCGGCCACGCGCTCGGCGCGGGCGATGTCGTGGCGCTGCGCGTAACGCGTGAAGAACTTGTCGCAGGCCGCGCGAAACCGCTGCCACACGGCCTCGGAGCGGCTCTTCTTGACCGGTCCGACCGTCTTCCATTCGTTCTGCAGCCGCCGAATCTCGGCGGCAGCCGGTTCCCAGTCGGACGACTCGGCGAGCGCCTCGGCCCGGACGCAGAGCGCATCCTTCCTGGAGAGGTTCTCGCCCCACGTCTTCTTGCGCTGCGCCAGGTCGTCGTGGCGCCGCGTGAAGAATCGATCGCACGCCGTCCGGAAGCGATCCCAGATCGCCTTTTCGCGGCCGCGCGACACCGGACCGATCGCCTTCCACTCGGCCTGGAGCTGCTTGATCTCCTCGGCCGTCTGGATCCAGCTGGTCGACTCCGCGAGCGCCTCGGCCTTCTCGCAGAGAACCGCCTTCCTGGCAAGGTTCTCGGCGCGCGCCTGCGCCTCGACGGCAAAATGCGTCTCGCACTTCGCCCAGACCTCGTCGTGCGCCGTCTTGAACCGGCGCCACAACGCATCGGCCTGCGGGCGAGGTACGTCGGCGACTTTCTTCCACTGCTCCTGGAGCGACCGCACTTCCCGGGCGATCGTCTCGGCATCGTCGAGCGTCTTCAGCGCTTCCATCTTCGCGATCAGCTGTTCCTGCACGCCGACATTCGCCCACCGCTGCCAGTCATCGGCCTCGCGAAGCTCGAGCACCTTGGGCATCAGGCCGTCCTGCGCGGCGCGCAGCCGCCTGGCGACCTCCTCGAAATCCTGGCGGCTGGGCAGCGGCGGAATCGCATTGAGCGTGGTCCGCACGTCGCGCAACGCCCGGTCGGCGGCCTTGAGCGACAGGTCGGTTCGGGCCATCAGCGGCTCGACGCGGCCGAGCAGGTTGTGCAAACGGGCCAGCGCCTCGCGGCGGGCGCGCTGGTCCGCCTCGCGCGCGGCGGCGACTT
>Ga0210380_10001112_pt1 | contig 11141 bp, 29 predicted proteins | sample PLM4_5_coexredo_FD_155476 | JGI IMG/M metagenome (GOLD analysis project Ga0210380, IMG submission 155476) | Groundwater sediment microbial communities from an aquifer in East River, Colorado, USA - PLM4_5_coex redo | ecosystem: Environmental > Terrestrial > Soil > Riparian zone | place: USA...
CAAAGCCGACTATTAGCGCGATGAGTATTTCGGTCATGCCACCCGAACCTGCACAGGGATTACCTTGGTGCTCAGGAATAACATGTAGGCCATCTTGACCTCGGCGTGCATCGCCGTCTCAGGACCGTAAACCCTCTCGAATCCCCGCTTGTTCTGATCCCGGCTCACTATTGTCTTTGAACCGCTCCGATGATGCGTTGGGCAAAGTCCGAAGCCGTAATAATCGCCAACACGACGCCCGCTAACCAGCATGTGATGGTAATCCGCATAACTGTGCTCCCCATTTCGACGGCACAGCACACAGCCGTATTCGTGCGTGCAGAAGTAAATCCAAGCGTCCAGCGGTTTCATAGCGTATCCATTTCGGAGTAGCGCTCAAGGGTAGTCGATTGCTGATATGGGCCAAGTCCACGGTAGTATTCCCAAGTTTTCCCGCCATCGTATGACGCCTGAACTCCGTCACCCACGTTACGCAACATGGGGTTCCCATCAACCCATATTCCAGTCCAAGTATCGGGAGGGCAAATGTTGCCCCACTCATCCTTACAGACGTTCTTCAGCCATGCATCACTGTCTAGGAGTTTCATGAGCCAGTTCATACCACCCTCCCCGGCCATCTAAACCCACGGTAATAGGCTGGCGGCGCAATGACTCCAGAGCCGCGCCTGTTAACTGGAATCTGATACTCCCAACTGTGCTTGCAGTTGCGGCAGTAGAGCTTCTCAATCCGCTCCACGATGCAGCCGCTTTTGCAGCGTGGGCAGTATCCGTGTTTGGGTGCGGTCATGCTGTTTTAACCTTCACCGGCTCACGAAATCTCTGCTTGCAGCCGCTGCAATACCAGACATGCTTTTTCTTGCGGATTAGGTAACTGGCACAGCGGGGGCAGACGTGGGTTTTCATGTGCTGACCACTTTTATTTCTACCCGCACCACGCGCGGTTTTGTTTTGCTCTTGCACCAATCTGAGCAAGCTTTAGAGGCGGCTACTTTTGCTTCGCGCCTAGTCGCAAATATGGCGCATGGGATTAGCGGGGAAGCGGCAGAAAAGTGAACCCGCCCAAGCCCTATAAATCCGTGGTAAAGCTTTCCATCAATATCCGTGTAGTTTGTATCCACAGCCCACGCCAATTTTGTGTTAATCATATGGGTTTTCATGGTTGCGTCGCCAGTTCATCCCAGTCCTCGCCAGGTTCGCGCTGGCGTTGCTTTGGTTGCGTAGGCTTGCTAATTCGCCCAATGCACCGGAACGGGGGCAGGTCGCCAATGATAGGCGGCTCGTAGGGTAAACCCCGTTCTGCATACCAGCGTTCGCGCCAATTCATGCTCTCAACCTTTGCAGAAACTTCTCGTAAGATTCGCCGGGCCTCGGATCGAGCCCCTTTTGTCTCCCAAGGGCTAGTATCTCACTCTCGGTCATCTTGCCGTTTACCAGGTGGATCTTGACCGGCTTGATTTTGCATTTACTGAGCCACTTCTCCAAAAATCTTAGCATCAATTTAGGTCGCCTAGCTGGGTTTTTATGCAACCAAAGATTGGCTTTTAACATTTCATCGTATACAGGTACGGCTGGATATTTCACCTTGAGTGCAGAGAGAAGATCGTCAGTCAGATCAAAATAGCCGTCATGACTTGGAATATTCATACGTGCTTCCAAATTCTACCGGCGCGTATGTTGTATATTATGCTTTTCGTAACCCCAATCTTATGCGCAACTACTCGCGGATGTTCAGAGCTATACTTCGCATACTTGGCTTGTTCTTCTGTAAGTTTAGCCCTCCCGCTTTTTTCCCCTCTTGCCTGCCGCAATTTAGCGTTTCTATCTTTCATATTATCCAAACGAGTCCCCAAAAACAAATGCCAAGGGTTAACGCACTTGGGGTTATCGCACTTATGTAGAACACACAATTCTTTCTGAATTTCCCCAACATACAGTTCCCAAGATAATCTGTGCGCCAACTTATGGTTCAAACGTCCGTAAGGCAATAGTTTGGGGCCTTTGATGCAATATCCGATCCACAACCAGCACCCAGACTTATCAATATTAACGTTGCGCCAAAACCTTGCAATTGACTTGGTATAGGAAGAATCGGTTTTCATAAATCTACCAGTCTCAAGAATGAGAGCCCCTCGATCAGGTCGGGCGTCATGTCTATTTCACTGTCTGAGCCGGAGAGGATCATGGTTTTATACTTAGACTTTGAGAGAGGGGTGCGGGGTGAGAGTTAACCCCGCGAACTTGCTCTTGCGGCAGTCTTTTAAGACAACGGCAATATAGAGACACTATCACGGCTTTTTGACCCCTTTTCAAAATAGTTTATGTTAGTGGTTACTTACACTTGTCCTACATAGTATCCATGTAGCTTTTACCGATAGTTAGCGCCCACTAACATTGCAATATTTCTCTTGACAAGCAACCATGCGGGTTTGCGGGTTAGTGGTTACTAACATTATAGGGTGGTCACCCCTTACTATTACTGAGTGGGGGGAGAAGAGAGAAGCCCTTCCCAGCACGGGAGCTGGGGTGACCATTAAAGTGTTTGCCATAATGTTGCATAGCACAAATGGGCCTTGGCGTTCCTGACCGCTCGCGCCCCAGCCTTGCGTATAAGCCCTTTTCTCGCTCCGGCCTGCATTACCCCTCCCCAGCAGCGGGAACTCACGCCAGAGGGCGTTTTAAAGCCTCTGGAGAGGGCGTATTCGCGCACGTCCTCGGCCAGAAACTCCTGGTTGTAGCAGCAGAACTCTTTCAGGTATCCCAAGGCGAGGGCAGTCCACCCCGGCGACTCAGCCTCCGCATGGTCTCGGGCCGTCCGTATACCGGCGTCGCGGAAGTCTATGGCTAGTTGGTTCATGCCCGCGTCCGATACTCGACAATATCCCGCACCGTCCACATGGACACGCCGAACTCACGGCCTATCACGCGGTAGGATTGTCCCTTGGCGTCTCTCAGGTGGCGCATGGCCTTAACCTGCTCGTCGGTTAGCTTGGCGCGGTGGTGGAGTTCGCCGGTTTTTCTCATGCTTTAGTCGCATAGAATACAGGCTCAACCTCGCGCTCGACGGTATAGCGGCCCATTTCTGGACTTGTAGCAGAGTCGTATAGAACAAATGTTTTCGGCCAACTACATTCCCAGCCGTCATGCTGGTTATGGAAATCGTCCGCGCAATCCTCGGCACAGAGCATGTATTCTCCTTCCAGCGTATAACGATGTTCATCATCATCCACGCTATACCAGATCTTGTATTTCATTGGGTTTTCATCATTATATGGTGTCCATTTCGCTGTAGAGATCGAGCTTTGCAGACTCAGGGAACCCGGATTTATGCCATGTAGTTCCCCACGACACAACATCCGCAGTGTTTGGCCCGCTATACCACTCGTGCTCCGATACGCTTATCTGCGGCTCATCCGTGCGCGCTGGCTCCAGGTGGCGGGGTTTGAACCATGCGAGTGCGCGGGCGAGGATCATTTAGCTTCCAAGTAGGCTTCGATGAAATGAAAATGTATCATCTTTACAAATTATCAGAGTTGTGCTAAAAGCACAAGAACTATTTGGAGGTCACATGAACACCCGCATATCAGTTGGCACGCAGAACGCTATTTCGCTATGGGTAGGAAATCCGCAATTTACCCCGAGCAAAGCCGCGAAATTAGCAGGAATTAGCCACACAACTCTGATCCGAGCAATTAAGCGATTGAAATTAAAGAGAAAGAAAGTTCTTGCATAATTGTTCGTTTTGCACATATAATTATTCCCATCGTCAACGCACAGGGAGAAACAGATGGACTTATCTGAACAGCAGCATCTTGAGGTTCCCAATCAAGATCCGCAGATGCCGTTGCTAGATAACTGGACTCGCTTGAACGCGCACGGATACGACCGTTTGCATGGGAATGTTTATAACCACCCACACTACCAAGACGGCGAACTCATATTCACCAGTATGTTGGTCTCGTTGTCAGTTGATTACGCGCATTGCTACAGCCGCGTTTACAAACTTGGAGTTCCGAAATCATGAGCAACCTAGCCTTCGCCGCCGCCCAGATCGCAGAAGCCTCCGCAGAGCTTCGCCTAGCCGCTTGGCGTGATCGTGAAGTCATGCTCAAACGCGAGCTTGAGAACATCAACAAGAAACGCTGTGCGCTGATGGCTCTGAATCGTGCGGGGGATTCGCGGGGATACAAGACCTACGTGACGTTATCGGAGGCGACTGCGGAGCTTGTTGCCGAGTGCGAGGGTCGGGAATGAAAGAACCTTTGCTGACGCGGCTTGATGATCTGATAAAGCAAGCCGAAACCGAGAAATCGCACTATTACACGGCCAGCATTTTAAAAGAATGCCGCACGGTAATCACCGCATTTATAAATAGAGAGATAGAGGCGGCTATAAAAGATTCTGCCGCAGACAAATTCGCGCAACGCACACAACGGTGGGAGGCAGCAAGAGCAAATTGGGAGCGCGGAAAATGATCTGGGATCTGATTGCCGAAGTGCGCCAAGACCTACGCGCCGAGATCGCCGCATTAAAAGGCTGCTGGGAGTGTGGAACCCGAGCAGTTGAGTTACACCGTGACGGACTATGCGGCGGTTGCCATGCGCAGGCTGTTATGGAAATGAAACAGGATCAGCGCAAAGAGGATATGGAGAATGGGTATGAGTAATCGCCGCAATCGACCGGCTAACCGTTGGGGTTGCAAGCCAGATGAGGATGTCTGTGTGGCCCACGACATGCCACTGGTATGTAGGCATGGCTGCGAACTGGCAAAGCCCCACGACCATATACATCTTTTGCCGCATAGAAAACAGAAATCAGGAAGCGAAGATGGAAGCCAGACGAGATCGAATTGATAACGGATTCGAGGATTGAATGGAATACTTAGCAGGTTTGCTCAACGCAAGGAGATGAGATGAGCGATGGTGACAAAGTAATCCACGCCTTTCCAATGTCAGAGTTACCGGAAAATATTCTTGCGCACGAGTCGAGCAAGCCAAATGACTCATATTATTGCGGCCACCCGACCGTGTCCTGCGACGATCACACCAGAACAGTGTCGTGCGTCAAATGCGGAGCAGTCTTGGACGCTTTCAACTTTGTTCTCACGAACGCTCGGCACATTCAACAGGCTTGGGATAACTACAGGCAAGCGAAAGCCAAGGTTGCGGAGCTTAACGAGACCATAGGGCGTTTATCCAAGGAAGAAAAACGACTGAGAGCCAGAGTAAAAAATCTACAGTCTAAGGAAGGCGCTTTTAACGTTCATGGGACCGACAAGCTATGACCTACCAGACGAGAGGAGATTGAGAATGGGCGCGAGTGAGAGGGCGATTTCTGTTGGTGACCTTGTAATGGTGGTGCGCGGTCATGAGTGCGGCATTGGATATACGTTTGTTGTGGCAGATTTGATTCCGGGTCAGTGGGAGCATATTAGATGCGTTATATGCGGCCACCGATGGAAACCTGGGAATGCTCTGCTTGCTTACGATGGAATTGACAGGTGGCATTCCGTTGATCGCCTCATCCGCATAGACCCGCCCGCTATCCCCGAGACAACCCATACCGAAACCGAGGAGGTAGCGTAATGGAATACCTCCTAATCTGGCTGCTAGTCGGTCTCATCGTAGCTGTGATGGTTGGGTGTTTTATAAGGGCGGGGGAATGAGTAAGGCTAAGAAGGCGAAGCCGGTTAAGGCGTGGGCGATAGTCAACAAGCGCGGCAGTCTAATCCTATTTGATTATAGGCTTCCGATTACTTGGCTCAGATCGACTGGACTCCGAGATTTGTTGAAGTATCGCGGCGAGCGTCTGGCCCGCGTAGAAATCCGTGAACTGTGATGTCTGACCAAGGAGAGACGATGGCTACGCCGAGAACGTGCCCAGCACATTTTGGAATTACAGATGCAGATTGCAGGCATGAATGCACGGAGTTCTGCGTGCGAGCAGACCCAACACGAGCAAATCGCGCCCTCTCAGCCGCCCTGCGTGAGCGCGACGAAGCGTATGAGACTGCGGCGAGGGTGGCAGAAATGCATGGCGGTGACTGCGCACATTTTGGCGACCCTGAAAAGGCGCGAACAGCATCCACCATTGCAGACATGATTCGCGCCCTCAAGTCGCCCGAGCCTCCGAAGGCTCCCGCCCCGGATCACAGCGAGCTGGTGAATAAGGATGAATAACATGGATGAATTGCAATCAATGGCGAGCCAGTTTATATGCGTCGCAAGTCCTGACAAATGCTGGAAATGGATAGGCAAGACTTTGAAAGATGGAAGGGGCTCGATGTATGTTAAGGGCCGAACGATAACGGCGCCACGAATTGTGTGGGCGTTATCCACCGGCGCTTGGCCTCCGGCAGATATGTTTGTTTGCCATTCATGCGATAACCCGAACTGCGTAAACCCCAAGCATCTATTCCTTGGCACGAACCAAGACAATCTCAAGGACGCCGCCCGGAAGGGGCGACTCTATAACCAGCGCCATCCTATGGCGAGCTTTTTTGCGAAACCAGAGAGTAATAAGTTCCGTCCCAACGGAGAGCGCCACGGCAGCGCAAAGCTGACAGACGAGGACGCTAAGACTATTCGGAAACTTCTAGCGGAAGGCGCTACGCAGCTTTCTATGGCGAATCGCTACAACGTATCTAGGAAAGCAATCTGGCTACTCAAAGAGGGAAAAACATGGTCGAAGATTTAATAAAGCGGCTGGACGCAGCGATTGATGATTTCGACTTCAACCCAGAAAGCAATGGAACGCTGTGCGGTGCTGATGCCGCCGGAGAGTTTATCCATAGCGACGAATTCAGAGCCGCTTTGTCGCAGGAACAACCGAACGCAGACACGGGCAGTGGAGGACAGCCAGCGGAAAAGACGGATTCGCAAGAGTCCCCGGCTGTTGAGCATTGCCCGCCGTCTGCGCCCACCATCTACAGCGCTATATGGTTAGCCAACGAAGCCCGGACAAGTATCAGCGTAGCTGACATAGAGTGCGTGTCGCTACATGACTATTCCATCCTGCGCAGCCGTTACGAAGCCATCGAGGCGGCGGCGAGGGAGTTGGTGGAGTGCAAGAGATTGAAGGAGCGTATCGAATCGTTTCACAGATCAGCGCCATACGAGGACGAATACTGCGCATTGATAGACGAATACGAGCGCCGCAAAGAACCCGCATGGGCAGCAATGAAATCTGCGCTGGAGGGGAAATGAGCAAGCTGACAGCGGGGCGACTAGCTGATATTAAATCTGGCATCAGTAATCCGGCGCTACTTAGGCAAGACGGCATTATCAGGGGATACATCATTGAATTGCTTGCGCATATAGACACGCTCTCCGAAGCAGCCAGCGGGCAGCAGTGGCAGCCAATTGAGAGCGCACCGAAAAGCACGGCTGTCGGCAACGATGTTCATGGGATTTATATACTTGGATATTGTCCCGAACCAGACATCTGCAATCTTGAATCAGCCATTTGCGTGGTCTGGTGGGAGCCGCTTATGAAAAAAGGGAAGGGCATGTGGTATGGCGAGGGTGGTTATGAAGTAACTCCAACCCACTGGATGCCACTACCCAACCCACCAGACGCCATAGCCAAGGAGAAGCAACCATGATGACTTTAGACCAGTGGAAAACACTCAAGGATAACCAAGCCCGCCGTCATATCGAATGGCGCGACCACGCAAGGAAAGATTACCGGAGGAAACCGATGTTTAAACTTCATGTGGCTTTAGTTCTCATATGCGTGGCTCTGGTGTTGGCCGCTAACGCTCTGTGGAAGTCGCTGCCGTGGTGAAGGATAACGGTGGTCCTGCGTTTCCATTCCCTGCGCATTACGACAGCCTCGGACAACCTGTACACGATAGCCACTGCGGCATGACGCTTCGTGATTACTTCGCGGCCGCTGCACTGCCGGAGGTAATGCGCCATTGGCGGACGCTGACCGAGGCACAGAAGGACGCATTCTCCTATGCTGAGTTTGCGTATGACGCAGCCGACGCAATGCTCAAGGAGCGCGACAAATGAAGATAAGCCATCCCATAAACCACACCAACCGCTCTGACTGGCAATACCACGACAGCAAGGAAAGCAGCCGACCGGGTTACCTTGCAAGACGGTTTGCGCAGATCAGAAAGCAAATGGCTGAACCCATCAAGCAATCAGCGAAAGTGAGGAAGATAAAGTGAGTGATATGGTGATTCCGGCGTTCGTTGTTGTTGGCCTATTCGTGTTGTTGATTTGTGGTGCGTTCGCAGCTGACAGGGCAGCATGCCATGCTCAATGGGAAAACGCCGGAATGAGCGAAGTTCGTTGGAAATTGGTCGGAGGATGCATGGTAAAGCTACCAGACGGACGCTGGTTACCTGCTGACCGTATCCGCGAGATTGACATACCAAAGGAACCGAAATGAACGAAGAAGCCACAGCCAAGCTTCAGGCTATTTACGAAAAGATACTGAAATACAACAAGCCGTTTGAAAAGGCTAGGTTGAGCGAGGATGAGTTGGCCCTGATAAGGTGGGCCTTTGGAGTTTCACCAAGAGGAAAGGCGGTCGTATGAAGGTCTGCGAGATACCAGATTGCGGTAACAAGGTTAATTCGCTTGGACTATGCAAGCGTCACTATGACCTTAGGAGAAACAACGGATCTCCGCTTATCGCTAAAAAGTTTTGCGGTTCTCTTGAAGAACGTTTCTGGCATCAAGTGAAGAAATCAGACGACTGTTGGTTATGGGTTGGTGCCATGATGAGAAATGGTTATGGGCAAATCAAGGGTGAAAACCGGAAAACTATAGGCGCTCATAGAGTCTCGTATCTCATAGCTTACGGGGCTATCCCCAAGGGCATGAACGTGCTTCATAAATGCGATACGCCGCAATGCGTCAACCCATCTCATCTGTTTTTGGGAACGCACAGAGATAACACGCATGACGCTTTGAATAAGGGGCGTCTTATCAGAAATACCAACGGCACTTTTAAGGAGACTACCAATGCGCTGGGTCGATAACGGAGGCGGTGAGTTTGAGCAACCACCCATAGGAACACACGTAGCAATCTGTACCAAGATCATAGATATTGGCACGCAGAAAAGCGAATACCAGGGGCAGGCGAACATCCGGCGTCAGTGCATTATCGGCTGGGAGTTGCCTAACGAACTGATGACAACCGGGGATTACGCCGGGAAGCCGTTTACGGTATCCAAGTTCTACACAGCGAGCCTTTCAGAGAAGGCTAATTTGCGTAAAGACTTGGCGAACTGGAGGGGTCGGGACTTTAGCGAGCAGGAGTTAGCAGGGTTTGAATCCAAGAACATACTTGGCAAGTCCTGCATGCTATCCCTGACCGCGAACGACAAGAACAAGATCCGCGTTACTGGCGTTATGGCGCTACCCAAGGGAACTCAGGTGCCGCCACAGGTGAACAAGAGCCTGTATTTCTCGCTCGAGGAATTCGACAAGGCGGTTTTTGAAAGCCTGTCGGATGGCTATAAGAAATTCATTCTGGCTTCCCCTGAGTATCGGCATATCACGAATCCCAACGGCCATAGCAAGGACGCGCGTGATTTGAGCGATATGGAATCGGATGATATTAGCATCCCGTTCTAAGATGCATTTCGCTGAAAGTACCCACTGGTACACCCTTGACGGCCAGCCTTGCTATGAGGTCAAAGCCGCCAAGGGCGGTATGCGTCCTACGACTCTAAGGGACGCCCGTAAGCTCAATCTGGTTCCATCGGTGACTACCATTATCAAGATGGCTGCGGCTCCGGGTTTGGAGAACTGGAAGGCAGAGCAGCTATTGATGGCTGCACTTACCCTACCAAGGATTCAGGATGAACCAGAAAGCGCGTGGCTGGATCGCGTGAGGAATGACAGTAGAGAGCAGGCAAGGAAGGCTGCGGAGCGCGGTACGGCCATCCATGCAAGCCTACAGGGGTATTTCGATAAAGATGCTGCGGGCGTGAATACGGATCACTGGCCGTATGTTGACGGAACCGCCAAAGCACTCAAGAACTACTTTTCTCGCGGGGATTGGTTCTCCGAGCAATCGTTCGCTCACCCGTTAGGGTTTGGCGGGAAGTGTGACCTATATGCCATCTGTAATCCGCAAGTGGTCTGTGACTTCAAAACCAAGGAATTCACCGCTGATAACCTGCCCAAGACGTGGGACGATTACGCCATGCAATTAGCCGCCTACCGGCACGGCTTTGGAATGGAGCGGGCACGGTGCGCCATCGTATTCGTGTCCGTGAGCGTTCCAGGCTTGTGCCATATCGTTGAATTGGATCAGACCGAGCTTACCAAGGGCTGGAACTGTTTCAAGGCGCTGCTGGAGTTTTGGCAGGCAAAGAACGATTATCGGCCCGACTTCGATAAGCAAGCCGCGTGAAATGCAACTAGACCAAATTCGTTCGCTGGAAGCTAATAAAAAAATGTGGGCAATGCTTAGAGACATCGCGCGACAAGTCCAGTGGCCCGTAAACGGTAAAACCGGGTACTTGGATGAAGAATCGTGGAAGGATATTTTCTCGGCAGAGCTTAAAAAAGAGCAACGCATAGCCCAAGGATTGAGCGGGGGATTTGTGTTACTCGGGCTGAGAACCAGCAGGCTGAAAAAGCGAGAAATGGCCGACATGATTACGATCATGGAAGCCTTCGGTGCAGAACATAACGTGATTTGGAGTGAACGGCTCGACCCGCCCGACACTGTGTTGGCTCCGCTCTCCCCGGAGCGCGCATGGTAAGGGCTGGGTCGGCCACCTTTTAAGGAGTAGTGATGAGTAGATCAGGTTACAGCGACGATATAGACGACCCTTGGACTTGGATTATGTGGCGCGGTCGTGTCTCTAGCGCCATTCGCGGGAAGCGCGGACAGGAGTTTTTTAAAGCGCTGATAGCGGCTCTTGATGCCATGCCAGAAAAGCGCCTGATCGCAGATGAACTTGAACATAATGGAGAGGTATGCGCGCTTGGATGCCTTGGGAAACAACGCGGGTTTGCGCTAGATGGAGTTGACCCAGACGATCACAGAAAGCTATCTGAGATGTTCAATATAGCCCCAAGCTTGGTTGCGGAAGTTGAGTATATGAACGACGAACACGGGCAGACTCCAGAACTCCGATGGAGCATCGTGAGGAAATGGGCAGAAAAACAGCT
>Ga0210380_10001114_pt1 | contig 11139 bp, 10 predicted proteins | sample PLM4_5_coexredo_FD_155476 | JGI IMG/M metagenome (GOLD analysis project Ga0210380, IMG submission 155476) | Groundwater sediment microbial communities from an aquifer in East River, Colorado, USA - PLM4_5_coex redo | ecosystem: Environmental > Terrestrial > Soil > Riparian zone | place: USA...
TGTGGCCGCGTTCGGCTTCCAGTCCTCCTTTGGCTGCTACTGTTATCCGGGGGGGTCGGGACGGTCGGGTCGATGTACCTGTTCGGCGTCGAACAATTCTACCCGTTAGCCGCGATGACTGCCTCCCTAGCCGGGGCAGTGTCGTTCATGCTGTTCCTGATCCGGGATCTGGACAACCCGTTCCGGGGGGATTGGAAGGTTAGCCCGGACCCAATCCTTGCCGCAGTGGGCTGCCTGGGCGCGCCACCGACCACGCCCACGCTGGAGGCTGACCGCTTTCCTGACCTCCCAACTTAACACATCGATTCCCCGGACCGGCCGTTGAGGATAGCGCGTACGGCTATGAGGAGTCCCACCCCTTCAATCAGGGGCGCCGGGTTCAGAACGTGCTTTACCTGCACACGATCGAAGCCGCTCTTCGGGAACGTGTGGACCCGAAGGCAGTCGTGGAACGATTCGGCTACTTCTTCCCAGGCGTTCGCGCCCACGGCCTGAGGATGGACTGGAACGCATCCTCGCTGTCCGCGGGTACGGCGATCCTGGAGAAACTCTGCACCATCATTGCCGATGGCTCCTTCCTGGCGACCAACGCCAAGGACGACTGCGAATACTGCGACTACTCCACGATCTGCCGCGATGCTGCGCGCGTGACGGGGATTAGCGACCGGTTGCTGATGGAACCGGGATACCCTCAACTGCGTCATTTCCGGGAGTTGCGCGGTGGCTAAACGAAAAGCCGATTTGCCCGATCAGCCCATTCGCGATCAGATCGCGACGGATCTGGACCGCAATCTTCTGGTCGAGGCGGCGGCCGGCACCGGCAAGACGACCTGTCTGATTGCCCGCATGGTCGGACTGCTGCGCGCCGGCAACGTCGCTGGCAGTCGTCTATCGTGCGATCGATACCACAACACACCGGACCGTCGCTCTCAAAGTGTTTGCTCCAACGTGCCAAGTTCAGCGATTCGAGCAAGACGTCCGATTACTCCTCAAACTCAAGCATCCCAACATCGTCCAGTTCATCGACGCGGCTATCGAGGGGGAGCGACCCTACCTGGCGATGGAACTCATCGACGGGGGCTCGCTGGCAACCCGGCTTGCGTCCGGCACCGCGTTCACACCCGCCGGGAGCGCACACCTGATCCGAAAGCTGGCAGAGGCTGTCCAGTACGCCCACGACCAACACGTGATCCATCGGGACATCAAGCCGGGTAACGTCCTGCTCGACGCAACGGTCGAACCCCAGTTGATCGACTTCGGCTTGGCCCGCGATCTCACGGTCGCAGCGGTGACCCGGTCCGGGGAGATGCTTGGAACTCCGCTGTACATGGCCCCCGAGCAGCCGCGCCGCAGCCTGACTCCACAACGCTCATCGAACCACTTCGCCGGCTTCGCGGCGACCGAGCCGTTACGCGCTGATCACGATGTCAACGCGACATCGACCCACCTCTCCTGGCGTCACTCCCGCAGCTCGCCAATCAACCGATGACATTGTCCGATTTCCACCGCTGACCGAACGTCTGAACCTGCCTCGTTTTCCTCGGACAACAATAATTGCACAGGAAGGAAGAGCTCATTTAAAGGGCACGAAGTCCTCATCCTCCCATTACTTGCCGTCAATGCATGATCCCTTGGATCCATTTGAATCGCCGGACCCAAATCTCTGCTTTCGAGACCGTTCACTGACGCAGCGGGCATGTGATGTGACTCGAGAGCATCGCCCGTCGGTCCTTTCATGTCGCCATGCCGACCTCCATGGAGTTTCTTTTGAAGTTCTGATTCCGTGGCCTTGATGGCGTCTTCGGCCAATGCGGCCCGGCTTGTGTTGCCGGTCCGCAGGGCCTCGGCTCGGATATCCTTGAGCGCGTCGATTGTCGCCTGAAGTTCGACGTGATTCAGTTTAGCTGCCTTCGCTGCAAGTTTCACACCCTTGGAGATCTTTGAGCCGATAATCGGGATCCATGCTGCGGCAATCGCGATGGACCCGGCAGTTGTCTGACCATTGTGTAGGAGTTCAGCTCCTTCTGCCGTGCCCGACACGGGAGTTGGGTCAAGCATCTCAAGCGCGAAGCGGGCACCCTCGGCTGCTGCCTTCCGGTCGGCATGGGCGCGGCCGGCGCTGTGGATTTGATCTATTAGCCCCTTGGCCTCCTCGGCAACGCGAACCAGCTTGAGTCGGTACAGTCGCCAATTCGTTCACCATCGCCACTGCTCGGCGAGCGAGCCGCCGCGTGCTGACCGCGCCACCAAGTCCGATTCGGTCCACTTTCCGCGCCCGATTGCTGCGCCTCGCTCAACCAACCGATGACATTGTCCAGTTTCCGCCGCCGACCGAAGGTGTGAAACTGCCCGCGATTTCGCCGCAACAATAATTGCACAGGTCTTTTTTTGTACAGATAGGTCGTATTGAATGGTGTGCAGTGTGCATGCCATGCTGGTCACTCGGCCGTCAATCGCTTCTGCCGTTCTTCGTGAAGTTTTAGAACAGCATCTTCGTCGAAAATAGTGTTGCCATTCGAATCACAGCTGTCATAGCCCCACTTCATGTTAAATCGACCATCGGGATAGAGCAGGAAGGTGGCTTGTCCCCACAATGGTTTTCCCGCTTCCTTGAACAGCTTCCGGATTTGTCTGAAGGCGCGCTCGCCCGACGACTGTGTCGCAAAACCCCTTGATTTCCCGTCGACCACTCGCTTGTATTCACCGAAGTAGGTGATACTGCCGTCATAGAAGATCGCATCGATCTTTGCTTCCGACCATTCATCCTCAATCGAGCCTTGAATTGACTCGGCGATTTGCAAATACAGCGGCTGCAATCCCTCGATCATACTCGCTCCTTATTCATTCAGGAAAGTCCTGGTAGTCGGCGTCTTCTTGCCGGTTATCGCATCCGTGATTTCATACTGAACACGGAACCCATCGGGTCGCCTCGCACCTTGGGCCCATCGTGTCCGCGACGACCGCCGACATACGAAGTCCCAAGCCGAGTACACTGTACGAATCGGAAGGTTACTATTACAGAACCGACTCGGAAGGGAGATTATCCGAGGTCAGCGGGGACCTGCGGCTCGAAAAAGCCGACCGGAACGGCCACCAGCAGGGAAAGGTTGGCAAATCGTCTGGCGTTGCGGGAGACGAAGGCGGCCACATGATCGGGGCGCAGTTCGGCGGCCTCGGTGAAGGCCCCTTACATATGGTCCCGCAGTCGATGAAACTGAACCGTGGGGCAGGTTCCGCGTGGGCAGCGATGGAACGCGAATGGGCGAATGCACTGAAGCGCGGAGACAGCGTATCGGTGAGGATCGAGATTGAGTGGGCCCATTCTTCGCCGCACCGCCGGCCGCGGGCCCGCCCTTGGCACCTCCGGCAACACCCCCGGCGATCGAGCCGGATTCCTTCGAGCCGCCGGACATGCCTGGGAAATCCGCACCACCTCTGCCGGCCGATGCTGCGCTCTCGCTCGCCAGGTGAAGGCTCACGGCAGGAGCATGATGCACGATGGGCTCGGCTGGCTGACCGGTTCACCCGCTGACTTGAGCCGGCCCGTTTTTGGATCAATTCGAAACACGGCCACATTCTTCCCCGGCATGTTTGCACAGAGAAGCCACGCCCCATCGCCCGCGATCGCGAGGTTCTGCGGCCCCTTCCCAAGACTCGACTCGATTGCGATGAGGGCGAGCCGCCCGTCGTCCTCGATGCGATAGGCTGCGATGCTGTCGTGCCCGCGATTTGTCCCGTACAGGAACTTTCCGTCCGGCGTGATCTTGAGGTCCGCGCAGTGACTGGTGCCTTTGAAATCGGCCGGGAGCGTCGGGATCGTCTGCTTCATCGTGAGGGAACCGACATCCGCGTTGTAGTCGAATACCGTGACCGAGTTCAGTAACTCGTTGATGGCGTATGCGCGCTTGCCGTTCGGGTGGAACGTGAGGTGCCGCGGCCCGGCGCCGGCCGGTGTCTTCGAGAATGGCGGCTCGTTCGCTGTCAGTTTCGCTGTGGACGGATCGAGCTTGTAGCAGAGAATCTGATCGAGGCCAAGGTCCGCGACAAAGGCGTATTTGTTGTCCGGGCTGACCACAATGCAGTGGGCGTGCGGTTCCTTCTGCCGCTCCGGATTCACGCTCGACCCCTTGTGCTGGAAGAACGACGCCGGCTTGCCGAGCGAGCCGTCCGCCTTCACTGGAAGCGACGCCACGCTTCCGGATGAGTAATTCGCGACGACGACCGCTTTCCCGGTCGCGTCCACGTCCAGGTAGCACGATGCGGTCCCTTCCGACGATTGCCGGTTGAGAAGTTTCAACTCACCGGTCCGCCCGAGAATCTCGAAGGCCGCAACCTGTTCGTTTTCCTTCCCGCCAAACTGCCTGGCGTGGATCGAGTACAAAAACTTCTTGCTCGGCGACAACGCCAGGAAGAACGGATTCTCCACGGCCGGCGCGCGGTGAATGTGTTTGAGTTTGCCCGCGTTCGTGTCGAACTCGTAGGCGTGGATGCCGCCCTGCTCGCCGGGCGCGAACGACGTCACGAAGACCAGCGGATCCGCGGCCCGGCTCGCGACCGAAGAAGAGATCAGAGCGAGCGTCGCCAGGACGATCCAATTGAATTTCATGGTGTGCTCCTCGGTGGAGGTTCGTGAAGAATCTATGGAGCCAGTGTCGACGGCAGGGCGCGCCGCGTCGATCACTCAGACTGCGAAGGACATCGTGGCGGCGGGTGTCACGGCTTCCACCAGGCGTCGAGCTTGGCAGACAGCGCGACGACTTTATCGGGATGCTTGACGGCAAGATTCTCGGTTTCATGCTGGTCCGTGGACAGGTCGTACAACTCCGGCGTGCCGCCTTTCACGTTGGGAGCATGGGGCAGAATCAACTTCCAGTCACCCTGGATGATCCAGCGGTAGCGGAGATTCGGGCCGGGCTTCTGGATGTCCACGGCCGTGTGAAGAAAGATCTCACCGTAAAGCGTGTCCCGCTTCGCCAGGACCGTCCTGTCGAGCAGATTTACACCCGGCATGTCCGCAGTGGGCTTGAATCCGACTGCCGTCAGTAGCGTCGGCGCGAGGTCGATTGATTCCGCAAGAATGCTCGTCGTCTCCGGCTTCACCTTTCCCGGCCAGCGGATCACGATCGGCGTTCGTATCCCGCCGTCGTACTGGGACTGCTTCGATTTCGGTGCGTACTCCGGCGACTCGGGATCCTGAATCCAGCCGTTGTCGTGCAGATAAACCACGATCGTGTTCTCGGACTGTCCGTTCTTCTCGAGCCTGGCCAGGAGTTCGCCGATCGTCTCGTCGAACCACTCGCACATGGCCCAGTAGCGGGCCAAGTGGATGGATCTGGTTTTGTCGATGTACTTCTTGAGAAGACGCTCGGGTGGATTGTGCGGCGAGTGCGGCATGATGGGTGCGTACCAGGCGTAGAACGGCTTGCCGTCCTTCTTCGCCTTGTCGAGAAAGGCGAAGACGGGCTGGAGGCCTTCGCGGCCGATCTTCAGGCCGTCGTCGCCGTGCCGGCCGCCCCGGGCGGGGTTGCCGTGCGTCATCCCCTCGCTGAATCCGCCGCAGCGGCAGGCGTTGCCCTCCCACCACTTGCCCGATTGATGGCTGATGTAGCCGCAATCGCCGAACAACTTTGCGAGGTTGGGCGACTTCTCGAACCGGGCGACCATCGCCGCACGATCGGCGAGGTACATTTCGTTCTTGATCCGATCGGCCGGTGCGACGTTTGGCGGATATGGCGGTCGTTCGACGTGATGTGGTGTTGATGGGGAAAGAGCCCGGTGATCATCGTGGCGAGGCTGGGACGGCAGAGGCTGCTCGGGACGTAGCCTCGCGGGAACACCAGGGATTCCGATGCGAGCTTGTCCAGGTTCGGAGTGCGAACGATCTTGCTGCCCATGAAGCCGTAGTCGGTCCACCCCTGGTCGTCGCCGATGATCATGAGGACGTTCGGCGATTTGATTGGCTCCGCGGCGCGGGCAGCGCCGGTCACATGGAGCAGGATGCATAGCAAGGAGAGGCTGAAACGGATCACGGCAACCTCCATTTTCCAGGGAACCGAAGGCCACGTTCGAGCTTTATGGGAAGATGCGAAGCAGCCGGATCGTTCGCGGCGAATGGTCTGTGGGCCGTCCTCCTACTCAAAGGCATTCAGGAGGTCGTTCACCACCGCGGCGGCAATCAACATTCCGTTCGCGGACCAGGGGTTCAACTCCTGCTCGATTCGACGCGTCTGTCAGGACAGCGTATCGATCTCTCGAGCAGCGAGTGATGCCCCGTTGCGTCCAAGGGACGGTAGCCTCATACTATTCGAACTGCCTGCTCCACCCCACGAGGCCGGTCATGCTACGTCTCTCCTCCGTCTTGCTCGCCGCGCTGGTGCTCCCTGCAGTCTCGACCGGTGCGGACAAGCCCAGTGCCAACTACTTCCCACGGCCAGAGAACAAGGGCGGGTGGCGGTCGGCACTCCCGGCGAAGGGGCCGCCCGACGCGGCGGTTCTGGACAGGCTCGGCATCGACGCCGCGAAACTGGCCGAGGCGTGGGAGTACAACGCAATGGCCGAGGGTGCGACCGGCCTGCTCGTCATCCGCCACGGACAGATTGTCGGCGAGTGGTACCGTGGGTGTGATCCGACCACCAAGTTCAACATCTACTCCAGTTCGAAGGCATACACGAGCTTGGCGTTCGGCCTCCTGCTGGCGGACAGCGAGGCTGGCAAACTCCCAGGCGCCAAGAAGTTGGGTCTCGACACCAAGGTCTGCAACGAGGAGTGGCTGCCCGAGGCACTGCCGCTGCCCGACGCGCGGAAGGCGAACATCACCGTCCGCCACCTGCTGAACATGGCAAGCGGATCGGGTCCGAGTCGCTGCCGACCGAGACGGAGCCGTTTGAGATCGCCCTCGGGAAGACCGAGAAGTCCCCGTTTGCAAAGCTGAAGGCGGAGCCGGGCGAGCAGTTCAATTACAGCAACGCCGGCGTCGCTCATCTCGTGTTGCTGTTCAAGCGGGCGGCCGGGAACGATTTGTTTCCGTTTATGAAGGAGCGGGTGTTCAACCCGGTCGGGATGGAGGGCGTGACCTGGACGCCGATCGGCGGCAATGGCAAGCTCGGGCCGCTGAGCCAGGGGTATAGCGGGGTGAACACGACCCCCCGCGAGCACGCCCGGTTCCTGTATCTGGCCCTGCACAAGGGGAAATGGGACGGCAAGCAGGTCGTGCCGGCCCCGCACTATGACTTCGCCTGGGCGCCGAGCAAGGCGAACCCGACCTACGGGGCGCAGTGGTGGGTCTACCCGCGGCTTAAGGAAGGTCCGAAGGATCTTGTCCAGACGGCCGGGGCGAACAACAACCACGGGTACGTGGTCCCGAGCAAGGACCTCGTGTTCGTCCGATTGGGCGACGGGAAGAAGTTCGAGAAGGGATTCGAGCAGGAACTCGTCAAACGGATGCTCGCGGCCGTCAAGTGACGTACTTTCCTTCCTTGCAGCGCGCCGAGCAAGTGGACGCACTCGTTCGGCGGCGAATGGTCCTGAGCCTTCTTCGATTGTGTTAGCGGCAGATAGCCGAGGTAAGTGCCGCGGTTCGCCGCCACTTCCGAGTAATTGCTGTCGGTTTCGTCGCCTTGACTTCATTCGGGTGGTGTCGGCTCACGAGGATCGATCGCCCGGGGCACCTGTCCGTCGAGCCAAACGCCGACCGACGCCACCATCTGATCCCGATCCGACCAGCGCCGATGCGTCCCGGGAGGATCCTTCCCGCGGTATACCACCACCCACATCGGCGGCAGTCCGGAATCGGGGACTCGCGCTTTGCCCGTGCACTCGAGTTGCTGGGGAGCGCCCGGCTCCTCGTGGCAGATGACGATCTGATCGTTGCTTCCCGCGATCCCGATGGTTTCGATCGGGTGATCAGGCAGAATCTTGTGCAGTTGGCGGAGATGCTCGCGGCGAATGACGATCGACGCGGCAAATCCGCGACGGACGGTCGCCGTGAGGGCATGTGGTATGCCGACGCTGGCGCCGGGAACCGTCTCGCAAAGAGATGGATCGGCGACCTGCTCGAGCATCTTCGCGGCCGCCTGGTATTCGCCACGTTCCTCGAGATGCTGGCCGTACTTGAGCCGGGGTCCATTGTTTTGGGGGCAGAGCGTGATTGCGGTGCGAAGCAGACTGAGGAACGGATCGTTTCGATCAGCGTCCCCTTCCTGAGTGTTCCCGCAGTCGACGGGGCCATAGACGAGTGGTTCCGTTGATCCCTCCGACCGGATCTTGTCCGTGAGCGCGGACCAGGCTTCCACTGCTCCTTCGAGAAATCCCGTTGCGAGTGCGGGGTTCTCGATCCCGGCGACATCATCGAAGTGGAGTTGCCAGTATTCCTCGGCCTCTTCCTCGGTCGCGTTTTCTCGTCCCGTGAGTGCCGAGTACAGTCTGTAGCCGATGCTCTTATTGTCGTCATTCTGACAAAAGCGAATGCGGGCGGCGGGATCATTCCCGGCGAAGTCGACCAGTCGCCGGATATACCTCAGAGTAGCGTGATCCTGGACCCAGTTCCGGCCGAGATGCCAGCCATATTGGCGATTCTCCTGGGCGGTGCAGTCTCCCCTCGCTCCTTGCGCGCGCAGCCGCTTGATCGTCTGTGCTCTTCTATTCATGTAAGAACTCCACAGGTGTGTTCGTCCGCCGTCGATGCAGCGCATCGCTCGCTCCGAACGTCATGTGGGTCAACGGACCCAGCGCCGTCAGACTTCCCACAAATCGGTTCAACCGATTCAGACTTCTGAACGACGGTCGCCCCGGCGACAACCGGACCAACCTGCGGCAGGAACTCGTCCTCCCGGGCGCCATCAAGTTCCTGACCACCGCCGCCCCGGTTGTCGACCAGCATCGGCCCGTTCGCGACATTGATCTGCTTTTTCACGACCACCCGCTTCCGCAGCCGCCGCAAGGCAGCCAGCGCCTTCAGCGCCCCGGCCAGGCGCCGTTCGGCCCGCCCGAGATGTCGCTCGAACGCGATTGCCGCGGCAGAACTTGGTGCCTGCCGGTTCGCTAGCACTTCGAGCGTATCCACGGTGAGCATCGCGTGCGCTGCCCGCGTGGCGGCGATCTGCTGTGAGCAGAACGATGGAGTTGGTGAAGTCCGCAGTGCGGCCGAGCGAGTCCGTCAGGCGGCCTTCGCCGAGCACTTGCAGCAGCAGATCGAAGACCTCGGGATGGGCCTTCTCCACTTCATCGAGCAGGATCACGGCGAAGGGCTGGCGGCGGATCGCGGCGGTGAGCAGGCCCTCCGGTTGCGCGAAGGTGCCGACGAGGCGGGCGGCCGCGCCGGATTGGTTGAACTCATTCAGATCGAAGCGCAGCAATCGGTCCGCGTCGCCGAACAGTGTCCGCGCGATGGCCTTGGCGCATTCGGTTTTCCCGACGCCGGTGGGGCCGAGGAAGAGGAACGCGGCGAGCGGCCGCTCCGGATCGTTGATGCGGGCCTTGGCGACGCTGACTATGTCGGCGAGTGCGGCTGTCGCCTCCGGTTGGCCGATCACCAACTTCTGAAGTTGCTCGAGAATGTCGTCGCGATCGAGGCGTTGCTTCGGGTCGAGGAACGCGAGCGACAGGCCGGAGAGTGCGGCGAAGTCCGCGAAGGCATCGTCTCGGCTGATGAGTGGCCGCGAGCCGGTTTCGTCCATCGCGGAAGCCTTCGCTTCGTCCGCAGTGGTGCGGATGGCGAGCCGAGTGAGTATCGCGGCGGCCTTGCCGGGGAACGCCGCCGTGCGTTCGTAGCGCCGCTGAAGATCAATCACCGCGGGAAGCACATCGAGTCCCAGTATGCAATCGTGCTTCGCTTCCAGCCGCCGTTGTCGATCGATGAGGATGCGCAGTGTGTCCGCATCGTTCGGCTCGCGGACGGGGATGATGTGGAAGAGATCGGCGAAGCCGCGGTCGCGTTCCTGCAGCACGCGCAGGCCTTCGGGTGAACTCTCGCCGAGGATGCGCACGTCCCGGCGTTCGAGGTACGGCTTCAGCACCACGGCGGCACTGAGGCTGGACTGGCTCGTGATCCCGGCGAGGAACAAGCCGACGAGATCGTCGAAATAGAGGACGTGGTCGCGCTTCCTGGAGTGCTTCAGGATCGCGAGCAGGCGGCCTTCCCACTGCCCGACATAGGACATGCCGGAGATGAGCCGCTGCGGCGAAACGAGCCACACATTCTGTTTTTGAACGTGAACCGATTTGCGATTCGACACACGCCGATGGACGCACTCGTGAACGATGGTGGTCTTGCCGCACAGCCGCGGGCCGCAGAGGAGAACGGGACGGCGGTCGCCGGCCGCGAGCAGGCGTTCGAGTTCGTTCGCCTCGCGGTCGCGTAGCACGGCGCGGTCCAGTTCGTCGGGGAAGAGCCAATCGAGGCAGCGGCCGACGCGGCGGAGTTCGCTCGCGCCGTCCGGCTTGGCGTTCGAGAAGAGCGCGAGGAAGTCCAGCTTCGGTTCGTGCCGCACCATCGCGGGGATGTTTGCGGAGAGTTCCAAGGCCTGCACCCAGGCCTTCCCCGCGAGGTTCGCCGATTCCGGCTTCACATCGGCTTCGTCGTCCACGTCGCGTTCCAATTTGCGGAAGTATTCACCGAGCGCGGCCTGGGCGCGATCTTCGATCCTTTCGTTGCGACCGATCTCGAACCAGAGGTCGGGCACGTCCGGGGCGAAGGCAATGCGGCGGCCGAGGTGATGGAACGCGGCGACGAAGTACTTCACCCGCACCACACGGCGGCGCAGTTCGATGGCGAGGCTCGCGCGGTGGGAGGCGATCCGCGGCGAAAACGTCCACGCGGCGGCGTCTTCGTGCCGCGATAACTTTCCGAGGCGTTCGAGATTCTGCACGATGTCGCGGGAGAGCTTCGTGAGCAGGCGGTTGAGGTTGTCGTCCGTGCGGCTCGGTGCGGCGTTGAAGAGTGGCCGGGCCGTGTAGCCCGACCTGTTCTGCGAAACGTAAATGGGAATGCGGAACAGCATGAATCGTCGTCACTCTTGAACCATGCGAATCAATCGCGAACGCATCGTGGCATCCATCGCGGGTTCGAGGTCGTCCGCGAGGTCGCCGAACCGCTGGGTCCAAGTCTGCCCGAGGTTGTGATCCACAATAGTGCCGCGGACG
>Ga0210380_10001115_pt1 | contig 11137 bp, 10 predicted proteins | sample PLM4_5_coexredo_FD_155476 | JGI IMG/M metagenome (GOLD analysis project Ga0210380, IMG submission 155476) | Groundwater sediment microbial communities from an aquifer in East River, Colorado, USA - PLM4_5_coex redo | ecosystem: Environmental > Terrestrial > Soil > Riparian zone | place: USA...
GTCACGGTGGCGCCGGAGACGTTCACGGTGCCGCAGGATGTGGCGCAGGCGACCCGGCCGGCGGTACGCGTTGTCACGACCCAGCTCGCGCCCGGCGTCTGGCTCCTGGGCGGCGGCAGCCACAACAGCGTGCTCGTGGAGTTCCGCGACTTCCTCGCCGTCGTCGAGGCACCGCTCAACGACGAGCGCTCGCAGGCGGTCGTCGCCGAAATCCGCCGGCTCGTGGCGAACAAGCCGATCCGCTACGTCGTCAACACGCACTACCACTGGGATCATTCGGGGGGGCTGCGCGGACTCGTTGCGGCGGGCGCCAACCAGCTCGTGACGTCGGAGGACAACGCCGAGTATTACAGCCGTATCATGTTCGGCCTGCCGCGGCGCCTGATGCCAGACTCGCTCTCGCAGCGCGAGGAGCTGCTGGGCACATTCATTCGGCCGCAGTACGTGCGCGTCGCCGGTCAGCCGGCCATGATCACCGACCGACAATTCGGCACGACGGATCCGGCCAAGTTCATGGAGTTCTACCAGGTGGGCCAGGGATCGCCCCCGTACTCGAGCCACAACGAGCAGTTCCTCGTGGTGTATCTCCCGGCGGAGCGGATTCTCATCAACGCCGATCTCTATACGCCGCCGGCCGCCGGCGCGGCACTGCCGTCGCCCCCGCCGGAAGGTGCGATTGCGATCGGGCAGATCATCCGTCAACACAACTTGAACGTCGCGCAGCACGTGCCGATCCACGGACAGCCCGGCAGCCACGAGCAGTTCCTGAAGATTCTGGGGAATGCGATCCCGCCCGACGCGCACGGGCCGCTGGTGGCGCCGAATACACCGAGCAGTAAGTAGGCGAAGGCCACGCAGGCTGAAGCCTACGTAAGACGAGGGAAGGTGCTATCCAGCCGTGTGATGCTTGATGAGGTCGTCCAGTTCAGCAACTCCAAACTTGCACAACTGCACAACTGAGGCTTGGCGCCGGTACGCAGGCGGTAACATGTTTCGCGCCTCTTCATGGCTGTCTACGTCCACGACGATCCATGCCTTGTGTACGTCGTCACAACAGCCGAAGTCAGCATGCGTTAAGAAATGTGAGCCGGTCTCCAGAAGCACTTTGGCGGCGCGGGCGCACGCAACTACTTCCGATTCGTGTGGAACCTCAATGAGAAACCTAGGCATGCTCGAATCTCCTGTCGGGTGTCTGAAACGTCAACGCAGCAACGTGAAGCCACGCTGACCGGACCTCGTGCTCGGAATCGTAAGCCCAAGCGACTCCTGCGGCGCGCCCGGAGGCGACCCAAACACGTCGGCCGCGCGCACGAGGCTGAAGCCAGTTGCGATGTAGATGGCGCCGCCTATCCTATGACGGCGGTGTCACGAAGGACTCCGCGCCGCCCGCATTTGTGGGCTATAATCCGCCCGAAACACTCACGCGAGAGAGGAATTCTTGCGTATACAAATTGCTTTCGGCGTTCTGGTCGCTCTGGCCGCGCCGGCACACGCCGCTCAGGGTGTCCCAGATCCGAGCACGGATCGAGAATTCAGCGCCAAGTTGACCGTTTGCAACGAATGCCACGGCGCGAACGGCGTCCGCAGAAGTGCAACCATTCCGGTCATCGGAGGTCAGCCGGAAAATTACCTCCTGAAACAGTTGCATGACTTCGAGCGTGGAGATCGACACGACGAGGTCATGCCCTGGATGGCAAAAACCCTCACGCAGCAAGAATTGGGGATCGCAGCGGCGTATTTCGCGAAACAGAAATGGCCGGCGCGGTCCGCTGCCGCCGCGTCCACGCCGCCGCCACCTGGAATCGCTGTATGCCAGGCGTGTCATGCGACGGACTTCCTTGGTGACAGGCAGGCTGATGGCATGGCGGCGCCGCGGCTGGCCGGCCAAGGCTACGAATATCTGGTCGAGGCGATGCGCCGCTTTGCCGAAGGTGAGCGGAAAAACAATGCCATCATGACGAAGATGATGGCCGCGATGTCGCCCGCCGACTGGGAGGCGATGGCGCGTTACCTATCCGGCCTCTGATCGGCAGCAGCGTGCGGACAGACGTTCCAACGACTTCTCAGATGCTCATGCGCTTCGAGTTGACACGCTGACGATATTACCGAACACGACAAGGCTGCTTGGCGGGGAGATTCGGGCGAAGGCAATTCTGACCATCGGAAATTCGGGAGGGAGGCAATCGTGGATCCCAATCGATCTAACCGGAGAAGGTTCCTAAGACAGACTGCTGCACTGGCTGGTGTGGCCGCAGGAGCAGGATGGGCCGTCAGAGGCCAATCAGCTCACGCACAACACGTCCACGGCGAGCCGCCGCGCCGCGGGGCCAGATACCGCGTCGATCACATGACGCACTACACCCCGCTTCAGGACTATGCGGGAATCATCACACCGGCCCCGCTCCACTTCATGCAACAGCACTCCTCCGAGTTTCCCGAGATCGATCCGCAGCAACATCGCCTCACGATCCACGGCATGGTGGATCGTCCGTTGAGTTTCTCCATGGCAGATCTGAAGCAGCTGCCTTCCGTTTCCCGGATTCATTTCCTGGAGTGCCATGGAAACAGCTCTCCCGCGATCCATGGTTCTGAGGATCCGATCCTGGGGTTGCCGGTCCAGTTCGTCCACGGGATGACCAGTTGCAGCGAATGGAGCGGCGTGCTGCTTTCCGTGTTGTTGAACGAGGCTGGCGTGCACAAAGGCGCGAGCTGGCTGGTTTCGGAAGGGGGGGACGCTGGCAAATTCACTCACACCCTTCCGCTGGCGAAGGCCATGGAGGACGTAATCGTGGCCTACGGCCAAAATGGCGAGCCGTTGCGCGTTGAGCAGGGGTATCCGATTCGGCTCGTCGTCCCCGGCTGGGAAGCCCCCTCCAGCGTGAAGTACTTAAGACATATCAAGGTCGTGGACCAGCCTTACATGGCCTGGAATGAAAGCATGAATCATTCGGTCTCGAGGCCCGACCTTGGCGGCAAAGCGCGCTGGTACCATTTTCAGTTTGGTCCGAAATCCGTGATTACACGGCCTTCAGCGGGACTGAACATGCCCGGCCGGGGATATGTCCAGATTACCGGCCTGGCGTGGTCCGGCGCGGGCACGGTCACCAAAGTGGAAGTATCCACGGACGGCGGCCGAAGTTGGAAGGAAGCGAAGCGTCATGCGCCTGTGCTGCCGAGGGCGCATACCCGGTTTACGTTTGACTGGGCCTGGGACGGACAAGAGGCGGTGATCCAGTCTCGTTGCACCGACGACGCGGGTGAAGTTCAGCCGTCGCTGGCGGAGCTGACCAAGAACTGGGGTATGGACTTGGCGGATTGGAAAAAAACCCCACTCCCCCGCGCCATTCATTTCAATGCCATTCAACCCTGGAAAATCGCTCGCGATGGGAGCATTTCCGATGTCTTCTTCGCTTAGATTCCTCCTGCCAGCGATCGTCGCGGCAATCCCTCTGGCGGCGCTGGCGCAGTCGCCACCGCGTGTCTATCCCAACGTGGGCACGCCTCTGAGCCAGGCCGACATCCAGAGCTTTGATCGAATGATTGGGCCCGAGGGAAAGGAACTTCCTCCCGGGCGCGGAACAGTCAAGGAAGGCGCGGAGGTCTTTGCCAAGCGGTGCCAGGTCTGCCACGGGAAGAATGGGGAAAACGGGCTCATGCGGAGTCTCGTGATCGGCAGTCCCGGCAAGCCGTATCCCGGCCCCTTTTATGGTGAGGAAAGGAACGGTCCAAGCTACTACCCGTATGCGACGATCGCATGGGACTACATCAACCGCGCGATGCCCCCTAGCGATCCGGGATCGCTGACCCCGAACGAAGTCTACGGCCTCGTCGCGTTTCTGTTCTATGGGAACGGCATCATCAAAGAAGGCGACGTCATGGACGAGAAGACCCTGCCGAAGGTCGAAATGCCGAACCGGAATGGCTTCGTTCCGGCAGTGCCGGTGTATCCCCCGCAAAAGAAACCCAGTTGGTTCTGAGCGCGAGCGGCGGCGGGCATCGGGCTTACGAGATGATGACCCTGCGCCGCTCGCTCTGATACCCCATGGAGCAGTCGTACGCCATGGAAAATTGCGCATGAACCTCTCCCACCCCGTATTGGAACTGTTGATTTGAGTGCGTCGATTTCGGCACCCCATTTCCGCGAGCAACCGCAGAATCACGGAGTGCGCGAGATACGTGTCACGTCGCGGGCGATCCCGTCGCGCCGAGCGGTGACGGTGTCGGCGACTGTCCAGTCGACCTGTTCAAACACTCCAGCTGCCGTGGCGAGCGCCCGCGGCGAGGCGCCGCCGCGCCCGTAGACGTCACGGTGTACCTCGAGGTAGACCGCATCGTTCAGGACGCTCAGCAGCACCGGCTCATAGATGATTCGCCCGAGTGTGCCGACGCGGATGCGGCCAAACAGCCGTGCGATATCGTCGGGGTGGACGCGGATGCAACCGTGCGACACGGTGCCGAAAATGCTGGACGGGGCGTTGGTGGCATGGATGCCAATCCCGGAACGGCTCAACCCTATCCAGAACTCGCCGAGCGGATTGTTCGGTCCCGGTGGGACGACCGCCGGCTGGATCCGTCCCCTTCGCCTGCTCTCTTCCAGGATTGATAGAGGTACGTTCCAGGTTGGATGACGCTCGAGCACCTCTACGACGAACGCTCCGCTAGGTGTCGGCCAGTTGGGACGGCCGACAGCCACCGGATATCCAACTGTCACGCCCTCCGCACTGCGGTGGAACAGCATGCGCTGGGGGACGTTCACGATGAGCTCAACCGAATCGAGCGCAGCCGAGACGATGTGACGGTTGTCGATGCGGACCACCTGGCCCGATACGAGCCTGGCGCTCGCAGGCAGGTTGTTCTCACGCGCGAGCGTGGCCGAGTCGATGCCGTATCGTGCGCCGATGCTCCGGAGCGTGTCTCCCTTGTTGACGAGGTAATCAGTAATGGCACCCACGAGTCGATCTGGCCTACCGCGAACGGCCGGAATCGACGCCGGTTGGGATGTGCGCGTCGTCGAGTGGACGTCAACGCCCGGCGCCTGCGGTTCCTGACCGCGCACCTGAAGCGCTGCCAGGCAGAGGCATACGAACGAGACGAAAAGTCGGCTGGGCATACACGCCCTTCACTGCATTCAAAGCACGCCGTAGACCAGGCCGTCATGCTTGGGAAACACTGGAAAGAGACGGCTTATCGAGCTGGTCCGATCTAATCCGACAATGGATCGCGCCCGGTCCGAGTCGCTCGTTGATCTCCAGTGACTTGGGCGACCTCCCGCTGACGCCGGACGCTAAACGCCAAGGAGCAGGTCAATGGGGAAATATGCGGTCGAACAAGGATCCTGTTGACGGCCTCCTGCGATCAGCCGATCATCCTTCGGAAACAGACTGGAGGCTTCACCCATGACGTTCCGACCGCGGATGAACGCCCGCACAGACCTCAACCGGCCCCTCCTGCCCGCAGGCCTCGCCGGAGGAGACATCCTGTTCAAGCACGCCAGCGATGGGTGGATCAGCCAGCGGATCAGGAAGGGGCAGGCGCCTCACTACCAAGAGGCGAAAAAAACGCTCCTCGAGGCTGCGTCGAAGGGTGAGGTAGAGCTCCAGAGAATGCCGGCCGAAGCCGAGGCCACTGACATCACACATGTCGCCGTCGCCGCCGGACCGGATGACGTGCTGGAGTTCGACGAGGGTGGAGCGAGCAAGTGGGAGATCGTCGCCAAGTCTGGTCGCGGGTTCGTGCGAGGCGGGATGAACATGCCGAGCCGCCTGGGGAAGAAATACGAGGTCTACCAGTGCACGCATGACGGCCTGTGGCAGAACGCGATCGACAAGGCAGCGCTCGTGTGGGACCTGACGCACGTCACAAACGCCGGGACCCAGCAGGACAAAGTCCAGGACAAGACACCGCTCACCGGCAGCTATGGCCTGAAGAAGATGCTGAACACCGCCATCCTCAAGAAGAAGGGGCCCGACGTGTCACTCGCATACTTCGAGACGACGCTGGACGACTGGCTGAAGGCGGCAGACAAGAGGAACCAAGGCGGCAGGTTCGCGAACACCAACATCCAGTTCTTCTGCTCGCAGTTCGTGCTGTTTTGTTACCTATGGGCCGCCGCCGAACTGCAACAGAGTGACAAGCTCGGCGGCCTGGACTACATCCTCGGTGGCAAGGCGAGCGTTTCTCCCACGGAGCTGTATACGCGCATCAAGAGCGCCGGCGGAGGGTTCTTTCGTTACAAGGGAACGCTCAAAAACTGAGGGACCTGCTCGGTGAACACGTGGCAAGTGGAAAATCCCAGAGACCGGCTGCTCTTGCCCTGCTACTCGCCGCGCTGATCACGCTGCCGCTTGCCGACAGCCTCTTCCAGATTCCCATCCAGGTTTCCGACAGTCTCGAGCCGATAGTGATCGGCGCCAGGTACCCGTCTTCCTGGAGTCTCCTCGCCGACAGCGCGCAGTTTTCGAGCACGACGTTCCGCCCGATGCGCTACGAGCAGGCCCGCTGGCTCCTGCGGAGCGCCGCGGCCACGGGCCTGACGTTCAACGCCGTCTTCCGCGCGGTGCACGTGTTGCTGTTGGTGATGCTGGTGCTGCTGTTTCTTCTCGCGATTCGCGTGCAGCGCTGGATCGACGTCGCGGCGTTCGCAGTCGCCTTCCCCGTCCTCATCGGGATCCATACATTTGCGGCGATGCTGCAGGAAGCGTTTCCCGTCAATCATTTCGCGGAGGTCGGTGTCTGCGCGCTTGCGGTCTTCGTGCTCGCCCAGCAGCGGCCGAAATGGTTTTTTCCGGCCCTCGTGTGCGTGCTGCTGGCCTTTGCGCTGTCGGTCATCGAGTCCGGAGCGATGGTGTGGGTCGTGGCGATCTGCTCCGCCGCCGCAGGCATGCGCGGCATGACACGATCGAGCGTCGTCGCCGCCACCGCAGTGCTCGGCGTTTATTTGCTCGTCCGGCACGCACTCGATATCTCGTCGCCAGGGATCGGCGGCCATGGTAGCGGCTTCGGCGGCACGTTTTATTCTCCTGAGGAACTGACCCAGCGCTTCGGTGCGCATCCGCTCGGCTTCATCGCCTACAACGTTGCCGGCGGCCTTGCCTCGCTGCTCGTCTCCGAGCCGCGGCAGGGTGTCTACAGGCTGGCCATCGCGTGGAAGACAGGTGGGCCGCACCCGGTGCTGATCATCAACCTCGTTTCATCGATCGCTACGACCGCGCTGATCGTGTGGTATGGCGTGACCCATCTTCGGGTCCGCCGCGCCGCCTGGTCCGACACCGATCGCATGTTCGTCGTCGCCGGCGCGGTGATGGTCGTCAATGCAGCGCTGAATGCCGCATACATCAAGGACGAGATCATCGGCGTTGGCGGGCTGTTCTACGCCGTGGCGACGTTCATCGCGGTCCGCGCGCTGCTCGAGACGATTCCGCAGCGCCGCGTAGTCGCTTCGGCGCTGATCGCCCTGTTCCTGATGGCCGACGCCGGGTTGTGGGCGTTCCGCGCCGCGGGCGTTCATTACGTGCTCCGGTACGACGCCTTCAAAACGAGGAACGACTGGATCGAGGTGCTTCGTCCCGACAAGCGGGACGAGTGGCCGACCGATCCGCAGGAGCTCGCGATCACGCGTCGGATCCGCGATGAAGTCATGCTGAGGTCGGTCGCCAGTCCATCCTTCATGCCGCGCTGGGCCGATCGGTATTGGGTCGAGTGATGACCGACGGGATTCCGGATCCGCGATTCAGGATTCGAGCCGGAGTCGCTTGCTTTCTTGCCGCGCTACCGTGCATCGCGCTGGCGGCAGTGAGCGCATGGTGGTCTGCGGGCGGGCTTGTGGGCCGCGGTCTCTGGCCCCCTGACAAGGTGACCCTCGCGGAAGCGATCGCCACGCGGAACAACGCGGAGGCGCTGCGCCTCATTGCCATTGGTGCCGATCCGAATCAGCCGTCGAGCGTGCGCGATGGACTCCTGTCTGATGGCTACGACGTCGTCGTCACGCCCGTGGAAGCGGCGGTCGGCGCCCGGCGTGCCGACTCGTTGCGGATGCTGTTGGCACACGGTGCGGTCGTCGATGAGCGCGAGTGGCGCGTCCTTCGCTGCTACGAGCAAACGCGCCGCGACTCCGGCGTGCGCGAGATCCTCGAGATGCGCGCGACGGGCGAGCCCGACTGCTCCGGCGTCCGCCTCCCGAGTGATCGTGTGGATTAGTGGTATGGGGTGTTTTGGGGGTTGGCTATTTTTTGTCGAGTAGCTCTATCGCGCGTCGGACTAACTAGTTCGGCCTGACCGTTTCACCAGTCCCGCGCAGAAGCTCGCCGCAAACGAGCGGATGAAGGAACTCAATCACGCTTACACTGTGCTGAAAGATCCAATCCGGCGTCGTGCGTACGATTATGCGAGCAACGCTCCTCCGCCCCAGTGGAGCGGACCAGGCACCGCCCCCGCACCGATATCAACGTCCTGGACGGTCGCATGGCTGCTCGCGACCGCCTACTGCGGCTACTCGTACGCGGTCCAGACGGGTGCATCGTCAGTTCTCGCATATGCGAAAGTGGCGATCGTGGCGCTCCTCAATTCCTGGTACCTGGTGCTGCACGTTGTGAGAGGCGCGTTCAGGGCAGGATTCCCGTACACGCACGAAAACCATTCTGGTGAGTTCGTTGGCACCTGTGCTCAACTTGTTCTTCACGGGGTCGCGCTGATTGTTGCGGGCTTCTTGTTCGTTCTGGCACTTCAGTTAGAGGTTCCAAGTCCATTGCCATATGTGGCCTTGCTCGGAGCTGCGGGGTTTCTATCGGGGTCGTCGGCAGCCATGATTGCTTATCTGGCTCGCTGGTGGAACGCGACCGCCGAAACGAAGGCTCGTCACGCACGGCGATCATCATGCCCGCTGGGTCTCTCAACTTGAGCAGCGGCGCTGCTGGCCACCGATGCTGCAGGATCGAGTTGACCTGATACATCCCGACGTAGCGGTGATGTGGCGGCAGCGCGAAGCATTGGCCTCACTCAGCCGCATCACTGCGAGGGCGCACCGTCGCGTGGTTCCTCATGTAAGAAAACGCCGCGGAAGGACGGCCGGCCGTTCGCGTCGAGCGAGACGATCTCACCATCCAGCAGCACTGTTTCGGCGTTGAGCCTCAGGGCGGCTGCCAACCTGCGGTGATCACGCGGCGGGCAGCCGCGCCTCATGCTCGCCGGGGCGAACCTGGTGCGTAGTGGGTTCGGCGATTGGCAGCGTGAAGTAGAACCGCGCTCCCTGGCCGAGGTCGCTCTCGACCCAGATGCAACCGCCGTGCGCATCGACGATTCCCTTGGCGATGAAGAGCCCGAGTCCGGTCCCCTTCTTTCCGCCCCTCTCCTCTTTCCAGAAGCGATCGAAGACCCGAAGCAGGTTCTCCGGTGCGATCCCCGGCCCGGTATCACGGACGGCGAATCGGACGGTCGCGCCTTGCTGCTCTGCGTCGACAGTCACGTGACCGCCCGGCGGTGTGAACTTCAGCGCGTTCCCGACGAGGTTCGAGAGCACCTGAAGCACGCGCTCGCGATCGACACGAACGGCGAGCCCGGGCTCCTTCACCATCTGCTCGATTTGCACCTGCTTCGAAGCGGCAAGGGCGCTGAACATGTCCGTTGTCTCGCGCAGCAGGTCGTCGACGCTGCATCGTTCGGGAGTGACGGAGAACTTGCCCGCCTCTATGGTCGCCACTTCGAGCATGGTCTTGATCAGGTGGTCCATCCGCATGGCGACGTTCACGATCGAACCCGACTGCTGCTGGACTCGTGCGAGGTCAGTTTCCTTCCGCATCAACGCGGCCCTCAGCGTGATGGCGTTGAGCGGGTTCCGCAGATCGTGAGCCACCATACCCATGAGCTCGTCACGCGAGGCCAGCGCCTTGCGCGCGGCCTCCAGCGAGTCCTGTTCGTGACGAAGTGATCGGCCGAGGAGCCTCGAGAAATGCCAGGCAACGAAGAAGCTCACGAGCAGCAAGACCGCAAGAAGGCCATAGAGCCGGACCGTGAGCTGCGCGCGCAGCCGTCCCGCCTCTTCGTAGCGTTCCGTGCCGGCGGCTTCCTTGTATTCGACAAGACGCGCGACCGCGTCGCCGAATTGAGTCTGAAACGGCAGCAGATCGGCCTCGTATCGACGCACCAGTTGCTTCCGGTTACGGATTCGCGACTGGGCCTGGTCGAAGAGCCGCTCCTGGGCGCCGACGAAATTGCGGGCTGCGCGCTCAGCCCGAACCTCGAGATCGACGTCATGTGCGCCGAGGCCAAGGGTGCGGATGATCTCGTTGAACTGTCGCTTCGACTCCTGGAGCTCTGCCAGAAGCGCGGGATCGCCTGAGATCAGGTGGGCCCGGCCGCTCGAAACAATCAGCTCGCTCTTCCACCGCAGCCGTTCCACCTGCGCGATTTCCTTCTCGTCCGCGCGCATGCGCCCCATTTGTGCGTTCGCGAGAGACTCGAGCTGGAGGATCGAGGACACCATGCCGAATGCCAGGAGCCCAGCAAGGATCGCGAAGCCAGCAACCACGGGTACTTCCAGGTTCCTGCGCCGCATATCACGGTCCTCCATTGCATCAGGGCGGCCAATGATGATGACGAGCTGGCTGTGCGGCAACGACGGGCGTTGCAAACTTGAGCGGACGGCGCGGCGCGACACTCTTCACGCCTGCCGAGGGTCGATAACTTCTACGCGAAGTGCTGGAAGCGCCGCTGAAGTTCGACGATCCGAGGTTCCTCTAGACATCTTCAAACACGCCGGTCGGCCCGAATTTTGGGTCGGCCGGTTTTCCTACCTTCTTGCGATCTTTTGACAGCTGCCTGCAGTCGCACGATGATCTGCGCGGTGCGCAAGCAATCGCTGCGTAAGGGCACTCTGCGCTGGGGGCCACGGCGGGGTCGTCGCATAACGAATCTTCTGAAGACCGCACTAATCGTTCCTAGGGTCGGAGATCATGATCCTCTTCGTGACGCACTCGATCGAAGAGGCGATCAGAGTCGGCAATCGCATCCTGCTGCTCAGCGCGTACCCGGGCACGGTGAAGGCGGAGATTCGCAGCTCCGGTATTGACCAAACTGACCGGACCGGACGATTGCTGTCGTCGCGGATTCATGAAGAGTTGTTTTCTGACGTACGAGACAAACC
>Ga0210380_10001116_pt1 | contig 11132 bp, 8 predicted proteins | sample PLM4_5_coexredo_FD_155476 | JGI IMG/M metagenome (GOLD analysis project Ga0210380, IMG submission 155476) | Groundwater sediment microbial communities from an aquifer in East River, Colorado, USA - PLM4_5_coex redo | ecosystem: Environmental > Terrestrial > Soil > Riparian zone | place: USA...
GGTGTCGTGATGTCCTGCCGCGCGTGTCGCAGACGCAACCAGTCCGCGGCGCCCGTTTCGATCGTCGACGTCAGCGCCGACAGCGGCGCCGTCGTGATCACTTCGTCATCGAACACGCGCTGGCGGGCCGCGCTCGGCGACGGACTCGACGCCACACCGCGCGCAATCTCCACCATCGGCGAGAGCGCGACGATGGCGTCGCCTTCGAGCTGGAAAGCGGAGAGGCGCAGCGTCCGCGCGGGCAGTCCGAGCAAATCGAAGAACGCCGCACGCTCGACGCGCGCCTGGTCGGTTTCCTGCGGCCAGCCGAGTTCACGCAGCAGGCCGCTCGTATAGAAGATGTTCCGGCGCGGCCGTTCAGGCCAATCCGTTTCAACCAGGCCCACCACATGGACGTGATCGAATTCGCCGAATCGCGCCGCGACCGCGTCCACGAGATGCACGCCGGCCGATCCCCGCTTGGGTGTGAACGTCTGCGCCTCAATCGCGTGTCGAATCGCGGCCGTGATGTCCTCGTCCGGCCTCGGATCGTTGTCGTGCAGTTCGAACGCCGCCGCCAGACCGTCGAGCGCGCCCAGCACCGCGGCCCGCGCGCGCATATGGCGCTCGGCCAGCGAATCACCGGCGTCCGGCACGCGCTCGTGCCGGCGCAGGAACGTGGCAATCGCGCCAACCTGCGCCGCCGCAGATGAAGCATCCCGCAGCCCCGCGAGCGCGCCTCCCACGTGCGCGGCCGCGCGAGCAGCCCGCACGGCGCCGGCCTTCGCTGTCTTGCGGCGACCCTCGCCATCGCGGAAAAACGCTTCGACCTCCGCTAGGAACGAACTGGCGTCCCCCGTTGCCCGCCGCTCCGTCAGCGCCTGATCCAGCGCCGCCGCATCGCGGCCGAGGACCTCGGCGCCATCCACGTCAATCCGCAACAGACGTGATCGGAGCAGCTCGATCGATGACTCGCGCGTCCCGCCGGTGCGCGCCATCGTCATGACCACATCCAGCAAGGCGGCGTACGGCTCAGCGGCCAGCGGCAGTGCGTCGAAGGCCTGATACGGCACACGTGCTTCGGTCAGCACCTGCTGAGACAGATAGAGGTACGGCAACGGCCGATGGAACACGACGGCCGTCCGGTCGCGCAGCGTGCCGCCGGCCGCGGCGGCGCGCTCGCGAATCGCGCGAGCGACTTCCCGCAGTTCTTCTTCGCGGTCCCGGCTGACAAAACAAATCGCATCGTCCGGCGCTTCCGACGGCCGCACGAGAATCGGGCTTGGGTACGACGCGGTGCGGCGGTCCTCCTCGACGCCGGGCAGCTCCAATTCAAGCCGCTCCCGGAAGCCGGCATCGTGCGCGCCGTCCGTCACCACGATGTCGATGCGCGACAAATGCCGCAGGCGGCCGAGGAGATCGAAATCCGCCGGCCACAACCCGCGAATGTCCGACGGATGGTCGGCGACGGCGATCACGACGTGGCCGTACGGCAGCACCGGTTGCTCGGTGAGCAACGCCTGTCGCAGTGTGTGTTCGTCCAACGCGCCGCCGGCGGCGACCAGGCGTTCGTAGGCCAGAAACGCGAAGCCGAGAAAACTGGTCTGGTGCAGCAACGCCTCGCTGCCCCGGTCGGTGGCGCGCTCCACCTTCAACTGCTGGAACAGCGTGTCGGCCATGCGGAAGGCCGTGCGCTGCCGCCGGCGCAGTTCGTCATAGAAGTCGAGCATGGCCGCGACAAGACCCGGGCGCAGCGGAAACGGCGCACCGCCCATCTTTGGACGCGCGGCAGTCACGCGGGCGGCGCGTTCGAGGAGGACCTCGCGTTCCACGCGACCGAGCAAACGCGGATGACCGGAAACGGCGCGGAGCCATCGTTCGAGGAGTTCGGCGCGCGTCAGGAAGTCCGGCAGGAGAACGGCGCCGTGCGTCCGCGCTTCAATCGTCTGACGCAGGAGTTCCGCGGCGGCACGAGTGGGCACGATGACGGCCCGGCGGCGGGCTGAAAGTGGCGGCCCTCCGGTGGCCAGATCGACGAGCGCATCTTTAAAAGCCGCCAGATCGCGGGCGCGAACGATCCGGCGCTGTTGCTCGATCATCTACTGAATCATCTACTGAATATCTTCTATTGAATCTTTGGGGGATAGAGTCGCGCGACGAGTTGTTCGCGCGCCTGCGCCGCCAGCAGCATCGCACCCGCGGCCGCCGACGATGCTTCCTGATCCACGATCTTATTCATGGTGGCCACGGCCAGCCGTCGGCGCGTGCAGGCATGGTCGGCCATGCGAATGGCGCTGATGAACGTCGACTGGACGTCGGCGAGTTCGGATGGCGGTGACACCTGTTCCAGCGCCTCGAGAAAGCCTTTCAGCCGGACGCCGGATTTCACCAGCCGTTCGTAGGCCGTGTAGCGTCCGTCTCGAACGGCCAACAGCACCGGCATGAGCCCGTCAAACCCACTCATCGTCGGTCGAACCGCGCGTTCGTAGTCCAGCAGACTGCGTCGCACGGCCGTGTAGCGCTCGAGCGCCTCGTGATAGTTGCGCGCCGCCGTCATCATCGCGTCGAGTTCAACGGTGAGTGCGGTCACGACTTGCGGACGCCGCCCGCCCAGGTCGCGATCCCGGGCGCGCAACGTCTCGATCGCATTCGACAGCGCGTTGACATCGGCTTTCTTGCGCGCCTCCGCCGCCCGCGCGCGCAGATCCGCCGCCAGCGCCTCATAGGCCGACGTCGCCTTCGCCTCGAGATCCATGGCGCGGGTCACTTCGGTGCGGAGGTCGGCGTCGGTCCCCGACACGAGCGCGGAGGCGGCGCGCAGAATGGCCAGCCGATCCTCCTCCGAATCCGCGGCCACCGATGCCGCCAGCGCCAGTTGTATCGACTCTCGCAGGGTCGGCGGCGCCAACAGCGGTTCCGGAGCGGGCGCCGTTCCCGCGCGCAGATCCAGCGCGAACTGGGTCTCGCCGGCCGCGGCGCGCAGTTCCAGAATTACCTCGTCGAACAGCCGTACCAGTTCCTGAATGTCGGCGGCCCGATACCCGTACGTGCTCGCCGCCCAGTCCAGCAGTCGCTTGCGGGCCGCGACGGCCGTCGCCAGCCGCATCTTCGGGTCGGTGATCGCCGTGAGTTCAGCGAGCGCGCGCTGCACTTCCTGCGTCATCGCGGCGTAATCCACCTCGCCGCGCGTGGCCGCGTAGAGCTTGAGCCGAATCGCGTCCGAATATCGTCGGGTGCGGTCGACGTCCACGCTGGCGGCGGGCAAGCTGATCAACTGCGTCGAGGGCGCCGCGTTCGCCGCGCCAATAATCAGCATGAACACCACGCGATCACCCACTTGCGCTGACTCGCCGTAACTGGGGAGCGCCTGGCCGTCCTTGAGGAACACGCGAAAGACGGCGCTGGCGTCGACCGCGGGCGATTGCGCGGCCGGAATCGCGCCGACCAGGGCGACGGCCAGGGCGATCAGGTGCGCGCGGACGGGTTTCACTGCCCTATTCTGCGCCATGCCGGGTCTGGCTGTGGAAAAGCTGTGGAAGAAACGTGCAAGCCCTGTGCATGAACTGTCAGCGCAACTATTTTTTCGACGCGAACAACCCATTTCGAGCGCGATCGCACTCGCGCAGTGCAGCTTCGCATTCGGCTTCGCTTGCGCCCCACGCTGCGGCCAGTAGAATCAACCCTCTTGATGAACACCGTACGCATCACACACGAAATTCACGGGCGATCCTACGTCATCGAAGTCCGGCCGGTGGCCGCCGACCGATGGCGCGCGCAGATCGCTCGCGCGCCGGGCGGCATGACGTCGCTCATGCCGTTTTACGGCCCGACGCCGGACGCCGCGGCCACGCAACTCGCCGGTTGGCTCAGCCGGGCTGGAGGGCCAAAGAAGGCGGTATAGTACGCGCGCCATGGGACTCTTCGCCCGCGCGCTTTCTTCGATTCTCGGCCTTATTCTTCTGTCGACGCTCTCCGGTGGAGCGGCCTCGACCGAACTCCTTGCACAAACTCCGGCCCCGCCAACAACGACAGGCACGCCTGCAGCGCAAGCCGCGCGGCCCCGGGTGCACCTGTTCGCGACCGGCGGCACCATTTCCAACAAAAACGGCGGCCGGCTGACGGTTGACGAGCTGATTGCCTCCATTCCCGGCCTCGACCGGCGCGTGACCGCCACCGGCGAACAGTTCGCGAACGTCGCCAGCGGCCAGATCACGATGGAGATGTGGCTCGATCTGGCCCGCCGCATCAACGACAAGCTCAAGAAAGACCCGGGCCTGACCGGCGTCGTCGTCACCAGCGGCACGGACACGCTCGAGGAACTCGCCTACTTCCTGCATTTGACGGTGCGCGACGAACGGCCTTGCGTGGTCGTGGGCGCGATGCGGAATCCAAGCACGCTGGGCTACGAAGGCGCCGCGAACCTCGAGGACGCGTTCCTCGTGGCCGCCGACCCGGCCTCGCGCAACATGGGCGGCCTGGTCGTGCTCAACGACGAAATCAATTCGTCGCGCGAGGTGACCAAAACCGACTCGCGCCTGCTGAACACGTTCACGTCGCGCGCCGATGGCGTGCTCGGCACGGTGTTCGATCGCGTGCAGTACGTCCGCAGGCCGGTCCGCCGGCACACTGCGGCGAGTGAGTTCGACGTGACCAAGATCACGGCGCTGCCCCGCGTGGATGTGATCATCACGTATCAAGGCGCGCCGGGCGATCTGATCAAGGCGGCCGTGGACAACGGCGCCAAGGGCGTCATCATCGCCGGCGCGGGAGCGGGCGCAACCAGCGGCACGCAAGGGGAAGGCATTACCTACGCCACCCAGAAAGGCGTCTTCATCGTCACCACCACCCGCACCGGCGGTGGCGGCATCGGCGTGAGCCGCGGCGCGTCACTCCGCATTCAAGGCGACGACCTCCAGCCCATCAAGGCACGCATACTGCTCATGCTCGCGCTGGCCACGACGACGGACCCGGCGGAAGTGGGACGGATGTTTAGAGAGTACTGACCTGCAGGTCAAAGGTTAAAGGTCAGAGGTCAAAAGGTAAGTTGGAAGGACGAAGGCACGCGCCAGTTCGTTCAATACCTTTGCCCTTTGCCCTTTGACCTTTGACCTTCGTCGGAAGGTTCCACATGCACCAGCACGTCCGCGATCCACGGCAAATCGGTTTTGAGTTTCGATCGCACGTGGCCGGCGATCGCGTGTGAGGCGGCGACGGTGAGTGCGGGATCGACTTCGATGTGCAGGTCGATGTGGTACTGCAAACCGGTCTTGCGCGCGTGGACCTTGTCGATGCCTTGAACGCCGGCGACTGATCGCGCCACCGCGAGGATTTCCTGCGTGAGTTCCCTGGGCGGCATCGTGTCCACCAGTTCGATCGACGCGTCGCGGACCACGCGAATGCCGGTCACGACCACCACGAGCCCGACGATGAAACCGCCGTAGTGGTCGGCGGAAAGAAAGCGGACGGGATCGTAGGTGGCAAGACCAACGGCCACCAGCGCCGCGACCGCCGACAAAATGTCGACCGCGTCATTCCAGGCATCCGCGACCAGCGCCGAACTCCGGATCCGACGACCGACGCGGAACTTGATCGACGACATCACCCCGCGCAGGATGATCGCGCCCACCAGGGCCAAGGCGGCCGCAGCGCCTGGCGGTTCATGACCCACGCCAACCGCCTGCAGCGACTGATAGGAAATCGTCCCGCCGCCGGCGATCAGGATCACGCCGACAATGAACGCCGAGAGAGTTTCAAACCGGCCGTGGCCGTACGGATGATTGGCATCGGCCGGCCGCGCGGCCACGCCCATGCCGATGAGCACAATGCTGGCGGCGAGCACGTCGCCGGCGAATTCGAATCCAGTGGCGAGAACCGACGTGGAATGCGCGACCAGTCCGACGAGGATGTTGCTCGCCGCGAGCACGACGCTCACGGCGATGCCGGCGACGGTCACGCGGCGCGCCGTGCGGTAGCGGTGGAGAACCGGCGGAAGTGGAAGACTCACGATGTGGCGGACGCGCTAGACTTTCCGGCCGCTGACGTCGGGACGCCCCGTGTCCAAGCCGCCCTTCAAGAGTTCCGCACGAGCCTTCTTCGCCAGCTGCGCATACGTCGCGCGAATCCGGTTGAGTTCGTGCTCTTCCAGTTCCTCCAGATCGAGCAGCGCATTGTGCGCGCCATCAGTCGCTCGAATCAGCTCATCGAGCTTGACCTGAACAGCCTCCGCATCGCGGTTTTGCGTGTTCTGAATCAGAAAGACCATCAGGAACGTGACGACGGTCGTGCCGGTGTTGATGACGAGTTGCCACGTGTCGCTGAAGCCGAACAGCGGCCCGGTGACGGCCCACACCAGGACGACGCCGGCAGCCAGCAGAAAGGCCGCCGGACGCCCGGTGGCGTGCGACGTCGCTTTCGCAAAGTTGGTGAAGATCGACGAGGACTTGGTGGGTCTCATGGCTGCTCGCACAGTAGTGCAGACGAGCCAGGAATGGAACCGTCGCCGCACAGACGGACGCCGGCGGCGTACACGCCCAGCCGGCGGCATTCCAGCCGCCGGCCGCAGGCAACTTCAGGTCGACCCCTAGTTCGGAAACACGTGCTCGATGTTGCTTCCGCGTAGGTACAGCTTCTCGAGGTAGCGGACGCCCGCCTTGTTCGTCGGCATCGACAACTCGGTATGCTGACGCTTCGCCGGGAGTTCCTGCCCCTGGCACGGCACTTCGAGCACCTTCGTCCGGTAGTCGGCAAGACTGCCCGGCACGGACGTCAAGGACGAGAACTTGATGACCTTCGCATCGCACGAAATCTCGTAACGACCTGCCTTCAACAGGTGCGTGCCGACCAAGACGTCCGATGACAACGTCACTTCATCGGTCGCCTTCTTCTCGGTCATGTTGTTGTGCGTTTGCGCCAGCACGGCGGCTCCGACGACGGTAACCAGGAGAGAGGCGAGGATGAGAGAGAAAGCCTTGCGCATGTTTACACACCTCCACTAACCCAGTGAAGGACTGCAACGTGCGTGCCACAGGCAAGCGGGCGAATGACGCTCGGAGCCCGCGGAAACGGCGCGCGCCGCGCAGGAATTCGCACGGCCGTCCGTGGAAATTCCTGCGCGGCATTTTACTGCGCTATTTGCCCTTCATGGCCGCTTTCGCGGCCTCTCGGCGCGCGTTCTGGTCCGCCATCAGCCGATAGGCGATGTAGTACTTGTAGATATTGGAGACGTACGTCACTGTCTCGCGGCCGATGCGCTCCGCCGCAATCTGCTCGACGTTGCCAAACCAGATGTTCGGGTTGAGCCCCTTCTTGGCCGCTTCCCTGCGAAGCCCACGCACGCGACCTGGCCCGGCGTTATAGGACGCGAAGGTCATCAGGCCCTTGTTCAGGTCGTCCATCGGCTCGTTCTTGAAAAACGCATCCATCGTCGTCCGCATGTACTTGACGCCGGCGTGAATGTTCGCCTCGGTCTGCGTGATGTCCCCGACGTTCAGTTCCTTCCCGGTGGCCGGCATGACCTGCATCACGCCAATCGCGCCAACCTGGCTGCGCGCATCCTGATTGAGCAGGGATTCCTGGTATCCCTGCGCCGCCATCAGCAGAAAGTCGAGATTGTAACGATCGCTATACTTCTTGAAGAATGTGACGAGATCCTGAAACTTCTTCCGTTCCGCCTCGGACGTCGCGCTCTTGACGTATTTCGTGCTGACCAGGTACTTGCGCTCCGTCTGTTCGTTGAAGGGCGTGCCGAGCCCGTACTTGCCCATGAACTTGTTCAAGCCCGCCTTGAGTTTCGGGTTGTCCTTGCGCACGGCCACGGCCAGCGTGCCGCCGGTACGCAACACGATGTCGTTGTGCACGGTCAGTTTTGGGAACACCTTCTTCCAGAAGACAGCGAGGTAGTCGTCCACCGCGATGGCCGGGATCAGCCCGGCACTCACCATCTCGAGCAGATCGTCATCCTCGAGATTTGCCGGCGTCGACTGAATCGAGATCGCGGGCTTGCCTTGGGCCTTGAGCTTGTCGCTCGCCTCCACCAGGCTCTGATAATGCGAACTACCCTCGCGCGCGTACACCTCTTTGCCGGACAGATCCGCCATCGAGGCCATGGCCGGCGCACCCGGCCCGGTGACCACAATCTGACTCACGTTCATTCGGGTCGGGTCGGTGAAATCGACGAACTTCTCCAACTCCGGTCGAACGGTGATGTGAGCCGCGACCATGTCTACCTTGCCGTCGACCAGCGCCGACAGGAGCGTCTCGCGCGGCAGCGCCATCATGACCACGTGCACCTTGTTGTCGTTGCCGGTTTTCAAGGTGGTGTTGATCCGTTCCTCGAGGAGGCGCCCGTAGTCGGCGGCGATGCCGCGCTGCATCCCCTTGTCCACGAAATAGAAAGTGCGGCTGAACGTCACGCCGACTCGCACCATCCGGCGCTTGATGAGTTCGTCGAGATCGCCTTTGAAGGGCGCCAGCATCGTGTCGCGGATCGCCGCAGGCAGCTGCGTTTCAATCTCTGAGGGTGGAAGCGTCTCGTCGTCGGCCGGTGTCGGGGCGGGCACCGCGGCCGGAGTCGCCGCGGTCTGTCCAGCCGGGGCCGGCGAACTTCCACCGCAGGCGACAGACGTCAGCGCGACACCCGCGAGCAGGCCTACGGCCCATGCAAACCTGATTTTCATAGGCTGCATTATCCGCGATTGCGCGTCGAAAATTCGAAAAGTAGTGTTTTTCCGCTACGGCTGGCGGATCGATTTAGAAGGTGGTGGACCAGACCGGGATCGAACCGGTGACCTCATGAATGCCATTCATGCGCGCTCCCAACTGCGCTACTGGCCCAAGTTTGGGGACCGAACGAATCTCAGATTATAGCTGGCGTGGCGAGGAGGCGTCAAAAAGGAGGCGACGCTGGGCTAGACTCCCTGGCCATGCGCCTCATTCTTCTTGCTGCCGCTGCGATCGCCGTGCTCGCGCCCGCGCCGGCGTCGCTTCATGACGCGTTCAATGCGGATCAGGCCTATGCCTACACCGCCCAGGTTGCGGGGTTCGGCGAACGTCCGCCGGGATCGGCAGGACACCAGAAGACGCAGGATCTCATTCGGCAGGTCTTGAAGAAGAACGGCGCCGTGATCGAGTCCGACGATTTCACGGCGCAGACGCCGCGCGGCTCGATCGCGGTCCACAACATCATCGGCAAATTCAACGTCTCAACGAACCCGAACCAGCCCATCTTCATTCTGGCTGGCCACTACGACACGTTGTTCAAGAAGGGCTTCATCGGCGCCAACGATGGCGCGTCGAGCACGGCGATTCTTCTGGCCTTCGCCGACGCGCTCAAGCAACAGAAGACGACGATGCAGATCTGGCTGGTGTGGACGGACCTCGAAGAAGCGCTGGAGTCGTTTGTCGGCGACGACGGGCTGTACGGCAGCCGGCACCTCGCGCAGAAGCTGAAGGCCAGCGGCGTTGCGCCGCGCGTCAAGGGCCTGTTTCTGCTCGACATGATCGGCGACAAAGACCTCGGCGTCGGCCGCGAACTGAAATCCACGCGGTGGCTGCAGGACTTCATCACGACGGCCGCGAAGCAACTTGGCTACAGCCAGTACTTCTTTCAGTACGAGACCGAGATCATTGATGACCACGTGTCGTTCCTGAATGTCGGCATTCCGTCCGTGGACGTCGTGGATGCCAAGTTCGGGCGCATGGGATCGTCGTTCGACGGCATGGGTGAGTTCCATCACGCCAACACCGACACGATGGACAAAGTGTCGAAGAAGAGCCTGGAGATTGTCGGGCGGACGATCCTGCTGACGGTGGAGTTGTTAGATAGGTAGCGCCCCTAATCCCCCACCCTCAGGATGCCGATTATCTGAGGGATGCGGCATGCCTTGCGCTCCCTTGCCCGCACCCCTTCCTTCGCCGCCATTGCCATCCTCACGCTGGCCATCGGGATCGGCACGAATACCGCCATTTTCGCCCTCGTCGACGAACTGGCGTTCAAGCCCGCACAGGCGGCTGGCGCCGAAGATGTCTACTACGTGAGTCCCGTTCAGATTCCGGACTACGACACGATCGTGGCGAACAAGCCCGACGGCGTTGCGGCCATTTCGGCCGTGGAACTCTACGGCGGCGGCGGACTGCTCCAGATTCCCGGCCGGGCTGCGCACGTGCGGGGCTCCCGCGTGACGGGCGGCTACGCAGACGTCGAACAGGTCCGTCCGCAAGTCGGACGCTGGATCAATGACGAGGACAACGTCGGCGGCGCGCTTGACCGGCCAGTCACCCGCCGAGGCGTCACGGGTCCATCGGTGATCGGCCAACTGGGCGCTGACGTCATCGTGATCAGCGATCGCATCTGGCGCGAGTGGTTCGACGCCGACCGATCGGCCGTCGGACGGACCGTCACCCTGAACCAGAGGCTAACGCGGGTCGTGGGCGTGGCGCCCGCGGGTTTCGAAACCGCGATCGATCTCTGGGCGCCGTTCGGCCGGCGGCGCTTGCTCACGCGCGAAGAACTTGAACGGCAGCGGGTCACGAAGTTTCCACGCGGTTGGGAGGGCCCGCGACCCGAGCCGGTGCAACCGACCCTCATTGCGATCCTGCGCAAGGACCCCGGCGTCGACAATGCGGTGGTCACGGCGCGCCTGAAGGCGGTGACGGCTCAACGTCCTCCGACCCTCGATATGCCCGTCACTGACATGCGCTTCGAGCGTCGGCACGGCGATGATCGCATGGTGAAGACGGGTTACATCATTCTCGGCTTCGCGGCGCTGATCTTCGTGGCGGCCTGCGCGAACCTCGGCAACATGCTGTTTGCGCGCGCCACCGAGCGCGAAGGCGAACTTGCCGTGCGACTCTCGCTGGGCGCAACCCGATGGAGCGTCTTCAATCTGCTCTTCTCCGAAGCGCTGCTGATCTGCGCGGCTGCGTCAGCGGTCGGCCTCGCGTTCGCGTCCGGCGTGCTGCACCTGTTCAGCGACGCATTCCCGGCCTTCCAGTTGAAGTACTCGAAGGGCGTGATGCTTGACCTCACGATCGACTGGCGAATCACGGGCTACGCCGTCGCCGCCGGCGCGGTGGCCGCGACGGTTGTCGGCACGGGAAGCCTGTGGCGGTCGAGTCGCGTGTCACTGCTGGCGCGCCTCGCCGCGGCCAGCCAG
>Ga0210380_10001117_pt1 | contig 11126 bp, 17 predicted proteins | sample PLM4_5_coexredo_FD_155476 | JGI IMG/M metagenome (GOLD analysis project Ga0210380, IMG submission 155476) | Groundwater sediment microbial communities from an aquifer in East River, Colorado, USA - PLM4_5_coex redo | ecosystem: Environmental > Terrestrial > Soil > Riparian zone | place: USA...
TCTTTGAAGGCCCTTTCGTCCTCGATTTTGTGGATCGGGTCGATAACGTGTGCGAGTGGACCTACAACGATGGGTCTCTGTCTGACTGCCTGACAACGATGGGGTTGCTCCTGCGTGTCAACAAAATCTCGCCTACCTCTTACAGCATCACGCTAGCGCTGACTGGTCAGTACTTTGCTGATCGTCCCCCTATAAACGGAGGCCCTGGTCTTCGGACCTACTTTTTCAGCTGGGCCCTAACCGGTTTGACAGTGGTGCAGGTGTGTGATGAGTTTGCTGACTTGGAGATTCCGTTTGTGTCCGGTGGTTTTCAGATCGCGGGAGGTCTGGAAGAAGGATGCCAATACGGAGGGGAGGCGGCGCTCCTGACCAGCCTATGAGAGTGAAAGACTGTGTCTTGGTTCAGATCGAGCCGGAGCTCGCGCGGTGCTCGCGGTGCGGTCGCGAGGTCCGCTCGAAGAAGCCGGCGGGGTCGCTTCGGGCCGTGTGCGAGGCGGGAGACTGCACCCACCTCGGCGACGAGCTCCGTCGCGTCGAGTGCCCCACCTGCTACGGCCGCGTGCAGGTCAAGGTGCGAGCCTGTCACGTGCACGTGGAATGCACTGTGCAAAAGCAGCTGGACGGGGTCGCGCGCTGCGCCACGTGTCCCGACTGGGCGGCTGCTTCAGACAGTCCCCCACAGAATACCTAGTCGCCTTGCTGTACCCCTTTGCAACGCTCCTGCAAGCCTTCCAACAGCTTCCGGATAGGGAAAGCCGCTAGGGGTCTCTTAGCCTTCCCGTCGCTCCAGCGTCGCTTGCAGGAGCTTACAACTAGATACCCTCAAAAGAGGGGTTGTGTAGGGTTATCCTGTTAAAAGTACGGCCCTAAGCCGGTATGCTCTGGTCATCGTTGTGGCAGCTTCCCACCGGAGCTACGCTTCCGGATCGCCTCTTTGGCCCGCTGCCGAAACTCTTCTAGCACTTCGTACGCACGCTTCTTGGACACCGGCTTCTCATCCCTGAGAAACTCCGTCCCACTCTTCCAAGCTTCATACAGCTCGGACTCGAATACCGGGATGATGTTAAGGCTGTCGAACCGTAGCGACGGATAAGCCTCCTCATCGCTGGCTGACGGATGGTTGTTGGGATGAATCGGTTCTGCAAACTCTGACAGTTGCCAATAGGTAGTGCGGTTTTCGAAGAATACTACTAGGTCGATGTCCGAGTCTTCATGCGGGATACCGTACACCCGACTTCCCGTCAGGAAAGACTTGCCACAGATATCGGCTAACATTTCAATCTTGGGCACTATTCGTCTCCTTCCATTGGTTCCCCTTGGTTGTCGCATTCCGGATTGGGGCAACAGGGTAGGGCTACCTCGATCCACTTCTTGGTAATGCGGATAGTGTAGCCACAGTCAGCGCAGCTAACTTTGAGCTGACGGCAGCCTTCCTTCTTCTTACCGTTTGTCATCTTGGCAAGGACATCGTGTGGATACGGGCCGAGGGTCTTGGCGATCTTCTCGAGCCGACCCTTGAGCTCTTCTCCCGCTGTCGTGGACTTCATTGACCCCTCGAGTCCCACAGCTACGGCAACCATCCTGAAAGGCTTCTTGTGGCCACACTCCAAGCCCACCACAGCGTGCACTACCTCGTGTGTAAGCACATCTAGGACATGAACCGGGTCGTTGATGAGAGGACTGACGAAGATCTCGAAGTAGCTGCCCTTACTAGCCTTATCGGACCAGCACTCGCCGATCGCTCGCAGCCGGTTGCCTAGCGCATTCCGACTTGGGAAGCCACAGCTCACTCGGATCTTTTTGGGAACCGTCTTGTTGATATCGTCGAAGAGCGGGCGGATGAATTCGAGTCCGGCGTGCAGCCAAGACTCTCGGGTTGCGTGTATGAGCTTAGGCATCGGGTTGCTTCTTTCTCCTGCTACCGCCAGCGGTTAGGGGTCGGATCGGGTCGAATATCTTCCCCAACTCTTTCACCTCTTCTTCAGTTGGCGGGTTGAGAACAAGTGTCTTTGGCTCGAGCTTCGGGAAAATGCCCCCAACCATCTTATGGAATTCAGTTGCTGGCAAGCCCAGACCGTCCAGGCTAATCGCAGCGGCTAAGAACTTACGGCCTGTGTCTAGGTATGTCACTATGGCTAAGCACAGGTGGGTGTAGCGTTGGTTGCGCGGCGCCAAAGCGAAAGCTGTAATCTGCTCCCGCTCCTTCGGGCTGGCTTTAGCCCACTCGGCTCGGATCTTAGCCGGATCCGTGATGGGACCCAGCTTGTCTCCGCCGATTTGGCTTAAGGCTTCACCCACTATAATGCCCCGGTCAGTGAGGAAGGTGTCAGTCATCACATCGCCGCGACTTCGGCCATCTCTTCGGCAACCACCTTCGGGTCGATACCGACGGCGATGAGAAGCTTCCAGATCGTCTGATGCTTCGGGTCCTTGGTGTAACCAGTCCGGAGCTTGTTGATGGTGCTAGCGCCGAGGTATGCCTTATCGGCAAGAGACTTCTCCGTCGTAAAGCCACACTCATCCGGGTCGAAAGCCCGGTCCATGATGTACTTGACAAGAAACCGCAAATACTTCTGGTACTTGGTCACTTCTGGACTCCTGGAAAGGGGAAGGAAACAGCGAGCCTTTATTATAGCTCGTTTATACACCTAGTCTCTTCGGGCCACTTCGACAAGCTCGAACTTGGCAAGCTGGGAAAGCATTGACTTCTCACAACGGGACACAGCAGTCTCAATCGGAGTGCCAGCCTTCAAGTATTTCAGCAGAATCTTGAGGTTGCCACTAACAATGGCTTCCGCTGCTGCATTGGCTTGCTTCTTGGCCTCATAGTTATGGATGTGGTCCGAGTGTAGCCTGTGGCACCTTACACAGTATGGACCTTGCGAATCGCCTTTGAATGGATGTCTTCCCATGGGCTAGTATTCTCCATAGCCTAGCAGCTTGGCTTCTTCCGGAACCGGTTCGCCTTCGAACCAGCAGGCCAAGACTTTGCCACCGAACTGATCGGAGCCAAGCATGTCTTGACGCATCTGTTCCTTGAAGCCGATTTCGTACACACCATCCATAACGAAGAGCCGTGAAGTGGTCGCCACGTAGAACACAATCTTGGCAGTCTGCGCTCCTTCGTTCCACTTCATCTTCCTCAGCATATCCTCGAGGCTGGTGTCCTTGGCGAGTCCAATTCCGCCTACGAATCCACCACCTAGGGTCTCATATAACATCTTCCGCCTACGTTTGGACTTCCTCACTTTGGTTTTCCTTAGACTTTGTAGAGGGTCGCTTCTGGAAATTCTCGGACCACTGCCAACAGCTTCTTGCTCTGCTTGCTGCCGTCCTTGCGATACACATCTACCGTCTTGCCGACGCTGTCGTACGGACCCCGCACAACCCAAGCTCCGTCGTATTTGGCCCAACTGAAGTTCATTTCGTCGCCACGCTTGCCGCCTCCACCCGCTACCGGACCAGCTGGTGCTGGTGACAGAATGCTCTTCGCTTCGGGCTTGGGGCAAGCAGCAATAGCCCCGCTGACGTCGAGGGAGTCGTTGCCGGTGAAGAACGGGCACTGACTAACGTCCAGCTCGAGCTTGGCTCGGGTCACCGAAACGTACAGCAGCTTCCGATCCGAATCGCTACACTTGCTCTTGGTTGGGAAGTCCGCCGCCAGCTGAACGCTATCCCACTCTCGCCCCTTGCTCTTGTGAGCGGTGCTGATAACCAAGTCGGCATCCTTCTCGGCGGGCATCGCCTTAAGGGCACCGAGGATGGCATCGCAAGTAAACTCATCGATGAGCTTGACCATCAGGCGGAGGTCTTCGCCTTCGTCCAGCTTGCTGTACTCTTGCACCTCGACCCAGTTGCCGAAGAGGGCCAAGTCCGGATGCCCGGTGCTCTTGCCCTGCTGGAGACTCTGAGCCGCTTCCACAAAGGATATGACATCGCTACCGCCGCCAACTAGGAAGGGCCGCTTGCCGCCAGCGATCGCCCCAAGCAGCTTGGCTACAGCCATTGCGTTGGTTCGGCAAAGGATGGCTACCGGGTTGGCAACGGGCTGTACTCTGCTGTCGATACTGGGCAGTCCCTTGAGCCGCAGCGGGGTAGCTTCGTCAAGGGTATCTAGGACGGCGTTGGCGATTACGGCGATAGCCGGCCCGAAGCGGAAAGACTGGCTGAGTAGGCGACGCGGGGCATCAGGAAAGGCGGCGAGGGCATTTACCGCACCTCGCCACTCGTAGATCTGCTGGGCACTATCACCGACGAGGATGATAGGGGCTTTTTGTTGACGGAGGATATCCAGCATTACTGGGGCCGTATCCTGTGCCTCATCCAGCAGGATGTAGTCTCCAGCAATAATCGGGTTGCTCAGCTGCCACACCTTGACATAGTGGTCGTGGCCGAAGGGGAGCGAGCCTTCCGGGTTACTCAGGTCAGCCCAAGCCTTCCCAGCGAACGGAACCAGGTAGTCCCGAACCAGCTCGTTGTTGTAGTAGCCCCTACCACCGGATTCCGAGGGCAGGTCAATTCCGTCCAGGTACTTGAAGTGCTCCGCTTTGGGAGCCTGGTCAGCCGACTGACAAAAGCGGCGGATGGCACCCATCACCTGTGAGGCGAGGAAGCCAGGAGACAGAGGCTTCTCCTTACGCTCGTCACCGCTACCTACGAACACTTTGAGCTCTTGGATTCCGAGAGCCTTAGCGATGTAGTCGCTGCGGACCCGTCCGCCGCTAAGCCGGTGTGCGAACCGCTTGCCCTCGGCTCTAAAGGCAAGAGAGTGTGTAGTGTTGCAAGCGACTCGGGTGCCCTGGAACTTGGCCTTGCTTTCGGCTACCAAGCTAGAGTTGAACGCCGTGTATTGCCCGTTGCCGTTGGCGACGTCGGCGATCATCCGTAACGTGGTCGTCTTGCCAGTACCTGCTCCTGCTTCAACCATCAGCACCGGGTGCCCACCATTGAGGGCTTCCCGCACAGCAGCGAGGATTGCTTTCTGCTCTTCGGTGGGCTTCCGGCCAGCCTTGACAACCGGCTCTTCCTGTTCCGGCAGCTGGTTGGTGGCAGCGAGCCGGGCGGCAAGGGATACAGTACGAGACACACCCATGGCTGCTTCAACCGAAACCGGGACGGACTTGTCCACGGCGGCTTTAAGGCGCTCGGTGAGCTTCTTGGACTTTGGAGCTGGCTTCTTCACTGCTGGGTCTCCGAGAAAGGTGGTGTGTTGGGGTAGCATCAACACTACCCATACTCTATCGCCTTTCTATACTAAGTAAATAGGTAATAGCGTATAAACGGCACGAATCTTCGGAATTTCCAGATGTGACGCAACCCGCTGACCGGGTTAGGGTTACAGCGGGTTGCATACAATTTAAGGGAAGTCCGTCAGCCTAAAACCGCTTCCGACGGCCACCCAAAGTGCCCCCAATGACAGCTAGAATACCCATCATCTTCGGGCTCAATGGCTTACGAATCGGCTTCTGCACTCCTCCGGTGGTGTTGACGCTACGTTTCTTGCCAAAGTCATCGGCTTTCCCATTCGCTACGGCTCGTCGGTGCCACTTGCTGCCACCCGGCTTGGCGGCAAACACGTGGCCGTTGCTTTCCCCTATTGTAATTGTAGGGGTGTTAGCCAGCCGCTTGGCAAGGCGCTTGGCTTCCTTCTCCCGCTGCTTCTTGCGGTTGGCCGCCCGTTGTGCGTGACGGTCTTGTCGGGTCTTCACAGAGGTTTCTCCTTCGTGGTTGATGTGCAGGTAAGTGTAGGACTAGGCTTGCTGCTTAGCGATATCGTCTTTCGCCGCTTGAGCCTGCTTCTTGGTGTCGTACGGACCCAGCTCCTTGCCGTCTCCCTTCTTGGGGCTAAGCCAGAAGCGGCCCTTGGCATCCGTCTTGATCCCGTACTTGCTAAGGTCGATGTCGATCGGTGCTCCGTTGTCTCCGGGTGCAGCTTCTTCGGGTAAAGCTTCTGCCTCCTCCTGCCGTTCATCCCAATCGATGTCGATACCGCCGATACGGGGCTTCTCGGCAAGTACCGGCCTGCCTTCTCTCTCACCGACCTCCATCTGGACGCCTTCCTCGGTGAGCTTCTTCCCGCATGACCAAAGGTTCCACGCCTTGATCACAGTACCACAACGGAGGTCGATGCCATAGCCTCCACCCACCTCGACCGGGATGTCATCGAGTACCTTGAGAAGCGGCTCGATGGCCTTGGCCTTCCCGGCGAACAAGACTATGAATTCCTCTGCCTTCTCGTACAGCTTCCACTCGAGCGACTCCTCCGCTGGTATGGTGATATACCGCTCGACATCGGAGGTAGCAGACCCCATCAAGTACATCAGGCCAGCCGCCGTTCCCGGACCGACATACAGCTTGTCGCTAAGGCCAATCTCCGAGTAAACAAACTCTGCACACTGCTTCAGCCTCTCATGGCGAGCAAGGTATTCAAACAGCTCGCTGTGTGGACGGCGAGGCGCCAAGCTCTCCTTGTTCTGGTTCGTCCTCCGCCAAAGAATCTTGACAGCATTGGCCAGCACCTTACTGAGCTCGAGCCGCTCCTTCTCGGGCTTGGTCTTGAGCCACTCCGAGCGATACAGCACGTCCGTTTCTGACCGCTTCTTGCCGGTATTGATGGTGTTGACGGTAGCGTCATCCTCCTCGATACCCAGCACCACAACACAGTCCATGTAGGGCTCTTGGTCCGGCCAAAACGAAGTCCACTTGTCGGTCTTCGCCTTCTGGTCCAGTTCCCACTCCTGTACTGCCAAGACCAGGCCAATAAGCCGGTGCTGGCCGTCATGGGTATTGCCGTACTTCCCGAGGATAATGGTTTCCCCGTTGAGCTTCCACTTCCGCCTCAACACTTCGAGCATGTTGTCTTCGGCGACCTGTGGATAGTACGGCCGGTTGGCAAGGTTAGCCCGGCAGCGGATCTTCTTGCCGAGCTTGTCGATAAGGAGATACTCCTTCGCGTCGTCAGGCAGTTCTTCCCACCCGAGCAGTTGCTTGGCAATAGCCGCCGTCATGGGCTCGCTACGCGCCTCTCCACAAAAGCCGACCATAATCCTTGGGTCGCTGTGGAAGAGCTTGATGTCCAGCTGGTCGTACACGACGGGCTGCTGCACGACTTCCTTCTTGACTTCGGCATCAGCCTTCTTCGGCTTGCCGTTCTTGCCCTTCTTAGGCTTGGTTCCCACCGGGGTCTCGGTCGTCTCTAGCTTCGGCATCTCAAGTTCTCCTGTTAGGATTCACGTCTGAGTTGAATGGTAAGTCTGCGACTCGGAGCCTTGTGGGTCTCCAAGTCTTGGGCAACTGCCTCGTTGGTCATTGCGGCGTATTCGGGCCGCCACCACCCCCTCATGCCGAACCAGGCGAAGCCGTCTGGAGTACGAACGGACTTCTTAGCTTTGGGTTCAACGAGCTTTGGCACCCTTCGTCCTCCGATTGCGCCGACTGCCACCAGCGGTCAGCTTGGTTGGGGTGAACGGAACTTCCGGCTCTTTGGTGACTAGGGCCAGCCGGATGTTAACCGGCATCAGCTCTTCCACCCGCTCGAGATCGAGACTAGGCATTACCTCCCAATTGTCGCGGCTCAAGCCTAACGATTCGCGGGCTGCATAGCCCAAGTCTCTGACGCTAATCACTTGCATGGTTCAATCCTCCATTGAAACGACTTGCTCGGAACCACACTTACTTTTGGGCCGCCATTATTGAAGCCACTTCTATCGGCAGCTTGTATTGCTTGCCATCTTGAATCCGCTTGGCGAGCACCGGATACTTGCGGTATTTGATATTTAGACCCAGCAGTTCGAAGCGGTAGCCACCGTATTGAAACTGACGACCCAAGTCTTCAGGCTTGAAGCCATAAACCCGAGCCAGCTTCTTAAAGTCTTCGGCGACTTTAGAAACCGCTTCGCCGGTGTCGCCAATCGGAGCGGCTTCGAGTTTGAACTCGGCGACGGAAGAATACTTGCAGCTTCCGAGCGACAGCTTCCAACCGAGCTCTTCTGACACCTTTTCTAAAGCAGCCTGCAACTTTTTACGCAACCCTACAACCTGCCATTTTTCGAGTAACACTTCTGGTTCTCCAAACGAGGGGGGTTAGTTGCCGAACTGGCGTTACCTTACTATAGAAAGCCACAAAGCACAATACCCTTCTGCTAAATTATTTTCAGACGCATAAACAGCGGCTTATATGTTTGCCCGTTCGGACTTTACGTTAGTATAGAAAGCTGCTAGTATAGTAGTCGGCTACGAACCACACACCCCTTAAGGAGAACCGAGATGAAGTGGCACGACTATGTAATGGCTTGGAGGTCCATGGCCAAAGCCAAGGGGCTGGACCCGCGCAAGGAGCAAGAGGCGGTCACAGAATTGGTACATACCTTCCGCAACATGGAATACGGTGACAACACCGCCGTACACGTGCTCTCCGAGGCGATGTGGAACAAAGACAACCGTCCATACTACGATTTATATCCCAGCGTGGCCGAAGCCTTTACCAAGGTTGACTTGTCCAAAATACGTTCCGAACACGTAAAGCTGCCGATGAAGCGGCTTATGGTTCGGTTCCAAGTAGGCCACGAGCTGTTCGGCAAGGTGCGATCATTTCTAGTTTCGGAAGCCGACGCCAAGGTAAATCGCAACAAGGGAATCCTAGTTGCCATCAATGACGGCTCCATGATGGATGTCAACGGCGTCTCGGTAAATATACACACAGTCAACTGCGTTGTGCTCCAAGAGGGACTGACTATCTCAGACCAACTTGAGCGTGCAAAGCGCGCCTACGTCCCTGGTGACACCATCACCATAGACCAAGACATGATTGAACAAGTGTACAAGGTACTTATCACACTTTGTCTTTTGCGAGACAACCCCGACCTCATCGAGCCCGAGCCGCTAGAAGCGGACAGAGCTAAGTACGACGCCACTTATGGCAGCCCCGAAGAGCAAGCCAGGCTGCTAGAGAAAGCGGCTCGCCGAGGCAAGAAAGCCTGGGCTGTTGGGAAGCACATTGAAGTGGCGCCAGGCTTTCGCTGCCCCCATTTTGCAATCCGCTGGATGGGCAAGGGAATTCTCGAGCCAGTTCTTCGCCCAATTAAGGGCTGTCTGGTTAAACGGCGGCAGGTTGAAGAAGTGCCTACCGATTGGCTTGGCAGCGAAAGCGAAACAGCCTAGCCGCTGGGCGCAGAGAAACCAACTTCTCAAGATAGGGTATATTTGTCCATATAGCGTAAGGTAGAGGTAGTGGGTGGGTGGGACTTCCTGGGGGGAGCGGGTATATAGTATATGACTATAGTCAGTACCTATAAGGTAAGAGACACTCTACTGAAGTCATTAGGTTTCTCTAGTTACTATCAGTATCTCTGTAGCCCCCTATGGGGCCTAATAAGGAAAGAAGTGTTAAGTAGAGATGGGTGTGAATGTACAGGGAGTCACTGCCCTAATAACCTCAGAGGAAAGAAAGTAACAAAGCAAGTACACCACCTCAGCTATACCCTTGAGACAATGTTGGGGCTTAACCCCGCCGCTCTAGTCACCCTCTGTATCGACTGCCACCAGCATTGTGAGTTCAACATCGCAACCGGCAAGAAGCTCACCCATGAGCAGAGCAAGTCCCGCACCCTCTACGTCGTGGCCAACAAGCGAGTTGGCATAGAATCTGGCAGCAGCATCGGTCTGTGGTACAAGAACCGTTGGCACATGAATCAAGAAACCTCTCAACGTATCTTGACCCGGATGGACTTGGAGCTCCCCGAATGGGCTGCCAAAATCCGACGGTGGCTCGAACAGGCTACAATGAAGAGAGGTCCACTCCGACCCGGATACCCAGCCTACCTCGGGATTCTCCCCAGAGAAGTGCGGAAGCCGGTAAAGAAGGATCCAGTAGTTCAGCGGCTTAAGAAGTCTATCAACCGAAGAGTCAAGAAGTGAAGTCTGTTGTTTCGTTTCACCTCGAAAGGACAACCCCATGACCACCCAACCCCAGCCGGCGAGCGAGGGGGAGCGACTGGGCTACGAATCCGACCCGGCTACAGGCGACGTGCGAATCGTGAAGCTGGAAGAGCAGCCCAAGGCAGCCGTGGACGGGGCGGAGTCAAGCGGATTCACACCGGCCGACATCGACATTGCCCACGCGATTTGTGAAACGGTCAAAGAAGCTCACGGCGTCTGGTTGGGAATGGCTGGCGTTGCGGAGTTGGTAAAGCAACTTGGCCCGCTTGAGCACCTGGCTGCCCACTGCTCGCCGTTGACGCCGGAAGAGAAAGCCCTCTCAGCCCCAGCGGCGGCGGAGCGGGGGAGTGGCTGGAGGCCGATTGCGGAAGCGCCAAAAACCCGGCAGTCGATTCTTGTGTACTGCCCAGGCAACCGGTGCATCTTCGTTGTGTACTGGCAGGATTGGCATCCCAAGGGGTGGCATTACTTTGGCGGCGGCGGCGCGGAATTGCTGCAAGAGCCGTCGCACTGGCAGCCCCTCCCAGCAGCCCCCAGCCACGGCGAGTCTCAGGAACTTGAGCATCACTGGATGAATTTTACACACCTGTCCGGCAAGTCTGCTGGATTGCAAGCGGCAATGCACACCGTCATGGAAGATGCTTCGCAGGCATTTATTGCAGGCAGCGATCACGCTGACGCCTTGAGGCAAATTGCAATCAAACTGCGAACGCTGTCAGAGAACACTCAGCGCGAGGCCGAGAAGGAACGAGTTCTGTGGCATAAATTTCAGCGAGGAACCACATGACGACCCCCACCCAACCCGGTTCTTTGCAGGAGAACGAGGTTGCGACTCACCGATCCCGATGGGACTGCCATGAGCATCGACACGAGCTGCGCGTCAGCAACGAAGCCAGCATCTACCACCCAGAGCGTGGTCAGCTCTGCTACGGCGAGAAGCATTACGACGGCACGTTGTTTTATCCGATTCGATTCAAGGACAAGGCCGCAGCCTATCGCTGGATCGAGAAGGGGTCTATCGCGGAGATTCAAGAGGGGCTGAGCATTCTGGCTGTTGGATTCGTCACATGCTGTTTTGAACCTCGCACGCGGGAGATTTGGGAATGAACGACGACAAGCAAACCTGTGCCAAGTCATCCGGCTTCTGCGCGAGTACAGAGGAGCCCACCCAACCCACCCGCGAACCGAGC
>Ga0210380_10001119_pt1 | contig 11120 bp, 17 predicted proteins | sample PLM4_5_coexredo_FD_155476 | JGI IMG/M metagenome (GOLD analysis project Ga0210380, IMG submission 155476) | Groundwater sediment microbial communities from an aquifer in East River, Colorado, USA - PLM4_5_coex redo | ecosystem: Environmental > Terrestrial > Soil > Riparian zone | place: USA...
CTCGAAGCTTTGTATTCTGTTCCCAAAGCTCGGTAAACATTGTCCAGAGTTCATCGTAGTGTTGGCGTGATGCGGCAAGCGAGTTGTAAGGTGGTGCGCTGACGTGGATATTATCGTTCATGGTTTATTGCTCCTTAGATTGACGTATAGGGTGCGATATATGGGTTTACATCTCTAGGTATTTGGTAATGCACTTTTGGAGATGGGGTATGTTAAGGTCAAGATTGCGGCTCAATTTGGCTAGGCCGTCACGATTTGGTTTAAAAGCATAGCCGTTTAATCTGACATATTGCGCCCAATAGTCGCGACCCTGACGGGCCAAATCCAGTTCTTGGAGTGTCATTTTTGCTGCTCCTTTATACGTTTAATAGCGCGATAGATGGTAGATAGTGCTATCTGTTCAAGCTTTGCAGCTCTGTAGGGCGTAGCGCCTTGCGCGACTAGGGCCAGAGCGCGATCGACTGCTGCTGATTGTTTGCCGCTCATGCTGATACTCCTGCGGTCGGAATATTTTTTAAAACACATTCAGCGGCATAGCGAGCGCCATTGTTTAGTTGGCGTTGCCATGCGCCATTAGTGGGCGACCAGCGGAAGCCGTTAGACTTTAGCAAGGCCCGTATATCATCGCTAGGCTTGCTAGGGAATAGCAGCATAATGCGGTTTTGCTCTGTATCCTCTCGGATAGTTATCTCGCCCTGAGAGCGTTCTGACGATTCTACGGTAGCATTGGCAGATAAGGCGTTGATTCGGTCGCGCACGCGCTTAATGTTGGCGTTGTTGTTCGACATCTCGAACGGGGCGAACGGGTGCGGTTCCCATGTATAATTGGGTTTATAGTTGCGAATGCGAGTTTTAAGAGAATCCGGCAGACATGAATTGTCTAAGGACGCCGGATCTTTGAGAAACTTCTTATGCGCGGTATTAACGGCTTTCATTGAGGCTTGCAATTGCTCAAGGTTAACAAGCTTTTCTTTGAGCTTTACGACCGCTTCTGGATCGTCGGCTGAAATGCCGCCATTGCCTACCGATAACGCTTTACTGCGGAAATACTCTGCTTTCCGCTGGAGCTCTAGGCAGCGATCCTGTGTGCGCCAGATTTTGGCACGGTAAGCGCGGTCGGACTTTTCGGAATAGTGGCCCACCATAATTGGCTGTCCCATTGGGATAATTTCAGCCATTTTGTGTGCTCTGGTGTATGCGGCGTCAGAAGCGGACTGCATGCGATCGGCCAATTCTAAAAGACGTTCTTTGCGGTTGCTTTGCTTTTGCTCGTAATGGTTCATGGTTGCTCTCCGTTAGGTTAGGTGGTTAGTAAGTGCGGAATATCTTGCTAACTGCTTGGTGCCTGCGGCTACAGGCTGAACCAATGATGTTCTGCTCACCTTGAGAAACTTGGTCCCATAGCCTTTTTTGAATCGCATCGAATTCGGCGAAGGTAATACGCTTGTCTGTAACATCACGTACGTTTTGGGTGATTGCTTTTGCGATTTTCTCTGCGTTGAAACGTGCCACGTTTATTTCTCCTAGATGGTTATTAAAGACCGTGATCAACGCCCATGCCTAGGCGTTTGCATTGTTCGTATGCTGCCGTGACTTTGGCCTGATGGTCACGCTCACCCATTGGGGTAACAAACACGCTACCCATATAGCGATCCATTTGACGCTCTGCAAACTCGTAGGCTTCGCGTGCTTTGCGTTGTTCTTTGGTTAAGCGGACTTTCATGTGTATCTCCTATGGGTTATTGGTCATGTGCTACAGTTCTAATATTAGGCTTGATGCTTAGTAAGCGCAATAGGCAAAGTAAGGTATTTCTTTGCCAGGACTCTTTAAATTGAGGGTAAATGCGGATAAAGCGCTGCCATACCTGCCGACCTACTCAAATGCCTGAGCTGATAAACTCACCATCGGGGCTATACTACAAATGCCCTAGGTGTCAGAGGCAAACTAACGGCTGGGCAGATGAGTATGGCGCTCGCGATCGTTGGAACTTCGTGAACAATCCAGTGGGCAACTATCCGAGTAAATGCGGCCGGATTGCAAAGGGAATGATGAAATGGGCGTAGACTTCGCATCGTGCGCGCCAATATCTCTCATGGATGAAGGCGGGTTATTGTGGGCGATAGAGCAGGCGAAACTAGGGCCAATCATATTGGTGTCGGATAAGCCCATAATCGACCTAATCCCGACCGAGTCCAATCAATGGATAAACACCCTGCTAAACAGTCTCGAACCAAACCCGCAATTAGGCTGGCATGCTAACCGACAGTAAAGAGTTTAAAAGACTGTGCCAGGCATTCAGAACAACCAATGATCCTGAAACCGCCTACAAAGCCCTATGCGAGCATGTATCCCAACTAGTAACCCAGAGTAGCCAATCTATGGAAAGCACGCTTAAAGCGATGAAAGAACCCCGTCAAGCGATATGGACTGAATAATGGACCATGTAAGGATAGATGAGGGTATCAAGCGCCCCAAATCGCTGCCAGCAGCGCCAGGACGTGATTTCAGCGTAGCCAAGCGCCCATTGAATGGCATCCCGCAAGCAGAGCGCACACAGATAGCCCATACCGTCCTAGACCGCTACATAAACGGCGAACAGGTAGCAGCAATAGCCCCAGAGTTTGGCGTGAGTGATGTAACCATCTACGCCCTTTTGCTCCGAGAGCATCAGGAAGCTTGGAAGGATATACAGACCGCTAGAGCATTGGCTAGATTGGAAACTAGTCAGGATGAGTTGAGAACAGCGCCCGACGCTCTTAGTCTCGCACGCGCCCGTGAACAGGTCAGGTCGGCTCAGTGGGAGCTAGAGCGGCTATTGAGTAGGCTTTACGCTCAGAAGCAAGAGATAACCACGAACTTTCAACCGGTTATGAACATCCAGATACTGACTGGCCAGCCTGCCCAAGTGTCAGTGGATGGGGCAACTTTGGGGGCAACTCAGTTAGAGCACAAAGAGAATACATAGCGTATTCAGTGTGTTACGCATACTATTCGATAGCTAGTGTAGCACTCGTTGTTGTATAACCCCTTGATTGCAAGCATGCTTCGCCCAGGTTGAAGGGGGGGGCGTTCGATCCCTATAAAGGGCAAGGGGGGCGTCTGTGTGTGAGTATGCGCCTGTCTGTAATCCTCCCGCCACACACAAATACGCTCCAAAAACATCTTTTCATGCTCCGATCACGGAACAATGTGTGATATATACTGTCCATAGTAGTAGGTTGATACAACTTACTCGGAGAAGTATATGGACTTTGAGGGGCTTTTAGATCGGGCTGGGATAACGAAGGCTGAATTGGCTAGACGGCTGGGGATTACGGCTAACGGGGTCAGTAAGTGGGGCAACAGTCCACCGAAGTATGCGACGGCTTACCTTGAGCTTCTGGTGGAATACAACAGGGTGCGGCCATGATTTACGCGATCCGTGCTGGTGAGGCTATCAAGTTTGGGGTGGCTAAAAACCCGGCCCAGAGGTTGAAGGAACTCCAAACCGGGTGTCCGCACAAGCTGGAGTTAGTTGCTGTGATGGACTTGCCGCACGAGAACGAGCGGTTGATGCATGAATACTTGAGTGAGCATCGCTTGGTTGGTGAGTGGTTTGCGCCGGGTGACAAAGTATCGGAGGTTTTAAGTGACCCAAGATGGCGAGCCAAATGGCAGCATGGCGGAAGCGCTGCTCCGGCTGTATCTGTGGCTGCTGTCGAACGAAACACGGTGTCCGATAAGCCCGATGTTGTGGCTGGAAAGTTCGACCGAACCGCCTACCAGCGGGAATACATGAGAAAGCGCCGCGCGAAATGACCTGCCCCAAAGACGTGAAGCGCAAGGATTTCGAAGCACTGGTTCTGGCTTACGGTGAACCCATGAAGTCGAAGAAAACGAGGTGGGCGCGGGATTTCTACTTCAGGTTGCCTAACGGCACGAACCTGATTGTCTCTCTGGCGACGAAGATCACGTGATAAAGAAAAAAGATTACGGTTACTTGGCGGTTCCTGTTACTGAGGTTGGGGGTAAGCCGCGCATTCTTCCTCGGCAGGGAATCGACGGGTATGCGATGCCGGTGTTTGAATGCGAGCCGGTTATGTTTCCGATTTTCTCTCTCCGCGCTGACGCTCGGGCATGGGCAAAGGAGAAAACAAGTTACTCCGGAGAGAAGTTCAGGATTTGCAGGGTAACAATCAAAGAATGAAGATTGGGTAAACTGTGGGGATCGGCTGATACGGCTTGCAGAGAGTAGCGGTAGCGACCCGCACCATCAAAAAGCTAACAGCCATCCCGGAAGAAATTATACATCGACATCAAGTTGCCTAGAGCCGGTTTTTTACGCCCATGATTAGCTTCTGCTGGCTCGACTGCAAAACAAAGCTCGGCGTTGGGATTCGATTATTCAGATGGCGCAAGGCTTGGATTCTGCCGTTTAGCTTCAAGTCGGACTACGAGAGGAAGCGTAGGCGTGGAGTTTGAAAGAAGCTATCGGGACACAGTTCCGATAAGAGGGGTTACTGCCAAGCCCATCACGCAAATGGCTCCTGTAAGCAAGACACACGGGAAGCTTTGCTTCGTGTGTCCGATTTGTCAGGTTTCGTTTGAAAGATTTGCTTGCTGGATAAGGCGCGGACAGCAGGCTGTCTACTGTAGCAGGGCGTGCTCTTACGAGTCCAAGAAAATTGTTGTTGAGGTTGGGTGTGTTGTTTGCGGGGAATCCATGCTTCTGAAGCCCAGCCAATTACCCAAAAAAGTCACATGCAGCTATAAATGCATGCGCCTGAAGCGATTGAAAAAAGAAGTCAATTACGGGTGTTTGGAATACTTGGCTGTTATCCATGAGGTTGAGAATCGTGGCAAGTGCTCCCGATGCGATGCTATTCATGGTCCTTGGGTGGTGGAGGGCGTAACTGTAAAAAGGGCTGAAGGCAGCTTGCCGGTAGCCGATGGAAGCAGTGCTATTTTGGTGTGCAGACATTGCCATATGAAAAAAATATCGCCGGAAGGCCACTCAGCTAGATATACGCCATAGACATCAAGTTGCAGGAAAAGCAGGGGATAGCATTTCAGACCCCTGCTACAGAGGTTTTGTATGGGGGTGCTGCTGGAGGGGGGAAGTCGTATTACCTACGGGTTTCAGCTATCCGGTGGTGCTCTGAGGTACCAGGAATTCAGGTTTACCTCTTTCGTAGAACTCTTACAGACTTACGGGACAACCACCTTCGCGGCCCGACCTCGTTTCAGGTTCTTCTGGCTGAACACCTTCAGTCAGGCCATGTAAAACACCGAACTACAGAAAATGAGTTCGCTTTCTGGAACGGCTCGGTTTTGCACCTGTGTTACTGCGATTCTGAAAATGACGTTGAGAAATACCGGGGTGCTGAAATACACGTCCTTTTACCGGATGAGCTGACGCATTTCTCTGAATACCAGTATCGCTTCCTAAGGTCTCGGGTCCGGGTGGCGGGGTTGAAGATCCCCGACCAGTACAAAGGAAGGCTTCCGAGAATTGAAAGCGGGTCAAACCCCGGTTCGATAGGCCACGCCTGGGTTAAGCGAAGCTTCATTTCTCCCAAACCGTCTTTGGAAATCTGGCGTACCCCTTCAGACGAAGGCGGGATGTTAAGACAGTACATCCCTGCCAAGCTTTCTGACAACCCGTATTTAACGACTGAAGACCCTCAGTATGCTGACCGGTTGAGGGGCTTGGGTTCTACAGATCTTGTAAGGGCTATGTTGGACGGTGATTGGGACATCATCGCCGGTCAAGCCTTTGAGAAGCTCCGTAGAGACACCAACTGTATCGAACCCTTTGAAGTGCCGTACGATTGGACCTGTTTTGGTTCGTTCGACTGGGGTTCTACCAGACCCTTCAGTTTCGGACTTTGGTGCGTTTCCAACGGGGACGAGGTGGATGGAAGATTGTACCAACGGGGTGCCATGATCCGCTTCAATGAGTGGTACGGCTGGAACGGTAAACCCAACGACGGTTTACGTATGGAAGCTTCCGAAGTCGCCCAGGGAATTTTGAAGAGAATTGGAAGAAGAAGACTCGCTTATACGATAGCGGATTCTTCAATGTGGAACGTAACCTCCGGTCCTTCAATTGCAGAGACCTTCGTTAAAAATGGGCTGGTTTTAAGACCCTCTCCCAAAGGACCGGGTTCTCGACACTCGGGGTATGTTGAGGTCAGGGGAAGAATCGCCGGTAACGAAGACGGCCCGATGTTGTACGCCACTAAGAACTGCCATGACGGGTTCTGGCGAACCATGCCCGACTTAGTCATGGATGCTCATAGTTACGGGATTCAATCGGAACAAATAGACACCGACCAGGAAGATCATTGTTCTGATGAAGTGATGTACGCCTGCGTGAGTCGTCCGTGGTTCAACCCCGGAAAAGAGAAAAAGGCAAGGAAAGTCCGGGATTACAACTTTGAAGATAAGGAAGAGGAATCATGGAAGGTCGTCTAATTGGAACTTAACACCCTAATCGACTGGGTTAATGAATCGGAAGATTCCTCTGGCGAATCCAGGGATCTTTCAGAGAAATCCCGCGATTATTACGACTCTATCCAGCTCTCCGACTCTGAAATTAAGGCTTTAAAGAAGAGGAAACAAGCGCCTGTCGTAATCAACAGGATAAAACCCAAGATCGACGCTCTTTTGGGTATGGAAAAAGGGGCCAAAACGACCGCAAAAGCGTATCCCCGTACTCCGAGGCATGAAAAAGGGGCAGAGGCAGCAACAGAAGCCATTCGTTTCGTCCTGCAAGACAACGCCTTTGACCAAACTCGCTCCGCGACCTGGGACACGATGTTAGTGGAAGGAACGGGGGGGTGTGAAGTTGTAGTCAAGTTCAAGGGTGATGAACCCCGTATTACGATCAATCACATCATGTGGGATCGGATAATCTACGATCCCCATTCACGAAAGAAAGACTTTTCCGACGCTCGCTACTTAGGAGTCGTCGTATGGATGGACCATGACCAGGCTCTTGAAATGTACCCGGATGCTAAAGACATTCTTGAAGACCTTATTCATGGTACTCAAACATACGACGATAAGCCGAATTGGACCAACAGAGATAGAGTCAAAATCGTCGAGCTGTACTACAAAGACAAGGGGGAAGTCTATTACGCCTGCTTCACCCGAGGCGGTTTCGTCAAAGACCCGAAAGTCTCTCCCTACAAAAACGAAGAAGGCGAGACGGAGTGGCCGTACGAGTTCGGCTCGCTCTTCGTAGGACGCGAGGGAGATCGGTACGGAGCCGTAAAACAGCTTTTAGACATTCAGGACGAAATAAACAAGAGACGCAGTAAAGCGCTCCACTTAATGTCTGTTAGACAGACTTTCGGCACTAAAGGCTCGGTTGAAGATATCAACAAGGCAAGACAAGAGCTTGCAAAGCCGGATGGTCACTTAGAGGTCGGTTTTGGAGAATTTGGCAAAGACTTCGGTGTTTTACCGACCGGCGACATGCAGCAGGCCCAGTTCAATCTGTTGGCTGAGTCAAAAGCTGAAATAGATCAGGTTGGAGCTAATGCTGCGGTGCAAGGAAAAGACAAAACCGTTCAATCGGGTGTTGCTTTACAGAGACGACAGCAAGCGGGTCAGACTGAAATCGGCCCGATGTTCGACGTGCTTAAATACTGGCAGTACAGAGTCTTCAGAAAAGTCTGGAATAGAGTCAGACAGTACTGGAAAGCCGAGAAGTGGATTCGCGTAACGGACGATGAGACGAATCTACGGTGGGTTGGTTTGAACAAGCCCATGACCAAGGGGCAGCAGCTTTTAGAACAAGCGCAGGGAGCTAATCCCCAGCAGTTGCAGCAGCTTCAAATGCAGATTCAACAAGATCCTCTCATGAAGGAGGTGATCTCTACCGAGAACGATATAGCTGAACTGGATGTGGATATCGTTCTCCAGGAAGTGCCGGACGTTTTAACCGCTCAGATCGAGGATTTTCAGGTTTTAGGTGAGATGATTAAGAGTGGTTTTCCCATGCCTCCCAAAGCGGTGATTCTCGCCTCTCCCTTGTCGAACAAAGAGAAGATTTTGAAGATGATGGACGAGCAGCCGCAGTTGCCTCCTGAATTGAAACAACAAATGGAGACGATGCAGGAGCAGATGCAGAAATTGAGCCAGGAGAACACTGCTTTAAAAGCCGATACCCAGCTGGATCAGCAGAAATTACAAGCCAAACAGATGGAAGCTCAAGCAGATCTGGAATTGAGAAGGCAGATTCAAGCCGCAGAGCTTCAGATGTTGAGAGAAAAGACGGAAGCTGAGATTGCGCTTAAACGAGCGGTTGCAGAAGCTGATTTCGAGATCGAGCAGCGCAAACTTCAGATGAACGAAGACTGTGAGATGCGAAAACTCGAATTCGAGAAGACAAAAGGCTCCGTTCCAGGACCAGATCAGGAAACTGAACTCAAGAAAACCGCTTTAACCGTAGCAGGACAGGTCATGATCGCGGATATGAAGTCTGTGGACCCCGCAGAAAAAGCGAAAGTCAAACAAACAGCAGACAGCGAAGCGATGATGAAGAAGCTTTTAGAGACGCAGACTAAGCTGCTCTCGACTTTAGGCGCTGAAAAGAAAGTGAAAGTCACCCGAACGGGAAGCGGTCTTGAAGGGACGGTCACGGTTCAATGAGCAACGTCCACGTATTGAAGTCTGAAGGCAACGCGCTTCAGTGAGGAAAATATGCTAACGACACAACAGTTGCAAGCCATCAAAGCCGCGATACTCGCGGATAACTTCTTAAACGCCTTTCCCAATAACTCGGACGGCGCTTTTGCCATTGCTGAAGCGTTGAACCTGGACGCCGCACCAGCCTTCTTTGTGTGGAGCACCAGCGTAAGTCGTGAAAGCATCTACAACGGGAACCCGCAGCCAGAGAACACCAGCTGGAACTGGTCAACCTACAAGTCTCAATCGGCGACGGAGCAAAACGCCTGGACGCAGATGTTTATGGGCGATCAGGCAAACTTCTCCAAGGCCAATGTGAGGGCCGGTGTAGCGGCGATATTCACCGGAAGCGCCCAGCAAAACGCACAGCAGGCGCACGTCCTTTCTTGTGGTCGCAGACAAGCTCGCAGGATAGAAAAGATACTCGCTTCTGGAACGGGTTCAACCGCTTCACCCGCGACGATGGGATTTGAGGGAATGATTGAATACCAGGATGTGATGCTGGCGAGGGCTAGTTAATGGCTGATGTCAAGATCAGTTATGCGTCATCGTCGGCGCTAACTTTCACTTCGCTTGGATCGCTTGCTGCTTCGGCTACGTGGGTAGCTGGCGCTGAATCTGGCGTTGTTGATAACTCCAGCAATCTATATCCTGATTACCTGTTAGCGGGGATTTTCAAAACTGGAGCTGCGAACGCCAAGATTGGCCGGCTCGAAGTCTGGGTCATGGCGCAGCTTGAAGATTCCACCTACCCCGATGTGTTTGATGGCACCGACTCTGCGGAAACCGCGACGAGCGCGGACACTAAAGCCGGTGGCGGTCGGTTAGCGGCTGTAATTCTAGCTTCCGCCGCGACCAACGACGCCGTGTATCCGATGGCACCCGTATCGGTCGCTTCTTTGTTCGGCGGCGTGTGTCCGAGAAAGTTTACGGTATTCGTTACCCACGACATTCAAACGAGCACCAATGCTCTAGCTGCCGCATCCGGTAGCGTGAACGTGATGTGGATCACTCCGATTAAATACACCGTCGCATAATGCCGGGCCCGTTCGGCAGGACGCCGTTTACCCAAAAGCCCCAGTTTAGAACGCGGGTTCATGTTGGGAACTCGCTATGCCAAGGTCTCAGGTTTGCGGCTTACCCTTGCAATGGCACTTGGTATGACGCAGTTTCCGGGGTCGAAGCCTCTCTAACTGCTGCGGTTGCATTTGGAACATCTTCACTACCGACCAAGAACGGCTGGTCAAATCGCGGTGACCAGATAGCGGGAGTGACTTCAGGCCACTTCAAGTTTCCCATTGGGTTGCCGGTCGATCACATAGTAGGTGCTTTTAGCGTCTTTATTGAATCCAGTCCCGTAATAAACGCTTCGGCTCGGGCCACGACTGGAAAGGTATTCGCAACCGGCGAAGGTGTTACGGGGTCTGGTTTCTCGTTCGGGTTTGACGATGTAACAACCGTCAATAACGGATTTGCGATTGTCAGCAATACCGGCGGGGCTGGCACAACGATCAGCAGCACGAGCAACATACTAGGCTCGAATTCCGAGACGTTTATCCATCGTATAGCGGCTTGTTACGATGGCACGAACTGCCGTTTGCATGCGAATGGCGTGTTTGACAAAACGGCGTCGATGACCGCGCCTGTAACGGCGGCCAATAGGCGAACACACGTTCATTCGACATCGAACACTGCGGACAATTCAGGCAGTCAAGTCTGCGCATCCGTAATACTCGCTTGGAATCGAGCCTTAACGGATGAAGAAGTCAGGGAAATAACCCTCAATCCGTGGCAGGTCTTTGCTCCGATAGCCCGGAAGATTTACTTCCAGAATCCGGCTTCATGTGCTTTGACCGGCACTGTAACAACCGCCACCGAGACAGATATTGTTACGGGCGGCAAGACAATAATCCTGACGCTCACGAACGATACGTGGGTGGCTTCCGGTGCGACGTTCGACGCCCAGCGCCAGAACATCATTGATGGGATTGATTCAGCCCAAGCAGAAGCGACGGGCTGGGATGCGACGGTCAAGGCAACTCAAGGTGTCGCGGGTGTTGTCAGGACTTCAAATACAGTCGTTACGATCACCTTAGATGCGCAGGCGACCTACAACATTACGGCTACGGAAACGATCACCGCGACGATACCGGCATCGGCTTTGACGGGTGGTTCTGCGATCATTGCGACACCGACATTCGACGTAACCCCGGTCGGTGTTACTGGAAACCCCTGGAACTATTACGCTCAACTACGAAGGATGGCCGCTTAGATGCATAACCAAAGCCAGAAAGCAAGGGCTTAACGGTGCCGGGTTTTCTGAAGCAAAGCACAGCCGCGCAATCCAGAGCGTTAGGGCCGTTCATTTCTGACAGTGATTTCAAGACGGTCCAGACCGGCCTTACGATAGCGAACACTGACATCAAGCTTGTTGTCAATGGCG